>Ga0209211_10000780_pt1 | contig 63225 bp, 55 predicted proteins | sample RifGroA2_FD_183992 | JGI IMG/M metagenome (GOLD analysis project Ga0209211, IMG submission 183992) | Groundwater microbial communities from Rifle, Colorado, USA - Groundwater A2 (SPAdes) (version 2) | ecosystem: Environmental > Aquatic > Deep subsurface > Groundwater | place: Rifle, Colorado... | reverse complement strand
CCTGAGAGGAGAGACCTTTGAAAAATTCAGTTTCTGCGCCATTCCCGCGAAGCTTGTCCCTGCGGGTTATAAGCAGGGAGCGGGAATCCAGAAGTTTTTATTTTTTAAGAACAATGGGTTCCCCGTTCAAGCATTCCCTCGAAGGTTGTTATCGAGGGTTAGAAATGACAAACCTACGCTTTCTCAAAGGTCCCGAAATATTCTTTAACAACACATGAATGCATGAGTTCATAAAATCATGCCCGAACCCTTTTTGGGTTCGGGCATGGAGTGCCGCGAGGGCGCTATTGCCCTATGGAATAGAGATAAGAAGTACTTTTAATATACAGCCTGCCGTCGCTGCCCAGCGCCGGAGAGTTTCCCCAGAAATAATTCGCGTTAGGTGGTATCACGCTCCATCTTAACGCCCCACCAGAAGTAAAACTATAGACAGTGCCATCATCGCTGCCAACATAAATATTTTCATTGGCATCTATGGCAGGGCCGTTATTCTGGCAATTATCGTTTATCGTATATGTCCATTTAAGCCTTCCCCGGCTATCAAGCTTGTATATCTTTGCCGTGTTAGTTAAACCAACATCTCCTATAAGAAAATAGATATTCCCATTTTTGGAAACAGAAGGGACTAATGTAGACCTGTAATAAAGTCCATCTGTCGCGAATCTCCACTTTTCGGTTCCTGAAGGAGTGACAGCAGAGAGATATACTATATTATCCCATATACTATGTACATAGATTGTCCCATTATCGGCGACCGCGATAGGGTTGTGATATCGGATACCATAGCCGCTTTCACCAAGTGGGAGGTTCCATAAGGTGCCGCCATTTGAATTCAGCGCAACTAGGCTCAGATTACCGTTGTAACTCTCGGACATCACAGTATAAATGGCGTTCCCTTCCGGGGACATTGCGATTGAACTGCAATAGTTGCAGTAGTACATCCACTTTATGGTGCCGTCAGGGTTTACTGCTGTTAATTCAGTACCTGGCACATATATTGTCCCGTCTTTTCCGACAGTTATTGTAGAAACTGGAAGTGGAGTTCCCCCCAAAAAGGTCTGCCATAAAATCTCTCCAGACGGACTTACTGCGTGAAGATACCGAGTTAAAGATGCACTTGAATAAGTAGTCACATAAATCGTACCTGTAGAACTTATAGCCGAGGTAGAATCGTAAGAGTGGGCAGTGTTGTTGTATAACAGAGATTGCCATTTTAAAGTGCCATCCGGGTTATACGCTGCCAAGAAGTCATCCTCCACTAGTGTTACAGTGTTATAAATATGGCCGGCAACGTATACTATCTTATCCTGGCCGATAACTACACTGTTTGAGCCGTTACCTTGCATTCCAGTATTAACATCCCACTTGACTGTTCCCGCACTTGGCCCCGCATAACTACTCTGGCCTGTGTGCTGGGGGTTATTTCCAAACATGGGCCACGGGGCAGTGGGCTGCGTGTTACCTCCACCTTTGCCTGCAAGCGCAATGCTTGGCAGAAACAGAATGATGCTCAAAACTATGATCAGTCTTTTCATATCCTTACCTCCTTTATTTTTTGACGTCATAGTATCATCTACGGGGGGGGGTCAAGGGAATTTTAATGTATTTTTAAGAAATAGCTGAAGAGGAGAGGCATTCTTTTGGCTCAATATGGAATTGATGGAGATTCTTTGGCGCGCCTGAGAGGATTTGAACCTCCGACCCTCAGCTCCGGAGGCTGATGCTCTATCCACTGAGCTACAGGCGCACTAAGACAGTCAAGAGTCAAAAGTCAGTAGTCAGAAGTAAAAAGCTTAAATGCTAAACTCTTGACTTCTCACTTTTCACTTTCTTTAATGCGCGCCCGGCAGGAGTCGAACCTGCGACCTTCGGATTCGAAGTCCGTCGCTCTATCCAGCTGAGCTACGGGCGCAATTTGCTTCGCATATTGTAAAATGCAGATTGCAAATTTCAAATTGCAAAATTCTTTTAAAATACCTTTAATTTTACAATTTACATTTTGCAATTTTGCAATTGTTATCTGGGGTGGACGAGGGGATTTGAACCCCCGACCCTCGGAGCCACAGTCCGATGCTCTAACCGCTGAGCTACGCCCACCATTGAAAAAGCCGTGAAGAGTCAAAAGTCAGGAGTCAGAAGTAAAAATATGGTTTTTATACTCTTGACTTCTGACTTCTCGCTTTTCACTTTCTTTGTTTGGCGCGCCCGAAGGGAGTCGAACCCCTGACCAACTGCTTAGAAGGCAGTTGCTCTATCCATCTGAGCTACGGGCGCAAATCGCTTCGCGCAATGCAAAATGAAGATTGGAAAATTTAAAATGCAAATTGTTTTAAAACATTTTGAAATTTGCATATTGCACTTTGCAATTTGCATTTCTGAAACTGGTCGGGGCGAGAGGATTCGAACCTCCGACACCCTGCTCCCAAAGCAGGTGCGCTACCAGGCTGCGCTACGCCCCGTCTGCTTAACAATTTCTACTCCGTGAATCTTTATTTGTAGCATATTAGGTATTGTATTTGCAAGAATTTTCTCTCAGATCACGAGGAACTTCTGGAAATTTCTCCTGCGTTTATGATAGAAGATGTGAATATGCTGACTAATCCTATCGTTGAGATAAGTGGTCTAACAAAGATATTTAACGGTCTCAGGGCAGTGGATAATATCTCCTTTGAGATGTATGTTGGCGAGATACTCGGCCTTTTAGGTCCGAATGGAGCAGGTAAGACTACAACCCTACAGATGCTGTTGGCCCTAACAACCCCCACATCTGGTGATATTAAGATTTTTGGATTGGATTTAGAACGTAATAGGGAAAAGATTCTTAAAGAGGTAAATTTTTCCTCAAGCTATGTTGCAATGCCGTATTCTCTTACAGTTATGGAAAACCTTATGGTCTTTGCGCGACTCTATAATATTAAAAATCCGCAAGCACGAATAGTAGGGCTCCTGAAAGATTTTGAAATAGAGGAAATAAAAGATAAGACTGTAAGAAGTCTTTCATCGGGTCAGATAACCAGAGTATGTCTCATTAAGGCCTTATTAAATGAGCCAAAGATCTTATTTCTTGATGAGCCCACAGCGAGCCTTGACCCTGACATTGCAGATAAAACCAGAAGACTTTTAAAGAAGATAAAAAAAGAAAGGGGTATATCTATCCTCTACACATCCCACAATATGAGAGAGATGGAAGAGATGAGCGACAGGATCATATTTCTGGATAAAGGGAGAATTATTGCTATGGGCAGACCCGAAGAAGTGAGGGCTCAGTTTAAAGGGGAAAGCCTGGAAGATGTGTTCCTCAAGATAGCGAGGCAACTATGAAAATCCACAGAGTTTTAGCACTTGTCATCCGCCATCTTTATCTCTACAAAAGAAGTATCCCGAGGTTAATGGAGGTATTTTACTGGCCGTTTCTGGATTTGGTGATATGGGGCTTTATAACTATATATCTTACCAAGTTTAAAGGAACATTACCTGACTTTATTGCCTTTTTGCTCGGCGCATTAATCCTGTGGGACATCCTTTTCAGGTCTCAGCAGGGATTGTCAGTATCTTTTTTGGAAGATATGTGGGCAAGGAATCTCTTGAATATCTTTGTAAGCCCTATCAGACCTATTGAATATATATTTGCATTGATGCTGGTAAGTATTGTAAAGCTTCTCCTCGCAAGCATAGTAATGGTTATATTTGCATGGCTATTTTATTCTTTTAATATATTCTTGCTCGGCCTTTCTCTTATCCCGATGATAGTGAATCTTGTAATTATGGGTTGGGGACTGGGGATTATTACTATGGCCTTAATCCTGAGATTAGGCCAGGAGGCTGAAGTCCTTGCCTGGGCTGTTGCATTTCTCTTCCAGCCAGTATCAGCAGTGTTTTATCCAGTCTCGGTGCTTCCCCCTTTTCTGCAGACAATTGCCCAGTTTATACCAGCATCCCACATCTTCGAAGGCATGAGGATAATTATTTCAGGCGGAGGCTTCCCCATGCACGATGTCCTCTGGGCAACTGCATTGAACTTCATATACATACTGACAGCACTTGTATTTTTCTACTGGAATTTTAGTATTGTAAGAAGAAAAGGGCTTCTCGCAAGAATAGGGGAATAGATATTTCTATTGCTCCAAAATGACCATAAGTTTCTTTCTAAGCTTTGATAATGCCTTTCCTCTATGGCTTATGCGGTTTTTTATCTCGATTGGCAATTCAGCCATCGTCATTCCGTATTCTGGAACAAAGAACAGAGGGTCATAGCCAAAGCCGCCCTTGCCCTTTGGCTCAAGGGCTATGAAACCTTTACAGCTTCCTTCAACTATGATTTTCTCCTCATCTTTTGGAAAGAAAAGCGCAATGACACATTTATAGCTTGCGCCCCTTTTCTCCAAGGATACTCCATTAAGCTCTTTTAACAGTTTTTTATTGTTTTCATCATCGGTTGCATTTTCACCTGCATAACGTGCAGAGAAGATTCCCGGCTTCCCGTTAAGGGCATCTACCTCAAGGCCAGAATCATCAGCAAGGGTTGGAATATTGGTTTCTTCAGCTATAAATCTTGCTTTTTTCAGCGCATTCTCTCTGAAGCTTTTCCCATCCTCACGAGGCGAAGAAATATCAAGAAAGTCATCAAGGGTGAGTATCTCTAAATCAAGGTCTGCCAATTTTTTTTTAATCTCGTGGGCCTTGCCTTTATTCCTGGTTGCAATTACAATTTTCATATTACTCTAATGCATACTCCATCTTCGCCCGCAATATGCCGTCAAAAGTCAATATACTCTTTAATATGGCCTCGGCGATTGTTCTCTGCGTTTCTTTTTCTGTCAATCTTTTTTCCTCGTTTGCATTAGATATAAATCCGACTTCTACGAGCACTGCCGGCATTGCTGCGCCTACAAGCACAATAAAAGGGGCCTGTTTTATTCCACGGTTTTCCACCTTCAATACCTTACACAGGTTTTCCTGCACTATCTCTGCAAACTGACTGCTCTCATTTAATACTGAGGTCTGAGCCATATCCATTAAAATCGTCTTAAGGTCGTCGATGTTTGTCTTTACCGCCTTATTCTCAAAAGATGCTACTGCGTTTTCAAACGCAGCAGCCCTCTTTGCATCTTCATCAGAGGCATCAAAACTCAAAAAATATGTCTCAACTCCACCTGCGCCTTTTCTATATGATGCATTAGCATGGATGCTTATAAAAATATCTGCATTATTCTTATTGGCAACGTTAGTCCTTTCATCCAAAGAAACGAACGTATCATCTGTTCTTGTAAGTAATACTATTGCATCCACCCTCTGTATAATTAATTTTTCCAATTCCTTTGCGATGTTTAGATTTACATCCTTTTCTTTTATGCCGGTCGGTCCTATAGCGCCGGTATCCTCTCCGCCATGCCCGGGGTCTATAACAATGGTTTTTAAAATACCTTTAGTCGCAGCTTGAGATTCAACAAAGAAAGCATGTGCAGTAAAAGCAGTTGCAAGATACACGACGCAAGATGCAAGAAAAAGACTTGCAACATGGAATTTATGCGGTTTATTCGTCAGATTCATTTTAGACTCTCAACTACTCTCTCTATAGGAATTTCACCTGCTCTTATTATCTTTAAATCGCCCTCTGTTACATCCACTATTGTTGACCCAAGCTTACCAGATAATACGCCACCATCAAGGATAAGGTCAACCTTATTTTTAAAATAATTCATAACTTCACTTGCTGTTACAGGACTTTTTTTGCCGGATGGATTTGCGCTGGTGGTTGTAATAGGAGAATCTATTGCCTCAAGGAGTTTTTGGGTTATTGTATTGCTCGATATTCGCACAGCTATTGTGCCGGTTCCTGCTCTGAGGGTTATTGGAATTGACTTCTTTGCCTTAAGTATAATCGTAAGCGGCCCAGGCCAGAATTTTTTTATCAATTTCTCTGCTGACAATGGAATTTCTTCTGCAACCTCTGCCAGCATCTTTTTATCTTTAACCAATATTGATATTGGCTTATCTGCTTCGCGGCCTTTTAAATTAAAGAGTTTTTTAACAGCAGTTTCATTGAAAGGGTCAACCCCAAGACCATAGAAAGTTTCTGTAGGGTAGGCAATAATACCGCCTTTTTTAAAAACATCAAGAACCTGCTTCCAGACTGATTGTGAAGCTGAGGCCCCATCAACTTTAAGAAGGGTTGTCATACATTCAACTTCTTAGCCTTTTCCTCCACGTCTTTCTTATGTTTTTTTGTATGCCCTGAGTTTTTCCTGCAATCTTTTATGAGCTGTAGCAATTATCTGTACTGTGAATATTCCAGCGCTCTTTGCCCACTCTGAAGCCTTCTTTGGCGAACGATGGGATGAAGAAACCGTCATCGCATACGGTATGCCAAACTCTTTATAATACCTTTGCAGCCTCTTCCATTATAGGAAGGTCTGAATCGCTTCCCATTAAGATGCCGACAAGTGGTTTTGCCATAATCACCTCTTTAAATATTTTCTTACTTCCTCTACAAACACTTTTGCATGCCTTAAAAGCTCTTGGACATTTTCTGCTGTAAGTTCCGAAAACTCTTTATAGTCTACTTCCTGTCGTGCCTCAAACGCAAGGTTCAGATATTTCCATTTCAGAAGAGAATATGTTTTCCTTTATGAAACGACGGTTAAAGTAACTGATGATACCACTGTGTTTTGAACCTTGAAAAGGTTCGTTTACAAGAAGGGCCAAAACAGCATAGAACATGGCGTAATAAATCCTATTGACCACACTTCTTAAACCCCTGTTGTTATCGAACAAAAAGACTGCATCATCCAATGCCTCTGTTGCCTGACTAAGCCTATACTGAATTAAGATATCTTTTTTCTCATCCGCAGTCATATCCTGATTCCTTCTTTTGCTATCCTTCTATATATGGGCGACTCATCCATTGGCCCATCTTCAAGCTCCCTACGACTAAATAATATTGGGCTAATCACACAGCCATAGCTCACATTTATCTCTGCCACCATATTATAAATATCCCAACGCACATTACGACCTTCTTCTTCAAGCTCAATCATGATATCAATGTCCGATTCTTCAGTATCTTTACCAGAAGCTTTAGAGCCATAGATAAGAAAGTCTATCAGTTTATATTTCTTTGAAATTACATTTTTAAGGGTATCAAGCGCCTTATGTTCATGGGTCGTTAACATAAAAACCTCCCTACTTCCTCTGTCAATCTATCAATAGCATATGCTGCTCTCTGATTCATATTTACTGTTCTCTGTCCAACACTTAGTATTCATCACCATACTTTGCCCAACGCTTGAAGTCTTTCTCCCACTTCTTAATGCTCTCTTTAGATTTGACTGACTGGAGAACAATTGGGACTTCTGAAAAGAAGTGAGCCGCCTCTCTCTTTTAGAACCTTGAATGGCGCGTCCGTCACCCTATCTAATCGCCTTTTCCCCAATGTCTTTCCTATAATGCACCCCCTCCCACTTTATCCTCGATACTGCCTCATAAGCCTTATTTATAGCCCTTTTTACGCCTACGCCCATAGCAGTTACGCCAAGGACCCTGCCGCCTGCTGTTACCAGCTTGCTGTCATTCAATGCTGTGCAAGCATGAAAAACAACAATATCATTTAGCCTCGACGCATCATCTATCCCTTTGATTTCTTTGCCTTTTTCGTAACCCCCCGGGTACCCCTTAGCTGCCATGACTACACACAAGGCAAATTTATTATCGCACTTTAGCTTTATCTTATTCAATTTTCCCTCAACCGCTGATAAAAGTACATCCACGAGGTCATTTTTTAGCCTCATCATTATGGGCTGGGTCTCTGGGTCGCCAAATCTGCAGTTGAATTCCAAAACCATAGGTCCGTTTCCTGTAATCATAAGCCCTGCGTAAAGAACACCTTTGTAAGGCCTTCCTTCTTTCCCCATCGCCTTAATCGTTGGAACCATTATGTTATCCATGATATCTTCTTTTAGTTTCGGAGTAATGATCGGCGTTGGAGAATATGCACCCATTCCGCCTGTATTTGGCCCCCTGTCTCCATCAAAAACCGCTTTATGGTCCTGACACGGCGGCAGAGGGATAACTGTCTTTCCATCAGTTATTGCAAGAAAAGACGCCTCTTCACCTTTTAAAAACTCTTCTATAATGACCCTGTCGCCTGCCCTACCAAAGACCTTCTTCTCCATGATAAGCTTTATTGCATCCAAGGCATCCTCTTTTGTTTTACAGATGATAACACCTTTGCCTGCCGCAAGACCGTCTGCCTTAACAACCAGCGGATAACTGTGCTCTTTTATATATTCTTTTGCCTCTCGTGAATCTTTAAATACCTTATAGCCCCCTGTTGGAATTCCATACTTCTGCATCAGATTTTTTGCAAAGATCTTGCTTCCCTCTATCTCTGCTGCCTTTTTTAAAGGACCAAAGACCTTTAGTCCTTTGTCTTCAAAGCTATCAACAATGCCTAAGGTTAACGGCACTTCAGGACCGACAATGGTTAAATCTATCTTCTCTCTAATAGCTAAATCCCTCAATCCGCTTATATCATCGGCCTTGATATCAACGCACTCTGCAAGCTGGGCAATGCCAGGATTTCCTGGCGCACAATAGATTTTTTTAACTCTGCGGCTTTTTGCTATCTTCCACACAATGGCATGCTCGCGTCCGCCGCTACCTACGACTAATATATTCATTATCTACTTCTCCGTACGTAACTGAATAGCCTAATCTTTTTTAAGGATTTCTTTTATCTTTACGATGAGCTCATCAATCCAAAAAGGGCTTCCTTTCTGGAGAAATGCCTTGACATTCAGGTCATACCATTTGGGCTCAAGGATAATGTCGTCTATAAGGTCTTTACCAGTAGTTACAATGGCAGGTATGCCTTTTCTATCATCTGCAAGTTTCTGCAAGAACTCCTCTCCGCTCATAGTAGACGCTGAATCTTTTGGGTTTTTAAGATGTAGGTCAACTATCACAACAGCCACTTGTTGCTTTGCTATGATATTTAGGGCTTCTGTTGCATTCTTTGCAGTTAAAGGTGCTAATTTGTTTTTAATAAGCGCATCTTCAGCCATCTTCCTGATAACAGCATCATCATCAACAACAAGAATCAACTCACCCGCAGGCATTGTCTCTGGAAGAACCTCTGCCACTTCTTCCTCCAAAGGCGCTGGAATTGCGACACGGAAACCTTCTTTATGCGGTTCCAGTTTTAGCTTTGCCCTGCACTTAATGCATCCAATCTCTTCTCCGCTTTTCCATTTGGTGATAAGGCCTGTTGGAACCCATAAACGGAATTTGAATTTACATTCAGGGCATTCAATTTCAACGGGGGTTTTTTTCTCTTCCATACTGCTAATTCTATAACCTGTATTTCCTATATCTGTCAAGGATTTTAACCCACCTCTTACCAAAAATAGATATTGATTTTTACGGCCTTAATCAAAAATTGCGTTTCAAGAGAACCTTTGTTATTATAAAAACCTATGATTACGCAGATTACCAGCAGCGGATTACACCGATACAGAAATTCATGTTAATCTGTGTAATCGTATTCTTAAAAATCTGTGCAATCACTGTATAAATGTTCCACGTGGAACAATGAGAAAATAAGCTAAGGTTGAGCTAAAAATGGCAAAAGAAAATACATACAATGTCATAGTTATTGGCGCTGGACATGCTGGCTGCGAAGCTGCTTTATCCTGTGCATCGATGGGGCTAAAAACCCTTGTCCTCACCATGAATCTCGATACCATTGGCCTTATGTCATGCAATCCAGCAATAGGCGGCATTGCAAAAGGTCATCTTGTAAAGGAGATAGATGCGCTTGGCGGTGAGATGGCAAAAAATATAGATGCCACAGGCATTCAGTTTAGAACACTAAACTCAAGCAAAGGCCCTGCTGTCCGTGCAACAAGGGCACAGGCAGACAGGCAATTATACCGCCTTAGGATGAAGTCTGTCCTCGAGTCACAGGAAAACCTGCACATACGACAGGCATTGGTTGAAAGGATTCTTGTCAGGGATGGAAAGGTCGCGGGCATAGAGACGAATATCGGTGAGATTTTCGAAAGCAGGGCTGTTATTATAACAACAGGCACATTTTTAAGGGGGTTAATCCATATTGGGCTTAATAATTTTCCAGGAGGCAGGGCAGGGGATATGCCGTCTATAAATCTTTCCTTGTCGCTCAAAGAGCTTGGCTTTAGGATGGGACGGCTCAAAACAGGCACCTGTCCAAGATTGGATGCAAAGACAATAGACTTTTCAAATTTAGAAACCCATGGCAGCGATGAGACTCCACCGCCATTTTCTTTTTCAACAAAAGAGATTAAAAATAAGCAGATTCCATGCTATATCACTTATACAAACGCTAAAACCCACGAAATAATAAAAGAAAATCTCGACAGGTCGCCTCTTTATAAGGGTGTAATTAAAGGCATAGGCCCGAGATATTGTCCTTCCATTGAAGATAAGGTTGTTAGATTCCCTGATAAGGAGAGACACCAGATATTCCTTGAGCCAGAGGGATATGAGACTAACGAGATTTATCCAAATGGCCTCTCAACAAGCCTTCCTATTGATGTACAATTAAGATTTTTAAGGACAATCAAAGGGTTAGAAGGGATTGAGATATTAAGACCCGGATATGCAATAGAATACGATTATGTGGACCCAACCCAGTTAAAACCCACATTAGAGACAAAGGCAATTGAAGGCCTTTATCTTGCTGGACAAATAAATGGGACATCAGGGTATGAAGAGGCAGCAGCGCAAGGGCTTATTGCCGGTATAAATGCTGGTTTAAAAATATTAGGCAAATCACCTTTAATACTTGACAGGTCAGAGGCTTATATTGGCGTGATGATTGATGACCTGATAACAAAAGGCACCAGAGAACCCTATAGGATGTTTACCTCAAGGGCTGAATACAGGCTTCTTTTAAGAGAAGATAATGCAGACTTAAGACTGAGAGGAAAATGCTATGAGATTGGGCTACTAACTGATGAGGATTATAATAAATTTAATGGCAAAAAGAAGGCAATTGAAGAAGAGATAAGGAAGTTAGAAGATATAAAGGTTGTCCCAACTGAGGATATTAATAATAGGCTTAAGAGCCTTGGATTAGGCGAAATTAAAAAATCCACAATGCTTAAAGAACTTTTGAGAAGGCCAGAAGCTCATTTATCAACCATATATGAGCTCATGAACTCGGTTAAAAGCTCAGACAAAGCTTCTAACGGGGTGAATTGGAAAGACATGCCAGAACCAAAGGTTGTAGAACAGGTGGAGATAGCAATTAAATACGAGGGATACATAAAACAGCAGCGGGAACAGGTTGAGAGATTTAAGAAAATGGAAGAGATGAAAATACCACCCTTCATCTCATTTGAAGAAATTCGAGGCCTCTCTACGGAGGTTAGAGAAAAGCTTATTGCAATAAAACCCGAATCAATCGGTCAGGCGGCACGGGTATCTGGCGTTACACCGGCTGCATTATCAATGCTTTTAATCCATTTAAAAAAGCAGGGATATCTCTAATTCACCAGTCAACTAATCTTGTGACAACAGAAGAACTAAAGAATATTTTAAAGACAGGTGGGGCTGAACTTGGACTTACCATCGGAGATCAAGAAGTATCCCAATTTCTTAAATATCTTGAGGAATTAAAAGAATGGAATAAGAAGATAAATCTTACATCAATTACAGATGATAGGGATATAACAATTAGGCACTTCCTTGATTCATTGATATTAGTCCCTTTCTTGGCTAATAAGTCATCCCTCCTTGATATCGGTTCTGGCGCGGGGTTCCCTGGCATTCCTTTAAAGATTATCCTTCCTGATTTAAAAATAACTGCTATGGATTCTGTTCATAAAAAGGTCGTCTTTATGAAGCATATTGTAAGGACACTTAATCTCAATAGCATAGAAATCATTCATGCAAGGGCAGAAGACAGTAAAAGCATTAAAAAGCTTGGGGGTAGTTTTGATGCTGTTACTTCAAGGGCATTTGCTGAGCTTCATAGATTTTTAGAAATAGCCATTCCCTACGCAAAAAATGGGGGTATACTCTTAGCAGTAAAAGGGCCAAAAGGGGTCGAGGAATTAAGAAGATTACCGCAGATAAAAGGTATAGAATCCATTTTAGTAAAAGAAATAAAATTACCCTTTTCAGATATTACAACCACTGTTTTAAGTTTTAAGAAAGAAGGGTAAGAGGCGAAGGGCAAGGGGCTATAGGCTTATCTCTATTTTTTAAATCTATAATTCTACAGTTTTTTAGCCTATCACCTATTGCCCATTGCCTATTATTAAGGGTCTCATAATAGAATTTACATTGTAACAGGTCTGGTCTGAGGTTAAGGTTACGGAGCATTGCTTCCGCTCCAGGTGTCTGTGTGCTTGCAGTCCTTTAGCTTCGCTCACGTTGCGTGTAAAGTGGAGCGTTTGCCACTTACGTTTATCGTGCAGCTGCACACATCCACAATTCCGCTCCAGCAATACTCCGTAACCTTATCGAGGGTCTACAATGTCTATACTATTATGGACTGATTAGTATCTGTCTTAATGTTCCACGTGGAACATTTACCCAAAAAATGCAGTTGCGCCTTTTGGCTAATTTTTTCTTTGAAAAACAAATAAGGTGTGATATAAATTCCCTAAATATTAAGGAACCTCTGAAAAACCATTAGAATGTCATTGCGAGGAGCGATTTTTGCGGTTGCGAGGTGCAGCCGAAGCAAACTCGGAGATTTTTGCTATATGGCAATTGCGTAAGCAAGAGATTCCTCCCCTTCGCTGTTCCTTCGCTTCGCTCAGGACTTTGGCTCAGGGCTAAAGGCTCACTTGCCTGCAATGACAAGTTCGGTAGTTTTTCAGAGAGTCCTTAAATAACTCAAGGTGTAAAATTTTATAAAATAAATGGCAAAAATAATAAGTATATCGAATCAAAAGGGTGGAGTTGGAAAAACAACGACCGCTGTAAATCTCTCGGCTTCTCTTGCTGTAACAGAAAAAAGGGTGTTGCTGGTTGATTTTGACCCGCAAGGCAATGCCACAAGTGGTATAGGTATTGCAAAAAATGGCTCAAATGCCAGCATATATCAGGTAATAATTAAACACAAGAATCTAAAAGAGGTTATTAAAGATACAGAGCTCTCTTTTCTGAAGACCGTACCCTCCACAATAGACCTTATTGGCGCCGAGTTAGAGCTGATAGATGATCCTGCGAGAGAGGTCAGACTCAGAGATGCGTTAAAGGATGTAGTTACAGATTTTGATTATATTATCATTGATTGCCCTCCTTCTTTAAGCCTTTTAACATTAAATGCATTAACTGCTGCAAATTCGGTGATTATCCCACTTCAGTGTGAATACTATGCGCTTGAAGGTCTATCTCAACTTATGAAGACAGTTGACCTGATAAAGAAAAGCCTGAACCCCAGTTTAGAAATAGAGGGAATACTGCTAACTATGTTTGACCCAAGAAATAATCTCGCTCATCAGGTAGCTCAAGAGGTAAAGACACATTTTGTTGAAAGGGTCTTTAAGACGGTCATCCCTCGAAATGTCCGATTAAGTGAAAGCCCGAGTTTTGGTAAACCAGTAATACTTTATGATGTAACATCCAAAGGCGCATCAAGTTATATGGAACTCGCTAATGAAATTATCTTGAAAAATTAGATAGTTACACGATTACACAGATTATAAAAACAGATTACACAGATAAAGAATTTTATTTTTAAATCTGGGTAATTATTGTTCTAAAATTTATGTAATCAATTAGTTATAAGAGGTTAGATATGCTTGCAAAACGTAAGGCCCTCGGCAGAGGATTGGGGGCATTAATAAAACATGCTGATAAAACAGGGGATAGTTTTTCACTTTGCCCGATAGAAGATATAAATCCAAGCAGCGTTCAGCCCAGAAAAATATTTCATGAGCAGCAACTCCAGGAACTTGCTGAATCTATTAAGGAAAAGGGCATTATAGAACCCCTTCTTGTGAGAAAGGCAGAAAATGGATATGAGCTCATAGCAGGCGAGCGCCGCTGGAGGGCAGCAAAACTTGCCGGGCTTAGGGATGTCCCTGTTGTTGTAAGGGATGCCACAGATGAAGAAAGTCTTGAGCTTGCCATTATTGAAAATATCCAGAGAGAAAATCTGAACGCAATTGAAGAGGCTGCAGCATATAAGAATCTTATGGAAAGATTCGAGCTCTCCCAGGAAGAGGTGGCAAAAAAGATAGGAAAGGAAAGGGCAACCGTTGCCAATTTTCTAAGGCTTCTTAAGCTTCCAGATGAAGTAAAAGAAGAGCTAAAAAATGGCATAATCTCAATGGGGCATGCAAAGGTATTGCTCAGCCTTGACAGTCATGTCAGCCAGCGAGAGGTCTGCAGAAGGATTGTGCAAAAAGGGCTATCTGTTCGTGAAACAGAAGAGCTTGTCAAATATACTGTATCAAGTAGCAAAAAGTCTGCCAGCCTTTCACGAAAGAAAAACGCATATCTAAGCGCAATCGAGAATGAACTTAGAAATATATTTGGGACTAAGGTTATAGTAAAAAACAAAAAAGGGAAAGGGCGGATTGAAATAGAATTTTATTCAAATGAAGAGCTTGAAAGAATTCTGGATACGTTCAGAAATATAAAAACATAAATTAAACCTTTAGGAGGAGATATGTTTGAAAAAGATAAAAAAAGGACAGATGCTGCTCAAATGAACGGGTTCATCGGAAAGGATGTAACCATCAATGGAAAGATGGAGTTTGATGGTTCGGTCAGGGTTGATGGGCATTTTAACGGCGAGATTAACGCAATGAATGGTACGCTTATTATTGGTGAAAGCGCTGTTTTAGAGGCAAAGGTAAAGGTTGATACTGCAATTGTAAGCGGAGAGTTCAGAGGGGAGATTGAGGGGAAAAGCAGGATTGAATTAAGGGCGCCTGCCAAGATGTACGGAAATATCAGAACAACAAATCTTATTATCGGTGAAGGCGTGCTGTTTGAGGGAACCTGTGAGATGAGCGAGAAAAAGGGGGGGATAATAGGATTAGGAGGGACGGCGGATAAGAAAATGGAGGTGTTATAGACAAAATGAAAATCGTTTTAGCTGCAATTCTCTTTATATTTTACATTGCAGGCAATCCTGCCTCTATTTTTTCTAAAGATATTGAGGCAAGCCCAATTAGAAGGCTATATCCAATACAATCAGCCCCTTCCGAAACAGCAATAACAACATTGGCCGCACCTTCTAACGGGACAAGGATAGGAAACAATGGTTCCCCCAATAAAGATATAAGAGACGACTTATCTTCACAAACTTCTGTCCCATCTTTTCTTATAGACCCTGGCGATTATGTGTTGCTTGTAGACAAGTCCACCCAAAAATTACACCTCTTTGATGGCAGCTATAACCTCATAAAGACCTTCAATGTTACCACAGGCCAACGCCCAGGCGATAAAACTGCAAGAGGTGATCTAAAAACCCCTGAGGGGATTTATTTTTTTACCCTTGTTAAGGATGACAGTGAATTGCTCCCTGAATATGGTGTAATGGCGCTACCTATGAATTATCCAAACTATATAGATACAATCTTTCGAAAAAAGGGAAATGGAATATGGCTTCATGCAACAAATCAGCCAACTCGCCCCCTTAAACCGTTTGATACAAGAGGATGTGTTGTAGCTGCAAATGAAGATGTCCTGGAGCTTGCAGAGTATATTAAGCTTCAGACAACACCTATCGTAATTGCGGAAAAAATTGAATATGATATATCTGAAAAAATAAATAATACGCGTAAGGCAATCTATCAGCTTATCGAAAAATGGAAGGCAGGCTGGGAGAGTAAGGATATTGATAGCTACATGAATAGCTATTCTAAGGATTTTAAGACAAATGGCATGGATTGGCAAAAATGGAAAAGATATAAGGACAACTTAAATCGCCAATACAAATATATAAGTGTCTCTTTATCAGACATGAGAATCCTTCGCCACAAAACTCATATGGTTGTTTCATTTACTCAACACTACAAAAACAATAAATTAACAAGCCTTGGAATAAAGAGACTATACTTTGTTCTTGAGGATAGCGAGTGGAAGATAATGGGAGAGGAGTGGAGCCCTGTCCCTGCGCAAAAGCCGGCAATTATTGCCAAAAAATATGCAGCCTACCGACAGCCTTCTGCATCGAATGGAATTTCTCTCCAGCATGCCGAATTAGAATCACCTCAATCATCGCAAACCGTAGTGGATGTCGCCAGCCAATCAATAACAGAGACTGGATTTGTCAACGGCCATAAAAAATCCGTTTCTTCGCCGTCGTCACCGATAGTGGATATAGGAGCCTTCAAAGTGGGCAGAAATAATAAGGTCAGTTTTAAGCTGATAAATGAAAGGGGGGAACAGCATGTGGTTTCTGGACGGCTGGCAATTGTTGCAGAAAATAGAACCCAGAAGGGAACTCGCTACAGTTCATATCCAGCAATATCCCTTGAGCAAGGTGCCCCAAAAGATTTTAGAGAGGGTGAGTGGTTCTCTATAAGGCGTTTTAAGATTGTTACCGGGGAGTTTGAACAAAAAGGGGCTGATGTTGTTTCAGTCTGGGTTTATTCTAAAACAGGCGAGCTATTACTTCATAAAGAATTTCCTCTACCCATAAAACAATGAAGCGAACAATAACAGTTATGTATTTTAAAGATAATGCTGGAAAAGTGCGCACGCGTGAATTTTCCATAAGGGGATTGGTATTATTAGTATCCAGCATTATTCTGCTTTTAATGCTGTCAGTAACGTCTGTTGTTTTCATTATTAAGCTCTATATCGAAAAAGGCAGATTAACCGATGAATTTACCGCTCTTTTGAAGGAAAAGGAGTTATTAGAAATAAAGATTAAAGATTTAGAAGTCAGTACAGGTAATACAAAAGGAGCTTCTCACCCAGTTGCAGATTCTGCTATAAAATCGCAAACAACTAAAACAGATAGTGTCAGTGAAACAAAAGCAATAAAAGAAGGCGGTGTTTCTCATGAAGAGGCAAAGAATGATAACCAGATTTCCCTGCAAAATTTTCAGATTAAAAGTATGAAAGACACCAATCAACTTGCCGTTGCGTTTGATATTGTTAACAATAGTCGTTCTGACATGGCTATACAAGGATTTGTTTTTGTCGTTGGAGATTATGGGGAAACCCATTACGTTTTACCACAGGGCGCTGAAATCAAAAATGATATGCCAGCTGACTTTAAAAAAGGCAACAGATTTTCTATAAAAATGCAGAAACGAATGGAATATATCCTGCCATATATTATGGACAGTCCAATAGATAGAATAACCGTCTTTGTGTTTTCTCAAAACGGCGGCCTCCTTACAAAGAAGGAGGTTAATTTATGATTAAAATAAAAAATCTGAATTTTCTCATCATAATATTCATTCTTATAATTTACGCAGCAGAGGGCCATTGCAAAACCGAGCATGAAGTGTATTTTAAAAACACAGAATACGAACTTAATGTCTATAAAATATACGGGACAGAACCGGGCAAGACCCTTATGATAATAGGGGGCATACAGGGAGATGAGCCTGGTGGCTATCTTTCAGCAGACCTCTATGCAGATATGGCCCTTCGTAAAGGCAATTTGATTGTTGTGCCACGCGCAAACTTTTTCTCAATTATAGAGCATAAAAGGGCTATAAACTGGGATATGAATCGGCGGTTTATCGCTATAAACAGCAAAGAATACTATGAAGATAAAATTGTAGAGATACTAAAAGGATTAATGGCTCAGAGCGACTACCTTCTCAACCTCCATGAAGGATCTGGTTTTTTCAGAGAAACATGGGAAAGCAATTTAAAGAACCCTCTGCGATTTGGGCAATCTATCATTGCAGATACAGATATATATTTTTCAAAAGAAATAGGTAAAGAAATTCTGCTTGGAGATATTGCAAGAAAGATAGCGCACCAAGTAAATGAAAAGATAGACAATCCTGAGTATCACTTCAGATTCAACAATCACAAAACTTTTGAAAAAAATACCAGCCATCCTGAACAGAGAAAATCTGCAACCTTCTATGCCCTATCTGTCTATGGAATACCCGCATTTGGCATAGAAACATCCAAAGAAATAAAGGATATTGAGAAAAAGGTCAGATTTCAGACAATAATAATAAATTCATTTATGGAGGAGTTCGGCATCATTCCTGAAAACCCAAAGGTGGCGCTGGACCCGCCAAAACTTAATTATCTGGTTATTTCGGTAAATGGGTCTCAGAATGTAGTAGCCCGCGATGGAGAAGAGATTCGCATAAAAAAGGGGGATAAAATAAAGGTGATCCAGATTGAAGCCAATTATGAGCGCGGTCTAAGCATTGACATACTTGGCATAGGGACTGCCAATGATTTCCAGAAAGAATTTGAGATAGTCCATCCTGCAAAGGCAATCATACGAAAAGATAGTCTGAAATGCGGTGAAATAAATATTTCGCTTTTAGAACCTCAGGAAAATGTAAAGGAAGCCTTTCATGCCAGCACAAACGTACAGTCTCCAAGATTCACCTATCTCATCGTGGAGGTAAATGGTCTCAGACAGGTTCTCTCCCATGGAGAGCATCTCAAGGTTATCAGAGGCGACAAGATAAAATTGTTAGATGTTGTTGCAGATTGGGTTAATACAAACGACCTGTCTGTAAACTTTCTTGGCTATGTAGGTAATAAAATGAAGAATACTGGAGAAGACAGAGGCTACCTGATAAACACTGCGACGGATATGTGGACAAAATACTCAAAAGATGGAAAGGGGTTGCAGTATCCTATTGCAATAAACTATATGAATAAAAGGATTGGTGAGATATTTGTTGACATAGATGAGCCAAAGTTAAATTATATAGTAGTCAAACATAGCCAGGGTGGTCAGAGATGGTATGCAGATGGGGATATAATAACTGTTACTCCAAAAGATACCCTTGAGTTGATAGATATAAAGACTAATATTAATGGGAATATTGGCGTAAAGATAAATGTATTTGGAAATGATTTGGGAAATCAAAATAAAATCATAACCTTTAGCAAAAAGACTGCGGATGAAGTTCATACAGCTATAGTAGTAGCAAGAGAAGGAATAATCCTTGGAAGGGCAAAAATACAGATTAGTGGAGAACCTGTGGCAGTTATTAAGGAGAGCACAAAATAGTTTGCATTTCTTATCTGCTAAATAGCCCAATTCGTCATTCCCGCATGTATTTAGCGGGAATCCATTACGATCACTCTGGATGCCCGATAGAAGCATTCGGGCATGACAGAAAAGGCAATGTTTTTTGGAACAACGTAAATGCAATCTGTATTATGCTCTCATTAGTAATAAATAGAAAGTGAGAAAGTGAGAAAATTTTTCTTCCCACTTTTTATTGTCCCCCTCGGGGAATGGGAGAAAAACCCTCGCCTTTAGGCGAAGACTTTAGTTCAAGCATCAAGATGCAAAAGCACACCCTCCCCTTAATCCCCTCCCATCAAGGGAGGGGAAATATTTAAAACTCCCTCTCCCCTTGCGGGAGAGGGTTGGGGTGAGGGGTTAAGCAGTTGCATTACTATAGTCGGCTTACAGCCGAATTCAAAGCCACCGCCTTTAGGCGGTGGTAGTTGACTTTCCATTTTAGTAATTTCTGTCTTTAGGAGGAGCATATTTTGGAAAAAACAAAAAAAATCTGGATGGATGGAAAATTTGTAAACTGGGAGGATGCTAATGTGCATATACTGACCCATACCCTGCACTATGGCCTCGGCGTCTTTGAAGGAATACGGTGTTATAAATGCGAGGATGGAAGATCCGCTGTATTCAGACTTCAAGAGCATACGGACAGACTCTTTGAATCAGCCCATATAATGCAGGTTCAGATTCCATATTCAAGAGAAGATATAAATAAGGCAATCATTGAAACACTAAAAGTCAATGACCTGAAAGAGGGATACATTAGGCCCTTGGTTTATCTCAGTGCAGGAAGCATGGGTATATATCCAAAAGATAATCCGGTAAAGGTTGCAATCGCTGTGTGGAGCTGGGGGGCTTACCTTGGGGAAAAAGCCATCAAAGAAGGGATTCGTGTAAAGATATCTTCATTTACGCGACACCATGTGAATGTTGGAATGACAAAGGCAAAGGTTGTTGGAAACTATGTAAATTCTATTCTGGCGAAGCGGGAAGTCATTGCTATGGGATATGATGAGGCGCTCCTCCTGGATACCGATGGCTATATCTCGGAAGGGAGCGGTGAAAATATCTTTATGGTTAAGGATGGTCTCTTAAAAACCACCCCGCTGACCTCTGTTCTCAGAGGCATCACACGAGATTCGGTTATACGGATTGCAAAGGATAAAGGCATACCGGTACTGGAGGGCAGATTTAGCCGTGACGAACTTTATACAGCAGATGAGGCATTCTTCACAGGCACAGCCGCTGAGATAACCCCCATAAGAGAAGTGGATAACAGAAAGATTGGAGAAGGCAAACCAGGGCCTGTGACAAAAATAATTCAGGAGACATTCTTCAATGCAGTAAAGGGAAGAGAAAAAAAATACGCAATGTGGTTAGCATACCTATAAAATATTAATAAGCAAGAAGTCATTAATCTTATCTTTGGGAGGAGTGCTATGAATATTAGAACGGAAAAACTGCTTGGCAGATTTGTATGTATGGTTCTTATTTCTCTTTTATGGTTGACTGGTTGCGCAACTGCACGGTATAAACCAGAATCATTCGGACCATCAAAGAAATATGCAATCGTATCTATTGTAACTTTACCGGAAATTATAGATCTGGGCAGCGGGTCAGCAAGAGGCCAAGGTAGGTCTGCTTCCGGACTGATAAAAGCCATCTCAAAAGACTCAGGCTACAGTAATAATTCCGACATCATTTTTAAGGACACATTACCTCTGATATTAAAAGAGTTTCATACATCTAAAAACTTTACCCTTTTGCCTGAAGAAAATATTCTAAAGAGCAAGACATATGCAGATATTTCAGGGGACGAACCAAAGGTTCTATGGCAGGAGTATGTTACTGCCGAGAAATATAAATATTTGTCAGACAAAGAAAAACTTTCTAAGCTCGCAAGACACCTAAAGGTAGAAGGTGTAGTAACAATTAATTTGACTTATGGGTTTGCTTTCAGAGGTGTTGGATTATTTGGTCTTGTGGCCGCAGGTTACCACCACGGTGTTGCAATAATAACTGTGTCTGCTACGGATAAAACCGGAGATATTATATGGAGAGACATGGTGCGGGCAGAGTCGGACGACAGTATCGGGGCTGTTGGCGAATCTGTGAATTTCAAAAAATTGCACCCTTTACTTAAGGATGTGACCGTGAAAGCCACCAAGCAACTACTCGAAAGGTTAAAAGATAAGGTAAGCTAATTATCCATCTCCGCCAGTAGTCAGCTAATTCTGCTAATAGTCTTTAAACTACCGTAAATTTTTTTAGACCCTGCTTTTTTGCTATACCTTTGTTCGGACAATACCTCAAATCCCCCCTTACCCCCCTTTTCTAAAGGGGGGCGTCCCCGAATGTTACTATCGGCGATAGAAACATTCGGGGGGACGCATCCAGAGTCTTTGTAATGGATTCCCGCTTAATACCCCTGATTGAAACCTTCAGGGGCAGGCTCTGCGGGAATGACAGCGCGGGGATTGGATTTATGTAAATTCAATAATGAGACTGTTAATAATATGGTCATAGATTCTATATACAAAGATAAAACAATTGTTGACAGGCTATCTAAAAAAATAAAAACAGTCTCTCTAAAACGCGCTATAAAGATTATGCACGTATGCGGAACGCACGAGAATATTATAAGCCGCTTTGGATTGCGGGATTTACTGCCGGAAAATATAGAAGTTATTGCAGGCCCTGGCTGTCCAGTGTGCGTTTGTCCGGGACATGATATAGAACTTGCCATTGAGCTTGCTTTAAAGCAAAAAGCAATAATCGCCACCTTCGGCGATATGATTAAGGTGCCGTCCTGTAGCCCCCAACCTTTAGGTCGGGGGTCTCTCTCTGATGCCAGAACCCAAGGCGCTGATATACGGGTTGTATACGGGCCGTTTGATGCCATAAAGATTGCAAAAGAAAATACTGATAAAGAGGTTGTGCTTTTTGCAGTTGGATTTGAGACCACTGCCTGCGGCGTGGCTTCACTCATTCAACAATCCGATTTTCCCAAAAACCTCAGTATTCTTGTTTCCCATCGCCTGATTCCGCCTTCCATGGAGTTTTTATTAGGGGTCGGCGATATTTGCATAGATGGTTTTCTCATACCCGGCCATGTTGCCACAGTAATGGGCTTGGAGCAGTATCAGCTTTTTCCAGAGGCATACAGGATGCCTACTGTTGCAGCAGGCTTTGAGCCCGTGGATGTTCTTATGGGAATACTGGCTGTTGTGAAGCAGACAAATGAAGGAGTTTATAAATGTGAAAATGTGTATCAAAGGGCTGTGCATGAGAAGGGAAACATAAAGGCGCAGATGGCTATCAAAGAAGTTTTTGATGTTGTGCCTGCATACTGGCGCGGCATAGGAAAGATACCGAGGTCAGGCTTAAACTTGAAAGAAAGATACAAGATGTATGATGCAAGATGCAGGTTTGCCAACCCCCCATCCCCCCCTTTGCAAAAGGGGGGTGAAGTGGGGTTGGATATAAACCCGGGCTGCTCCTGCCATCTCATAATGATTGGAAAGATAAAACCAATAGATTGTCCTCTCTTCGGAAGCACATGCATCCCAGATGCGCCCTATGGCCCATGCATGGTTTCTATGGATGGGACTTGCAGGGTGTGGTATCAGTATAAGCGAGTTAAGAATTAAGAATCAAAAGCCAAGGCAGAAATTATGCAACTATTAACAGATGAAATACCATTAAACCCTGAACAACTCATTGCAGTCACCCATGGCGATGGGCCTCTGCTCATTATTGCAGGCGCAGGCACAGGCAAGACAAAGGTCATTACGCACAGGATTGCGCATCTTATTGAAAACGGTGTGAATCCAAATCAGATACTTGCGCTTACATTCACGGAAAAAGCTGCCGGAGAGATGGAGGAGCGGGTTGACAGGCTTGTGCCGTATGGGTATTCAAATGTCTGGATATCAACCTTTCACTCATTCGGAGATAGGATTTTAAGGGACAATGTCCTTGAGATAGGGTTGGCTCCAGATTTTAAGGTGCTTAGCGAGGCAGAGAAAATCATATTTTTAAAAGAGCACCTCTTTGAGCTTCCTTTGAATTATTATCGGCCACTCGGCAATCCAATCAAATATATTTCTGCTATTACAGGGCTTATAAGCAGGCTGAAGGATGAAGATGTGGGGGTTGAGGAGTATGTTACGTATGCGGATGGGTTGAAAAAACTCGTAGGGGAGACCCTTGTGGTCTCCCATCGGGAGGGGACAAGCCCCTCCCCTACAGCTCAAGGCTTTGGCCTTGAGCAACAGGATGAGCTGGCAAAGACCTATGCAAAATATCAGGAGCTTATGGCAAAGCATGGTTATCTTGATTTTGGAGACCAGGTTGTTTTGCCTTTAAAGCTTTTCAGGGCAAGGCCGCATATTCTAAAACGGTATCAGGAAAAGTTCAGATACATCCTTGTTGATGAATTTCAGGATACGAATTTTGCACAGTTTCAGCTTGTGAAGCTTCTATCAGAAAGACACAAAAATATCACTGTAGTTGGGGACGACGACCAATCAATCTATAAGTTCAGGGGCGCTGCCATAAGCAATGTGCTGGGCTTTCAAAAAATATACCCTGATGCAAAACTGATTACGCTTACCAAAAACTACCGCTCCTGCCAGCCAATCCTTGACTCAGCATACAGGCTCATATCGCATAATAATCCTGACAGGCTTGAGGTAAAGAGTGGGATAGATAAAAGGCTGGCTGCAGAGGGGCAGGGGGCAAGGGGCAAGGGGCAGGTAAAATATCTACATTTTGATACACTGATAAAAGAGGCAGAGAGTGTGGCGGAGATGATAGAGTCAAAAGTAAAAAATCCCCCCTTACCCCCCTTAGAAAAGGGGGGTAAGGGGGGATTTGAAAAAGGGAAGGACGAGCGGGGATTAAGTTATAAAGATTTTGCCATACTTGTCCGGGCGAACAGCGACGCAGAGCCGTTTTTAAAGGCGCTTAAAGATAAGGGCATACCGCACAGGTTTTCCGGAAATCAGGGACTCTATTCAAGGGAAGAAATAAGGCTTTTGATTGCATTTTTAAATGTAATAACAAATTTCAATGACAGCATGAGTTTATTTCATCTCGCATCGTCAGAGGTATATCAGCTTAAGGCTGCGGATTTAATACCATGCCACAATTTATCCCGGCAAAGCCACAAACCGCTGTATTATGTGATGAAGGAACTCATTGGATGCGGGATGCGGGATGTGGGATATGGGAAAGACAAAAGCTTAATACCTACCTCCAACCTCCAACCTCCCATTTCCCAGGAAGGTTTTGCCACCATAACAAAACTTATCCATGACATAGAAAAATACAGTGAGATGGCGCTAAAAGAATCCGTTGGCAAGGTTTTATATTCATTTCTTACATCCCCGATTAAAGCATTCGGGGACAAGGATACAAGCTATCTTACAAGACTCTCACAGGAAAACTCTGCCAGCGCAGTGGAAAAGGTGCAGAATATTGCAAAGTTTTTTGAATTAACGCAGCACATGGAGGCAACCCTGCAAGTAAAAAAGGTAACTGCATTTGTAGAATATCTCAATATCCTGATGGAGGCCGGAGACAATCCCGGAACTGCTGAGCCTGATGTGGAGGCAGACTGGGTGCAGGTTTTGACCGTGCATAAGGCAAAGGGATTGGAGTTTCCGGTAGTATTTATGGTAAGCCTTGTTGCAGATAGATTTCCGAGAAAGGAGCGGAGGGAACAGATAGAATTGCCTTACGCACTTATAAAAGACATTCTCCCCTCCGGCGACTTTCACCTTCAGGAAGAAAGACGGCTTTTTTATGTTGGTATGACAAGGGCAATGAATGAGCTTTATCTTACAAGTGCCTCAGACTATGGCGGTGTGCGGGCAAAAAAGATAAGCCAGTTTGTGCTTGAAGCGCTTGACATGCCAAAGGCAGAAACTGCGGCAGTAAAAACCAAGCCAATAGAGGCTATTAAGCGGTTCGCGCCTGTTGAACAAACAGAACAAGAGCTTCCACCGATACCGGAAGATGCAGTCCTTTCGTTGAGCTATTATCAGATAGACGACTATCTTACCTGTCCGTTAAAATATAAATATATCCACATCCTTAAAGTACCGCTTCTTCCACATCATACGGTCATGTACGGAAAGGCCATGCACGAGGCGGTTTCCACATTTTTCAGAAAAAAGGCTGATGGCAATTTAATAACCCTTGATGAGCTTATCGGAGTTTTTACTGCCAACTGGCATAGCGCAGGCTTTGTGACAAAAGAGCATGAGACGCAGAGATACGAGGCAGGCAAAAAGGCTATTAGGAAGTTTTATGAAACTCAGGCGCAAAATGGCATTAATCCTGCCGCAATAGAGAGGGAGTTTGTGATTGACCTCAATATGAACAGGCTCAAGGGCAGATGGGACTTGATAGAGGAAAGAAAAGACGGCCCATACATCATAGATTTCAAGACCTCTGATGTTCGGGAGGAAAAAGCTGCGCATAAAAAGGCAAAGGAGAGCGTCCAGCTTATGCTCTATGCGATGGCATATAAAGAGAACCATAAAAAACTCCCTGCAGGATGCGAACTGCATTTTCTTGAGTCAGGTCTTGTTGGAAAAGTAGCCTTTGAGGAGAAGCATATAGAAAAGGTTTTGAGCATGATAGACGAAGTAGCCAAAGGCATCAGGCTGAGGGATTACACAGCAAAACCGGAATACCTTAATTGCGGCTACTGCGCCTTTAATAATATATGTCCTGCAACGGCACGATCTGCTTAAAGGCTCGTACTCAGCGTACCACAATAAAACAGGTATCATGTTTCTGCACGTTTCTCTACCGGCAGGGTTATGGTAAAAATGGCTCCTATGTTCTTTATGCTTTTCACCTCTATCTCCCCTCCATGAGATTCAACAATACCTTTTGCAACAGATAGTCCTAATCCCAGGCCATGGATTTTCGTTGTGTAAAAAGGCTCAAAGATATACTGTTTTACCTCTTCAGGGATTCCCATGCCTGTATCCCCTATGCTGACCGATGCATAGCGTTTTCCATTTTTTTCCTTTATCTTAGTCTCGATGGTAAGTGTTCCACCATCTGGCATTGCCTGGATTGCGTTATTGAACATATTGATGAATGTCTGCCTGATAAGCATCGGGTCAAGGGAGGTAGGGGGCATTTCCACAGAGATCAGGGAATTTACCCTTATATTTTTCTCGCCGAAGGTATCTTTGTAAAGGAGGAGCAATTCTTCTATTATTTGATTCAGATGAATGGGCTGAAACACAGGTTTTACCTCTTTTGCAAAACCGAGAAAGTCGTGGAAAAGCTCTTCCAACCGATCTATCTCTTTTATGATAAGGTCTGCGTACATCTTAAAAGGAGAGCCCTGTTCTGCCTTTCTATAGATAAGCCTGGCAAAACCGCCGATAGGCACCAGCGGATTCCTCAATTCATGTGCTATGGTAGAAGACATCTTACCGATGAGCGCAAGCTTCTCTGTTTTTACGAGTTCCTCTTGCAACCTCTTCATCTCTGTCACATCTTTCGCAATAAAGATAACGCCCAGATATTCCGGACCGTGCATGATCGGTGAGAAGTGGGCAAAGACAGTCTTATCGCCGGATTTAAACTCGGCTGCATAGGATTTTATCTTGCCCTCACGCATGTCTTTAATGAGCTCAATGGACTTCTCGTGACTCTCGAGCGAATGGCAATCCTTGAAGTCTCTGCCGAGCAACTCCTCCCGCTTCATATTGAATATCTCCTCAGCCGCCTCGTTCATAAAGGTTATCTTATTTTCCTGATTCGCAAAGATAATTCCATCAGCTATACCACTCAACATCGCCTCGAGGCGGCTTTTGCTATCAACGAGCTCGAGGGTTCTCTGCGTAACCATAGATTCGAGTTTATGGGAATATTCCCTGAGCTGCTCCTGGGCCCTCGTCCATTCAGTGATATCCTTGCTTATACCTACAGCCCCAATCTCTCTTCCGTTTTCGTCCCTGAGCAAGGAAAGGGAAAGGCTGATATCAATAATCCTTCCACCTTTTCGCACAAGCCTGGTTTCATAGTTGGATACCATACCCTCGCGTTTAATCATATCGAGGAGTTTGCCCCTCTCCTCTCTCTGATAATAATAATCAGCCATGCCGGTCCCAATGACCTCGCCCATCTTGTATCCCAGGATCCGCTCTGCCCCTTCATTAAATGTAACGATTCTGCCATCAAGATCCGTTGTAATAATCGCATCACTCGAATTTCTCATGATACTTTCCAGATAATTCTTTGTCTTTTCCAGTTCCGTTGTCCTGTCCTTTATCCTCTCTTCAAGGTTATCGTAAAGCCCTTTAAGGGTATCGCCCATCCTGTTAAAGACATTCGCCAAGGATTCGAGTTCATCGCCTGTTCGGATATCTACCTTGTAATCAAAATCCCCTTTCCCGATCCGGTCTATCCCTTTGTGGAGGAGCGTTACCGGTTGTATGAGAAGCCTGTTCGCTATAAAGAAACCCAGAACAGAGATTATCAAGACCATTGCAGACTCAAACAGGAATACTCCGAGGATAACCCTGTTGACCGGGGCAAAGGTCTCTTTCGGATCCTGGCGCACAAAGGTATACCATTTATGGCCATTAAGATTTTCTGGACCAAGGGAATTCATAAACTTTACAGGACTAAAGCCGACGACTGAATCTCTCCCTCCGTGTGCATCATCTCTCGCAATAGCCCAGTTGATCCCTGGCCTTGTTATCTGCGTTATGAGCGGCTGATTCATCGAGTGTTCAACGAGAGCTAAAATGGAGCATATGAGCGGGGTTCCATTGGAATCTACCAGCATCCCGTGGCCCGTTCTTCCAAAGTTCATCTCATTAACAAAGCTAAAAAATAGGTCAGCATTGATGATGCTCCTGATCCCGCCTGCGACCTGATATGTTACTGGGTCTAAAACAGGTATACCGATATCAAAGACCCTGCTCCCTGAGAGCGCATCAAGGTGGATACCACTGGCATAAATTTTCCCTTTCCCTTCACTATATGTCACCTCCCACCATAATTCACTTGACTGATCTCCATCATAGTTAAACTTCTGGCTCAGATGAGCAATAACTCTCCCCTCTCTATTGGCAACCAGGAGACCGAGATGATCTTCCTTCACTTCCGCATATCGCAAGAAATTCTTGAGATAAACCTCAACTTCCTTTCCTCTGTTCCCCCTGACTGCTGCGATAAATTCCGGGTCTGCGGCCAAACGCTGCAGTGCTATAATCTCCCCTTTTGCTGCTGCATCAAACCTCTCTGCAGTCTTCTTTGCTATCTCAGCAAAGTCTCTGCCGATTGCCTCTATGAGGACATCTCTCACCTCAAAGTATGTGATAGAAAGACCTGTTGACAGCGCTATAAAGCCTGCAATCAAGATTGCAGCGATTACCTTTTTCTGCATGCTCATAATTTTAGTATATCCCCATTCTTCATGACGGTCAACTGAGGAGTAGGTAAAATAGCACAAGAGAAGTTCTATTTGAGAATTGCCCTCTGTGTGCTATTATTATTTCTATGCACAAATTCAAAATCACAACCCAATTCACGCCAAAGGGCGACCAGCCAAAGGCGATTAAAGAATTGACAAGCGGAATAAACAAGGGGATTAAGCATCAGGCGCTTCTTGGAGTTACCGGCTCAGGCAAGACATTTACCATAGCCAATGTGATTGCGAATGTAAATAAGCCAGTCCTTGTGCTTGCGCCGAACAAAACCCTTGCGGCGCAGCTTTTTGCAGAATTCAGGGAGCTTTTTCCCGAAAATGCGGTTGGATATTTTGTGTCTTACTATGACTACTATCAGCCGGAGGCGTATGTCCCGACAACCGACACCTATATAGAAAAGGATGCGTCAATCAATGATGAGATAGATAAGCTCAGGCATTCTGCAACCCATGCGCTGCTTACGCGCAATGACGTGATTATTGTCGCATCTGTATCGTGCATCTACGGCATAGGCTCACCTGATGATTACGGAAGTATGCATCTCTATGCAGAAAAGGGGATGGAGACGCAGAGGGATGAGGTATTGAAAAGGCTTGTGGAGATGCAGTATCAGAGAAATGACTATGATTTTTACAGAGGGACTTTCAGGGTCCGGGGCGATGTTGTGGAGATATTCCCTGCTTATGAGGCAGAAAGGGCGATAAGGCTTGAGTTCTTTGGGGATTCGATAGACGCCATATCAGAGGTAGACCCGCTCAGGGGCAAGATTATTCAAAAGGCAAATAAGGCGCTCATCCATCCCGCAAGCCATTATGTGACAACAAGGGATAATCTCAAAAGGGCGATGGACACCATACGGGAGGAATTAAGGGAGAGGTTAAAGTTATTAAAGAATGAAAATAAACTTCTTGAGGCACAGCGTCTTGAGCAGAGGACAATGTTTGACCTTGAGATGATTGAGGAGATGGGCTACTGCTCAGGGATAGAGAATTATTCAAGGCATCTGTCCGGAAAGCTTGCTGGCGAGCCACCGTATACTTTGATTGATTATTTCCCGGAGGATTTTCTCCTGATTGTTGACGAGAGCCATATTTCCATCCCTCAGATTGGCGGCATGTATCATGGAGACAGGTCTCGGAAGAATACGCTCGTTGAATACGGCTTCAGGCTTCCGTCTGCATTAGACAACAGGCCTTTGAAGTTTGAAGAATTTGAAAAAAGGGTGAGGCAGGCAATATATGTATCTGCAACACCTGCTGAATATGAAATGAAAAAGGCAAAGGGATATATTGCAGAGCAGATTGTGCGGCCAACAGGGCTTATGGATCCTATTATTGAAGTCAGGCCCGCAAAGGCACAGGTGGATGACCTGCTCGGCGAGATAAGAAAGAGGGTTGAAAGAAAGGAGCGTGTACTGGTAACTACGCTTACCAAGAGAATGGCAGAGGATTTGACAAGATATTATGCTGACCTCGGCCTAAAGGTAAAATACCTTCACTCTGATATTGAGACACTTGAAAGGGTTGAGATATTAAGGGCATTGAGACTCGGCGAATTTGATTGCCTGATAGGGATAAATCTCTTACGAGAAGGACTTGACCTCCCAGAGGTTTCACTTGTGGCTATTCTTGATGCTGATAAAGAAGGATTTTTGCGCTCTGAGCGCTCCCTTATTCAGACCTGCGGAAGGGCTGCAAGGAATGTGAATGGTCGTGTCATTATGTATGCTGATACTATAACAGGCTCTATGAAAAAGGCAATTGATGAAACAAACAGAAGGCATAAGCTTCAGGCTGAATACAATAAAAAGAATGGAATTACACCAGAGACCATCAAGAGTTCAATCAAGGATGTGTTAAGCTCTATCTATGAGGCAGATTACTATACTGTGCCAGTTGTGGCTGAAAAGAAGGAAGAGTATATCCCGCCCCATGAACTGCCTGAAATAATAAAATCTTTACGCAAGGAAATGCAGGAGGTAGCAAAAAAACTTGACTTTGAAAAGGCAGCAGAGCTAAGGGATAGGATAAAGGAGCTTGAAGAGATGGAGGTCTTGATGGGATAGAATCAATACGTCCTTTCTACAACATAATCTGTCAAGGCTATAAGAGCGGTTTTTTCAAGGCTTGGCTCAAAGATATTAAGACAGGCCTTTGCATTCTCAACATATTTTCTTGCCATATTTAATGTGTAATCTATTCCCCTATATTTATTAATCAAACTCACTACAGACGAAAGTTGCGCATCTTGAAGCTTATCGGACTCCAACGCCTCTAAAATATCTTCCATTTCTGCAGGGACTGCATTTTTAATAGCAAAAATCAGTGGAAGGGTAATCTTTCCCTCTCTCAGGTCGTTTCCTATTACTTTACCCAACTCCTCATTGCTCGATGTGTAGTCGAGACAGTCATCCATCAGTTGAAATGCAATACCTAAATTCATGCCATAGTCAGCAAGGGCGGTTTCTTTATTTTTGGTAATCTTACCCAATATCGCACCTATCTGACATGCGGCAGATATAAGCGATGCGGTCTTGTTTGTTATAACTGAGAGATAATCCTTTTCTGTTGCCTCAACATCACAGCCTTTTAGAAGTTGTAAAACTTCGCCCTCAGCCATCCGCGTTGTAGTGCCAGATAAAACCTTAAGAATGCTTAAATCTCCATCAGCCACAGTCAAATAAAAAGACTTTGAAAAAAGAAAGTCACCTATAAGAATACTCGCACCATTACCCCATAGGATATTTGTAGATGCCTTTCCCCGCCGCATACTGGCATTATCAATAACATCATCGTGGAGAAGTGTTGCAGTATGGATGAACTCTACTACTGCAGCGAGTGGTATATGGCGACGTCCCTGATAACCGCACAGTCTGGCAGATAAAAGCAACAACGTGGGCCTCAGTCGTTTGCCTCCGTTACTTAAAATATATTCCCCTACTTTTCGTATGAGAACTACTTCTGACTCAAGGTTTCTTCTAAATTCAAGCTCTACTTGCTTGAGATCTTCCCGTATTATGTGATATGCCTCTTGGATGTGCATATTGTTCCTCTACACCGTAAAATAGCGATTGAAAACCTCGCTATTTTACAAACTGGCGATTTGACTGCCATACTTCGTTGTCGGCGCATTTTTGCTCTTCACCGTATCCTCCCCCTGTCCCCCTCCATGAGGGGGATAAAGGGGGAGGGCTCATCGCAAAAACATGTCCCTGAGTGCTTTTATCAGGGATGGCCTCCGCCTCCTCTGTCCCCGACTGAATCTATCGGGGACAACTTGCCAGTTCCCCCAAAAATCAATATCTATTTTTGGGTCTACATATAAAATGTTAGCCCACATTTCTATGGTTGTCAAAAGAAAAGGTAAGCCAGATTGCTATCAACCTTAACCTCAGCCTTTCTTTAAATATCCTTCAGCACACCTTCTTGCAATATCCCTTACCCGTGCTATAAACCTTGTCCTTTCAGCAACACTTATTGCTCCTCTTGCGTCAAGGAGATTAAAGGTATGGGAGCTCTTCAGGCAGTAGTCGTATGCGGGAAGCACTAAGCTCTTTTCAAGGAGTTTTTGGGCCTCTTTTTCATACATATCAAAGAGCTTGAAAAGCATTTCTGTATCAGCTGCCTCAAAATTATAAATAGAATGCTCGACCTCACCCCTGTGATGGACATCGCCATATTTGGTACCTTTTGTCCATTCTATGTCAAAGATACTATCAACACCCTGTAGATACATGGCGATTCTTTCGAGTCCGTAGGTAAGCTCACCTGATACAGGTTTAAGCTCTATGCCACCAGCCTGCTGAAAATAGGTGAACTGTGTTATCTCCATTCCATCAAGCCATACCTCCCATCCAAGCCCCCATGCGCCTAATGTGGGAGATTCCCAGTCATCCTCAACAAACCGTATATCGTGTTTTAATGGGTCTATGCCAAGTTTTTTTAAGCTGTTGAGGTATATATCCTGAATATCATCAGGCGACGGCTTCAATATAACCTGAAACTGATAATAATGCTGAAGCCTGTTTGGATTTTCACCATAACGGCCATCTGTGGGCCGCCTTGAGGGTTCTACATACGCACCCTTCCACGGCTCAGGCCCAAGAACCTTTAGAAATGTCATGGGATTAAATGTCCCTGCGCCCTTTTCCATATCATAGGGCTGGCAAATGACGCATCCCTGCTTTGCCCAGTATGTCTGGAGATTTATGATTATATCCTGAAAATACATTAGCGCTTCCTTTCTTATCCTTATTCGGTTATTTTCTCTAGAAATTTCTTGCTCTTCAATTCCTTACCCAAATGATGTATTATAAAATCTCCGATAACCTTTTCACACTCCTTTGCTGCCCACTCTGCCATATCTATTCGTTCTGCCTTTTCAATGTCTATTCTTGCCGCCAGGATGAGAAATTTTACTGTCCCTTGTGAAACCGGTATCAGCGATTTTTCCTGGTCTCCGCAAACAAAACAGAGGATACCGCTTCTGGCGGTCGAAAAAAACACCTTGTTATCATCTGTCGGAATGTTTTTACACACAATACAGGTGTCAAGATGGGGATAGTAGCCGAGCAGTGAAAAAAGCTTTATTTGAAAAAACATGACGATAGTTTTGATGCCAGCCCCGCCATTGAGCATTATAAGAAATTTGACAAGCAGTTCAAAGACCTTTATATTCTTTTGCTCTTCAAGCGTCATCTCATTAAGCAGTTCAAGACAGTAGCAGGCAAATGCAAACCTCTCCAGATCCGCTGTGAGAGTGTCAAACCTCCTGATGACCTCAGCCTGTTCTACTATGACAAGGTCTCTTCCCTGCTTTTGAAAGAACAATAGATTTATGTATGAGAATGGTTCAAGATTATTCACAAATCTCTTTTTGCTATTTCTGGCGCCCTTTGCAATGCCCTTTACCTTTCCAAATTCTAATGTATAAAATGTAATTATCCTATCAGACTCTCCATAGTCCATGGATTTTAATACAATTGCCTCTGTCTTAAAATGGCCAGTCATAGTAAAGACAATGAAGGATAAAAATTATACATTAAGAAATCGTAATTTATAATTGCATTATCCGAGCATTCCATATTTAAGAAATATTGCTGCAAGCCCCAAGAATGAAAGGAACCCACCCACATCAGTACAGGTTGTAACAAAAACTGTTGCAGAGAGGGCAGGGTCTGCCTTGTACCATTTTAGTATAAAAGGAATTACTGTGCCGCTGAAACCAGCTATAACGAGATTAGCAATCATCGCAAGAAATAGCAATAAGCCAATCATATAATTTACACCCATAAGATACGCGACAATAGCTGCAACTACGCCATTTAATGCTCCATTGGCAAAGCCAACTATAACCTCTTTAACAAGCACCTTTTTTGCATATTTTAATTCCAATTCGCCCAATGCAAGCCCCCGGACAACGACTGTGATTGTCTGCGTTGCTGCATTCCCCCCCATCCCTGCAACGATCGGCATAAAAACCGCCAATGTAACAACCGCCTGAATTGTGTTCTCAAACACCTTTACCACACTTGCTGCAACAAATGCCGTTGCAAGATTTATCAGAAGCCAGGGGAATCTCAACCTGAAAGACCTGGATGCTGAATCCAAGACCCGCTCATCTGTGCTTAGACTTGCCATTCTATAAAAATCTTCAAATATCTCTTCTTCTATAACATCCATTACATCATCTATGGTAATCCTGCCGAGAAGCTTCTCGCTCCCATCTACAACCGGAACAGTAACAACATCGTATTTCTGGAATATCCGGGCCACCTCTTCCTGGTCAGTATCAACTCCTACTTTAACTGACTTAGAGTTCATTAGATCTTTAATGGGCAAATGTGGTTTTGCAAGGATTAACTTTTCTAAAGGAACTGTCCCGACAAGTTTGGTATCGTCATCTACTACAAACACGCAGTGAATATTTGGTATCTCTTCACTTTTTTTTCTCACTTCATCTATTGTCTCCTGAACTGTGGCATCCTCTTTAATCATAACCATTTCTGTCTGCATGATGCCACCGGCAGTGTCTTCCGGGTATTTAAGAAGCTTTTGAACCTCGGCTGATTCTTTCCAGTCTATGCCTTCAAGGACTGTCTTTGCCTCTTCATGCGGGAGTTCTGCAATCACATCAGTAGCATCATCGGTTGCCATTTCATCAACTATCTCGGTAAGCTCTGCCTTTGATATTGATGCAATAAGCTTTTCCCTTGTCGGGTCATCTACCTCAAGTAGGACATTGGATGCCACCTCGGGGTCAAGGAGGCCAAAGACATATATCTTTTCTTCTTCTTCAAGGCTTGAAAAAAGCTTAGCAATATCTGATGGATGCAAAGACGCGACAAGGCCGATTACAGCCACATCATCCCTTTTTTGGATAAGGTCTTTTAATGCGTCAATATTATTTGTCTTGACATCATCTGGCATCTTTTTTATCCCTATTCCTCGGTAAGCTCAGTGAGTGGAAGGAAAGATAACTTTTTTGATTTGTCTATCTTTATTTCACTCAGAGAGAGGTTAAACAACACTATTCATATTGTTTTTGAAAGTAGCACACACCAAAAGGATAAGTCAATAATTTTGGCGCTAAAAGGAGGGGTCTTTTTAGATAAGTATACAGAGAAAGGAAATTTAAAAAGTTTTTTAGGATTATCTCTCTAAAAACACAGGGCCGTTGACGCTTCTCATAACATATTCTGTAGTGCTGCCGAGAACCATTTCTACAATCCTCGAATGGCTGGTAATGCCCATGAATAGTATATCGTGGTCATGTTCTTTATAATACTTAACTATCTCCTGCGGTGCATGTCCCTTGAGCAACACAAATTGAGGCTGGATGTCATAGGGTTTAAAGTATTCCCGTGCATCATTTAAAAGCGCCTCTCCATTTCCATCTTTTGAAACCGTTATGACCGTGAGCGGAAGTTTTAATGTGTTCACAAATTCAGCAGCAGAGTGCATTGCGCGACTTGATGTAAAACTCCCATCATATGCAAGAAGCGGTTTTGTCACTTCCTTATATTCATCAGAAACAATGAGCACTGGTTTTGAACATTTACGAATAACCCCTTCGGTTGTAGAACCGAGAAGACCATATTCAAATTGTATATTTATTCCCCTGCGGCCCATGATAACCATATCTGCAAGCTTTGCCTTTTCGCAGATGGTATTTGCAACTATTCCGAAATCCTGAACACTGTCGTAAACAACTCCCTCCCTCTGACAATTCTCTGTAAATTCTTTTAAAATGCCTTGTCCTTTACTTTCCAGAATCTCCCGCATTTTTGTGGAGAAGTTCAAAAAGGGCTCGAATCCAAGCGACCCGGAAAGGTCATGGAGAAAGGGGCCTTCCATTGCAACAACATCAACAACATAAAGGCCAATAACCTTGGCATCGCATTTTCTGGCAAGCCATGTTCCGTAGGCAAGGGCTGCCCTGCTGTGCTTTGAACCATCCTGAGGTATTAGTATATTTTTGAACACAACTTTTCCTTAGCCCAGAAAATGCAATAATATTTTCTGACAAATGCAATTTTTGGCTTAAACAGTAACTAATTCATTTGTCACACACTCAACCACAATCTCATTGTCGATTGCATTTACCTTAAATGCAGAGCCCTCTTTCCATTTTAGTGTTATGAGAACCTTCACCTTTTCATCTATGTGTCTCTTTAAAAATCTCGCGCCGTATTTGGGGCTGTATCCTGTATCAACGAGCGCTTCCACGGCTGCATCAGAAATCTCAAGAAACTTGTCATTCTCTTCCATATGCCTTTTTATATTGCTCAGATAGAGTATGGCAATCCTCTTCACTTCTTCTCGTGTAAGTGGAGAGAAGATTATAATGTCATCAATTCTATTCAAAAATTCCGGAGAAAAAGTATTCTCCACCTCTTTCATGATGCTCTTTTTTAAGTCTCCAAGTTTCTGGCCTTCTGGCAAGAAACCCATTGGCTTTGTGAATTTTTTGAACTCATCGCTTCCAAGATTGCTGGTCATTATAATCACGGTATCACTGAAATATACCCTCTTGCCTCTGCCGTCTGTAAGCCAACCCTCATCAAAGACCTGCAGGAAGAGGTTTAGCACATATGGATTCGCCTTCTCTACCTCATCCAAAAGGACCACGGAATAAGGGTTTTCCCTTACCTGATTTGTAAGTATACCGCCGCGCTCACTGCCAACAATACCCCTGGGCATGCCAATGAGCTTATCAACTGCAATAGATGAATCCTTGTATTCACTCATATCCAGTCGCACCATCTTCTTCTCGTCACCAAAGAGAAACTCTGCAAGGGCCTTGGCGAGTTCTGTCTTGCCAACCCCTGTGGGGCCGAGAAATAGCAGCACCCCATCAGGCCTTGCATAATTTTCCTTGAGCGGACCTTTATTAAGCCTTAACCTTTTCGCAAGCGCCTCTATTGCCTCCCTCTGTCCAATAACCCTTTGAGCCAGCGCAGTCTCCATATCCTTAAACCTTGTTGTAGTATCTCTGAATATCATATCTCTCGGTATCTTTGTCTCCTGGGATATGACATCTATCACATCATTGCCTGTTACTTGCTCATGCGGCTTATTTATCTCAACCTTTACAGAGGCGGTATCAAGCCAGGCTATTGCCTTATCAGGGAGTCTCAGGCTACGCACATATCTCTGAGACATATCCAGGGCAGTCTCAATTGCGCTATCAGTTATATTTACTGAATAATTTTTCTGAAGCCGCGGCCTGATGCCATATAGTATCTTTCTTGTATCTTCTATTGACGGCTCATCAATATTTACTATCCTGAATCTTCTTGCAAGCGCCTCATCTTCAGCTATGTATTCTTTATATTCAGCAAGGGTTGTAGCGCCGATTATCTGAATCTCACCCCTTGCAAGCGTTGATTTGAATATATTGGCCGCATCTGACGGCACACCCATTGCAGAGCCAGCACCAATCAGGGAGTGCGCCTCATCTATAAAAAGGATTATATTTTTCCTATCCTTGAGTTCCTTTATTATCTTTTCAACCCTATCCTCAAACATGCCCCTGAATATAGTGCCTGCTACAACAGAGTTCATCTGAAGATTCACTATCTGCTTTTCTCTCAGCCTCTTTGGAACCCTGTGGGGTTCATACTCTAATTTTCTTGCAAGCCCTTCTACTATGGCTGTCTTTCCCACACCAGGCTCGCCAACTATCATAACAGAGTTGCTCCGCTCCACATGACAGAGTATCTCCATTACCTGTTCTATCTCATTATCCCTTCCAATAATAGGAGGAAGCTTATCATAATGGGCAAGCTTATTAAGATTAACAGCAAAGTGTTTTAGGTTTGGCGGCAGGTCGTACTTCTTCTTCAGTTCTTCTTCTATTTCCTCTTTATTCCTTACCCGCGATGTTATCCTTCTCATAACATAATCAGGGTCAAGGCCGAAGTTTCTAAATACCTTTGCCGGAAGGCTGTGGCTTTCCTGAAATATGGCTATGAAAAGGTCAGTAGAATCTATCTCTTCCCTTCCCCATCTCTGCGCCTCTTCCCAGGCAAGTTTAAAGATTGTCTTTGTTGTAGGCGGGATTTTCAGACCAACACCTATGTATTGACGCGATACATTAAGGTGGTCATTTAAAAAAGAAATAACCTGATTTGCATCAAGGTTGAGGTCGCTCATTACATCCCTGAAAAAGACCTCTTCCACAATAGCAAAGGAAATAAAGATATGCTCCACGCCGAGATAATAGTGCTGCCGCCTCTTGCTCTCCTCAACAGCAGTTTCTAAAACCCTGAGGCCCTTTTGTGTCAATTTTTCCTTAAAGCCTTCAAGTTCTAACATGGTCTTCCTCTGGAGCAAGGCAACCGTGTTGCCGTTGCTTTTACGCCGACATGGTCGGCTTGCTCCATAAACTACCAACCCACCTCTTTCCGCGGGTCATATGGATTAAGTTTCTGAAAATCTTCTAAAAGTCCTTTTGACTTTTCATCCAAATCCTTGGGAGCAATTATTTTTATTATAACATATTGATCGCCTCTGCCTCTATCTTTTATATGTGGAACCCCTTTGCCCTTTAATCTCAATTTTTGCCCACTGTGTGTGCCGGGAGGAATCACTAATAATGCCTTGCCATCAATAGTGGGGATATGAATCTTTGCACCCAGCACCGCTTCTGTTATAGTTACAGGAGCTTCAAGATATATATCATCTTCTTCTCTCTTGAAGTATGGGTGCGGTTTTATCTTTGTAATAATATAAAGGTCTCCGCGAGTTCCGCCTAACATCCCTGGTTTACCTTTACCCGCCACCCTTACCCTTGAACCGTCTTTAACACCAGATGGTATCTTAACCGTTAATTTATCGCCATTTATTGTGAGCCTGACTTCAGTACCTCTTATTGCCTGCTCAAAACCTATTTCTAAAATATACTCAACATCTTCGCCTTTTACTGTCCCCCTTTTAGCCCTTGTCCTTCCAAATATATCGCCAAATATATCCTCAATTCCTCCGATATCAAAACCTAAATCCTCAAAGTTGACTGGCCCGCCTGTAGTGTAAGTGTATGTCCTGGCACCCTCAAAACCAGGCTCAAATACTGCGCTGCCGAATCTGTTATACTGCTCCCTCTTTTTAGGGTCTTTTAAAACCTCATATGCCTCATTTATCTCTTTAAACCGCGCCTCTATCTCTTTATTGCCAGGATGCAGGTCAGGGTGGTATTTCCTGGCAAGGTTTCTATATGCCTTTTTTACATCCTCTTCAGTTGCATTTCGCGAAATCCCGAGTATCTCGTAATAATCTTTTTTAGCCATGTTTAAATTCAGAAGTTGAGAAGATGGGAAGTTTAGAAGTTTGGCATTCTTAACACCCTAACTTCTTATCTTCTTAATCCCTTACCTTCTCACTGCTTTCTATCTTCTCTCCTGGTCTCCTCATCAACAAATTCTGCCTCAACAACCTCGCCCTCTTTTTTCGCTCCAGCGCCTGCGGTCGCGCCTGCTTGACCTTGCTGTGCTGCTGCCTGATACATGACCTCTGCCATCTTGTGAGACGCCTTACTTACATTGTCAATAGCCCTTTTCATGGTATCAGCATCTTCCTTTTCAAGGGCCTTTTTGCCCTCTGCAATTGCATCCTCTATAGCCTTTATATCCATTGCAGGAATTCTGGTCCTGTGCTCACTAAGGGTTTTTTCTGTTGAATAGATAATGGAATCAAGCTGATTTCTTAACTCTATAACCTCTTTTCGCTTTCTGTCATCTTCTGCATGACCCTCAGCATCCTTAACCATCTTCTCGACTTCATCTTTGGAAAGTCCGCTGCTCGCTGTAATAGTAATCTTCTGTTCCCGATTTGTTGCCATATCTTTTGCAGAGACATTGAGTATGCCATTTGCGTCTATATCAAAAGTCACCTCTATCTGAGGCATACCCCTCGGCGCAGGTGGTATGCCTATAAGGTGAAATCTGCCGAGCGTCCTGTTATCCCTCGCCATTTCCCTTTCACCCTGAAGCACGTGTATTTCGACTTGCGTCTGATTATCAGCAGCAGTGGTAAATGTCTCCTTTTTTCTTGTTGGGATAGTAGTGTTACGGTTTATCAATTTTGTCAACACACCACCAAGGGTTTCTACGCCGAGTGATAGAGGTGTAACATCCAGAAGCACAACCTCCTTAACTTCACCTGCCAAAACACCTGCCTGAATAGCTGCGCCAACTGCAACAACCTCGTCAGGATTAACACCTTTATGAGGTTCTCTGCCAAAAAAACCTTTAACAAACCCGTGGATCTTTGGCATCCTTATCATTCCACCGACGAGAACTACTTCATCTATCGCGCTCGATTGAATGCCAGCGTCCTTTAATGCCTGTTCACACGGTTTATGGCTTCTCTCTACAAGGTCCTCTGTAAGCTGCTCGAGCTTTGCCCTCGAAAGCCTCACAACAAGATGTTTCGGCCCTGTTGCATCCGCTGTTATAAAGGGAAGGTTTATCTCTGTCTCCATAGTTGAAGAAAGTTCTATCTTTGCCTTTTCAGCTGCCTCTTTTAATCTCTGGAGGGCCATCCTGTCCTTTGAAAGGTCTATCCCCTGATCCTTTTTAAACTCTACAATAAGCCAGTCAATGACTCTCTGATCAAAGTTGTCGCCGCCAAGATGCGTATCGCCATTTGTAGCCCTCACCTCAAAAACACCCTCTCCCACATCGAGTACAGATATATCAAATGTGCCGCCGCCAAAATCATACACAGCTATGGTCTCATCCTTCTTTTTATCCAATCCGTATGCAAGGGAAGACGCTGTGGGCTCGTTTATAATCCTTTTAACATCCAGTCCCGCAATTTTACCTGCATCCTTTGTTGCCTGTCTCTGGCTGTCATTAAAATATGCCGGTACCGTTATGACAGCCTCTATAACAGGCTCGCCAAGATATGCCTCAGCAGCCTTCTTGAGCTTTTGCAAAATAAAGGCAGATACCTCTGGAGGCGTGTATCTTCTCTTCATATTAGGCACTTCAACAACCGCCCTGCCATATTCATCCTTAATCACCTTGTAAGGCACCATCTTCATCTCTTCTGTCACTTCATCATAATTCCTTCCCATAAACCTCTTTATTGAGAAGATAGTGTTTTCTGGATTTGTAACAGCCTGCCTTTTTGCAACCTGGCCGACCAGCACTTCGCCATCCCTTGTAAACGCAACTACAGACGGCGTAATTCTGCTTCCTTCTTCATTTACAATAACCTTTGGCTCACCGCCTTCCATAACCGCAACAACTGAATTTGTTGTGCCGAGGTCAATACCAATAATCTTTCCCATAAAATCCTCCTTACTGTTTTTTTAATATAAACCTTTTTAAATTGTTTGTCAAACCCTTGACAAATTATGTTTTGCAACGCAAAATCCAAATCTGCTTTGTCCACGACAAAGCAGATAATTTGTCAAGGGTCAACTCTTCGCCGTCCTTGCAAAGGAGACAAAACGATTATTCTATACCCTTTAATGTATGTTCCTTTCTCACTGTTGTCAAGGTTCCACATCCACCCAAAAATAGACATTGATTTTTGGGGAAACTGGCAAGTTGTCTGATAGACGAGGCGGAGGCCATCCCTGATAAAAGCACTCAGGGACATGTTTTTGCGATGAAGCCCTCCCCCTTTATCCCCCTCAGGAGGGGGACAGGGGGAGGATACGGTGAAGAGCTAAAATGCGCCGACAACGAAGTATGGCAGTCATACGCCTAAGGCGGACACCAGTTTGTAAACCCCCCCACCAAAAACTTTGGTGTGGGGGTAAAATAGCGAGGTTTTCAATCGCTATTTTACGGATCCAGATTATCCATATGCAACCGAAACATACAAAATAAGATGTATGAACACACCACTACAGAGAGTTATTGAGTAATTCAACAAAATTTGTATATAATTATGTAATATTTTTCTTGCACAAATGCGATGTAGCTGTTAGTATATATATTTTTGAAATCTGAGACAGGAGGCCTTATGAGAGAAGAAATACATCCAAAGTATGAACCAACAGCCATTGAGTGTGCCTGCGGTAATGTTGTTAAGACACGTTCTACAAAAAAGAATATCAAGGTAGAAATATGTTCGAGTTGCCATCCCTTTTTTACGGGTAAGCACAAACTGGTAGATTCTGCTGGCAGGGTTGAAAAGTTTAAGAAGAAGTTTCAGAAAAAAACAACATAATTTTTATGAGGTAGTGTGAATCCCGTTAGACCTATCCATCATTATGACCGTTTCCCAATAAAACCGATGGTAGCAGAAAGCCTGATGTTACAACTTGTTTTCAAAGGAGGTCTAACGGGATGAAGGTAACCCTCCTTAACTTTACCCCAAACCCTGAAAAGACTATAGTCTTGGCTGCCAAACTCTGCTATTCGGACAGTAATATCTCCCAATTAGAGGATAAGGCAAAAGGCGTCTCGTATGAGAAGTTCCTGGGTAAGATTATCAAGATGGGACACCTCTCTGTATTGGAGCATGCGAGCTTCACATTTGGTATAGAGGGCATCTCAAGGGCTACCTCTCATCAGCTCGTGAGGCATCGCCTTGCATCGTATTCCCAGCAGAGTCAGCGGTATGTTAAATTTAAAGAGCCTGAGTTTGTAATCCCATCCTCAATAAAGAAGGATGCGAAAAATGAAAAGAGGTTTTCTGACACAATAGAATCTCTGTATAGTTTTTACAAGGAGATGCTCGATGCAGGCATACCAGCAGAGGATGCAAGGTATATACTTCCCAACGCTGCAACTACAAAGATTATCGCTACTATGAATGCCAGAGAGCTTCTACATTTTTTTGGGCTGCGCACATGCGAAAGGGCACAGTGGGAGATACGGGATATGGCAAAGAGGATGCTCTCTTTGGTAAAAAAGGAGGCACCTTTTATATTTAGTGCCGCAGGCCCTGGTTGCGTAAGCACAGGTAAATGCACAGAAGGAGAGATGACCTGCGGAAGACCGGATGAGATAAGGAAGGAATTTAAAAAAATATAGAACATTGAACATTGAAGATTGAAGATTGCAAAACGCAAAAGTAAGAAGCGAATTGGAGAATTAGTGAATCAGCTTTTTTCTAATTCGCTAATCTCTAATCAACTAATCTCTAACAGAAAATTTGCACTTTGTATTTTACAAGCACGCAAAGCGTGATTAAGCCACGCTTAGCGTGGCAATGGAGCAAAGCGACATGCTGAACCGTCTTGAACAAATAGAAAAACGATATATTGAGCTTGGTAATCTTTTGAGCGACCCAAAGATAATCTCAGACCAGGAGAGTTTTCAGAGATACGGCAAGGAACACTCTTCGCTTTGCGAGCTCGTCGAGGTCTATCTTGAATATAAAAAGGTAGAAAATGAGCTGAAAGAAAGCAAGGCTATACTTGATGGAAAGGATGAGGAGTTAAGGGAGCTGGCCAAAGAAGAGATCCCTTTACTCCAGAAGAGAAAGGCTGATTTAGAAGAAAGGCTTAAGGTTCTTCTCCTTCCAAAAGACCAGAATGATGAAAAGAATATAATTCTTGAAATAAGGGCAGGCGTGGGTGGCGATGAGGCTTCGATATTTGCCGCAGACCTTTTCAGGATGTATTCAAAGTATGCTGATGCGCATGGATTGAAGGTAGAGGTGTTGAGCAGCAATCCCATTGGGGTTGGTGGATTAAAGGAGGTAATAGCTATTATTGCTGGCAAGAGTGTTTACAGCAAACTTAAATATGAAAGTGGCGTGCACCGCGTCCAACGCGTCCCTGCAACAGAGGCGTCAGGCAGAATCCATACATCCACTGTTACCGTAGCAGTATTGCCAGAGGCAGAGGAGGTAGAGATTGACATAAAACCGGATGAACTGAAGGTAGACACATTCCGTGCAGGCGGACACGGCGGTCAGAATGTGAACAAGGTAGAAACAGCAGTTCGAATGACTCATATCCCTACTGGCCTTGTTGTTTCCTGTCAGGATGAAAAAAGCCAGCATAAAAACAGACAAAAGGCATTGAAGATTCTTGCTTCAAGGCTTCTCGATATAAAACAAAGGGAGCAGGAGGCAAAGATTGCCCAGGAAAGAAAGAGCCAGGTGGGAACCGGCGACAGGAGTGAAAAGATACGAACATACAACTTTCCTCAAAACCGCGTCACAGACCACAGGATTGGTCTTACCATTCACAGACTTGATGCTGTGATGGAGGGAGACCTGAACGAACTTATTGAAACGCTTATACACCATTATCAGACAGAGGCCTTAAAGAGTCAGAATATGGCCTTACAGGCATAAGTATGGACAAGATTATTATAGAAGGCCCAAATCGTCTTGTTGGCGAGGTTACTATTAGCGGCTCAAAAAATGCAACATTGCCTATACTCTCTGCTGCGCTTTTGACCAATGATTGGAGTACCTTTTACAATGTCCCAAAGCTACGAGATATAGCAACCATGAAGGCGCTACTCCTGCATATTGGCGCTGAGATTCAAGAAGACGGCAACACATTAAAGATTAGAACCAAAAATATCAAAAGCCTTGAAGCGCCATATGAGTTAGTCAAAACCATGAGGGCATCTTCTCTGGTGCTTGGGCCGCTTTTAACAAGATTTAAGCGCGCTAAGGTTTCTCTGCCAGGCGGATGTGCGATCGGCGCAAGACCGTTGAATCTCCATCTTATGGCGTTGGAAAAGATGGGCGCTGATATTAAGATAGAAGGCGGTTATATAAATACAAAGGCTGATAAACTAAAAGGCGCAAGGATATATTTTGATATCTCGACGGTAACCGGCACAGAAAACATCATGATGGCCGCAGCGCTTGCCGACGGTGTCACTGTATTGGAAAATGCCGCACAGGAGCCAGAGGTGGTTGAACTCGCAGAGGTTCTAAATAAGATGGGCGCACGCATCAAAGGCGCAGGCACAGATTATATAACAATAGAGGGCGTTGATAGTTTAAGGCCGATAACACACACAATAATGCCAGATAGGATAGAGGCAGGCACATTTATGATTGCAGCAGGCATGACAAAGGGGGATGTAATAATCAAAAACTGCCCTATTCAAAACCTTGAGACGCTTGTTATGAAATTAAAGGAAACAGGAGTAGAAATTAAGGCAGAGAATGGCTCTGTACGCGTCAGCGGAGATGCTCACATAAGAAGCGTAGATATAAAGACCCTTCCCTACCCAGGTTTCCCTACTGATATGCAGGCGCAGATGATGGCAATGATGGGTATTGCGAACGGATTGAGTGTTATAACAGAGAATGTCTTCGAGAACAGATTCATGCATGTGAGTGAACTTAAAAGAATGGGAGCAGATATAAAAATAGAGGGAAGAAATGCCATTATTAAAGGACGGCCTTTGTTGAGCGGTGCGCCTGTAATGGCAACAGATTTGAGGGCAAGCGCATCATTAGTATTGGCGGGCCTTGCAGCAGGAGGAATAACAGAGATCTCCAGGGTCTATCACCTTGATAGAGGCTATGAAAGGATAGAGGAAAAATTGGCAGGGCTTGGGGCAAAGATAAAGAGGGTAAAGGAATGAAAAAAGTCAGGAGTCAGAAGCTTGCCCCCGCAGGCTTTAAGCGGGGGTCAGGAGCCAGGAGCCAGAAATACAACTATTTAACCATCGCTTTGCCCAAGGGGCGTATCCTTAACGAGGCTGTTGCCCTTTTTAAAAAAATTGGCATTGACTGCTCGGATGTAATAGAAGACAGCAGAAAGCTCATCTTTGAAAACAAGAAAGATCGCATCAGATTTATGGTAATACGTTCTCAGGATGTGCCTACCTATGTTGAATACGGGGCTGCGGATGTTGGTATAGCTGGAAAGGATGTGCTTTTGGAGCAGGAAAGGGATATCTATGAACCGCTTGACCTCGGCATTGGTTTTTGCAGAATGGTTGTTGCAGAGCCAAAAGAGCTTGGCACGAAAGATAATCCGAGACACTGGACGCACATAAGGGTTGCCACAAAGTATCCGAACATTACGTTGAAGCACTTCATGAACAAAGGGATACAGGTTGAAATAATAAAACTCTACGGCTCTATTGAATTGGCGCCTATTCTCGGCCTTTCAGAAAGGATTGTTGACCTTGTCGCAACCGGTGAAACCCTGCGGAGGAACGGCCTTGTTGAGGTGGAAGAGATTATGAAGGTTACCTCAAAGCTCATTTGCAACCGGGCGTCACTCAAGACAAAGCCGGAGAGGATTAGGGAGTTGGTGGATGGGTTGAAACAAAAAATATGAATTGCAGGATGCAGGTTTTAAGATTTAAGTTTTTACTTGCAACATGCAACTTGTAGCTTGCAACTTTTATAACAGCCCCTCCTCTATCGCCTTTCTGACCGCATCCATCAAAACCTTTTCATCAGCAATCCCCCCTTCTCCCTTTTTATAAAGGGGGGTGAGGGGGGATTTGGTTTGTATTGGTCTGCCAATAACTATCTTTATCCGACCGGGGTTTATTAATACGCTTCCCTTTTTCATTATATCCTTTGTCCCTGTAATAGATATAGGTATAACAGGCACACCGCTCTTCACAGCAAGTAAAAATCCACCCCGCTTGAAAGGCAGAAGCTCACCTGTAGCGCTTCTCGTCCCTTCTGGAAATATCAGCACAGATGTTCCATTTTTTATCCTTTCGGCTGCTGCCTCAATGCTTTTATAGGCACTGCTTGCGCGTTCCCTCTCAATGCCAACATATCCTGCAAGGCTCATTGACCATCCCACAATAGGTATCTTAAAAAGACTCTTTTTTGCGACCCACCGGAATTGCATCGGGATAAAGGCCTGTAAAGCTAAAATATCAAATGCGCCTTGATGGTTTGAGGCAAGAATCTGCGGTCTGCCCTGAAGCAGATTTTCTGTGCCTTTTATTTCAATGGCCACACCGCTCAAAAAGAGCAGGATTCTACCCCACAAACGGCCTATACGATGAATTGAATTACCGCTTCTGTCAAAGATGAGCGAAAGCAATACAAAGATAAAAAGGAAGATTGTAACAGGAAGGCCTATTATCCATACAAGCAAGGTTCTAAAAAGCATTTGGTAATATTAAAGCTTCGTGAGAGGTAAGTCAATCATAGAAAAGGTGGAAACTTTCAATAAATGCAAAAAAGTTCTTTGAATCTTACAAAAGTTTGATGAGCTATCTTTTATTGGGGAGCATCCCTGATTTATCCATTTCAATAAAATAGGCGCTGACCCTAATTTGACTAATTTGAACCTAATTCTTATAAAACCTTATATCTTGATTGGTTCAAGTGACTCGGAAGGATGCATGGCAAAAAGTCATATTTTGCCATTTTTTTGCTACAGGGATAGTTTTTTATTGACATGCTTTTTCATAGATGACAGCAAATATCTATTTCATTATCCTTCGTTTAAAATATTTTTCTATCTCAACAGCGACAAAGACGACTGATGAGAGGAGGAGGCAAATTATAAGCTCGCTTACCGTTAGCGGCTCTGTCTTGAAGACAGGCTGCAGAAATGGCATATATATGGTTGCCATCTGAAGAGCAAAGGCCAAAACTACCGCCCCCAATAAAGGCTTGTTTGAGAATATTCCCTGAGTAAAAAGAGATTCCTTTTCTGAGCGGATTGCCAGCACATGGCCAAACTGAGAAAGACACAAGACAGTAAATACCATAGTCTGCCAATGAGTATGTTCTGTTGTTATTGCCCACGCCTGTGTCAATAAGGTGATTCCTGCCATGAGGAGGCCAACCCAGAGTATATGCTGCCACATGCCTCCTGCAAATAAACCTTCCTGCGGCCGCCTTGGCCTTCTTTTCATAACATCTCCTTCGGGCGGCTCAACAGTCAGGGCAAGGGCAGGCGCGCCATCAGTAACAAGGTTTATCCAGAGTATATGAATCGGCATAAGCGGTATGGGGAGGCCAAGAAACGGCGCAAGAAACAGAGTCCATATCTCACCTGAATTGCTCGTAAGAAGATATTTGAAAAATTTTCTTATATTGTCGTATATCCTTCTCCCTTCTCTGACAGTAGCTACAATTGTGACAAAATTATCGTCAAGGAGAATCATATGAGCCGCCTCTTTGGCGACGTCTGTGCCTGTTATTCCCATGGCAACGCCGATATCCGCCCTCTTTAACGCAGGCGCATCATTAACTCCGTCTCCTGTCATGGCGACGAACTGTCCCTTGTCCTGGAGGGCCTTTACGATCTTCAGCTTCTGCTCAGGGGCTACCCTGGCATAGACCCTTATCTCTTCCACCTTCTTCTCGAACTCATCCATAGGAAGCCTTTCGAGATGCGTTCCTGTTATGACCTCTCCGCCGTCATCTATAATGCCAAGCCTCCTTGCTATTGCCCTCGCAGTGATCGGATGGTCTCCTGTAATCATAACAGGTTTTATTCCGGCGGATTTGCATAACGCAACTGCCTCTTTAACCTCTTCCCTCGGAGGGTCCATGATGCCTACAAAACCTAGGATGGTAAGCCTGTTCTCTACTTCCTCAGGGATCATTACTTCAGGAACAGCTTCCCACCTCCTCATCCCTATGGCAAGGACCCTTAGCCCGTCAGCAGCCATTCTTTCGCTCTCTCTTACTAACTCCTCTCTATCTATCTCCTGTACTCCAGATGAAAAGAGTATATCCTTACTTCTATCAAGAAGGACCTCTACTCCTCCTTTGGTAAAAGAGATAAACCCCCCCGCACCACTGGGGACAGATTTGAAATCTGTCTCCAAAGGGGGAATGGCGGGGATTTTATGAAATGTCGTCATCATCTTCCTATCAGAATCAAATGGAATTTCAGCAATCCTCGGATAACTCTCCTCCAGATGCTTTTTATCAAAGCCTGCCCCTTCAGCCGCCGATAGGATAGCTGTCTCTGTTGGATCTCCGATAAGGTTCCCATCGGAATCCCTTGCGGCATCGTTGCTTAGGGCCATAGCAAGCATGAGGTTGTGAATCGTCTTTTCCGGGGACAGTCCCGATTCGGAGCCTGTCCCGAACAACGTAGTTGCTTCGGGAACTCCGCTGCGCTCCGTCCGTAAATCTGGGACAGTCCCCTTGACTAATCTTCCATCAACATATATCTCCTCAACTGACATCTTGTTGAGAGTCAAAGTTCCTGTTTTATCAGAACAGATATAGGTTACTGAACCGAGGGTCTCTACTGCAGGAAGCTTTCTGATGAGTGCATTCTGCTTAACCAATTTCCGTGCGCCCAATGCCAGGGAGATGGTCACTACTGCAGGGAGCGCCTCAGGTATGGCTGCCACTGCGAGGCTTATTGCTGTGAGAAACATGAGCACAGGCGGCTCGCCCCTCATAATACCGACTGCAAAGACTATGGCACAGATACCCAAGGCAGCGATTGCAAGTCTTTTGCCAACAACAGCCAGCCGTTTTTGAAGCGGGGTTTTAACCTCTTCCTCTGCCTGTAACATTGTGGCAATGCGCCCAAGTTCAGTTTCCATGCCCGTAGCTACGGTAATACCTTTGCCTCTGCCGTATCTCACAATCGTCCCTTTATACGCAATATTCTTTCTATCTCCCAGTGGTATCATCTCATCGTGAATCTGCGCTGTAGATTTTTCTATAGGGATAGATTCTCCGGTAAGGGCTGCCTCTTCAATCTTGAGTTGGGCTGTATCCGCAAGCCGTAAATCAGCCGGGACAATCCTCCCTGCTTCAAGGATGACAATGTCTCCGGGGACTATTTCTGAAGAAGGGATCGTGATTGGGTTATTTGATCTGAGTACGGTCGCCGTTGGCGATGCCATGAGCTTCAGGGCCTCCATAGCCTTTTCAGCCCTGTATTCCTGAATAAAACCGATGATAGCATTTATGACAACTATAGCAACGATGGCAATAGTATCAGCCGCCTCTCCTATCGCACCTGCAATTACAGCCGCCGCTATCAGGACAACAATCATAAAGTCCTTGAACTGGTCAAGGAGCATCATCAAAGAAGTCCTCTTCTTGCCTTCTTTTAGCTCATTCGGTCCGTATTCTGCGAGCCGTTTCCGTGCCTCTTCTGGAGAAAGCCCCTGAAGAGATGACTTTAAATCTTCAATGACTCCATTTATTTCTTTTTGATGCCAGCGCATAAAAACCTCGTGTATAGGAGGTAGGAGTTGGGGAATGGAAAAATCCTTTCCTATATCCTATTCCCTACACCCCACCTACACCCTATCTTTTGAATACACTGAATAACTTATCAAGGCCTTTTTTCTCAAGCCTTGATATAGCCTCAAGTTCTCCGGCATCAAGCCATATGCCTTCGCAGTTTGAACACTTGTCCACCTTCATACTGCTATAATCAATCTCTATCAGTTGCATACCGCATTTAGGGCATCTCATATGATGGAGTTCTTTGAGTCTCTTTTTCTCTTCTTCCGCAAGCCTTCTTTGTTTTTCTTCCTCTGACTTTTTTCTCTGTTCGTATTCTATTCGTGCAAAATACTCTTGTTCTTGTTCGCTTGGTTTGTCTGGCATAACTGTCTCCTTATTAGCTGGATGCGCATATTTTGATAAACGATTACATGTAAAAACAAAAAAGGCAGACCAATTGGTCTGCCTTTTTCTTAGCTGCAATCACTTAACCTGTATAAATGGCATGGCCCCGCCTGTTACGCTCGGCAGTTTCCCGTCCCATTTTTCTATCGCCTTCCGCTGGTTCTCAATCTCTCTGAGCTTCAGGAGGGATTCCGTTATCTCCTGCCTCTGTATCTTTAACCCCTCAGCCTCTGCCTTTGCCTGACTGATCTTCTGTTCGTTTTCCACCTTTATCCTTTCCAACTCATTCCTGGACTTGGCAACCTGCTGTTCCGCCACCTGTTTTGCCTCAATTGCATCATTGAACGTCCTGGAGAAGTTGAAATCCGCAACTGATACCTCTACAACCTTGATATTGAAGGTTACAAGTCTGTCAGTCAGTTCTGTCCGTATGGCGGATTTAACCTCGCCTCTCTTTGCTATCAATTCCTCTGCCGTGTATTTGGCTGTCACGGCCTTGATAACCTCCTGCACCGCAGGCTGGATTACCTTGTCCTCAAAGGCCAGCCCTATCTTTTGATACACCTCGTCCACTGCCTCCGGGATCAGGTGATAATTTGTGGCCATGACTGTAGATATGATCTGAAGGTCTTTCGAAGCTGCCTCGGCCTTTGCCTCATTTTTCTGTACCTGAACATTCACCCTTACAACTCTGTCTATGAATGGCATTTTGAAGTTCAACCCTTCTTGAAATACACCTTTTTGCACAGCCCCAAGCCTGATTAGAACACCTCTCTGCCCTGGTCCCACAATAGACCACGGTTGCCCGCCCATTAGCAGCATTACAATAATGAGCGCCCCAATTATTATGGGGACTTTGCCAAAGCGCTTTCCAAATCCCTTTACCTTGTTTATTATCTCTTCTACATCTGGATCCTGACGATTCTGAAACATTTTTTATTACCTCCTTTTTTTGGTTTACCCCGTTAGAGAATCTTGTTCTCTAACGAGGTTTACGCATCCTCCTTTTCTTTATTGTAAACTATCTGTTTAAACGCGCCATTGACCGGATTATACGAATACACCTCTCCTGTTCCAATATCATAATACCAGCCGTGAAGGTGAATAGCCCCATTATTCAATGCCTCTACTACAAAAGGGTATGTCTCTATATTTTTTAACTGGACCAGTATATTTGCTGTCTCTACAACCCTTTGGCTGGATTCCCCAGAAATCTCAGGAAAAAACAGGGTGGCTATATCCTTGACCGGAGAAGCTATCTTTAACCAGTCCTTGAGATGAGGCATTTTATCAAAATCCTGTTCAGCCCTGTAAAGCGCCTCGATTGCGCCGCAATTAGAGTGTCCGCACACGATGATATCCTTTATCTTTAAGACCATTACGGCAAATTCAATTGCTGCGGCAACACTATTTTTATCCTTTATAGCATCATAAGGAGGGATGATATTCCCTACATTTCTTACGATAAAAAGCTCTCCGGGCCTGCTCTGGGTTACGAGATTCGGATCAACCCGTGAATCAGAACATGTAATAAAAAGAACTTCTGGCGTCTGAGTATGGGAAAGGCCTTTAAAGAACTCCTCTTCCCTCGCAAAATATGATTCACGAAATTTGTGGATGCCTTTATAGAGTTTATCCATTTTATTTATCTTCACTCCAAAAAAAGAAGGTTGGGGTATCGGGCGCGGTAAAAGCCCAAAAAAAAAGACCTTTACCCGGATAAAACCAGGTAAAGGTCTCGTATGTTCATAAGAAACCAGAGGAACCGGACTCATAAAGAGCCGTGTTGACGATTCCTCACACCTGCTTAAAGCAGGCTACTACTCCCCTTTTGTTCATAAGACTACACGAGATTTATTGGCAGTGTCAAGAACATTCTGACAGTTTCGTATTAATTTTGTATCAATTTTTATTGACAATTATTTTTTTTCGTGTATACTACTCAACCCATTATGGCAAACTTAAAGAAAAAGAAATCACTTGTCAAAGCAAAAAAAATTACAAAAAAGAAACCTGCTAAACTAAGCAAGGCCAAGACAAAATCGGTTCAGAAGAAAATCCCTGCAAAAAAAGGCCCGGAAAAAGCCGTTGCTCCTGTTCCAACACCAGTAGCAAAAATCAAGGTAAAAGAGCCTTTCAAAAAAGAAATAGTAAAAAGGCTTCTCAAAGAAAAAGAAGTGCTTTTAACAGAGGTTGCGGAAAAGATAAAGAATGAGAGCAATACCCTCAAGTTCGAGATTGGTGACATTTACGATATTGCCAGTAATGAACGGGACAGAGAATTAACTCTCATGCTTGGCGACAGGGAAAGGGAAAAGCTTGCAGAGATAGAAGATGCGCTCGAGAGGCTGAAAAACGGAAGTTATGGAGTCTGTGAAGAGTGCGGTGAGCTGATTGCAGAGGGACGCCTTTTGGCCATGCCTTTTACCAGAGTATGCGTAGACTGCAAATCAAAGGATGAAAGAGAGCGGGGCGCCAGAAGGCGGTATGAGGAAGAGCCGGGCATTGGCATCCTTGAAAAGACAGAGATTGAGGAAGAAGAATTTTAGATAGCATCATAATTCTGTTCGGCCTATTTTGCAAATTACTCATCCATAAGTAACCACCTTAGCTTGTTGTAGGCTCTACCTCTACGGTGGAGCTTATAACAAATCTACTTCACTCAATGACCAGCAAACAAAGAAATCTCCTTGCCCTTTCAGCAACTATCCTCGTTTTATTAATCATCGCCCTTGCCATTTATAACAGAAAACCTTCAGAAATAAAATACACTCGCCTCCTGCTGGGAACTGTTGTAGAGATTACCCTTGCTGGAAGAGATGAGGCACAATTAAACGCTGCTGCAGAGGCTGCATTTGCTGAAATACAACGGCTCGAAGCGTTAATGAGCCACTATAGAGAAGATAGCGATGTTGCGAGGGTAAATAATGCGGCAGGAAAAGAGGCGGTAGCTGTTTCAAAAGAAACCTTTGAAGTAGTAGAAGTATCATTAAATGCTTCTCGTCTCACCAACGGTTCATTTGATGTAACCATGGGTGTTTTGGGAAAGGCGTGGCATTTTACAAAAGATGACAAAGGAGAGCTGACCCCACCTTCTGCAGAAGAAGTGAAAAAGCTCCTTCCGCTTGTAGACTATCATCAGATAATTATCGATAAACAGAACAATACCGTAAAGCTTGCAAAACAAGGAATGAAGATAAACCTCGGCGGCATTGCAAAGGGATATATCATTGGCAAGGCAGCCGAGGCATTAAAAAGGCATGGTATAAAAAAAGGCATTGTACACGCAGGCGGCGATATGATTGTATTCAATGAACCAGATAGTCCTCCGTGGCTCATCGGCATTCAAGACCCCCGAAACAAAGACAACATTATCGGCACTCTTAAGGTTTCTAATACAACAGTAGCTACATCAGGAGACTATGAAAGATTTTTTGTTAAGGACGGCAAAAGATACCACCATATCATGGACCCGTCTACTGGTTTTCCAGCCAATAAATCTATAACTGCGACTATGGTGACAAAAGACCCAACGCTGGCAGATGCTTTATCAACAGCTGTATTCATTATGGGGCCGGAGAGTGGCATGAAACTCATTGAAGAATTGCCTGGTGTGGAGGGATTGATAATTCGCGCGGATGGGAAGTTAACGATGTCTTCTGGATTCAAAGAAATTTATACACCGGGTACAAAGCAATGAGGTTAGGCAAGTGATTTTCTTTTCAGTTGTTCTAAAACATATTTCCTTATAGCCTTTGGCGTTGGCAGCTTCCTCACAACCTTTCCCTTTTTAATCAATGGCTGTAAAAGCCCTTCATACTTCCCGCCGCAGGCGCATTTTGGATCAAGGCAACCATGTTGCCGTTGTCTTAACGCCGACACGGTCGGCTTGCTCCATAGAGGCACGATTTTATCACTGCCGCATTTCCTGCACCTTAGTATCTCCTTTGCCCCAGACCACTTTCCTCTTTTTGCCATTGGCTTGCCATCTATCTCCATGATATCCATGGCAAAGTCAACAACAGGCGCATTGCTTATACATGTGCCAACGCCAAAGGCGTCAACCAAAGATTTTAGTTCCATTACCTCTTTTTCATCAAGCCCTCCGCTGGCAAAGAGCTTTACATCTTTAAATCCGCGTAAATCAAGCTCCCACCGCACCTCTTCAAATATACGATAAAAATTCCCTCTTCTTGACGCAGGCGTATCAAGCCTTACTGCATAGAGTTTTCCCTTCATTGCCTCTGCAACACGCAGTGCCTCAAACTTCTCATCATTGAATGTATCTATAAGCGCAACTCTCTTTACCTTTTTATCAACACACTCATCAAACGCCTTTATTGCTTCAACCGTATCCCCCAGAACCAGTATTAGGGCATGCGGCATTGTGCCCATAGGGTCTGTTTCAATAAGCTCTGCGCTTACAATAACAGCAACACCGTCGCACCCGCCTATGTATGCAGAGCGCTCAATCATGGGCGCAACCGCCGGGTGCATTCTGCGCGCTCCAAAGCTCACCACCATCCTATCGCCTGCTGCAAGTCGAATCCGAGCTGCCTTTGTTGCAACACCAGTTGCCTGGCATATAAGACCGAGCATGGCTGTTTCAAACACACCGAAATCCGTATACATCCCCTCTATCTCCATAACAGGCTCATACGGCTTAAAAATAGTTCCCTCATTAAATGCCCTTATATTTACAGGCTTACCCTCCATCAAATAAGCAACCTCTTCTATGCCTGATAGCACAGCCCACTGCCAGTCATGAGGAAGATTCTTTGCAAAAAACTCAGCCCTCACCCATTTGTCTATGCCCTTTTTCTTGAGTATCTCTACTGTCCTTGCAAAATAGACATCTGTAGTCCTGCCTGATTTAATATCCTTTGGGTCTGCGATGTGGAACATATTGCCTCCGTCTTTGCTATTATAGTAAACGGCTTAAATAGGTTGACATCTATATTGTCGTTGCGAGCCACTTCGCTTCTCGTAATGACAATCATCTAAAAACTTACTCCAGAGACAACACCAGTCTTTTATCAAGGGCCCGCGCTATTTTGTCCAAGAAATCCAATGAGGGTAACCGGGTGTCTGCAGGATTTTCAAGTCTTGATATTACCTGCTGTCTTGTTCCAACTTCTCTTGCCAGTTCTGTCTGGGTAAGGTGTTTGGCATTTCTCAATGAGGCTACCTTCTGGGCAATCCTCCTTTTCGCTTCTGCCCTGTCAAAGTAAATTTTAAATTCCTTATCCTTTAAATGCCTTTCAATATGTCTGTCAAGATCACTTTTCATTTTGCCTCCCCTCCAATAGTTGATTCAGTCTTTGTCTTGCAACCCCTATCTCCCTTATTGGCGCTTTCTGAGTCTTTTTTAAATAGGCATGCAAGAGCGCCATTTCATTGCCTTTTAGCACAACATAAAATATCCTGTGCTGGTTGCCGTGTCTCCGTATCTTTAACTCCCAGAGTTTGCCTTCAATATGTCTAAACTCAACGCCTACAGCATCAGTGCCGTTTTCCTGTATCCCTTTTAAGATAGATAATAACTCCGCCCTTTCTTCTTTGTTGCCTATTTTATCAATATACCTTTCAACAGGAGCCTTACCCGAAGGGTTACGCCAGTAATTGACGAACAGTTTCATCGTTTTTATCTTACAACCAATAGGTTGTATTTGTCAAGAGAGTAAACCAAATTGTAAACCAAATTAAAAATTGGCTGCTATCGCTCCTATTGCCGCTGAAACAACACTTGACAACATTACATGCATGGGCAATAATCAGCCATATATTTCACAAAGGGCAGTATATATGGGAATAATAACCATTTCCAGACGGAGAATACGGGAAGTGTCCCTTAACTTCCAAAACTTCCAAGGGATTTTGCGTGCTATCCTTTCCTGACAGGAAGGATGGTGTATCCAGAAGATGGCGTTTGTGCAAGAATACGGGAGATGTCTCTTAATTTTTCCATGTTTATTGCAGAAACACGTCTATCTCTCTTATTAGCTCATCTAATCTAGGAATGCGATTTCTCAAGTCCAAGTAAATAAGTCCATAATCAAGTACCTCAACTGTTCTTGAGATCCTTTTTCTATCTTTTATGTACGCTTTCCCTGCTAAATGATATATCCTATTTAAGTCATCAGCTGGGTGCATCCTTGCTTCAACATTGTTACAAGAAGGGTCAAATGAGAGTAAATCTCTAACTTTATCAAGAGTAATTGAAGAGTCTATTTTCTCATAATGAGTAGTTTCCGCAAGAAACCATGCCTCACATTCCATAACTGCTAAAAGAATACGTATAGGAATAAATCTAGTTGGAACCATATAGGTTAAAAGTCTCTCTAGCTTAGGTATATCAGCGTGAGTGAATGAAGGAGAAACATCTCTAAGACCCAATATTTTTTCATAATTGCTTCGCGTCAAATCAGCACAGGAATCTACGATATCAGACTTGACAGTAGATTCACCACCACAGTCACGTATAAGAACATAATATTTTTGACCTGTGTCAGTTGATGTGGCATCAATAACCTGAAAAGAGCGGTTTCCTCTCGGAGTTTTTCTTGCTTTTTGGCATTCAATTTTTATATTTTTTCCGCCAGTCAATTCAATGAATAATTTTGAAATAAATAATTGCTCAGTCAAACCCTCGACAAATATAGCTAATTTTTTCACTTTTCATCAAAACCTTTCTCATAAAACTCAGTAGCAAAAAAGTCAAAGTTTGACAAGCCGGTATAGACAAATTCGTCAAAAATCTTCCTTGAATTATCATAATTAAATACTCTACATTTCCCGCCTACACGATGAATTACAGACCAGTATTCTAATGGAACACTATTCATTGTAAATCTATCATTAGTTGTCATGATAAGTTGCACAGCCGATTCTTTCGCTTTATCTATCAGAAGCTTAATTAAAGCAGTTGAACGTTCAAAATCCAAACCCTCACCAATATCATCAATTAACAAGCAATTTGGAGTTTTTGTAAGCAAGTTATAATTTATATGTATAAGTAGGGCTAAAGCCCTAAACATTCCCTGGGACATATCAAGCTGACTTATATGTTTATTAACACTGGATTCCTTGACGATAATCCCGATTACTTCACCGGCGGGTAGCCCTTGTACTTTTATGCTGGGAAGAGGTGCATATACTGCAATTTCTATATCATAACCAATGTGTCTCATATCATCAATAATCAATTCAGTAAATTCTTCTCCAAATGACTCCAATCCAATTTTAAAAACAATACTATTTTCATCTTTTAAATCTACCTTGGCTGGCTTATCAGGCGTGGATATTATCAAATGATCTTTTCCTAATTGTGAACCAAAGTGATAATGTCTTATTAAATCGCCCCATTGAAAAAGTTCTTCAAAGTATGGATGTTGAACAGAATCTCTTCTTGCTGAACATGCGAGGACATTATCCGGGGTCTGAAAATCTATAAAGTCATTGATTTTGACAGCAAATATTTTACCAATTCCATTCATGCCCCTGTCGAGAAGTGTCTTATTATCCTTAATTAGTTTTTCCTCTATAACTTTGTTGTCTTTTAATTTTAATAAATATTCTAATCTAGTATCATTATTGAACTTTAAAAGGTGATTACCCGAAGAATAAAGTTGCGGCTTATAACCAGAGATTAAGTTACCAAGATTTGCAATTATATTAAGAGCTCGTGTCTTACCAGATGCATTTTTACCTACGATAAGATTTATTTTTTTAAGCGTAAAACCTTCTATACTCCATTCATCTGGTGTGCCATCAAACTCGCTATAATCTAAATACTTCAAATACATTACAATTACCTCCTTTAATAACTACGTCTTCTGGGGAAACTACGAACTATACATACGTTTATAATTTCAGTCAAACTAAAAACATAAACGTGTCAAACCAACTTAACGGGCGAAACGGGATCAGGTCTTGTTTTTTGCTGTCGCCTCTTTTTTAACCAGTCTGCTGATAGTTGAATAGTGCATCATTAGGTAATCAGCAATTTCTTTCTGGGTATAGCCATGCCCCCTCTACTGCCTCTAGTATTCTATTGTTTTTTACTATTCTTATCATTTAATACTCCTGTTTTAAACAATTTATCAAGATTAGGTTGGTGATTGAAAATTTCTAATTTTCTATCCGCCGCACAAGCTCTGCCCTTTCTCCTCTCAAGAAAAGCAGAAGCAGCATTCCGACTACCAATACAGCAGAGCCTGAAATTATAAACCCAATTCCCGGATCTTTGTTTATATTAAGCACAACATAGGGTGTGTTGATATAATCAACAAGCTCTATAGTCTGGCCTTCAAGATTTACACTACTGCCGAGCGCGGATAAGGGAAGCCAGTCCTTCTTGCCAGAGATAGATATAATCTCCTGATACGGATTTCTGTATTCCTGAGAACGGGAAAAGGGATTTCCTTGCTCGTCCATTGCAAAATCAGGGATAATGCTTCCAAGCTTGAATATCGCCCCCTGTGCTGTCCTGAATGCCCCGCCAAATTTTATCCTAAAATCCTCTTCTCCAATTCTTAAGACAAGCCCTGATGGAGCCTGGCCCTGATCTGCATGATAAAAGGCGATGCTTTTGTAAATAAGCGGACCGTTGAGTTGAATGTTGTATTTAAGAATTTCTTTTTCACCTTTAAGCAGGGTAACCTTTGTTTTCAAATCTTCCAGGCCTGCCTTCCGAGAAGTCTTCATCTCAATGTCATCAAGGCGGAGCAAGAGGCCTGGTTGAGTAGGAACTTTAATGGCCTGTCCCTGAAACACAAAATTCCCGGGACTTCGAAAGCCGTATATGCTCCCGACGAGATGGCCCAGCAGCGCTATTAAAAAACCAATATGAACAATCTGCGGGAAGAATGACTGCCACGGTCTTTTGTCTTTGAGTATGGAATAGAGCTTATCTAAGGTGCAGACTGTGGTATTTATGGCAAATATTGTCGTCAGTATAACAAGTATAAAAATCCAGAGGCTTATATTAAAATTCGCCTTACCTATGGTAAAAAGCCACGGAAAAAGTATTGCTTGATCTAATGCCTGAAACACGGCAGGGTTTTTCATGGAAACAATAGAACCCCATGCTGCGTTTATGCAGATTAATATGGCAAGGATTATGGTAAGCTCAGTAGATGCAAAAAATCGCCAGATGGCTTTCATATTATTAAAACCTATAATATTTGCTAATAAGGACTATGTCAATAATTATCGTTGCTCTGAAAAAAATCAATGCGTCTATTTTCGGACTTATACAAATAATTGACTTTGATGTATAAAAGGATTTAAAATTGGTTTCACTATTTAAAATTTTCCAAAAAACTATCAAATGACGAACATCAACAGATAGTAGGGCATTCCTTAAAGGCAAGAATGGAATCACGAATTGGCAAGCCGTTTTTCACAGTATATATGCTGCAATATTATCCCCGCTGCAAACTATAGCAGAATTTTTTTGATATAAATACAGCACAAATTTTGGATAATCTCTTATGAAGTCTCCTTTAAAAATTTCTATCAGAATAAAGCTCACCGTCATTCTATCTATTTTGATGTCACTTTTAACAATATTTATCGGGATAATAATGATTGCACATGAGCGAAGTTCATTAGAGGCGCAGATGCGGAATATGGCAAGCACTATAACAGGTGAGTTTGCGAGCGATAGCAAGATGTCTCTTCTGCAGAATGATCGTCTTACCATGAATCTGCTCGTCCAGAATGTTCTTAAATATCCGGGTGCAGTCAATGCATATATACTCAATGAAAAGTTTTTTATAGAAGGGCATAAAGAGCTTGCAGAGGTTGGTATTAAGTATTACGGTAGTGAAAACGCAATTGCAACTGTCTCTGGGCCACACCCATGGCTCATTAGTGCAGATGAGGCTACCCTCACGTTTGCCTCGCCCATCTCTTTCAAAGACACAAGGGTCGGCTATGTTGTCATGTCGTTCTCAAAAGAGTTTATAAAGGACAAAATAGCGGAGGCACAAAAGAAAATAGCCGTTATATCTGTCTTGGTAATTATAATTATTGTAATTCTCTCAATTCCACTGGCAGCCGAACTACTAAAACCAATATTTTTACTTGTAAGGGGAACAAAGGAAATCTCTCTCGGCCACTTCTGGTACCGTATCCCCTCTGGCAAAAGTGATGAGCTTGGAGAGCTTGTTGATTCCTTCAACAGCATGGCAGCCGAGTTAGAGAAAAAAGAAATAATAAAGGGCGCCTTTAACAGATATGTAAGCCCACATGTTGCGGATGAGATTCTCAAAAACCCCGACAAAATACATCTCGCTGGAGAAGGAAGGGAAATAACTATACTCTTTGCTGATATCAGAGGATTCACTGCCTTGACACGGCGGATGCCCCCTGAATCAATAGTGGAACTTTTAACCAGATATTTTACTGTTTTGACAGAGATTATCTTTTATTTTAATGGTACTGTGGACAAATTTATTGGCGATGCAGTAATGGGTGTTTTTGGGTCTCCCATCCCAACTGAAGAACATCTTGAGCAAGGTGTAAAGGCTGCTGTGGTCATAAATAAAATAATGATAGAGGTAAATCGTTTAAGGGCTAAGAAAGGGGCTGTTCAGCTTCCAATGGGGCTTGGACTGGATTCAGGATATGCAATTGTAGGAAGTATGGGATCTAAAGTCAGGATGGAGTACACTGCAATTGGAGATGCAGTAAATGTTGCATCGAGGTTGTCTGGAATAGCAAAGGGCGGAGAGCTACTTGTAGGTGAGCACGTATTTATGAAGATAAAGGATAAAATTTCATGTGTAAAGATACCTGATGTTAATATAAAGGGTATTGAAAAACCATTTACAATGTATAATATTAAAGAGACAAAAGAATCATGGCGGCCAGTAATTGATGACGCTGTTAATACTACTCTTCTTAAGATGAGGAAGGAAGGCATTGTATTTTAGATATTTCATAATACTGTTATTACTTACAGGATGTGTAAAATTTACACCTCAGTATCTATCTGGCTCAGCCTATGACAGATCCCTTATCTTATTCAATGAGGGAATGATGGCAGAGGCAAGGGAAATAGCCTTTTCAGTCAAAAAAGGCGAGCCTGAATATAAAGCAGCGCGGGATTTACTCTCGCAGATAGATAGATTGGCCCCCAAGTTTGCAGAACGGCACGCTGCGTTAGGCGAGGAGTATGAAAGGGTAGGACTTTATTCACTTGCAGCAAAGGAATATGCTGCTGCCCTTGAATTTGACCCTGATAATCGAATAATAAGCAAAAAACTTGAGGCTGTTGAGCAAATACAATCATCTATTCAGACAGAGGAGCTAACTACTGCTAACCAGGAGGCCCTTGCAAACGTACATTACAAAAAAGGGATTGCATTTCTCAATTCAAAACAATTCGCCAAGGCAAGGGATGAATTTGCCCTTGTCATGAAACTCATCCCTCGCTACAGAGATACTGAAAAGCTACTTACAGTCACAACAAAGGAAATAAATGAAGCTATCAACATTCACCTCAAGAATGGAATTGACTACTTTCAGAAAGAGGAACTTGAATTAGCAATTAAAGAGTGGAAGATTGTACTTGAGCTTGACCCTTATAACAAAACAGCTGCTGACTACAAGGCGCGCGCTGAGGCAATTTTAGAAAAGATGAAGGATATACAGGAACAACGGTAAACCCCCACACCAAAGATTTTTGGTGCGAGGGTAAAGAGCATTAAATTGGCTGCCCTTACGCAGTTTCCTTTGTATGTTTGCCCTTTTCTTTCTGATAGGCCTCTTTGCCTGCGTGATATGCCGCTATAACCTCGCCTTTTCTTTCTTCAACAATCTCCCTTACCTTTCCCAAACCATCTTCAACAGTATCTACTGCTGTACCATAACCCTCTCTCAGCTTCTCTCTTGTTTGGTCTATCTCTTCTCTTATTCGCCTTTTTGTCTCATCTCCAGCAGCTGGGGCATATAAAAGCGCAAGCCCTGCTCCAACAAGGCCCCCAACTATAAAGGCGAGCATAACACCTAATGTATTATTGCTGTTCTCCGCCATGTTTATCACCCTCCTTTTTTTTTCTAAAATGTTTCAAACCAAAATCTACTCCCGCTATTAAACTAACAATTGTAATTATCGGGATCTTAAGCTGGCTTACAACTATATCAGCCAGATACGTTGCCTTTAATCCAACATCCTTTATCTTTTTTACTACCTCTCCGACATCATCCGTGTGGCTATTTATCTTGTTAAATAGGGTCTTTAATCCCTTTATTGCCTCTTTTGCCTCTTGAGAAACATCCTCAACTCCCTTTGCAGTATTGCGTAGTTGAATAATCGCAGGGATTAGATATATAATCAGGATAAAGAAGGCTATTGCCGCAAGCAGAAGCGCAAGTTCTGAAATTGTAACGGTAAATGCCATTAAGCCCTCCCGATTGCAAGTATAGCCTATAAAGCAATCTGTGTCAAAGGTTTAAAGAGTCCGTAAAATAGCGATTGAAAACCTCGCTATTTTACAAACTGGCGATTTGACTGCCATACTTTGTTGTCAGCGCATTTTTGCTCTTCACTGTATCCTCCCCCTGTCCCCCTCCA
>Ga0209211_10000778_pt1 | contig 63330 bp, 64 predicted proteins | sample RifGroA2_FD_183992 | JGI IMG/M metagenome (GOLD analysis project Ga0209211, IMG submission 183992) | Groundwater microbial communities from Rifle, Colorado, USA - Groundwater A2 (SPAdes) (version 2) | ecosystem: Environmental > Aquatic > Deep subsurface > Groundwater | place: Rifle, Colorado... | reverse complement strand
TGTCTCTCCCTGCGCAAGGCCTCGGCTCGCTTCCTCACGCTCAACGCCTGTCAGACGCCGGTATTGTGTTGGGTTGTGCATACAGATATGATACTCATATCCGTTGCGTTAAATGTCTGACTCCAAGTTGTTATTTCACGAAAGAATAAAAATTGTTTGTTTGTGCGAGTAAATCATCAGTAGAGTTTTTTAAGTCAGGAACTAACTCCCGGAGAAGAGCGGTGGTTTTGAGCGAGGTCTTCCTCACTCTTTCATCCACGGTATCTTCTTCCCAAGAAGCGTTCGAAACACCACTCGCACGCTCCTCCGGGTCGCCAACAGGAAAAAAGGCGCCTCCAACTCCTACAGGACCAAAGCGGCACTCTCCCCCTTTCTTCAAGACCCGCCGTATTTCTTCAATAAATCGACTAACATCCTTTCTGTCAAAAGCGGCATGCAATGGAATGCTTGCGTGAGATACCACAATGTCAAAACTTTCGTCCGCAAAAGGCAGATGATCTCCGGATCCTTGAACATACCCTTCTTTCTGATACGGCGCGACTCCTTCATCGTCAATCAACTTACGATCAAGCGAAACCACCTCAATTCCTTTTTTCCGAGCCGCGGCGCCGAACTCCGCTGAACCAGCACCAATATCCAGAATTTTCTTCCCTCGCAAATCCTCCCACGAGAAACCAAGCCGGCCAAGAATAAAATCCGCTCGAGCATCTACTTGATCCTCCGGAGATTCCTCTTGAGGCATGTTGTCGGGAAAATCTTTCACCATGAGCCGATGGCCGCTGAAAAGTTAAAAGTTATTAGTTCCGCCTACGCTTCAGTTGTTAGTTTTCGAGACTTTCAACTCCAAACTCTAAACTTACAACTACTCATAAGCCGATGGCCAGAATTGCACTGGCGACCTACTCCTTACCATGGAGTTGCTCTACTACCTGAGCTACATCGGCGACAAATAGCTTTTAGGTTCTAGCTTCTAGTTGCCAGCCTTCGTTATATACTATTTTAGTTTTGCTGATTTTGCAAAACCGTGTTGGCGACGGTAAGTGCTGTATTACGGAAGCGAGATGCGTACCACTGTTCCCTTCCCCAATGTTGAATCCACGGAAATCGCGCCGCCGTGTTTTTCAATAATTTGTTTCGCGATGTAGAGGCCGACGCCGCTTTCGTTCGGGTCAAGCAGGATGGCGTTCTTTCCGCGATAAAACCGCTCAAAGAGATACGGGAGGTCATCGGGGTGGATTCCGATGCCATTGTCGGCGACTGTTATCCCCGCGCCTCGATCGTCTTTTTGAAATGTTATCTCCACCTTGCCGCTCGGCGAATATCGGATAGCATTGTCCAGCACGTTAAGGAGAGCGGCGCTTAAGAGTTTTGGGTCCGCCTGAATTGATACTGGAGCTCGCCGTACGACAGAAACCGTAACGTGTTTTCGAGAAGCGAGGTATGTAAGCTCATCAATCGCGGAGGCAATAAGCGCATCGAACTCAACAGACACTTTTTTAGGAGAGAAGCGCGCGGTCTTCATCTCCACCGTCCGGAGCATTTCATTGACTATACCAATAGCGTCTTCGGCCTTTTTTCTGCTGTCCGATAGAATAAGTCTGCTTTCCGCTTTAATTGAGGCATCGGATAGCAAATTCTCAAGGCCCCAGCGAAGTCCGGAAAGCGGCGTGCGAAGTTGATGCTGAGCAACTGTTAGAAAATCCGTTTTTACTTTGTCGAGTTCTATGAGTTCAGAAAATTTTCGCTTGGTTTCTTCTTTTTCGTATTTTTGCCGCAAGGTTTCTTTGACGATTGAATACATGAAATAACTGATAACTCCGAAAAGGGTGGCACGCAGGGCATGTTTAACAATCGCCGAAGGGTCCGCGAGCGAAATCGGGTCGAACGCGATGAGAGCGCCGAAAAGAGAGGTTAGTAGGATGCCGATAATGAAAGTAGCATGCTCATCAAGGTCGGCCGCCGAAACTAGTAGAGGAAAAATGAGAAGAAAAAGAAACGGACTGTGCACTCCGCCGGTAACATAGACGATGGCAAGAAAGAAAAACACCCATATGTACCTGCTTATGACAAAAAATACTTTACTTCCTGTTAATTCTTGCAAAGCGAAAAGTATAGAATGGAGAATGAAGAGAGCGACAATTAGAGCTACAACAGCGTTTGGATGTATCAAGAAAAGAAAATATTCATGGTACAAATATATTGACCCGCCAACCACCGCAAGCACAATAAGCCCGCTTATCTGAGTAAGATAGTACAAGCCGCGAAGTTTCCAGTTGAGAGGTTTAGTGTCAGACATATTATTGCCCCGTGAGAAAATCAGAAACACCCGAAAGAAGCGAAACGGCGTTACCAAGCGCGTCTTTTCCTTTTGAAAAGCTTCCCATGAACTCCGCGCTTCCCTCCTCGTCGATGTACAGGAGCGCGCTCCGAAGCTGTCTTGACGATTCCAAAAATTGCGAGAGGCTACTCACTAGGTCACCAACCTTTCCTGCGTACGCCACGGGGGTGCGAGCATCGCGGAAGTCGGCTATTTTATTCTTCGCTTCGTCAAAAAGAATCTTCCCTTGACCAATATATACACTCGCGACAGAAACGATCGCTGTTACATCCCGTTTGCTGTTTATCTCGGCGATGGCGTTATCAAGCTGCTCTTTCCCCTTTTGCGCCATATCCCTATAAATCCGAAATTCGTTGAAGAATTTCTGTTTGCTTTCCTTCTCAACTTGCTCCATGAGCTGCTTCGCGCGTGCCTGTTCCAAAAGAAGCGCCACTTGTTTGTCCTCCGAGTCCTTTTTGTATTGCTCGGCCTTTTGTTTTGCTATGGCAGTTTCAGACCTGCTTTGTGAAATGGAATTCTCTTTTTCCGAAAGCGTTCCTTCGAGCGATTTCTGTTTCTGCTCGAGTTCCTGTCGTTTGCTCTGTTCGGTCTTTGCCCTTTCTTCCAGGTTGGAAATAGTTACCGCCGCTTTATGAGCCACACCCGCCGCCAAAGCTTCAGCTTCTTGCAGGAGTTTTTTCGCTTCCTCGTAATATTTGAAAGACGAATTGCTCACTGCTTCGCTTCTTGTAAGGAGCGCGCGAGCGTCTACCCATCTTTCTTCTTTAGATGCTTTGACCGCCTGCCTATAGATGTCTTCAGCAACTAAAAACCGCGCGGTTTGTGTGATAGTTGTTTCAAGTTCCTCCGTTGATTTTCCTGCTTCTTTGATTTTTCCGGCGGTCGCGAGCGCCGCTAAATAATCACCAGCTTCAAGGCGATCGCGGAGGACCTTTCTAAGCGCCCGTACGCCGTCTTCTTTTACGACAAAATATCCACCAATCGCGAGCACACCGAGAGCAACGACACTAACGACAAATTTGAGTAACATGCGGATAAGTATAACTCCTCTACGGCTGTTGTAAATTTAAAGAGCGACACCGCGCATGGCGTTTACCCTGCGCGTAAGCGCATGGTGTCTTATTCGTCCCGTTAGAAGTCTTACAAAACATGGTATGTGATGAATATATGTTTGGAGCACTTATCGTATTTTTACCACTCAAATAAACTTTCGGGCTTCTAACGGGATTCGTAGCCACTCGTATCATTCGCATAATTCGTATATTCGTATGTTTATCTCACAAAAACAAAGACGGCCTTGCGGGCGTCTTTGGACATCTGGAATTACCGTGCTGTTTGTAACCGCGCCCACAACTCCTCGACTCGAAAACCAAGCTCGGCCCATGTCGCATCCGGTTTCAGACGAAAAATTACGACAAGTCTTTCTCGTCGCTTCTCTGTGCATAGACTACGAATAAGCGGCATTTGAAGCATCTCGTCCCACGCGGCCGTTCTGTGGAGCTTCAGAAATCCGGCCAAATGCGGACGAAGTTCTTCAACCGTGGCGCTTTCGGGAAGGTGGAAGAAATCCGTCACCTTTTTGCGTGCTTCTCCGTACTTAACGAGATACTTGCGCTTTGTTGCTGTAAGTTCCGAAAGTGAAGAAATGTTCCTATTATCGCTTTTGGTACGGTGACAGCCGAAACAGGAGATGAACACTGCGCAGAAAAGAAATAATCTCATTGGTAGCCTTTCCGTAGCCAATACTAGCAGGAACGTGGAAAAAGAAAAGAGCCGACGAGAAGAGCTACACTGGACTTACTCCACGAGTATAAGAAGAAGCATCAAACCGAAACCGAGTACAATCGCAAAGAGCTGAATGACCGTGCGGCCAAACCCTTCTGTCTTATGAAGCTCCGGCACCAGGTCGGAACCAGCGATGTAAATGAACGCGCCGGCCGTGAATGCCGTTGCGACAGGTACGAAATTCTCCACCCCCTCGCCCAAGACAAGTACGAGCGCGACTCCTAAGAATGCCGATAAGGCCGTAAAGAAATTCCAAAGAAGCGCTTTTCCGCGCGACCAGCCAGCGTGGATGAGCAGGCCGAAGTCCGCGATCTCCTGCGGGATTTCATGAAACACCACGGCAATTGTCGTCGCGACACCAACCTCCACACTGACCAGAAAACTCGCGCCAATAATGATGCCGTCTATCGCGTTGTGCACGAAATCGGCGGATAGAATGAGCGCGCCAAGACGCTTTGGCGCATGGTCATGAAGCGTGAGTGTGTCCGCGGATTCTTCATGCACCCCATGACAGTGGTGCCAATACAGGAATTTTTCAAGCGCGAAAAATAGCAGGATGCCGGACATGAGAGCGATGCCGGTAGTAACTTTGCCTATCCCGCTCCCGAGCGCTTCGGGAATGAGGTGAATGAAGGCGTCGCCAAAAAGCGCGCCGGTCGCAAGACCCACGAACAGGAACACTATGCGCTTCAAAGCCGCCTCGCGCATCGCTATCGCGACGAGGCCGGAAAAGGAAACGAGACTCACTATCGCGACTGCTCCGATGGCGTATAAGAAAGCCATACCGAAAGGATACCCTATTTGACGCCACTCTTCCATCGTCGGGATGTGGAATCGCAAAAAACCGCCGGGCGCGTTGGCGACCAGCGGCTATGTTACGACTTTCGTGTGATTATCCCTTTAAGGGGAGCGTTATATTGCGGCGAGCCCCCTGGAAAGGCCGGCGATAATATCCGAGACGTCCTCAAACCCAAGCGAGAGCCGGAAGAAGCTGTCTCCGATTCCGAGCGACCGCCGTACGTCGCTCGGAAGACTTTTGTGGCTCATAAGTGGGGGGTACGCGAGAATAGTCTCCGGACTCGCTAGACTCTCGGCGTAAACAATTGGACCTTCCTTTCTCGCGAAATCCACAAATGTTTTGAGTTTTTCCAGTCGTGTTTCCGTAAGTTCAAACGAGAGCACCCCGCCGTAACCGTGTCGCATCTGCCGTTTGGCGACCATGTGCCCGGGATGCGAAGGCAGACCTGGATAGAGCACCCGCTTCACCGTGTGGCTTTCGGAAAGAAACTTCGCCACGCGCATGGCGCTCTCACTCACTTGATTCCACCTTATCTGAAGCGTCTTCACCCCTTGAAGCACTCTATAGCACTCGTCGGGCGAGAGCACCGCCCCCATGGTCTTTAACATGAAGACCAGTCTTTCATAGAGCGACGCGTCTTTGGTGACGACCGCTCCGCCGAGAATATCGTTGTGTCCCGCAATGTATTTGCTCAAGCTGTGAATGACGGTGTGCACGCCGTACTCAAAGGGCCGCGTGGTGCACGGCGGGGCGAAGGTTCCGTCAACGACAAACGGAATCGCTGTCTCTCGGGAAACCTTCGCCACGAGCGCGAGGTCAATAACATGTAGGGACGGATTGGTAGGCGTCTCTACCCACAGCCATTTTGTGTTCGTTAGGATAGACTCGCGAATGCCTGCTTCTGAGCTGAAGTTGGCATAGCTTGCCGTAATGCCGAAACGATGGAGTAGTCCATCCAAGAGGCGAAACGTTCCTCCGTACACCTCCTCACAGCAGAGGACATGGTCCCCCGGCGAGAGTGTGAGCAAAAAGGCCGTTTCGGCGGCGAGGCCGGAGCCGAAGAGTACCGCCTTCCCCCCTCCTTCAAGGATTGCCAGCTTTTCCTCAAGCTTGTCGCGGGTCGGATGCTTCCCCCGGCTGTATTGGTAGGTCGCTTCCACGCCGAAGGTCGCTTGGGCGAAGGTTTTGCTGCGAACGAGGACGGGCGCTATCGCGCCGGTCGCCTCATCAGGAGCTTCTCCGGCATGCACGAGCAAGGTTGAGAATCCGGGCGAGTGTTTTGTAGTGTTCATTTTTATGTTCTGTTTTTCTTGATGATTTGAAACGATACCCGTCGTTCCAGAAGAGCCGTGAGTCGTTCCTGTGAGGTCACACCGACCGATTCATCCTTGAAGACGCTAAAACGCGCGGTCCCGGCACGCAATATGCCGAGGCCCCGTATCATTGCCTCTCGGCTCGAAAATCGTGTCCGAGCAAAGATGGACTTTCTAAAAAGAAATGCGAACCACATAGATTGTTGTCAACGAACACACCGCCCATAATCGGGCGGTGTATCAAGGAGATATTCCAAAAACTGAAACGTCGAGAGTCAGTTGTATCTTTCCCCGCGGGGCGGGGCTGGAATTGGCACTTTATCCTTACCAAAATGGAAGGGCAAGTTGCCGATGGAGCGTCGGGCCATAACCCTTCATATCTCCACACTCTTGATACACTCGTGTATTTTCTGCTTCTATCTTATGCTCGCGCGTATGCAATGTCAAGCCGATTTCGTGATTTTCTTTTTCTTGACGCGCTCCTTAGTAGACGCTGTTAGAACTACTTTTGAGCGGCTCAACAAGCCCATAATGCATTCCGATTATTTTCCGAAAATCTTAACATACTCTGAAAAAGAAAAGAGCCGGTTTCTTTTATGACCCGTAAGTTCCTTAAGGATACCGATACGCACAAAAGCAGAGGTAAGTGAATGTGCTGACGGTGAAGTAACTCCCAATTTTTGTGTGATTTGACGCACATTAACAACTGGTTGTGTGTAGAGGAAACGCAATAATTCCCGGCCGATATGAGCGCGTTTTCCCAATGTCAGAATGGCCTCTTCTGCCTTCTCACGAAGGGCAACAATCTTCTCAAACGTCATTTTACCGTTTCGGGAAGTCTCAGCGACACCGACAAGAAAGAACTTGATCCAATGTTCAAGGTCGTTTGAACTTCGTACGCGTGTAAGTGCATCATAGTATTCTCCCTTATGGCGTTCAAAAAAATCCGAAAGGTACAGCGTCGGTTTTTGTAAAACCCCTTTATTAACCAGATACAACGTTATCATCAGGCGACCAATGCGTCCGTTACCATCCAAAAAAGGGTGGATAGTTTCAAATTGGTAATGACTTACTGCCACGCGTATGAGATGCGGCGTAGGAAGCTTTTTGTTATGCCAGAACTTCTTCAAATCCCCAAGAAGTCCGGGAACATCAGACGGATGCGGGGAAATGAACACCGCATCCTTTAGAGTAGCACCGCCAATCCAGTTTTGACTCGTTCGTATTTCTCCAGGCATTTTATGCTTCCCACGCACACCACTAAGGAGGATTTTATGAGTATGTTTAAGAAGCCTCATTGAAAGTGGGATGTTCTTGAGTTCAGTAATGGCATAATTCATCGCTTTGGTATAATTTTGGACTTCCGCCCAATCATCGCGTCGTTCTGGATTCACTTCTTCTCTCGGGAGAAGTGCTTCATCCATTCCTGTTTTTGTACCTTCAATTCGACTTGAGGTTGTGGCTTCTTTGTATATATGCATTTGGATGAAAAAATCAACGTCTGGCACCAATCGCGAATAGGCATTTAACTCGCCAAGATATCGGGTCGCATCTTCAAGAAGCACATTAATTTGTGGGTCATTCCATAGGTAAAGCGAATTAACCGAGGTTGGTAAAAAACTCCGATATTCGGCCTGACTTTTGTAGATTCCTGACTTATAGCTTTTTTGCAGCATTGAACTTTTATTAAGATTCTATATAGTTAAAGTTTACAGGATTACTTTAATTAAGTCAATTTATAGTAAAAGTGGGGTGTTAGTTTGCAAGTAGTGTTCGTATGTAAGAGCATACCACAGTTCCACATCCGTAGGACCGTAATGGTTTCTACGGCTCAATTTCTTAAGCTTTTTGATGCGCGCCCGGCCGGATTTGAACCGGTAACCTCTTCCGTGACAGGGAAGCGCTCCACCAGGTTGAGCTACGGGCGCACTGCTTCGCTAAAGCTACGCAGTGCAAGCATGTTATATTGCTTAAGCGTTTAAAAATGTAGCAAATTTCAGAGCCAAACACAAACCCCTACGGAAAGCGAGGTTTGAGGAGAAATCTAGCGTTTGTAAAGTCTCTGGAGGTTAGACCTCAATAACTTTAGCAATCTTGTGCGAACGCAATGCCGGTGAATGGAGTCGCACCATTTTTTAGGGTTTATGAGTCCCTCGTTCTACTGTTGAACTACACCGGCGTGGTTTCAATACTAATACGCCCCGTTAAGGAAAACAAACTGCGTCGCAGTTTGTTTTCCTTGCGGTATCGGTAACATTATTTCACCAAAATCGGCGCGCCGAGATGTGACAGACTGGCAATGCGCTTACGCCTTAAGTCGCGAAAAGAAGCAAAGTCAATGTCGTAAAGATTAACGCGCACCACCCTGCCCTGCCGATCATAGTCGATAACGAGATTGTCATGTATGTCAGAATCAACGCTTTTTCCGTTGCGAAGTTCTATGGAAAGCACTTTGCTTTCTTTATCATATGCGATTTTTTGTTTCTTCTTTTTCATAAAAGCACTTTGTCTTATATAATTGCGTCGTTCGGTCGAAATGTAAACGCAAAGCCGTTTCCGCTTCTTCCTCACTAGCAATTATAAATATTTTGAGATTTTCGTGGTGTCTATAATCGTAATGATACATAACGTTTCGCCCTCCCATTCCGCGGCGAGGAGCAACAATCGTTCTTTTTTTCTTCTCGTATACAGCATTTTGATGAGCAGTCGCCCACGAGAATCTTTCTCTATCTTTGTTGAATTCTCCAATGCAGAAGCCACCATTGCTTCCGAAACAAGTCGTTCCGACATTCGCTTTCTCGCATGTTCGGGAAGTCTAAAGCGCATGGTATCGGCAACACTGAAATTACCAGTCGGACAAGCTTATTATACATAACGATTTACTTTACACAAAATCTCTTGTAAACTACACAGACTTCTTCCTAAAAGCTACCTGTCCGCCGAAGCGTCGGCACAGGCGGGGAAGCTAATAGCTAACAGCTATTATGACCGCGGGGTGGAGTAACAGTAACTCGCAAGGCTCAAAATGGGCTGTCGCCACAGTAATGAGGCGTTGATAACTCGTCAAACTCGGTGAAGCCTCATCTGCCAGATGGCGGATTGGTAATACCGAGCCAAGCCCGCCCAAATTTTGTAGAATAAAATTTAGGCGGGAAGGTGTAGAGACTAGACGGCGAGCCCCCGCTTTGGACGGGGTGAAGGTATAGTCCAGACCACAAATTCGCTTAAGGCGAAATGACGAAAGTCATAGCGGTATGCATAACCTTGAGATTCCGGGTGCGATTCCCGGCCCCGCAACAATCAAAACAAAACCGCCTTCAAACTTCAAAGGCGGTTTTGTTTTAGATTTCGCGAAAGCAGTGAGCAAATTGCTTTGCTCATGTCGGTAATTGCAAGGCGCAGGCATATTCCACGCTTCGCGGAATGTCGAGCCGGGGCCGCGACCGAGCGAGGCGACGGCCGAGCGAGAGTTGTGACCGCTTCCCGGCCACGCACGAGTCCTCACTACTATACTTTAAAGTATAGAAGTAACACACCGAAGAAGAGCGAGTTTTGTGTGAAAACGGAACGGGCGTTACGATATACAAGATACGCGGAGGACTGCTAATCGCTTCTCTAGATGTAGTGAAATTCCCTAAACACCTCCTCATAGAGATTGATTACCCGCTTCGCTTCCCTTTCGGTAAGTGCAAACGCGGCGCCTTCGTGCGCTATTTTATTACGCACGGCGTGCGCTTCCCATGCCTTATCAAGCGTTACAAAATCGCTTTTTTCAACGCCACGGAGCCGCTCGCCGAGTGAGTCGCCGTGATAACCCATATGAGTAATCATTTCATCCAAAAGCACATCGGCTTCAAGCACAGCAAGACGCCAATCGCTTTCTCTTTCTGAATCAAGACGAGTCATTATGCGCCCCCATCTTTTCTCCGACGGATTTTCCCCATGCCAGCCTTCGCCCTCTTTTCCTCCATGGCCGTGACCTTTGCCGTGGCGCTTATCCTCGTGCAAAGTATCACTAACAATCTGTTCAATTCGCAAAAAACAGTACACGACGCCGGTGATTAATAGGAGAGAAAATACGGTCGAATAAGGAGTCAGCCACTCCAGGGAAACAAACACCTGCTCCTTGGAATTTATCCAAGAAGAAGTGAGTAATTCGCTTAAGTCGCTCAAAAGCATATAAAAAAGGTGGCTATATTATTTCGACTCGAATTTCTTCCCGAGCTTGAATAGTAATTTATCATGCCCGTACCCTGCCATGATTTGAAACCCGAGCGGCAATCTCTTTCCGTCGCGCTCCACAAAACCTGATGGGATGCTGACCGCGGGAATAGCGCCTATATTTGCCGGTACCGTGAAGATGTCCTCCATGTACATGGAAAGCGGGTCTTTTGTCTTTTCTCCAATTTTAAACGCGGGTGTAGGTGTCGTGGGGATTGCTATGATGTCTACGCTCTTGAACGCTTGAGTAAATTCTTTCTCTATCATCGCGCGCACGCTAATCGCCTTTCTATAATACGCGTCGCGGTACCCCGACGAAAGCACGTATGCGCCAAGGAGAAGCCGGCGGCGCGCTTCCATGCCAAATCCTTCGGTGCGCGTCGCCACATAATCGCCAAGAAGCGACTCTCCATCCTTATGGAACCCATACTTAACTCCATCAAAACGTGAAAGGTTGGTGGAAAGCTCCGCGGGCATTATCACGTAATACGCCGCGAGCGCGTGCGGTACCGTGGGAAGCGTAATATCTTGTACTCTGCATCCGAGCTTTTGGAGCCTTTCGACAGACTCGCTGAAATTGGCGAGAACATCCTCGTCAATACCTTTTGCATCAAGAAAATTCCTCGGCACGCCCACGACAAAGCGTTCAGCGTTTAGCGTAGAGCGTTTAGTATTGAGTTCGATAGAGGTGCTGTCGAGCACGTCCTTCCCTCTGATTGCGTCAAACAAAATCTCACTGTCTTCCACAGTCTTTGTGATGGGTCCGATGATGTCAAGCGACGAGCCCATGGCAATGATTCCGTGGCGGGAAATGGAACCGTAGGTCGGCTTACTTCCGACCACTCCGCAAAAAGCGGCAGGCTGGCGCACTGAACCGGCCGTGTCGGTCCCAAGAGACGCGAGGGCAAGGTCGGCGCCGACCGCGGCCGCGGCTCCTCCAGAAGAGCCACCGGGAACACGGCTGGTGTCGTATGGATTTCTTGTCGGACCGAAGTAGCTCGTCTCCGTGGAACTCCCCATGGCAAACTCGTCCATATTGGTGCGACCGAGCACCACCACCCTTTCCGCTTTGAGCTTTGAAATAGCAGTGCTGTCGTACGGAGCGACATATCCTTGGAGTATCTTCGAAGACGCGCTTACTTTTTTGCCCTTCATTAGAATATTATCCTTAAGCGCGATTGGAATACCGGTAAGCATTACGGCTTTCCCGGCTTTGATGAGTCGGTCCGCTTCTTTTGCCTGTTCCCGCGCGTCATCAAAAACTTCCAGATACGCATTCAGTCCCGCGTTTTTCTTTTCAATCTCCGAAAGATACGCTTCGGACAGCTCGAGGGCGGAATACTCGCCATGTATGAGAGCGTCGTGAGCTTTTTTAATTGTTAGAGTTTTGAGGTCAATAGACATAAAACGTGTAGCGTGTAGCGTGTAGCGGAGAATCATCCTGGCGCTATACGTTACACGTCTTGCGTTACAGTATTTTCTTCACTTTGACATAGTTTCCTTCCCTTCTCGGCGCCGCCCCAATAAGTACGTCTGTGTATATGCCGCTTTCGTGCGGAGTACCATCCTCGCGCATCACATTCACCGTCGCTACGATTGAACGTATGTTTTTTGCCGAGGCGGCGGAAACGTTGCGTATTGAGGCGACATATCCCAAAATCGCGTCAAACTCGCCGCGCATCCGCTCTTTCTCGTCTTCCGTAAGTGAAATTCTCGCGAGCGCCGCCAAGTTTTCTATTTCCTTCAGAGTAATCACAAAGACATACTAACATATTTACACACATGAGCATTTCTTGACGAAGGCCGAAAAGACTGATAACTTATTCATCGGAGAACTGCGGTATATTGTGCCGCTTTTGCTCCTACAACAAAGAAGTCAACACACACACATGACAAAGCGAACGAAAAGGCCCTTTAAAAAGGGCGACCTCATCACTCCGGTACACCAAGCGGTCAAGGCGCTTAATCGCGCACTTGTGGCGACAGCGGGGAGAGTTTTCAGGGTTGTTTCCCTACTCCTTTGCCCGCGCATGGGATGGATTGTCTGCGTGACCGGCCATCTGAAATTCTTGGCGGAAAATTTCCGCAAGCTGGTCGCCAATCCGCCACCGCCTCGTAGGAGGGAGTCGAATCGGGTCTTCAGAAGACCTCTGCCCTTCGCGTAGTCCGCGCTCAATTTCCAGAGACCGATGGCAACCCCATCGGTCTTATTTCTTAATCAACTTCAAGAACTCTTCCTCCGACAAAATATTAACGCCGAGAGTGCGGGCTTTATCGGCTTTGGAGCCTGGGCTTTCTCCCGTAACGACGAAATTGGTTTTGGCCGACACTGATGAGGCGGGGTGTCCGCCGAGGGAACGGATTTTTGCTTCCGCTTCTTCGCGGGACATAGACTTAAGCGTGCCGGTAACAACAAAGGTTTTGCCGGCAAGCGGAAGTTTAGAAACATCAAGTGTTTTGGGCTTCTCAATTATAATTTGTTTGAGTAAAGCTTCTAGCATCTTTTTGTTATCTTTGTTTGTAAGCCAATCAATGATGGATTTAGAGACGACGGGGCCAACGCCTTGTATTTTTTCCAGCTTTTCGGCGGTCGCTTTTTGAAAATTGAAAATTGAAAATTGAAAATCCTCCGCCAGGAGATATGCCGTCTCCTCGCCGACTTGGGGAATTGAAAGGGCTGTTAAAAGGCGCGCAAGCGTCACCGCTCTCCCCTTTTCAATTGACTCTAATAGATTATCAACAGACTTTTCGGCAAAGCGAGGCAACTGAAGAAGTTCATCGCGCTCTAGAGTAAAAATATCCGCATAAGTGGAAATAAGACCTTTATCCAAGAGCAAATCTACAATTTTCGGACCCAATCGCTCAATATCAAAGCAGTGTTTGCTGACAAAATGATAAAATCGCCGTCTTTGAATCGCGAAAGAATCACGATGCGCGCAGCGCCAGGCCGCTTCGCCTGAAATACGTTCAATTCTGCCATCGCCGCCGCACTCACTTATTTTATTCGGCCAAACAAACGGTCGGGCGGTCTTTGGCCGAAGCTCATTCACCACTTTGACAACTTCCGGAATGACATCGCCGGCTTTTTGGATAATTACCGTATCACCAAGTCGCACATCAAGCTCTTTTATAAAATCCTCGTTGTGAAGGGTTGCTCGGGAAACTGTTGAACCGCCGACAGAAACCGGGCGCAAATTGGCAACTGGCGTTACGACCCCGGTTCGGCCAACTTGAAATACAATGTCTTCCAAAACGGTTGTTACTTGGTCTGGCGGAAATTTGAGGGCAATTCCAAAGCGGGGCGCTTTTCCGGTGTAACCTAAGACATCTTGAAATCTTTTCTTATCAACTTTTACCACCACGCCGTCAATCCAATAATCTTCTTTCGCGAAGCGGCTCTGCCACTCTTTCCAGTAAGCGATGACTTCGCCTATATCACGGCAATGTTTGAAGTGAGGATTCACCTTAAAACCAAGTTCCTGAAGCAACTTTAGTTCTTCAAATTGACGTTTCGGAAGCGCCTCGCTTGATTTGGATAGGTCATAAACAAAATTATCAAGCCGCCTCTCTGCGGCAACCTTTGGGTCAAGTTGGCGAATGGAACCGGCCGCCAGATTTCTTGGATTTGCAAACTTCTCTTCGCCTTTTTTTTTCTGCTCGGCATTTAATTTCTTAAGCGTTGATTTTCCAAGCCATATCTCTCCTTCCACAATAACATTAATTGGTCGTTGCAGTTTAAGCGGTACTGATTCAATCGTCCTTACATTACTTGTAACATCCTCTCCTACTACTCCGTCGCCCCTTGTGGCCGCGGTTTTAAGTAAACCTTTTTCATAACTCAGCACGATTTTTAAACCGTCAATCTTAAGCTCGGTGGTATAAGTTGGATATTCGTCTCTGCCTGTTTCCTGTTTTAGAAATCTTTTAACGCGCGCGTCAAAATCTCTGACATCTTCCTCGGCGAAAGCATCGTTAAACGACCACTGCGTTACTTCGTGTTTCAATTTCTTGAATTCCGGGAGAGGCTTTCCTCCAATCCTTTGCGAAGGAGAATCTGGAGTGATAAGCTCCGGATACTGTTCCTCAAGGAGCGTAAGTTCGCGCTTCAATGAATCGAGTGCCTCTTCCGAAATCTCCTGTCGGTCAAGCACGTGATACAAATAACGATGATGTTCTATCGCTTCCCTCAGCTTTTTTATCCTACTCTTTATTTCTGTGGATGCTCCTCTCATACAACAATAGCGTATAGCGGTTAGCGGTTAGCGTCTAGTAGACACGAATACTAAACGCTGTACGCTACACGCTAAACGCTTGTTTAGTATCGCACCCTCAACGCTCTTTCCACTCTAGCGGGATTTGGTCCGACTCCGCAATCATTTCTGCCGCGAGATTCTATCACAGTAAAACCGGAAACGGTCTTGCCGACCGTGACTATCGCGCAACCCTTAGGCGTAAAATCGAGCGTGAATGTGCTCGTTGCCGCGGCAGTATTGCCGCTAACAAAAGACACTGAAACATTTGGTGCGCCGTTACAGCCAATAAAAGCGCGCCCTATGTCGTCGTAGGCAGACGGAAATACGAGTTCGGTCTTCCCTGCATTGATATCCCAATAAAGCGCGCACTCGATTCCAGTGTCAGCGGAAAAAAACGCGTATTCGGATTCCTTGCCGGCCACTGAAAGAAGAATTTCCCTTATAGACATATGCGCGATTGCGAGGCCAAGGGAGAAAAGGAGGCTCGCGACCAGCACGGCAAAGAGGATGGTGAAGCCCGAAGAAGCGTTTAGCGTGGAGCGTTTAGTGGAATAGTCGTAGACTGCGTTTAGAAGGTACGCGCATTTGTGTATTTCTCTTTTCATTTTTTTACTAACCGCTTTACGCTAACCGCTAGACGCTAGTTCTGGATGTACCAATTAAATATATTCTCGCTAATAGTTGTCGTGCGAAGCCCTAGCGAACCGGCTCGCCAAGTCATGCTCACCGTTATTTTTGCTTCTACGTCATTCTGTATTTCTTCTACAAAAACCTTCCGAATTAAATCTGTTTTGGTCCACCCGCTGTCAGTTCGATGTCCAAACAATCCTGTAAACGAAATATTGGACCCGGTATATTGATATAGGGCGCAATTGTAGTTAGAAGGCCTACAACCTATTATCTGCAGGCCCAGAGGCGCCGTCGAGTCAATACCACATCCTTCAACTTGTAGGCACTCGTTCAATCCTTGTAGCCAATTTGCGCCGCCTCCTTGTCCATCTATAGCATTTCCATCTCGAACGTTGCGAACGTATTCGATTGCCTCCTGCGCGAGATAAAAAGCGGTTATTTCATGGCGTGCCGCTTCCGTGGCGGCAAGGCCTTTCTCTGCGATGGTTAGCGGAGCCGTTAGGGAAAGCAACAGTATTGCGATTGCGACAAGGGTTTCAATGATGGTAAAACCTTTTTGAGATGAAGTATGAAGTATGCCCGCCCGACTGAACGATTCCAGTCGTTCGGGCGGGAAGTATGAAGTATGAAAAAGCCAAGAAAACTGATGTCTCTTTCGTCTTCCTTCCTTAATTCTTAATTCAGTATTCATAATTCTAGTTTTCAACATCCAACAGTCTCTGCGATACCATCGTTTCAATGCCAAAGCTCGATACTGTCTTGCTTTTGCCCTGCACAGAACCTTTCACTAGGATAAGAACGCGCGGCTGCTCTTTGTCCGAAGTTAAGGTTCCGTCAACGTAAAAGTTCAGTTGCTCGATATGAATCTCTGGCGAGGTGATTGGCACGAATGTCGCGGGGTCAGCGAGAAGTCCTTCCTCTCCCGCTCCCACGACTGCCCTGTCAATCGTGCCGTAACTTTCAGTCATAGGTGTGTATTTATACACCATACGTTTCCCATTGCGAGCCGTAAAGATAATTGAGGAGGCGGGATTTTGGGCGCAGTCGCGTGTTTCTGTAAGAGTGCCTTCTGTTATGTCGCAGTGGTAAAGAAAGCCGGTGCGAAGATTTCTCGAGATGTTTTCAAACGCGAAGTAAAGATTATTGACCACGGTCTTCTGTGAGCGGGCTTTGTGATTTGCTTCGAGGAGCGAAGCGAGACTACCGACTGATATGACCATGATAACCAGAAAAATACCAAACGCCACTATCATCTCCACGAGGGTAAATCCAGAAGAAGCGTTTAGCGTATAGCGTTTAGTGGAATAGTCGTAGACTGCGTTTAGAAGGTACGCGCATATGTGTATTTTTCTTTTCATGTTTTTACTAACCGCTAGACGCTAATCGCTAACCGCTATTTAATGGATATTTGCCCAGTGTTGGCAACCTCGACTACCCGCTTATCTCCCGACGGAGAAATGACATATATTCGTGCCGCTTTATATTGATGACCAAAAACGCTTTGATTTGTCTTAATGATAGCATCAGGATTCGGACGCAAGAATGTGACGTCAAGATAAGTAATCGCTGGATTCGACGCGGGTAAAGAGAGCGTGTTGCATTCCTCATTCTTCTCGCTATCTGGAGCATCCCGTCCCAAATCTCCAGTAGGAAGTACTCCGCAAAATTTGTATATGCGGTTTCCCTTCTCCAAAAGAAAGACGTTCATGCATTCGGTGGCACTAAGACATCCTGTAGTGTTGTACGCCGTCCCGTAAGACCCGTTTAGGACTGCGTCGCCACTCTCGCCTCCTTGGTCCGCAAAAAGCGCGTACGTGTTTAAGCTCTCGGAATCAAAGTGCAGTCCATATCCAACGTTGAAAGTCCCGGCCCCTCCGCCTTGGAATTCGTGAACGCTCACGCCGTAGCTTTGCGCCTGACGCAGTGATAAGGCGAGTTCGTACGCAAGCGTGGTAACAAAGAGTTGATTGCTAACTTTTCTGTACGATAAAAGTATGAGAGTGGCTATGGTGCCAAAGAGCGCTATGGCGACTAGAAGCTCGACGAGCGTGAAGCCCCTTCGGGGAGAGAAGGTAGAAAGTAGAGGGTAGAGGGTAGAATGAGATTTCATGATATTGCTAGAACCTAGAAGCTGACAGCCAAAAGCTGATCTAAACCGGTTACATCCCACCCGAATAAATACACCAGAAACAAGCCGAATACCAAAAATGGGCCAAGTGGAAGTTCTGTCTTTGGACCAAGAGCGCTTAGTTTCATTTTGTAATTCGGTGACAGGATGTTCGACAAAAATGGCAGAAAGGCTTTGAGTAGAAGCGCGCCGAGAGCGAATGCCGCGCCGATCCAAAAACCGACAATAAGCGCGGAGAGACCCTTCGCGAAGCCCAAAAGCCACGGAAACAAGACGACGAGCTTCGCGTCACCGAGGCCCATCGCTCGCCCGCTTGAGAAAAACCACAGTAGAGCGAAAGGAGCCGCGATAAGAAAACCAACCCAGAAATCAAAGAAGTATGAAGTATGAAGTATGAAGTATGAATAAAGGAAAAGAAAAAAGGAAACAAATATGGCGCCGTAGACAAGTCTGTCGGGGATGATTTTGTGCCTGAAATCGTAAACGGAGATGGCGATAAGGAGAGACCAGAAGCAGAGAGAAAGTAGAAGGTAGAAGGTAGAAGGTAGAGAAAGAGAAGAAAGAATGAGGGAAGATTCTTTCCAGGCCACGCCGAAAAATACGAGGCCGGTGATAAGCTCGACCAAAGGGTATTGGATGGAGATACTTCCCTTGCAGCCGAGGCACCGTCCTTTTTGGACCAAAAAGCTAAACAGCGGAAGAAGTTCAAACCAGCTCAAGGTCTTGCCGCAAGATAAACATTTTGAGCGTCCGTTAAGTCCCTGCGCGCCATGTCGCAGGACGATTACATTCAGAAAACTTCCGACAATCGTGCCAAGCGCAAAGAAAAACAGGAGAATAATTGTGGTCATGGCATTATTTCGTCTAGCGAGGAGCGCCGCGCAAACTTCTTAGTTTGCATGGCGTCCGAGCGAAGACGAACTATAAGGGTATTAATACCGCTTTTATTGTATCACGCAAAAACCGCTCCGACCTATGCCGGAGCGGTTTTTGAAGTAACCGTGTTAATTATTCACGTCGTAGGTCCATGGGTCAGCTGTATCAGCGCCACTGAACTTTGTTCCGCCGCCCCAAGCAGTAGAGTTTGCGTCCGAATCGGCGGTATCAAGGGTAGTTTGAGTCATTGTTTGCTCCATGGTCGCCCCCAGATGATACTTAGTTGGGCTAGCGAGCGGGTCCCAAGAGAACTTGTAAGCTGACTGGTCTTTCGGGTCGGTTGGGAGTACTGGGAGCGAAGCTCCTGAACCCGAACCAACGAGCGACGAAAGCGCTACCGGATAAGAACCGTTGGCATCATAATAAAGCTCCATTGCGATTTGAATCTGCTTGAGGTCCGCTACGCGGCGAGTATCGCGGGCCTTCGTTCGCGCGCTGTTAAGAGAAGCGAGTACCACGGAAGAAAGGATGCCGATGATTGCTATGACAACCAAAAGCTCAATCAGCGTGAAACCGCGCGAGTTCTTCGAAGAAGAATTCATTTGGGTGAATCCCTTGTGATTCGCCTTAGAGAAGAATTTCGACATACATAATAAAATTATCGAGTAAAGGGCGTTAACCCATTTGTTGCGTCTTCACTCGGACGAAACGAAAGTCAGAAGAATTTTCATTTCGATCCTTGCTGGCCGCAATAACAACTTAAAGGCTCTCTTCCGACCGGTAAGAAAGCGCCACTTATTTTGACTCCATTATAGTATACCGCTAAATAGGCATATTCAAGTAAGTAACTGGGGATAAGTACACTAGGTAATAGCTACTCCCCTCCAACAATGCTGTAAATCGGCATAAGCACCGAAGCGAGCAAAAATCCCACCCCAAGGCCAAGAAGAACGATTAGGGCGGGCTCAATGAGCGACACGATGGTGTCAACCGCGTTCGTTACCTCACGCCGATAAAACCGCGCCATGGTTTCAAGGATATTGCCGGTTTCCCCGCTTTCCTCTCCCACCCTCATCATTTGAATCATGATGCCTGGAATAACACGACTATGGGAAAACGCATCGGAAATTGAAGAGCCGCCTTTAACTTCTTCCGCCGCGAGTATAATAGCTTTTTCGAAAATCGCATTATCCACCACTTCGGCCGTAATCTCAAGTACCCTTATTATGGGAATTGCCGCGGAAAGTTGCGTATGCATATTGTCGGAGATGCGTGAGAGATACAATTTTCTATATAGGTCACCAATATAGGGGAGTCGTATTTTAAGCTCGCTTAGCGCATAACGGCCGCCTTGTGTCCTTGAAAACCTCCATAGGAAGAGTCCGGCCACGATGAGAAGTACGAGCAAAAACCAGCCATAGTGAACGAAAAAGAAGCTCATGCCTAGCACAATTTTGGTATAGATTGGTATTTCCTGTCCGGATTCTATTAGAATTGAACTTATGCTAGGTATCACGGTCGTAAGCATTAGAATCATCACGCCGATAAATGTCACAATGACGAAAATTGGATAGACTAGAGCGCTCTTCGCCTTGGAAGTTACTTCATAGGTTCGTTCAAGATAGTCCGCCAAGAATCCGAATATCTTGTCGAGCCTTCCCGCCTCCTCGCCGGAACGCACCATGTTTACATAAAAACTGGAAAACGCTTGGGGATGTTTCCCCATTGCCTGCGAAATGGAGCTTCCACCCTGAAGGTCATCTGACACAGATGTGAGTACCTGTCGAAGCATTGGGTGGTCAATCTCACTAGCCAAGAGTCGGAATATTCTCATAGCCGAGACTTGCGCCTCAAATAGCGTGGATATCTGGCGCGAGAGAATAACGATATCCTTGCTTTTAATCCGCTTCCAAAAAGATAAATCGCGCTTAAAAATAGATGAACTCCCCGCAGGCGCGATGGTAGAAATTGTAAAACTTCGTTTCTGGAGCGCGTTAATAGCAACTTCTATGTTGAGAGCTTCAATACTCCCGTTTATAGCCCGTCCGGAGGAATCAGAGACTTTGTAGATGAAGAGCATGGCGTGTAGCGTGTAGCGTGTAGCGTGTAGCGTGTCTGACTGTTTTGGACTTGCGTTACACGTTATACGATTTGAGTTTCGCGTTATAACAACCGGTCCATTATCTGCGGATTAGGCGAATAGGCAAAAGCATTTTCGGCGGTAATCTCCCCTCTACGCACCAAATCCGCGAGGCTTCTGTTCATATCGGTCATACCCTGCTCAAGTCCGGTTTCTATAACGGTATTTATTTCATGCGTTCGCTTCTCTCTTATAAGATTAGCGACGGCATTATTCGCGATAAGGAGTTCATAAGCGGGTATTAGTCCTCCGGATATTCTCGGCACCAAGCGCTGCGAGAAAACTCCCGTGAGAGAAGAGGCAAGCTGAAGTCGTATCTGCTCTTGCTGCCCAGGAGGAAAGATATCGATTATGCGGTCTATCGACTGAGCCGCGTTGTTTGTGTGAAGCGTAGAAAATATAAGGTGTCCGGTTTCAGCGGCGGTTACAGCTGAGCTGATTGTTTCCTGGTCGCGCATCTCTCCTATGAGCGCGACATTTACGTCTTCTCGAAACATAGATATGAGCGCCGTGCGGAAATCTTTCGTGTCAATGCGCACTTCGCGCTGGTCAATAATAGAGAGCTTCTCCTCATATACATACTCTACCGGGTCTTCAATCGTCATGATGTGTTCGGAGCGGCTTCCATTAATTATTTCTATAAGAGAAGCCAGTGTGGTTGATTTTCCGTGCCCCATTGGCCCCACAACAAGAAAAAAGCCTTGTCTTTTTTTGGTAAACTGCCCAAGCGTCTCTGGAAGATTGAGTTCTTTTAGGCTCGGGATCTTTCTGGGGATTAGCCGAAGCGCGATACCGATGTTTCCTTTTTCGAAATAGGCATTGCCTCTGAAGCGTACTCTGTCGCCAAAATTATATGAAAAATCGATTTCTTTATTCTGCAAGAAAAGTCTCCTATCCTCCGAAGAAAGAATTCCTTCAATAAACGCCGACAAATTATCCGCAGTAAGCAAAGCCTTCTTTACGAGAGGCGTAATCCCTCCAGAAACGCGGAGCACGGGGTGACGGCCTACCAAGAGGTGGAGGTCGGACGCGCCCTCGTGAATGGTCGTTTCGATGAGATTTGTTAAAAGTTCTTTGGACATAGCGTGTAGCGTGTAGCGTGTAGCGTGTAGCGCGACTCTGGCGTTATACGCTTTACGTTACACGTTTTGCGTTACTTTAGCTTCTTAGCTAAAATGGCTTTGACCTCTGCCACCACTTCCGATGGAGTAGCCGTTGCTTTCACTATATATCCGTCAACTCCTAGACTTTTGGCGCGTTCAATATCAGCGGATTGACTTGTGTTCGTGAGAACGAGTATCGCGGAATCTGGAGAAAGATGTTCATCTCTTAGCTTTTTTATGAATTCAAGCCCGTCCATAGTCGGCATTATAAGGTCACATAGTATCGCGTTTGGAGAATAGCCATCACGAAGCGTCCGTAGCGCAGTATCCGCGTTATTTGCCGTTTCAATGTCAAATCCGGAATTCTTGAATTTAAGCGCGTACATGTTCAAAAGGAACTGGTCATCATCAAGAAGAAGGAGTGAGGTCTTTTTCGGTTTAGTTTCCATATGCCTATTATAGCAGATACCAATATGCTAATGGGTACGAATGATACTAATAATACGAATACCGCGATTTCCTATTGGTACTATTCGTTTCATTAGTATACATTGGTATATTTAGTATCTATAATTTATTCACTTCTTCCCATGGAATCTCGTGTTTAAAAGCCTTGATAATGGCATCTTCACGCAAAGTAAGCATGCCTTGCTTTCTTCCGACACGCATAATCTCCGCTTCAGACGGATTCTTTAATATGACTCCCTCAAGTTCACGGTCCATCTGAAGAATCTCGAAGACTGCCGCTCTGCCGCGCGTACCTTTCGGGCAATCGGGCGTGATGTCAATTAGAAGTACGTCCTTTGAAAAAGGAATGTCTTTCTTAAAGGCATCCGACAGGTCGCTAAAGTCCTTGTCAATCGATGCCTTGATGCTACCTTCAACCGGCACGACTTTCCCCGTATTGGGACAAATGAGCTGTACGAGACGCTGGGCTATCGCGAGAATAAGTGTTGGCGCTATGAGAAACGGGTCAACGCCCATGTCGATTAGGCGCGGAATTACTCCGGCGGCGTTGTTGGTGTGGATGGTCGAGAATACGAGATGTCCAGTGAGCGCAGCCTGTACGGCAAGTTGCGCGGTTTCTTTATCGCGTATCTCACCCACCATGATTATGTCGGGGTCCTGCCTTAGCGTGTGCCGAAGGCCTGCCGCAAAAGTATACCCAATTTCAGGCCGTATTTGCGACTGACTTACGCCAGGGATGTTGTATTCTACTGGGTCCTCAAGCGAGAGTACATTGCTTTTATCGCGGTCTATTTCATTTAACATCGTATACAAAGTTGTTGATTTTCCTGAACCTGTGGGGCCGGAAATCAGCACCATGCCATACGGACGCTGAATAGCCTCGCGAATGAGAGCGAGATTTCTTTTGGAGAGCCCCATCTCCTCCAATGGCTTCACTCCCTTCTCGGTGTCCAAAATACGCATCACGGCCTTTTCTCCGTAATAAGAAGGAAATGTGGAAACACGAAAGTCAATGCGGTGTCCCTCTATACGCGCGCTGAAGCGTCCGTCTTGCGGTTTTCTTTTTTCATCGAGTTTCATATTCGAGAGAATTTTTATGCGCGCGAGGAGAGCTGCGTGTACTTTTGTGGGGAGTATGAGTGAAGTGTTCAGAACTCCATCTACTCTGAAACGAACGCGGATTTCATTCCCCATATGTTCAATGTGGATATCCGAGGCGTTGCCCTCGGCGGCATAGTGCAATATGGTGGCCACGATTTTAGTTACAGGAGCGTCTTCTGTAATGCGGGTTTCTGCGTTCGCTCCGATAGAAGAAGCTCCATGGGTGGACGATTCTTCAGGACTTAGTTCCGTGTCGAGCTCGGATAGCGCCTGGGTTACTTCGCCGGATAGACCTTTGTACGACTGCAGTACTCTTTCAAAATCATCCTCCGATATGAGGTACAATTTATACGGCATGCTGAGCTTGGAGGATATGAAATTGATAGCATCCATCGCCTCCAGATTGTCCGGGTCTACGATGCCAAGAAGAAGAGCGCCATCAGTAAGTCCGATAGGTACGAAGCGATAGAATGTAGCCGATTCCTCCGGAACATATTTTAATATTTCAAAAGAGATATCTTTGCCTTCTAGGCTCTGAAATGGAATGCCGTGGAGTTCAGCCTTACCCGCAAAAATGTCTTCGCGTTTTAAGCCGTAGTTAATAAGAGCGGTCTCAATGTCCCCGCCGAGCGAGTTTGAGCGTTCGGAAAGCGCTGGAATATCGGCTTCCGATATAATTCCCTTTTTAGTTAAAATCTCAAGTAGTGTCATGGCTGATTTTTTTAACGAGCGGAGCGAGTTTTTAAAAATCGCCACCCCGTTAAATCCCGCTCCGCGGGAATCCGCCTTTGGCGGATTATTTAACGGGGTAATGTTCGGCAGCCGCAGTTTCGATATTCAGAGACTGAATCCCGAAACTGCGGGCCGAGCCATTATTCTATATCAAATCCATCCGAAACTGGCGCTTTTGGCGCGGAGGTCGGCTTGCTTGACGCGCTCTCTGTGGCCTTTGGCTTGGTAGAACTTCCTCCTTTCGTATCTGCTGTCTCCTCGAATGAAGCGAACGGATTGCGGCGACCTATCGGCTGAGGCGCTATCTCGACTCCGAAATCTTTCAAACTGTTGAATACTGGGTCGTCAAAAATAGTTTTATCCAGCTTGGTGGACTTCAGTTTAGCAAGCGCGGCAAGAAGTTCGCGGCCAAGTTTGGCGTCAAGCGGAGAAATCGGAAGTGTGGTTATCTCCCCGGAATCCGAACGCTTGTTTGAAAGTGAATAGAATAAAAATACAATCAGCAAAACGACCATAAACAAGAACGCCAAAATCGTCTTTTTATCTATATTTCCAAAAATGTTCATGGCTGATTTCGTATAGTTAAAGAGTGAAAAAATGAGAGGCTATTTTGAGATGGATTCTAAAAGACGTTTGCTGAATCAGCGCTTAAGCGATAGGTCGAAACTGCTACCACATATTCGTATAAATCTTCTCTGGAACTAAATGAAATCGTCTCTATATCCACAAGTCGGAGGCTTTGCTCTAAGTCCCGTATGAACGAGCGAAAGTTATCGTAGGAACCATCCACGCTGAACTTAAGACCAACAGACTTGAAACGTTCCTGCGCTGGACCTAAAGTAAGCGAAGCCGCGGGAGCGGTCGCGGAATCGGACTGTGTCAGACTTATGTTCTTTAGCTTCATTCCGTACTGCGCTGCCATATTGTTTACGTCAATGATAAGTCTGACAGAATCAATATGGTCAGGGAGTAATTTTTCTATTCTTTCACGGCCGTCGGCAGGTATGCGGGCATATTCTTCGAGTAGACCGGTTCGCGCTTGTTCTATTTCTTTCGTCTTATTCAGCGCGTCTATATAACGGCTTTGCTCTTCTTTTAGCTCGCTTATGCTTCGCTCGCTTAGTTCCACGTTCCCGGTTACGGCTCTGTAAGTGGGGCTCACATAGCCGAAAAATACGCCTATGGAAACGAGAATGAGAAAGATTGAGATAATATTGCTCATCCCGTTAGAAGCAGATCGCGACCACGCGAACCTGCTTAACTACCTTCTTTAGTGATTCGACCATGGTATTGAAGTGATACATAGAAATAATACTTTAGGCGATTGCGGCTTCTAACGGGACTCATGTATAAATGTTACTTTGCTGATGCCTCATCCTTTGTGTCCGAATCATCTTTGCCAAGTATGGTTTCGCGATACAAAAGAAGTTTCGGGTCGACTGTCGTCTGAAAATTGAATATGACATCTCCGCGCTCGTTCAGGCTGAAGTTGGAGAATATGGGGTCCTTGAATGAACGCTCCGTGCCGAACACATCGGATTGCAGGGCTACGGAATTAAAGCTCTTCGCCTGACCGGTCATTCCAACAGTGACTTCACGCTTTCCCTCGGCGTTGAAATGGAAATCTTGGAAGCGAACGCTTTCAAGCGTTTTTTTTTCCAGAATGTCGAATAGCGGCGAAAGTGCTCGGTGTGAATTAAGGAGCTCTTTCGCGCCTTCAATTCTTGCGTTAAGCAAAGAGGCCTCGGCTATAAACTCGGGGTCAAAGCTCTTCTTGGCCTGGAGGAGCGAGGCGTCAAGTTCGGCAATTGACTTAATGAGATATGATTTATAGAAAAACACGGATACCGCGAGACCGATTACGACGAAAAAGACTAGTATGGCAAGAACAAAGAATAAATTGATGCTTCTGCCGCCGATTCCTTGCGAGGTTGGCAAGGCGCTTGGTGTTTTCTTGGGAATGAAAGAGGTTTGTATTTGAATAGGCATGGTAGGAAAGCACAAATCTTGGAAAACTGCCCAAAGCACAGACTGCACAATATCCCCGCCTGCGCCAACCTGTCTGCCGTGCCAACGGCACAGGCAGGGGCTATGGCGGGCAGGCAAACAAAGCCACAAACTACTCAAAACACAAACGGTTGGGAAGTTTGGGACAGTGTGTCTTGTCTGGGTTTTTGTGTACTGTGCTTTGTGCTTTTATCCCTTAATTGTACCGTACTTCTGCAAAGAACATATCCCCTATCCGCTCTCCTGAAGTTCTCTAAAGGCAATGCCGAGCGCGACGGTGAATTCAGGCCCCGCATTTTTGAGCACTTCTTCCAAAAACGCCGGAGCTTCTACCTGCTTAAAAGGGTCGGCCCTTTCAACGGGAATTGAAAAATTCTTCTGCGCGAGCGTAGAAATGCCTCCGAGATTGGCCCCGCCGCCGGAAAGTATAATATTTTTTACTTTTCGCCCAAACTTGTGTTCAAAACTAAGTAAGGTGCGGCTGGTCTCCGAAAAGATGACATTGAGGATGGCAGTGAGCGACGCGGTTTCTTCACGCCCTTCATTTTGAAGCCCTTCTCTTCGTTTCATCTTTTCCGCTTCTTCCACGCTAATGCCGAGCGCGCGGGAAAGCGAGAGCGTTATATCTTGCCCGCCATGACTTATTATGTGAGAGGTGCGTATAAGCCCCCTGTCGATTATATAGAGTTTGGTTTCTCCGGCGCCAAGGTCAAGCACCGCGTGCGGTTCAAGGTCTTGAGGAAAGAGAGCTCGTATTGTGCTAAAAAGTTCAACTTCTAAAAAACTTGATTCAAGACCGCTATCCTTAACTATATCGCGATACCGATTAAGAGCTTCGTTATGGATGGCCGCGATCAGGATTTTCATATTTATCGGAGTGTCTGCTCCTTTACCGCCTGAATCCGCGGAAGGAGAAACTTGGTCAGAAGAGTTCGGGGGAGTTTGTCCGCCAACATTTTCTTGCACCGTTGGCTCCTCCGGTATAACCCACCAGTCTAAATTCACTTCGGAAATCGGGACGGGAATATATTTCCTCGCTTCGAGCGAAACAACGGTCGCGAGCTGTCTTTGGTCGAACACGCGCATATCCATGGAAGTCACGAGACTTGAAGAGAACGGGATGGCGAAGGCCGCTCGTTTTGACGTGGCGTGCGCTTCGCGAAGAATGTCACGAAGCGCTTCGGCTATTTTGTCGGGGGGGAGATGAGTCGCCCGTCCAATTTCCACTCCGGCATATGGTCCAAGCGCGAGCGACCCGTATGTTTCAAGGACGGCCTTACCGCTCTTTCGCCGAAGCTGCACTATTTTGATGTAAGCGTTACCGATGTCCACGCCGACCACACTGTCATTTTGAGATTGGAGGTTCGTTAGCAGATTTTTGAGCCGATCAAACATAATGACAGTATAACAAATTACTAAATAACTCATAACTGAATAACGGGAGCGGAATACGCTTGGGTCATTCAGTTATTCAGTGATATGTTATAGGTTATGTTCGAATTCTTGCTCGATATCATCTTTCCCAAGAAGCTTCTCGTCCAGGAGCTCGAGCGGATGGACGCGTCCGAATTTGCCTCGCGGGCAACAAGAGGTGCGTCTAATTTCGGCGGCGCGAACGACTCTGCAAAGGGAGGACTAGAACGGACAGGCCGAAACGCCTCCGCAAACAGCGGACTCGGACGGGCAGGCAAAGAAATTCTTTCGTGTTTCGACTACCGCGACAGACTGGTGCGGCAGGCTGTCTTTGAACTAAAGTATCGCGGCAACAAAAAAGTGGCGCGGCTCCTTGCGACGACGCTTTATGACGAACTTCTTGCCTTTCTTGAAGAATACGCGCCTCTCACAAATTTTACCGAGCCGCTTCTTGTGCCGATTCCTCTGTCAAAAACTCGGGAGTCGGAGCGCGGATTCAATCAGTGTAAACTCCTTGTAGATATTCTTTTGGAAATGGACGGCGGCAGGAATTTTACTCTTTCCTTCGCGCTCACAAAATGCAAAGACACCGGAAGCCAGACCAAAATGGACACGCGAAAAAAACGACTTGAAAATCTCAAGGGGTGTTTTGTTGCGGACGGCAAAGCCGTCGAAGGGCGGAACATCATTCTCATAGATGATGTGGCGACTACGGGCGCGACGCTTGTGGAAGCGCGAAAGACGCTCCTTCGCGCTGGAGCGCGCAAAGTCATCGCCTTCACCGTGGCGCATTGAAGAAGCGTATAGCGGTTAGCGTTTAGTTTGGAGAAATTGAGTACCTCCTTTTCGGAGTTTCCGTTGTTTGTAGATGATGATGGCAAGCGAGATGAGGAAAAAGAGCGGGGGCAGAAGAACGGTCGCGAACTCTTCGTCGCTTCCCCAGTTGACCCACCCGCCCATTTGGGACTTGTTGTTGTAGGTGTAGAAAATGACGGCGAGCATGACGGCGAAAGTGGGCGCCGCGAACTTCGCCCAGGCGATAAATGTCTCCCGCCGGACAAATAGGAGGATGAAAGAGATAGCGAGAAGCGGGAGGAAAGACCAAAGTAAAGGTTCTATTTTCTGTTCAAAAAAACCATTGCAAAGGAAGTTCTCAAAAGCACTGGTAGAACCCCAACAGTCTATAGAAAAGATAAGAAGTGACGCCCCTCCTACAATTACTAAAGAGATAATAAAAATTATTGATACAAATTTCTTGTGGAACATAAAACTATTCTACCACCATATTCATAATGTTCTCCAACATAGTTATCAACTCCGTCGCCTCTCCTGCCGTGAGCAGTTTCTTCTTTTCATAGAGAGAAATGAGACGAAAAACCTTGGCAAAGGCCTGTTTTGTCTTGAGCTTCTCCAATCGCTCTTTCTTACGCTCTTTCATAAGCTCCTTCTCCAGTTTGTCCATCCGTTTTAGAAGCTCCTTTTCCTTCTTCGGCGGTAGCTCAAGCGTCTTTATGAGTCCCTTTACAATGCCGACAAGCTCCTCGGCCGTCAGTCCCCCGGGTGTTACTTCCGCGTCTGTGTTTCCATCTCCGTCAATGTCAAGCGAAAGCACCGGGGAAACACTCCCTCCCGCCTCAAGTGTTGCAACGGTCGTGGTTGCCGTAGGAATATCCTCAAAAATCGTCGTGGTTGCGACCTCTCCGCCAAGGAGTTCCTCGATATCAATCGTGAATGTTCCAAGCCCCGAACCGTAGAGGGTAACGGTCGTGGTCGCATCGCCTCCTGCTCCGGCATACTGCCCTTCGCCGATTCGCCAGTAGTAGCTGTTGGGAATCTGCTCTTCGACAAGCTTGAAGTCCGAATCGGGATTGGTATTGGGAACCGGCCCGGTGTGCCGGCCGAGAGAGTCGGAAAGGTGAAGCAGAACCGGAGAGTGGGCGCTCAACCGTACTCGTTTGTCGGCGTCGGTAATCTCCGGCCGTGTTGATGAAATAAAAGCTGGGAGTGTACTTGTGGATTCATTCTTGATAAGTGCCGTGATTAAATCTTGAAGAGAGTTAATTTCAAGAATATTTTTGTGTTCGCGGTTGAGATTTCCGGGGACTTTATTGTATCTATATACATCCACATAATACCTCTCTCCTTGAAGCGCCTCGGCCGATGGGACAACCACCGTCGCATCGCCTTCAAATGTATCAAGTGGCTCCGGGTCAAGCACATCGGTCATTAAACACGCGGAATTGTTCTCGTTACACACGCGCTTCCTCGCTGAGGCGTATTTAATTCCGTACGGCGTCGCAAGTCCCCAACCGACAACTTCAATCACCGGAATCCCCGAAGGCGGCGTCCATGTATCCGCCGCGCCATGATACTCCTCGGCGTTGCTCAAGAAATTCTCCTTGAGCACATTGGGCACATCCACCTCACTCGTCGCCGGCTCGGCGCGGCTCCCGTCTTCGCCACGAAGAAACCGCCGAAGCGAGTCGTAATCGGAAATGGAATCACCGTAGAGAGTCCTAAACTCCTCCGTCACATCGGTCGTCGTAGAAAACTCAACCATCGGGCGCATCAAGGGCGCGCCCTGCCTTGTGAAGTATTCGCGCGAGGGCAAAAGCGCGTAGGCGCTTTTCATATTCTCGCCAAGCTCCCGCGTGGCTTCACGGCTTGGAAGTCCGAGGAAAAATTCGCTGCCATGCAAGAGCTGAAGAACGGCGTCAGGCGTCCCAAGCTCCGGCGCGGCAACCATAATCACTCGGTCAATCAAACCAGCTTTTCCAAGCCGCGCAAGCTCGCTTAAAAGCTCCTTCGCCACGAGTCCGCCGTTTGAGTGCGTGATGAGCGTCACTTTTCCCGTCTCCGACGAGGTGGCGAGCGCCTCAATGCGAGAAACCATTGCGTACGACGCGCCATCTTGAAGCGCGATGTCGCCGACAGCGACATCGCGGACGTCAAATCGCCAATCATAGGGCAGTGGCTCAAACGCATTGATAACGCCGTCCGCGACAAGACTCTCCATACGCGCGATAAATTCTTTGTAAATGTTGCCTGCAATCGGAAAGCCGAGTGGCTCGTCAAGCACATCGCGCGTGTAAATTCCGGCGTTGACACTTTCGCCGGTCGTAGTCGAGAGCGCGAGCTCCGCCACATCATGATTGTTGTTCGGCTCCCACAGCTTGTCCTCAAACAAAATGCCCTCCTTATACAACCGGCTCGCCTCAAGACCGGGAATAAACGCGACCGACGAACAGCACAGAACCTCCGCAAGCGGGTCGCTTGAAAGCCAATCAGAAAAGTCCACATTGTCCGAAACCTCATCGCCAAAACCAGCGGGGTTCAATGCCGGATGAAACGGGCCCGTTGCATCGCCCCAAAAATTCGCGCGAGCATCCACTACTGTAGTAGTCGAATTAAAGAAACCGTAGAAAAGATTTCCGAAAATCGAGCTGTTATCAACGGAAACATTTGGCTGAAATTCGAAAGTTGAGCCTACTCGCGCACCGTATCCGTTGCCGCGAAGCGTTGTCCTCTCAACCAGCGCCGAACTCCCAAACACCGCCAGACCAAAACGACCAAAATCCTCAATCGTTGAATCGGCAAGATAAATGGAAGAGCCACCGAAACTGAAGTCGCGATACAATTCAACTCCTGAATCCATGCCGCTCGCGAAACGAGACGCAGTCGCCGTCGCGTGAGCGCCGTAAAGTCCGAGTGCCGCTCCAAAACCAACTCCATCCACCAAAAAATTATCTAAAAAGATTTTTGCCCCGCGGTAGAAACTGGCCGCGTCGCGACCTGCCGTAACATCGCGAATCTCAGAATTAGCGATAACAAAGACACCTCCGTCGCCCCAGATTCCATCGCCGGCGACGTTTTGAATGGAAACATTTTCAAGTCCGATGTCGCTATTCCCGCCCGCCCCAATCGCGTCCGTGATGTTCTCAAACCGGACATCATTGAAATCCGCGCTCGTGCCGTAAAAAAATAAGGTGTCGTAAGAATAAGAAAAATCCGTATGCTCTATTTTGTGGGGTCCAGAGCCAAAATTAAAGTTGATATTCCATCTATCAGACTCGCTCGGCTCCGTTAAATCGGCATCGCCATTCGTGTCGCCGCTGTTCGCGTCGTTTCGAAGCGAAGTTAAATACGCTGGTTTTTCGGCGGTTCCCAAAACGTTGAGGGTGCCGTTTACGTTTATCCCCGAATTGCTTCCGGCCTTAACAACCGCGCCGGCTCCAATGGTAAGTATTACTCCCGCGTTCACCCGAATCCGGAATCCGTCGGGAATGACATAAGGACTGCCGGCTTCAGTCCAGACCGTATCGGTGGAAATGCTCCCGGTGACTTCAGTTGCCGCAAAAGCGGTGGGAGTGAGCATAAACATGGCGACACTCGCCACTAAAAAAACAGTGAGAAAAGAAAAACGAGTGGAGCAAGAACGGTAGGAAATTGCGAGGTTGGACATCGTAGGGGTACGATAAAAGATGCCAAAATTGTATCAACCAACCTATCCCGCGCGCAAGCGCGTATCTGGTGGGACTCCGTAAACTATTTTGCGCTAAGAGTGCGTATGTCCCTAACTATGAAATCAATTACCACCGTCAGAGGCGGTGGTATGAACTTCAACCTAAAAGGCATTAGCTGGTAACCCAGTACGTCACGTTCCTGCTGTCATTTTACTTACTTCCGTATCTGCTCCTCATCAGCTCCGATACAGATACGTGCTCACTCCGCGTCTATCTGACCGAGCATCATGATGGATCGGTGTTTCTCTGTCCGGTATTTAGCAATAGTATGCTATAGCATACTATTGCTAAGTGCCAGATGACTTGAATACACCTGCAGAGCCTTGTGTTAGAGTCACCGCCGGAGGCGGTGGCTTAGAAGAATCAAAATATTTCTTAGCATTTGCTCACGGCCGTGAGTAAATGCTAAATGGAGAATACCCTAGTAGCACTTGAATCAAAATAAAGGGTACTAAACCGCAGGGCAAGCCCTGCACCCATAATGAGTTCGCAGACTCGCGCTTCACCGCCCCGAGGGGCGGGGTAGTACACCCTTTGATTCGACTTCGTTTTGACGCCGTGCAAACTAGCAAGTTGTCGTGGCTTTCCCTACGGGAACGGTACACCTTTCGCAGGTGAAGACACCTGGCTCAAGGTCTTGCGGAAGCTCCATGCATTCGCTTCCTCACCTCGCTTGTCGAAATAAGAAATTCTTGAAGCGGTGGCAAGAATAGGATATAGTTCACATTCTAGTGGAGGGTTGGCTGAGCGGTCGAAAGCAGCACACTGCTAATGTGCTGTCCGGGAAACCGGACCGTGGGTTCGAATCCCACACCCTCCGTTTGAGTCCGCGAAAACGGATGGTAGAAAGCGTGGGACGCTTTCGTGTGGGATTCGAAAAGCTTTTGAGCGTATGTTCGAGCTTCAAAGCGAAGAACATACCCAAAAGGTATACTGCTCATGTAATGAGAGAAACTCCCACACCCTCCGTTTTTACTTAAGCGCAACAAAGAATTGAAGTTGTCGAACTTTAAAGCTTTGCGATGATTTACAATAAAAGCATCAATATTTTAAATAAATCTTAAACTTATGAACTTGGAAAGATATTCTGGGTGGCATAGCAATAATTTTGTTGATTGGTGGTTTGTATAACTCAATAGGCACACTAGGTTTTACTTTGGGGTCTAGGGCAGAGGTACTCGGTTCCAACTCTTTTACCGCTCTTCTTTGGATAGGCACAATTTGGTTTTTGTATCGAAAACTAATTAAGAAAGTCTGAGAAACTGTCTGAAAAACTCCCATACTCTCCATATGACAACCAAATACCGGAATCCGATTATAAAAATTGTTATTATTACACAAGGTTTCTTACTACTTCTTGGAACTCTTTTCTCGTTTATTTCTGACTATTATGAAGGAGTTACTGATAACAAGATTATCGAGGTAAATTCTCGTTTTCTAGAACTTATGAGGGAAGAAAACTCTATTTCAGATAGTAGGTTGGAACTTCTTGAGATGGCTACTGTAAAAGAGCATCTGGTATTGGATAAACCACAACTAGAATCTTTTAATATCAACATAAAAAAAATTCTTGAAAGATATGATAAAAAGTTAAACACATACAAGCCTGACAGCTATAGAGAAATAAGATCTTTTTCTAATGAAATTTTAGAGGATGTCGAGCAAAAAAGAATGATTTTCAAAAATCTCGCATTAATGCTTATCGTGCTAGCTTTCCTGATTAATGCATACGGAGTATGGACAATCAGCAAATTTCCACTACAGAGTATGCCTTAATCTATTTTAATGAGAAACAAAATTATAGGAAGAAAATCTAGAGAGGCTTCGACCTCATGGGGAAAGGTGGCAGAGTGGTACGACGAAACCGTTGAACAGAAAGGTTCATACCAGCAGGATTTGATTCTTCCGAACCTCCTGCGGCTCATGGAAATACAAAAAGGTGAGAGGATTCTTGACCTTGCTTGCGGGCAAGGACTTTTCGCGCGCGCTTTTTATGAAGCGGGAGGAAAAGTGATTGCCTCGGATATCTCGGAGGAGCTACTTGATATCGCGAAGAAAAAATCTCCAAAGGAAATCGCGTACTATTCCGCGCCCGCTCATGCGCTCCACTTCCTTAAAGACGGAAGCGTAGACAAGATAGCGATCGTGCTCGCCATTCAAAATATTGAAAACCTAAACGAAACATTTGCGGAATGCGCTCGTGTGCTTGCCGCGCGTGGCAAACTATACATAGTATTGAATCACCCTGCCTTCCGAATCCCAAAGGAAAGCTCATGGGGCTTTTCCGCCGAAGGTGGACCCGCCTCTGGCGGGGATGAATCCAAGAAGAAGTGGGTACAGTACCGACGTATTGACCGATATCTCTCGAATGTGAACATAGGGATAGATATGCACCCTGGGAGGAAATCAGGCGAGCAGACCTTTTCCTTTCACCGACCTCTTCAGACTTACGTAAAAGCTCTATTCAAACAAAACCTTTGCGTAAGACGCCTGGAAGAATGGAGTTCCGGAAAAACCAGTCAAAAAGGTCCGCGCGCGGAAGCGGAAGACCGCGCGCGGAAAGAGATTCCGCTTTTCTTGACAATAGAGGCGCAAAAAATGCCGCGTGGCGATTAATTCTTGCGCGTGACCAGAGAAACTTGATAAAATGAAGGACGAACCATTCTTTTGTTGAGGTCATTACAAACTAGCTAAAGAAATACATGCGAATCAACACAAAACAAGGACTCGCGCCAATTGCGGCGATTATCATCGCGCTTCTTGTCATCGGCGGCGGAGCGTACGGAATTAAAAAAGCGATGGATAAAAAGGCAGCGGGAGGCGAACCGGAAAAACAATCGGCAGAAGAAGTGGAAACGCGAATGCCGGTGCCGGGTACCGACACGAAAGAAACCGATATCATGAAAGTGCCGCCAGCGAAGAAAGATTCCGCGGTGACAAGCGACCCGACGACGCTTCAGGTCAAACTGGACGAGCAAAATATGTCGGGCCGAGGAGGACAAGCGGTCATCGTACAAATAGGAACCAGCACAGTGCGAGTCATTGTGAATCTGGTTGGGAAGCCGTCTCTCGAGGCGGAACCGGCGCACATTCATCTTGGTAGTTGCCCAAATCCCGGCATTGTCAAATATCCGCTCACAAATGTTGGAAATGGCGCGTCGCAGACCAATATTCCCAACATGACGCTAAGGCAATTGCTTTTGGAACTTCCGCTCGCCATCAACGTGCATAAATCCGCCGATGACCTCAAGGCCTATGTTTCCTGTGGAGATATTCTGGCAAATCAGGCGAAAGTTAAGGTAACCTACAGCATAGACGGATTTACTCCTGATACTATTAGAATCAAGAAGGGCGATACGGTCTTGTTTGAGAATGTAACCGGCAAACAGGCTTCGATTGCTTCAAATGAACACCCGGCGCACCTTTTGTATCCGGAGTTTGACCAGTACAAAACGAACCAGCGCGGAAAAACCGAATTTCGCTTCACCTTCGATAAGGTTGGTACATGGAAGTACCATGACCACCTTAACTCAACAATGACGGGGACAGTAGTTGTGGAGTAAAATTCCAAATCACAATTCCCAAATCACAAACAATGCACAAATTATCCAAACTCTCCAAACCAAATTTTCGTCTATGTTTTGAGTGACTGTGTTTTGTTTGGATTTTTGGATACTGTGTTTTGTGTTAGGGTCGTAAACATACATGAGCAAAACATCAAATATACTCTTGCGAGTCGCGCTTGCTTTTGCGTTTTTGTATCCTGCCTATGGGTTTTGGAAAAATCCGTTAAGTTGGGTTGGGTATATTCCGTCGTTTGTGAAAGACTTTGGACTTTCGCAGGATACGCTTCTCATAGGACTCGCTGTGGTGCATGTTATCATCGCGCTCTGGATTCTTTCCGGCTTGCGCATTGCCATCCCATCTGTCGTGGCGGCACTCTTTCTTGGGAGTGTGGTGTACTTCAACTGGAATCAAATTGATATTTTATTTCGTGACATTTCGCTCGCACTCGCGGCGCTCGCGCTCGCGTTCTCCAATCGGCGTTAGTTTTACAAGGTCGGACCTTGTAAATAATGCCGGGTAAACCCGGTTTTCGTCGAGTTTTTGCGACATTCCCATTCGTCTTAGAGTTGTAGTGGTTACCGAGAGCAACCCCAATAGTAGTCCGCCTGAGGCGGACACTACGAGGTGGCTGTTGCAGAACACAACAGAGTACAGCTAAAGTATATGTTGTGACCCTGTTAAATCCCAGCCGGAGGCTGGGAATCCGCCCGCGGCGGATTATTTAACAGGGTGGCGATTTTGTAACATCTCATCTTCGCTATGCTCGATTCGATTAACAAAATCAGCCATGTGCGGCATTATTGGATACGTCGGGAAAAAAGAGGCGCTGCCCATCATTCTCGATGGGCTTCATCGGCTTGAATATCGCGGATATGACAGCGCCGGAGTCGCCGTCCAAAGTAGCGTGGGGATAAAGACCGCTCGCGCGGTTGGCAAAGTTGCCGCGCTTGCCGAGCGATGTGAAGGGAAAAGCTTGGCGGGAACGGCAGGCATCGGCCACACGCGCTGGGCCACTCATGGCAAACCGTCTGAGAAGAACACTCATCCGCATACCGATTGCACCAAGTCTTTTTTTATCGCGCATAACGGCATCATAGAAAATTTCCAAGAACTCAAGGAACAATTATCAAAAATCGGACATACATTCAAGTCTGAAACGGATTCGGAAGTAATCGCGCACCTCATAGAAGACGCGTACAAAAAAACACTGAACCTTGAGCAAGCGGTGCAATCTGCTCTACGAAAGCTCCGCGGGACATATGGGCTTGCGGTGATTTCAAGTTTGGAACCGGAAAGAATCATTGCCGCCCGCATGGGGTCTCCGATTGTGATTGGGTTTGGCGAGGGAGAAAACTTTGTTGCCTCCGATGCCTCCCCGCTTCTCTCTTACACGCGAACGATGCTCTATCTTGAAGACGGCGAGATGGCGACCTTAACTCCGCAGGCGCATACGGTGCGTACGCTTAACGACAAAATTGTAATGAGGAGCGCCGAGATGATTGAGTGGGACGCGAATAAAATACAAAAGGGCGGATTCTCGCATTTTACATTAAAGGAGATTATGGAGGGACCTAAGGTGATTGAAAATACTCTTCGCGGCCGACTTATTGCCGAGGGTGGCCTCGCAAGGCTCGGGGGACTCCAAACTATCTCCGAAAAGCTCCGCACGGCGAAACGTATTATCATCATCGCGTGTGGCACCGCTTTTCACGCTGCGCAAGTCGGCGAATATATGCTGGAGGAATACGCTGGAATACCGGTAGAAGTGGAGTTTGCTTCGGAATTCAGGTATCGGAAGCCCATTATAAATAGCGAAACCATCGTTATCGCCATCTCACAGTCTGGCGAGACCGCGGATACCCTTGAAGCTATACGTGAGGCGAAGCGAAAGGGCGCGACGGTACTCGGTATAGTAAATATCGTCGGTTCTACAATCGCGCGCGAAGTAGATGCCGGCGTCTACAACCATGCCGGACCGGAGGTGAGCGTTCTATCGACCAAAGCGTACATTTCACAGCTTGTGGTGCTTGCCCTGCTCACCATCCACATAGGGAGAGAGCGGCAGATGTCACTCTCCGTAGGGAGGCGAATAGCGAAAGAGCTTCAAGAACTTCCCAAGAAAATGGAAAAGATATTTGAAAGCGCGAAAAATATAAAAAGTCTCGCGAAAAAATACGCGAAGTACGAGCATATGCTCTATCTTGGACGAAAATATAATTTTGCGACCGCCTTTGAAGGCGCGCTTAAAGTGAAAGAAGCGTCATACATCCACGCAGAAGGGTGCGGCGCTGGAGAAATGAAGCATGGATTTATCGCGATGATAGACAAGGAGTTTCCGACCGTTGCTATGGCGCTCCAAGATAGCGTGTATGATAAGATGCTGTCAAACATACAGGAGATTAAAGCGCGAAGCGGACGAGTCTTTGCGATAGCAACGGAGGGGGATAAAAAAGTGGCCAAATTCGCAGATGATGTGGTGTTCATTCCCCAAACGCTTGAAATGCTCTCCCCCATTCTCGCCGTGATTCCGCTACAACTCTTTGCGTATTATTTAACGCTTGAACGCAACCTCGATCCTGATAGGCCGAGGAACTTGGCGAAAAGCGTAACGGTGGAATAGCTTATTAGCTATTTAGCTTACTAGCTTTCTAGATTAGTAGTCAGGATTTTCCTTAAAAGCTAAGAAGCTGATAAGCTAGAAAGCTCATACTATGCGCGCATTAGTATTTGATACAACTCTCGGCTCATGGGACGACACACGCGGTTTTGAATTGCAGGATGTCCCGGAGCCAGTGCTTGATGAGAAGAAGGACCCGACTGACGCTGACAAAGTGCTGTTAAGGGTGCATTACGCGGGCATCTGCGGAACCGACCGCGGCATTTGGAACCGCGCCGCGTTTCGGGACCAAATCCTCGGGAGCATCACAGCGGAAGGAAACACTCGGCGGATCTTGGGGCATGAATTCTTCGGCGAGGTTGTCGCACTTGGAAGTAAAGCGTCTGCATTAGCGCCATCCCCCTTAATAAGGGGGGTGCCGAGGTCTTCCGAGGAGGGGGTTGTTGCTCCGCTCAAAATCGGCGATTTTGCCGCACCCGAATCGCATGTTGTTTGCAACAAATGTTTCCAGTGCTTGCGTGGCGAGAAGCATGTCTGCACAAATGAAAAAATTCTAGGCATCTCGCATGACGGCGGCTTCGCCGAATTTGTAAAATTGCCAGCGCACATAATCTGGAAGACCGACACCTCAAAGATTCGGCCGGAGCTCGGAGCGATGCAAGAGCCGTTCGGCAACGCCGTGCATGCCGCGAGCAAAGTCCCGCTTCAGGGAAAAACAATCGCCATCTTCGGCCTCGGACCAATCGGCCTGTTCCTAATACTGGTGGCACGCGGTCTTGGCGCAACGACCATCATTGGCGTTGAGCCGAATCCGATATCACAAGAAATGGCGAGGCGCCTCGGTATCGACTATATTATTCCTCTTTCTCCCCGACAGAAGGACACCGCTGCGCACCACCGCGATGAGGCCGTCATCAAGAAAATCGAAGAGCTGACGGAGGGCTTGGGAGTAGATGTATCCTTTGAAATGGCGGGATTCAATTCATCATTTAACAACTGCTTGTTTGCAACGCGCCGAGGAGGAGATATGATTGCTTTCGGTATTAAAATGGGCGACTTCGTGCTTGAAAACTATAACCGATTCATCATTCGAGGAATCACCATGCACGCGGTCATTGGGCGCCGACTTCCGGAAACATGGGAGATGACGCAGAGACTTTTCTCGGATACGAAAAATAAAATTCAGGAGAATATATGGAACATCATTCTCGCGCAGGGTAAAGATACGATTCTTTCGCTTAAGGACTATACTAAAGAGCGATTCGAGGAGATGATGGCGAAGCACCCCAAAATACTCATAGAGATATAACATACGAAACAACGAATTATGCGAATATACGAATTTGCTACGAATAAGATTTCGGATTCGTAGCCATTCGTTGGTTTTTAATTCGTATTTTCGTATATCACCATGTATTCAAACGAACTTAAAACCCAAATAGAAAAGGAACTCCAGGCCATGCGCGATGGGGGAATGTTCAAGGTGGAAAAGACTATTGAGGGACATCCAGGCACGGAGATAAAGGTTGACGGGAAAAAGCTCATAAACCTTTGCGCCAACAATTACCTCGGCGCCTCCCAGCAAAAGAAAGTTATAAAAGCCGCTCAAAAAGCATTGAAAGAATATTCGCTCGGCTTGAACAGCGTGCGCTTTATCGTCGGCACCACCGACCTGCACAAAAGACTTGAAGCGGCTATATCGAAGTTCTTCCAAACAGAAGACACTATATTGTATACTTCCTGTTTTGACGCGAACACTGGACTTTTTGAAGTCCTACTCACAGAGGAAGACGCTATATTTTCCGATGAGCTGAATCATGCCTCCATCATTGACGGCGTGCGACTCTGTAAGGCCGAGCGTTTTCGTTTCGCTCACGGCAACATGGAGGAACTTGAGAAACATCTCATTAAAGCAAAGGGCGCTCGGAGAAGACTTGTGGTTACTGATGGCGTCTTCTCCATGGATGGAGAAATAGCGAAGCTTGATGAATTAAGGGCGCTTACGGATAAATATGACGCCATGCTCGTCGTGGACGATTCGCACGGAACTGGAGTACTCGGCAAGACCGGCCGCGGCAGTATTGAAGAAAAAGGAATCTTGGGCAAAGTAGATATACTTACCGGAACATTCGGAAAGGCGCTCGGCGGCGCTGGCGGCGGATTTACGACGGGACGCAAGGAAGTGATTGATATTCTTCGCCAGCGTAGCCGCACCTATCTCTTTTCAAACTCGCTTATGCCGGCCATTGCTGGAGCCGCGTTGTATGTAATAGAGCATTTCGATAAGGAGTTTTTGCCACTAAAGGAAAAGCTCACTGAAAACACAAAATATTTCAGAACAAAATTGGAAACATTGGGTTATACGTTGGGAGGTACTCCTTCTCTTTCTTCAGTTAAGGATGAAGGATTAAAGATTAAGGATTCTGCCTCCCACCCCATCACCCCCATCATGACCATGGATGAGCGAAAAACCATGGCGCTCGCGGATGAACTTTTTAAGGAAGGCGTATATGTGCGGGGCTTCGCGTACCCCGTGGTGCCGAAAGGAAAAGGGAGAATCCGCGTGCAGATTTCCGCCGCACATACAAAGAAGCAGCTTGACGCAGCACTCGGGGCGCTGGAACGCGCAGGCAGGAAGCTGAAGATTATAAAATAAGGAGGGACAAGAGCTGTTTAGCTTATTAGCTTGTTAGAAAAGATGGGCTAGGAAGCTAGTGGGCTAGGAAGCTAAAAAGCTATGAAAACTGTTGTTATCATCGGCGGCGGCACCGCGACTTTTACTCTACTGAAGGGACTTCGACAGTTCCCAACTAATAATATCGTCATCGTCTCTACTGCTGACGATGGGGGTTCGACTGGTATTCTAAGAAAAGAGCTTGGCGTGATGCCTATGGGGGACATCAGGCAGTGTCTCATCGGCCTTTCATACACCGTACCGGCGCTTCAGAAGCTTTTCACATACCGCTTCGAAAGTAGCTCACTTAAGGGGCATAGTGTTGGTAATATCTTGCTTGCCGCACTTGAAAAAGTGACGGGAAGTCCTGAAGGAGCAATCGCCGAAGCTGCTCGCCTTCTCAATGTGCGAGGCGAGGTGCTTTTTGTTTCAAAACAACCGACCACGCTTTCGGCAAAGCTTTCCGACGGCACGCTTATCAAAAGCGAGCATGAGCTCGATGAACCGGTGACAAAAAAGCGCGCGCCTATCGCGAAACTCATGCTCTCAAAGGCTGACGCGAATCCGCGTACCATCGATGCAATCGCAAGGGCCGACGCAATCATTCTCGGACCAGGAGATCTCTATACCTCCACTTTCCCCAATCTCCTCGTACCCGGCGTTGCTGAAGCGATCAAGACATCAAGGGCGAGGAAGGTGCTTATCACCAATATCATGACCAAACTCGGTCAGACCGATGGATTTACCGCCTCCGATTTTGTGCGCGAAGCGAATATGTATCTGGGGGCGGACAAAGGAGTGTCGGTCATCGATACGGTCATTGTCAATACTAAAAAACCCTCGTCGGAAGCGCTTGTACTGTATAAAAAGGAAAAATCGTCGTTCGTCGAACTTGATAGTGATGCCCTTAAAAAGATTGGTGTAGATGTTATTTCGGATGCAGTTATCTCAAATCAAATCCATAAAAAGCAAAATGGGGACATCCTAAAGCGAAGTATTGTCCGGCACGACCCTCTAAAAACCGCGGAGATTATTTGGAAGCTGATAAAGTAGTGTAACGCAAAACGTATATCGCAAAGCGTAAAGTTATTGTAATTCGCATCTGACGTTACACGATATACGCTACACGTTCTATATGTCATGAGGATACAGAAAGAAACAAGGCAGGAGAAATACGCGATACGGTTGTCCATGACGGATGGTGGTGAGGAGTTGGGGGCGCTTTATCTGTACCTCATACGAAACGACTCACATAAAGAACCGTACGGACTTATTGAAGACCTTTTTGTGAAAGAAGCGTACAGAAAAAGGGGTGTGGGCAGCGCTCTAGTTAAGGAGGCAATCAGGGAAGCGAAACGGCTTGGCTCCTACAAAGTTATCGGCACGAGCCGCCTCTCCCGCGAAGAAGTGCATCGCTTCTACAAAAAACTTGGGCTAAAAAAATATGGTTTTGAATTCCGCATAGACTTGTTAAAACTAAAATGAGAGATATTTCATCTCTACTATACTACAAAGTATAGTAGAGATTATAGCTGTTTCACTTCTCCCTTTCCTAAATGGAGTGATAAGTCGTAGTATGTGACAAATTACGACTTATCGAGTGATTTCTGTATCGCCTCAAAGAATTGGGAGTGGAGATGAGTGTTGGTACTTAACATCTTTTCAGGCGCGGAAAGTGTATAAGGATTTCCTTCAAAATCAGAGATTTTTGCACCTGCTTCCGAGGCGATAAGAATGCCCGCCGCAATGTCCCACGCGTGGACTCCCGTAACAACATAAAAATCTAGTTTTCCCTCGGCGAGAAAACAGAGTTGCATAGCAGAGCTTCCCAGTACTCGTATTTTTCCGATATTCGGAATAAGTTTTGCAAAAAGTTCACTGGCCTCTTTTCGAGTCCCCCATCCAAGCGCCCCGAAAGAGAGATTGAAATCAGAAACTTTGGAAACAGTGATTGGTTTTCCACTTTTGAATGCGCCTATGCCTCTTACCGCGTGGAACAGCTCACCTGTTTGTGGATTTGAAATGACTCCCACAAGCGGACCGGTTTTATCCGCAAGACCAATAGAAATACAGCAAAAAGGGATGCCGTGAATGTAAAGTGAGGTTCCGTCAATGGGGTCAAGGTACCATGTATACGTTTCCGAAACGGGTGCGTTTGGAGAAAACTCTTCTCCGACAATACCATGATGAGGAAATTGTCGTTTGATCTCCGCGACGATAAGCTGCTCAATTTCTCTGTCCACGTCGGTCACCCAATTGCGTGGATTGTTGCCTTTTGCATGTACCTCTCCTGGATTGCCAAAATATCTCTTAAAAATCGGCTCAGCTTTCTTAACCGCTTCAAGCGCCACATCCAAAAACTTCTTTGTATCATCTATCATAGTGAGTACCATACTATCACCAGCAGTTATTCTCGCAAAATGGTGATACACTCTTAAACATTATGCAGCTTGCCGCACTAATCGAAACTATTTTTCGAATAACGGAATCGCAGCGAAAAGCGCTTCATAAATTCCGCATAAAAACGATTGAGGATTTGCTGTATCACTTCCCTTCCCGCTATGGTGATGTCGCTGAAGTGCGAAATATTGAAAATCTTCAGAAAGGAGAAACAGCCGTCGTGTTCGGACGAATCTCAAACCTAAAAGCGACTAAAGCATTTAGAAAAAAGATACCGATGGGTACGGGCGAGCTTCACGACGATACTGGGAAGATACAGATAGTATGGTTCAATCAGCCCTATCTTGCCAAAATGATTCCGGAAGACGCTCTTGTTCGCGTCGAAGGAAAAGTATCGGAGCGACGAAAGAGTGGCACGCTCTATTTCAGCAACCCAAAGATTGAAAAAGTTGAAACTATTCCGCATGAGGTCGGCAATTCTCTTTTTCGTAAGAGTCAGACTCTCTCCGCCGAGAGTCTGACTCTTACACCAGAAAATCATGCTCTCCACTCCGTGTACTCCGAATCGCGGGGAATTACTTCAAACTGGTTTTATCATGCAGTCCAAAAAATCCTTAAAACCGGCGTACTTGAAACCTTGACCGACCCGCTACCGCAGGAAATTCTCAAGAAGTATCACCTCCCCTCGTTCAAAACCGCACTGATTTGGATTCACGCGCCGCAAAAAGAGTCGGACGCCGTTGCGGCGCGAAAACGCTTTTCGTTTGAAGAGGTATTTTTAATCCAACTTGAAAAACAAAAAGAAAGGCGGCTGTGGCAGAAAGAAAAATCATTTACCATTGAAAAGGGCGAGGAACATATTGCACGCTTTACGAAACGTTTTCCTTTTTCGTTTACCAATGCTCAAAACAAGGCTGTCAGCGGAATTCTTGAGGACTTTAGAAAAGGCGTCCCTATGGCGAGGATTCTCGAGGGTGATGTGGGAAGCGGCAAGACCGCCGTTGCGGCTACTACCTCCTATGCTGTAGTCACAAGCCGTCCCCAAGGACAGTCCTATGGAACATTGCAAGTTGCATATATGTGCCCTACCGAGATTCTTGCGAAACAGCAGTTTGAAAACTTCATCTCCTTTTTTTCTCATCTCCCTATCAACATTGGCCTCATTACCTCTTCCGGCTGCAGAAAATTCCCCTCCAAAGTAAATCCACACGGCGCAACGGATATTTCCAAATCACAACTCCTCAAGTGGGTGCAAAACGGCGAGATACCGATTCTAGTCGGGACGCACGCGCTTATTCAAAAAGTCGTGAAGTTCAAACATCTTGCCTATGCCATCATTGATGAACAGCACCGGTTTGGGGTCGCTCAAAGAAAAGCGTTGGTACATAAAGAAAAAATTGTACCTCACCTCTTAAGTATGACCGCGACCCCTATTCCACGAACCCTCGCGCTCACAATGTACGGCGATTTGGATTTAACGATTCTTGATGAGCTACCGCCAGGGAGAAAACCGATTATCACCGAATTAATAGCACCCAAGGATCGAGACACGACGTATGAGAAGATACGCAAGGAATTACAGACTGGCCGCCAGTGCTACATCATCACGCCTCGAATTGACGAGCCGGACCCTGATAAGGAATTCGCAGTTCAAGCACGGTCGGCAAAAGCGGAGGCAAAACGGCTCAAAGAAAGAGTCTTCCCTGAATTTGAGATTGGCGTGATGCACGGCAAGCTCAAAGATGCCGAGAAAGAATCGGTGATGGAAGACTTTAAGGACGGCAAAATAAGCATCCTTGTTTCAACATCAGTCGTCGAGGTCGGCGTTAATATAGAAAACGCGACCGTCATTGTCATTGAAGGCGCCGAGCGTTTCGGGCTCGCGCAACTCCATCAACTGCGCGGCAGAGTGCTTCGCAGTACCCACCAAGCGTACTGTTATGTCTTCACGGAGTCTGGCGGAAAAAAAGTCTTGGAGCGCTTACGAGCTTTGCAGGAAGCAAAAAACGGTTTTGAACTCGCAGAGTACGACCTCAAATTCCGCGGCGCGGGCAAACTCTCCGGCAGAGAGCAGTGGGGAGTTTCAGATGTCGCGATGGAAGCCCTCCAGAATCTTAAAATGGTAGAAGCCGCCCGTTTTGAAGCGAAGCGGCTTCTAGAAGAAGATGCGACTCTTTCACAGTATCCCTTTCTTATTGAACATCTCGCTTCACGTAAAAAAGAAGAGATTCATTTTGAGTAAATCAGGAGTAGATGTCGTGGTCGCCGATCTCATGAAAAGTTACCATCTGGTTTTCTCCAAACTCGAAGGTGATTCTGATTTTTCTGGTAACGAAAAACGCCCACAGGTCAGATAATCTCCCGTGCAACTTATGCGTTTCCAACCGTGCGTCAAAGGGATTCTGACGAAATATATGTTCTCTCACCTCCGCGCGTTGTTGAATATCGCGCTCAAGTTTTCGGTAGAGCCGCCGAAAAGTCGGGGAGTAGATAATCTGCATACTGGCTAACGCAAATCTTTAAGTGATCGAAGAACTCTGCCTTTTCCAGCAGCAATTTCGGCTCGGCTTTTTTCCACAGTTCGCATCAACTGCTCCGTATTCCACACACGAATCAAATGGCGCATGAACTCGCTCGTGGAAGCAAACTTCCCCGCCTTCACTCCGCGCCTAATGTCTACCACCATCTCTTTCGGCAGTGATATGTTTACGATGTTTCGCATATGCTCATATTTTAGTTGTAACAATCTGTATTACAGAGTATAGCAAGTGCTACCTTCGCCGTCAAGCTCAAACGGTAAACTTATTTTGAGATGGCCATTCTTCTAATTCCCACTCTGCGACAGATTTGTACCTTTTTTTTCTTGCCTTTTCAGTAATCGCCATAATCGCCCGCTGATAATCGCCCTTTTGCATATCCGGCCAAAGTGGCCCATCCCAGTCAATTTTACCCAACACTTGTCCATCAACTGGACAGTGTGGTGGATCAAAATCTATTTGGCGGGTACACCACAAGTATTTCAAGTAAAGATTGACAAGTTTCTGAACAGTACCGAAGGTAATTTTGCTTTCGTTATCTTTATTAAGGATATCTGAAAATCCTTCATCCACTTCCTCCTTAAGCTTATCCATGCAATCTTCTAATTCCGCCGAGGACAGCTGTTTCTTACCTCGCCACTTAATATCTACATATTTTTCAAGAAATTCACGGAGAAAATCTTTGAACTTTTCCTTCCTTTTGGTGTCGGGGAAGGGTTGATATACACCACGCTTACGCCCATCCTTTCCCTTGCCCCTTTGAGCAAATGCCGAGAAAACACTATTGCTAAAAAAGATATGTAACAAAAATTTCTTTTTTGGGTCGTCCATATCCATAGTGGATTAGTTTATAACTCCTAATACCCTCGGCAGGATTCGAACCTGCAAAACCTCGGTAGAAGCGAGGCAGTTTATCCGTTAGCTTACGAGGGCAAGACAAAGAGGCGCGACAGTTGCGCCCAAATCTTCATCTTCTCTTCCTCGTAAAAGAAAACATATTACTTAAGATAACAGAAATTACATAAATCTCCAATCCGCCCCCTTGGACTCGAACCAAGAACCCCCGAGGTATATTTCATATAATTGCTTCACTCGGACGAAAAACAAGAACGCTTTGCGCGTGCTAGGACTCGAACCTAGAACCCCCGAGGTATAAGCTCGGTGCTCTAACCATTGAGCTACACGCGCATTTTTGTTTTTCGCTCCTCTCTAGCAATTATAAGCTCGGTGCTCTAACCATTGAGCTAGGGGCGGGATAACGCTCTTACCATTGCCTGTCTGCCGAAGCTTTTAGCGTAGGCAGAAGCTACGGGCGTATGTTGAAATCGTAGCGCATATACGTCACTTTCGCAAAATCACTTAGCACATCTATTCCACTATTCGCGCGAATAATGGAATAGATATGACTTGTTGGAGAATTTGGAATTTGTGGATTGTTTAGAAATTAGGAATTACCTGCCCGCCGAAGCCGCTTCGGCGCAGGCGGGGATATTAGGAATTGCACCAGAAATAATCCGCCAGCTGGCGGATTATTTCTGGTGCTCTATGTCTTTCTTCTTTTTCGGCATGATGCCGTGCGCGATGATGATTTTTTCGTATTCTTCCTGCTCCAGCGTCTCAACTTCAATGAGCTTCGTCGCAATAGCATCAAGCGCGACGCGGTGCTTCACAAGAATAGTCTCTGCTTTTTTGTATGCCTCCGCGATGATTTTCGCGACTTCCGCGTCAATCGCGTCACTTACCTTCTCGCCATACTCTTTTTCCTCGTGGATGCGCTGTCCGCCGAGCCGGCCGAGCAATGTTTCAAATGCAATCGGACCAAGCTTTTCAGACATGCCGTATTTGGTCACCATGTCCCTTGCAAGCGCGCTCGCCACCTGGAGGTCGTTCGATGGACCGGTCGTGATATCGCCAAAGAGCATTTCTTCGGTGATAAAGCCTCCGAGCGTCACCGCTATGTCGTCCAAGAATTCCCTGCGGGATTGCAATTTTCTGTCCTCAAGCGGAAGCTTCAGCGTGTACCCCCCGGCTCGGCCTCTCGCGATGATGGAAACTTTGTGCACCGGGTCGGCGTACGGAAGCACCGAAGATACAAGCGCGTGTCCGGCTTCGTGATAGGCCGTTATTTCTTTCTCCTTTTCCGAAAGGAGATGGCTTTTCCGTTCCGGACCGAGCATAACCTTTTCAATGGAGCGAATCAGGTCAAATTGAGCAACCTTGACCCGTTCCTCGCGCGCGGCAAGAATCGCCGCTTCATTTACGATTGAATGAAGGTCGGCACCGGAAAATCCTGGCGTTCGTTCCGCGACAACGCGCAAATTCACATCTTCAGCGAGTTGTTTTTTAAGCGCGTGTACTTTAAGTATAGCCTCGCGGTCGTTTCGATCGGGAAGGTCTACGACAACGCGTCGGTCAAACCGTCCGGGACGCACAAGTGCGGAATCAAGAACGTCACTGCGATTAGTTGCCGCCATCACAATCACCTTGTCATGCTGTTCGAATCCGTCCATTTCAACCAGTATTTGATTAAGTGTCTGCTCGCGTTCGTCATTGCCGCCACCGACTCCGGTTCCGCGCACGCGGCCGACCGCGTCAATCTCATCAATAAATACAATAGCTGGCGCAGCTTGCTTCGCGAGTTTGAAGAGGTCGCGTACGCGCGAAGCGCCGACACCGACAAAAAGTTCAACGAACTCCGAGCCGGATATAGAAAAGAAGGGTACGCCCGCCTCGCCAGCCACCGCACGCGCGAGAAGTGTCTTTCCGGTGCCGGACGCGCCCATGAGAAGCACGCCTTTCGGAATTTCCGCGCCGATATCCAAAAACTTCTTTGGGTTCTTCAAAAAATCAACAATCTCGGCGAGTTCCTGTTTTGCTTCCTTCACTCCGGCAACATCTTTGAATGTTACCTTCTGCTTTTTATCATGCGGAAAAATGATGCGCGGCTTTGATTGCCCGAAGGTGAAGGCCTGCATGCCGGCGCCCTTGACTTGCCGAGTTAAAAACCAAATGAATACGGCGATAAAGAGAATCGGGATGATGAACGGCGCGAGGTTGAGGAACCAATACCCGAAGCCTCCTTCTTTTTCCACGGAAATCTTGACATTCTGCAGCCGCTCGATTGGCACTCCGTAATTAACAAATGTCTGTGAAAGTCCGACTCCGGGTTCTTTCCGCGACTGTTTTTCAATGTTGCCTTTTCCGTACAAAACTGTGACGGATTCCCCGGAAACTTTTATTTCAGTCACATCTCCGCGAGCTACATCAAAAGCGACTTCAGAAATTGGAACATCCGAAACGGGAGCGCGGTTCTCTGCGATGAATGAATACAGCGTCATAAGCGCAAGGAAAATGAAGAGCACTCCCATTGCCTTGTTCAAAAATTCGCGCCCGGGCTGAATTGGCGGGCTATTTTTGTCCTTGCTTCCCTTGTTAGAAAGCGTCTTGAGGACTTTTTTGCCTTTTTCCTTTACCTCTTTCATGTTGTCTTTAAGGGGGGTCATGACGCCAATTATACATAATTTTTCCTTTATGGAAACAAAGAGGTCTGCTACTATTGACGCATGCTAATCGAAAATCGCAAAGCAAAATTCAATTATGAATTTCTTGAAAAACTTGATGCCGGAATCGAGCTTCTTGGCTCTGAAGTGAAATCTCTGAGGGCAAAACTTGGTTCGCTTGAAGGCGCTTATGTGATTGTCCGCGGTAATGAGGCATTCATGGTTGGCGCGTATATTCCCGCTTACCAACCTAAGAATACTCCAAAAGGTTACGATGAACGGCGAAACCGTAAGCTCCTCCTCACAAAAAAGGAGATTGCCTCGCTCATGGGGGCAGAGGCAAAGAAAGGATTGACAATAGTGCCGATTTCAGTATATAATAGGGGCCACAAGCTAAAGGTTACATTGGCAATCGCGCGCGGCAAGAAGAAATTCGATAAGCGCGAAACAATCAAACTGCGCGACACCGAACGCGACATCCGTCGTGAGATGCATGGATAGGCTCGTACTTTGAAAATAACTGTCATTCGTCTTCAGTCCATGATTTATTCTTACCTTAATTCATACTTCATATCCCATACTTCATAGCTTGAGGGGGGATGACAGGCATAGACATGTGGTCTCCTTCTTTCCGCGCATTGTGGAACTCCAGTAATTCCTTAAACTGCTGGAACAATTAAGTGCAAAAACCTTAATTTCAAAAGCTAAGTCTATCGTCTCACCATATTTTGGTGAACGCGGGCTCGCTTTCGCTTACGCTTCGGCGTAAGTGACATCTATTTCCCCGACGTCCGATAGGGATACATAGGTGTTATAGATTCGGAATCGAGCGTGCCGCAGGTAGTCGTAGACTATCTCTTTCTCGGCTCACGCTTTAACTTTAGAGAATCGGCATCAAGACGCTTCTGTTACCCTTTTAGTCTTGATGTTTAAAACCCGCAAGGGTAAAGAGTAACTACGCAATGTAGAACCGGAAAAAAGAATCATGTGCACGCGCGTTCGATTCGCGCCATCTCCATTCGATTCGCTTGTATCAGAATACAAGCTCACTTGTGGTAAATCACTGCAAATACACCACCAGAAATGGCATAGTTAATGAGCATCATTGTCGCCTATGGAGAGCGCTTGACCCGAATATATTCTCGCATAGCGTTAACAAATCCATGCGTAAATCGCTTCGGTTCCTGGTGTATTGAAGCAATTACATCCTCCAGTTTCATCTTTTCAAGAGACCAGACCTCCTTAGTGGGCTTGAACTTCCAGTTCATCGGCGCATTCGCTGTATAAATTGTCCAAAAATGATTAAGACGCGCGTCCGTGGGGAAAAAAGTGGACACAAGTTGTATCGGCACCGTGAGCCCGATTTCCTCCAGCATTTCCCGCTTGGCCGCGTCTTCGTATGATTCGCCTTTTCGCACATGTCCTCCAACTGAAAGATCGCATTTCCCGTATTTGTTGCCTGTCTGAAGGTACAAATTTCCGTCAGCGTCAAAAACAAAGACGCCAGCGATTCTGTGCCTAAGCCCTTCCGCATGCGCCGTCGCCACATCGGACTCCCCGATGATGTTATTATCCTTGTCAACGACATCTATCAACTCGGTTTCAGACATATTTTGTCTTAACTAGCGGGGTCTCATTTCGCTGTGATGCCGCTTCCATTCACGCACATGCTCGTCCTGTTGGGTAACTACATCAGTGACTATCTTCATCTCATCTGCATACGCTCGCTTAAGCTCCTTAAACTCAGCATTCTCTGACAACTTTGGCTCATTCGAATCGCGTAAATAGGGTCGATATACTTTAATTTCACGGAAGCCTCCGTGCCAGGAGAAACATCTTCTCCGATGACACCCAACTCGAGCAGCCGCTCTCGATTTTCGACAGTAACTGGAATATTAAATTCACATTCGTTTAATTCATGCCAAAGTTCGCCTCCCAGGGTTTTTCTTCTCGATAATTCGGCATAGATGCCTAAATTATCCGTCGAAAGATATTGGCGCATAAATTGCGGAAATCGCTTTAGCGGGAGTGGGACCTCAATCGGCGGTTTCACTCGACTGCTCGACAAAAGCGTATCGTACCAGAGTTTTTCAAATTCCTGGGTTTGCTCGCTGTGAAAATCAACGGGCTTTTGTCCCCACTCCAGCATTTCTGGAGAAAATGTAATGCCGATTCGTGAACACAATTCGCGCAATTGTTCCTCGGGGGCCGCTCGAATATCGGTTGTGTCAAAGACAAAGTGCTTTTTCCCTGCTGACTCCAAATATCTGACTTCTTCATCAAGTCTCTTGAACTCATCCTTCTCAAAGCTCATTCGTCGCGGATTCGCTTTTAGAATATCTTCAAAGAAGATGTAATCGCACTCAGCATACAATTTTCTTTCCACCAAATCCCTCCAGTTACTGTAACCATTTTTGCGCGCCTTGAAATTGAGCAGCTCGTTTTGGACGCTTAAAATTGAAGTGTCGTACAGGCGGTCTATATCTTCTCCGTTTCGTATAAAATCAAGCGGTTTCGCATAGGCACCGCTCTTAATGGCGATTAAGAAATCGCACCACTTTGAGAAGCCCCTCTCGGTTGCCACATAATCCAGCATTGCGCGCTGGAGATCAATACTCGATCTCATGTCCAATGTGCTCACCACGCGTCGAATGCGAGACTCAACAGACAATAATGGGTTGCGAACTAAGATTAAAATCGGATTACGCGTTAGTTCTACCAATCTTGTGTACTCTTCATTCTTTCCTATCCAGTGAGACATTTCCTTGACTGCAACACTCGTTTTTTCCATCGAATGTTCGAACTGCTCGCCGCCTATTGACTCGAATATCTGCTTATACCCATGGTCAGGATCGAAATCATCTTGGCGCGCCCCGAGAAAAGGTTCGTGGCACTCATGATGAATGTCAGGCGAATTGCCCATCACATGCTCCACCAGCGAAGAGTTAGTTCTCGGCGGCGCAATGATTAGATGCATGGATAAACGCCCGTCATCTACAAGCCCTTTCAATTTCTGATAATGTGAGCCGTTACTCATGAGAAAATGATAGCATTTTTTTCGTTGCTTACAAATGAATAAGAGAGCACAGTCGCCGTTATTCGCGCCCCAAGCACAGCGGCTTTGAGGGGATGACCATGTCTATAGGTGTACCCGCTAAACTACTATTTGAAGATTTCATAACGAAGGAGGTGGTAATGGTGTATACAGAAATTTAGAAAGAATAACAGGAGCGCCGCAAGTCTAAAAGCTGGAGTCGTGCCAGGGATTGCCAAAGAGCTTCTGCGGTGGCGAGAGCTTTATGGTGAATTGGAATGGGATACTTTACCGTCGATGTGGTGCTCTGTTCATACCATGCCTACTGCTACTGTTCTAACAAGAAGATGAGAAAGAAGAGATACAATCTAGCGTTGCGCTAAAAGGTCATTTCTCGGTATTTCTTCCGCTCGTGATAATCATGGATTACATCGGCATATTGAAAAATAAGGGTTTCTAATTCGTTCCAATCTTTTTTAACCATCTCCACCATCAAAACGAACACCGCCTTAAGGCGGTGTTCGTTTTGTTCCTCGTCTTGAATCTTGGGTGAGAAATCATGTATTGCTCTCTTTGAATTCAAAAATAGTTTATACTAGTGGTCATGCACATCGGCACAACGACGCTCGCCATTCTCTACGCCTATGAGTTCCCCGCACTTTTCTTCGGGGGATTCTTTTTTGGCGAAACCGTCATCATTCCGGCGGCGTTCCTTGCTGGACAAAATATCCTCTCGCTCCCCGAAGTATTTTGGCTGGCGTTTCTTGGCACCGTCTGCGCGGATACGCTTTGGTTCCTTGCAGGCCCCATTCTATGGAAGTTCGCCCACCGCTTTGAGACCATATCAAAGAGAAGTGAAGCGGTGCTTAAGCGGCTTGACGAACTCTACGCGAATCAACCGTTCCGCGCGCTTCTCGTGAGCAAGTTCATTTATGGCACGAGATTTCTTACGGTTATCTACCTCTCACTCGAACGAGTGTCAGCGATACGATTTCTAGTTATGAACTTCCTTTCGACGCTTTTGTGGCTCATCACGATAGTCGCGATAGGATGGCTTGCCGGAAAAAGCATCGTTAACCTCTTGCCGATTATCTCCGACGTGAAATACGCGCTTCTCCTCATCGTCCTCCTTATCATCGGCCTCAAGCTCGCGCCCATCTGGTTTCAGAAAAAAGTCATGCACGAGGAGGAGCCGCTCTGAACGTGCGGAAGAAACAGATAAAATAATTTTCTTTTTTGGTTCGTTATTCTTGAGCTCTGCTTGTAAGTTTTTTCATTATTGCTGATACGTGGGGAAAATTTTGATGAGGTTTGACAACTAACGAAATGGGCGTAGTCTTCACTGCAGATAAACCTCGACAAGAAAGGCATGGTGAACTATGCAAGGTATCGAACGAACCTACTGCAACATCTGTATCAATGCTCTCGTCGGCGCGTGGCGCCAGATGATGGAAACAAACGGCAATGAAGCGCTCCAACAAGTGCCCTATGGAAAAGGAGACACGCTCGGACTTGATGCAATCCCCGAAATTACCATCGCTCGGCGAATCGGGAATTTCGACCAGCACGCTATCCTTATCACTGAAGAGCTCGATGACCAGGCGATACGCCGTTGGCCGACGGATGCGGACCCGATTAAACAGCCGCTTATGTTTTTCTGTGACCCAACGGACGGATCTGCCCCGTTCAAGAAATTCCTTGAAGAGCTGACAAAAACCGACCGTGCGGCGAAGATTGGGCATCTTTTGGAGGCCTGCAATTCGGAGGGAATGTGGGAGGAAATGTTTAAGGCGCCAGCTTCCATCACAGCGCCGACAACTTCTATCACATGTGTTCGCAAGGGAGAGATCGTGTTCTCGGTCATCTTGGGCTATATCTGCGGAACAGTGTGCGTCGCATCAGACAACGGTGTGTACCGCTATAAATTGAAATCATTTTGTGACCCGCAGAACGAAGAGGTCACGCTTGCTGATGTCACTCACCGAGGCCAGCGCCTTCATTTCCCCAGTGTGCGAGAACTTAAATACTCGCCCGATGATTGCAGATGGTTTGCAACCTTCCTCGGGAAAAACGAGGTGTACTTGAAAAACTTCAGGGACAGCAAGCTTTTTGGCGAAGCAGAAAAAGCAGACAGATTTGTGCACTATCGAGAACCGCCAGGGCCGCCGCGACCGCTATTCCTCTCCGAGCTGCAAAACGGTCATGGACCGGTCGGTTTTATCCTCGCTAATGGGGAAAAGATTGGAGAATGGATGCATTGGCTTGCCTTTGTGAAATATGCCAAAGATGGGGATGAAAGCCAAGCGCTGCGCGCGTTCGAAGTCGCGCTTGAGCGCCCGTGGACTAAGGAAGGTGTGCTCATGTCAACCTCGGAGGCATACAGCATCTTCTGCCGCTCCGAGGGGAAAACGTACCTTGATATCAGCCGTCTGCGCAACTTCCCACGCCCGAGCCAGTTTCGGTGCATGCTGGTGGTGACACGGCACGACAATGAGCGTGTCATCCAGGTTCTGCAGCAGCATCAGTGCCGGGAAGTAACAAACTTCTTTTGAAAACTCTTGAAAACAGTTTTCTCGACCCGCTTCTTACAAGAGGCGGGACTCTTTTGTAAACTCCGCTCGCCCTATCCCTCTGCGGGAGCACAGGGCGTTCGACGAGCGAAGTTTCCTTTAAGAACCCTCGGTTCAGAACGCTCGTTCGCAGACTCGCTCACTGCTCTCCTCAACGGGGAAACTACAGTTTCCCCGAGACCCCTTTCGTTGACCAGCCATTCATCCCTGCGCGGAGCGCAGGGAGTTCTGGCGGGTCATTAATCAAGGGAATTAAATAAGCCCCCATGAAAGATATCAGGGGGCGGTAGGCGTCTGGCTTTCTTTTCTAGCGAAAAGCGGAGGAGAGTCTAGTGAGCGCTTCGCACACTTCTCGCATCACGGTGTCTTCCGGCAAACAGCCGTCAATTTCTTCCTTTGACAACTCTACGCGATGATACAAACCCACAAGAAGAGGGTGCAATCTTTCAAGATATGCGCGGTACCGGCGCATAATGGCGCCATGTTGTCGCCGGGGAAAATAAATCAACCGCTGCTCATACTTCGGCAACCGGCGCAGCCACGATTCCCCAGGCGGCACATTGATGAATACCACCTTGGCACGGGCCAGTTTTAACCTCATCATGTACTCGTCATAGTGCGACTTGGTATCGTGAATGCCGTGTGCCGCAGCGTGCGCGATGGTGAATATATTGCACTCGTCAAGGTATACCGCGCGATCTCCTTTGCGGGAGAGTACAGCATCCATGCGAGACAAATCACACCTTACTACCTCTTCCTCGTGTTCCGCTGTCATAAAAATGCCGCCGAGGAGAGCGTGTGTATGAACCACAATCTGCCGGCTTTCTTGGAGTGGAAACAGGAGTGGGCTTTTGTTCCTGGGAAAAAGCGGTCGTATGTTTTGGTATTGCTCAGTGAGTCTTTGTATAACCGTTGACTTCCCGGCAGCTTGCGGTCCAGCAATAATGATGAATTCGTTCATACATGCCTACAGTAAATGGTTTCAGTGAACGTAATTTCTATCTGTTTCTTACTCCTTTTTCCCTGCGTTGTCAAAACATTGACACAAAAACTGTAGTATGCTAGCATCATACACAACAAAGTCGCGTGTAGAAAAAGTCGATTCATAACATAAGTCTTTGTATTTATAAGTAGAAACCAAAGATGACAGGAACAATCAAGAAGCTCACTGACAAGGGTTTTGGATTCATCACAGGCGAGGGCCTTTCGAAAGACTTGTTCTTTCACAGCAAGGCGCTCGTAGGTGTGCAGTTCAGCGATCTCCAGGAAGGAGATAAAGTTTCTTTCGAGACTGAAGAGTCTCCGAAGGGAATGAATGCCGTCAACGTGCAGCGAGCTTAAGCTCCAAAACAAAACACCCCGCCTCATGGCGGGGTGTTTTGTTTTGCGGGGCGAGTTCTTTGCTTTATCCCCATTCCGTGATATAAATAGGTCTTTCATAACCTTTTTAGACTTTGGCCACCATAAGAATTCGGATAAATCATCAAATACGAGCTCCAGAACTGCGGGTCATTGGACCAGTAGGAGAAAACATAGGGGTTGTCCCCCTTCAGGAAGCTCTCAGCAAGGCCACGGAAGCAGGCCTTGATTTGATTGAAATATCCCCGAGTGCCACGCCTCCAGTTGCAAAGATTATGGACTATGGTAAGTTTCAGTACTCTGAAAACAAGAAACAAAAGGCCGCGAAAGCAAAGGTGCATACGGTAGAGGTCAAAAATATTCAGATAAAAATAGGAACGAGCGAGCACGACTTAGAGCTAAAGGCAAAACGCGTCGGTGAATGGCTATCTGAAGGGAATCGGGTAAAGATAGACCTTTTCCTTGTTGGCCGGTCAAAGTATATGGAATTCAAATTCCTGCAAGAGCGGCTAGCGCGAATCCTTAAGCTGATACCGATGGAATATAAAGTCGCTGACCCAATCAAGAAGGGTATGAAAGGGCTGACGATAATCATAGAGAAACAATGAGCGTAGCGAATATGTTTCTCATGACCCTGTTAAATCCCGCTAAAAAGCGGGCGCCCGCAGCGGGCGATTTAACAGGGTGATGATTTTCAACATTCGCTTCGCTCATAAGAAAATCAATCATGAAAACCAACAAATCATTCACAAAGCGTCTCAGGGTAACCAAGAACGGCAAAATCATGATGCGTGGCAAGGGACAGAATCATTTCAACGCCAAGGCGAGGCGTCGAGCCCAGCTCGGAAGGAAGCGCATGGTTTCCTTGCATATGAAGAAAGGAGATATCGCCCGTTTTTTAAGTTAAACATACGAACAACGAATTTTACGAATATACGAATTGCTACGAAACAGAAGTGACTTAATTCTTATTCGTAGCCATTCGCAGGACTTTAATTCGTATTTTCGTATAGCAAATTTATGAGTAGAGTCAAAAAAGCAGTAAATGCCTTGAAGTTTCGTCGCACGCTTCTCAAAAAAGTAAAAGGTTATCGCCATGGCCGCTCAAAGAAGGAGCGCGCGGCATGGGAAGCGTATGTCCATGCCGGCAAATATTCTTTTGCCCACCGCAAGGATAAGAAAAATGATTTCCGTGCGCTCTGGAACATCCGCATCAACGCCGCTACAAGGCCGCTAGGATTCTCCTACAGCAAATTCATCCATGCCATCAAATTGAAAGGCGTCAAACTCGACCGCAAGATCCTCGCCGGCCTTGCCAAGGACGAGCCAAAAACATTTGAGCGGGTTGTCGCGCAGGTGAAATAGAAGCGGGAATAACAAATAAGGAATAAAGGTTTAGAATGCATCGGGCTTTCGCTTAGCGAAGATGATGTATGCTTTTTGATATTTAATTTCAACAACGTTTCAAAACGTTTCAATGTTTGCTGTTATGTTCTTTAAGGGGCCGCTTTATCTTTGCTTTTTTCATAGGCATCAACAAATTCCCGCTTTTGTCTTTCGGTCATCGCCGCAATAACTTTTTTGACTTTCTCGACTCCTTCTGGACGAAGAGGATAACGTCTCTCCATTTCTAACAAAATCTTAACCGCAAAATCCATATCGTCACCGGCCTCTAAACATACGATTAAAGCGCCTTCGGCCTTAAGAGATTGCTTTCCGGGATTAGTAAAATCAAGATTGGAATCAAGATGAAGTATAGAACCACGATTTCGTTCCAGCCAGAAATCACGCTGATATTCAAAATTCTTATCAAGTTCTTCAGCGGAACCCATGCGTTTTAGTTCTTCTTTTGTGACTCTCTCCAAACCAGTTAAGAATAAACCAGAATAATCTTTAGAAAAGTGCAACTCTGGGAAAGCATCGAAAAATTTCTTACTGCCGCCCTTAGCTTGATACTCGGCTTCTATTCTGTCCCGCAACTCAACAATCTCTGCCTGCTGAGCATTTATCTTAAGGCGTGCATCTATAAAACCTGCTCTATCGCCCCTCAGTACATAATAGTCCTGTCGCCCCAACTCTAACTCACCCGCCGCATCAAATGAGCGCACTTTTTCATTTAACTCACCAAATAACGGTTTACATTTCTCTCTAATTTCTTCTTCTATTTTTTCTTCTTGAGCTTCCTTGCCTTCTGCCGATTGAGGTTCGGTTTCTTTGATATCATTCTTAACAGACGAAACAAAACTGTCTAATAAAAATTTTGGGTCATTTTCATTTCTCTTCCGTTCTTCTGCCTTTGCTTTTTCTAAAACGGCATCAAGCACTGGGTCTGATGTTGGTTGTTCGTTTATCACGGATATTAAGTTAACATTAATACTTGAATTATAGCGGGGGGGGTAAAAGCGCAAGCATGGAAAATGAAGATGTGATATGCTGTTGCTATGCGAATATTTCGCTCTCCGTGGGGAAAGATTGAACTTACCGAGGAGCGAAAGCGGCACATAAGTATATTTCATCCTGATGTCACGCCGTATGTACGGTATTTTGATGCGACGCTTCTTGCGCCAGAACATATTACTCGCTCAAAGCATGATTCCGATGTGCTCATCTGCTATCGTCAATTGCCTCGGCGAAGACTTTTTCTCGCCATTGTTGTGCGACTCAAGCCAAACAATAATTTCATTCTGACCGCATATGCAACAAGTAAGATAAAATCAACATGAAAAAACCATTGCAATATTTTTACGACAGAGAGGCGGATATATTTTATTTCTCATCTGGAGCGCCTAAATCAACAGATGCAACCGTGGAAGCTGGAGATGATGTGCTTCTTCGTCTTGACCCAAAAACAAAACGGGTGCGCGGTTTTACCCTGATTAACGCGTCAAAACGCCTTTCCTCAAAGGGACGCGCATCTTTGCTTCCTTTTTCGCTAGTGCAAACAGCATAACAACAAATAATTACTTACAGTTCGATTTCGACGGATTCGCCAAGTTCGGGAACATTCGCATCAACGCCCGCGTAATCGCGGATGCGCTGGGCGAGAAAGAGCGCGGAGCGCGGTTCGCCCATGACGACAAACACCTTTTTAAGCGCGCCGCTTTCCACCGCGCGTGCGGAAAACTCTAGGAGATGTTCACTGTCCATATGTGACGAATAGCCGGTAATCGTCTCTACCCGCGCACGGATATGGATATCTTCATGATTGATGCGCACTTTCTTCACACCTTCCTGAATCTGCCGGCCCAAGCTCCCCACCGCCTGATAGCCAATGAATAAAATTGTGTTCTTCGGGTCTCCGAGGAACCTCTGCTCATGGTCCAAAATGCGCCCGCCGGCTGACATGCCGGAACCGGCAATAATAATTTTGGGACTTTGCGCATGTACGATTTCAGAGGACGCTTTGGAGTCCATCGTTATTCGCAGACTCGGGAAGGAAAAAATGTCATCTCCTTTTCGCAAACGCGCTCTTGCTTCTTCATTGAAAGATTCCGCATAGCGCCGATAGACATCGGTTACTTTTATCGCGAGCGGAGAATCCAAGAAAACCGGAATTTTCGGAATCTGCCCTTTTGCCAAGAGGTCATCCATTTCATACAGCAGTACCTGTGTTTTCTCGAGCGAAAAGCAGGGTATAAGGAGCACGCCGCCTCTTTTCGCATTTGCCCGAATGACCTCGGCGAGGCGTTCTTTCCGCCGCTCTTCGCCTTCGTGGTTTCGGTCTCCGTATACGCTTTCCAAGACGAGATAGGTTGCGCCGGCAACCGTTTCAGCTTCGTTGAGGAGGGGCGTGGGAGCATTGCCGAGGTCTCCGGTAAACACGATGCTTCGCTTCTGTTTCGTGTCCGCTAAGGTTCGACCTTTTTCCCGATTTAAGGTCGAACCTTGCCCCTGCCTAGTAATCACGAACATGACGGAACCAAGAATGTGGCCACTGTCTTTCATGACGACTTCGAATTCCCCAGCGGAGAAAGTTTGGTGAAGTGGTACTCCTTTCCATAGCGAAAAAGCTTTTTCAATATCTTGTTCGTCATACATGGGCATTTCTCCATGCGGTAGTTCGGACCTTAAGACCGAAAACGCATCCGGCAACATGAGCCTTGAGAGCTCAAGTGTCTGCGGAGTGCTAAAGATTTTCCCGATAAAGCCATCTTTCACTAATTTAGGAATTCGTCCAATGTGGTCAATATGCGCGTGCGTGACAAGGAGGTAGTCAATTGAAACCGGGTCATAGGCAAATGGCTCTCGATTCGCCTCATGCGCGAACCTCTCTCCTTGAATAAGACCGCAATCGACAAGTAGCCGCGTTTGCTCGCCAGCGAGTAAGAAATTTGCACCAGTAACACTGCCGACTCCGCCGTAAAATGAAAGGGTGGTCTTATGCATTGACCTCATAAATTATAGATCTGCTGATAAAGAAACGAAACGCAACTATGCCTCCTATAACATCGAAAATCACGTCAAGAATCGTGTCTAGGTAGTATCCCTCGATGCTAGAAGTTACCACGAGCGCTCGCTCAAAGACCTCCCAACCAATTCCTACAGCGAGAGCAGACAGTACAATGAACCAGAAAACCAGGACTTTTGACGGGATCCTCGGGGTGCCAAAATATCCTGAAAAGAAGCAGAGCCAAAGAATCAAAAGTCCCGAGAATGTCCCGCCAAGAAAATGCACGATAATGTCATACCACCAAAATGTCCAATAGAGATGAAAAGTAAGCGCCGTGAACTGCAACGCGGCAATAACGCACACTAGCACGGCAAGCACTACGAGCAGGTGAGTTCGGGACATAAGATTATTATAAAGCACAAAGCACAGTATCCAAAGACCAAACAAAGGAGGAAACTAACCAAAGCACAGTACACAAAAAACCAAACAAATCTTCAAAGCACAAAACCCCAAAGACCAAACAATAAAGACAAACCACACAAAAAGGAGATGAGTTTGTGTTTTGTATAGTTTGTGGTTTTGTTTGGATACTGTGTAGTCTGTGTTTTGTGTATTTTCGTTAGATTTGTGTTTTGTATTTCTGCATCAAAAAACTCCGCTTTCGGAGTTTTTTGATGGTTACTCGGATGTTCCCTAGAACGAATCTAGGTGGGTGTTCTCAATTGAATGTAAGAGAACCAATGAAGGTTCTGCAGCAAGCAATGATTCGAACTCCCTGAAAAATTGTTATAGAGGTAACATCTCAAGTAACCTGAATCAGTATAACATGTAACCGATAACACGTAACTGGAACTGGAACCAGAGCAGATTTCTTGATAATTTCAAGCGTCTTGATTTCTGGTTACCGTTACTAGTTCCAGTTACAAGTTCGGCTGGAGTACAACCAATCCGCCACCCACATGGGGTTGGCGGACGGTTTCATGGTCCCCCGACAAGCATAGAGCGCATATGTTTATTCTTATCCCGCACCGTAGCCCAAGGGCTTGCGTGTAGCAAGGGATGATTTTTTAAATTATTTTAGGCTCACTTATCAGGAGACAGTGTCATCATTATACCCCTCATATAACGAAACAAAGGTCAAGAAGTTCATAACCTGTTTATAAAAAGTGGAAAGCAATAAAAATCTCTCGCCTGCGTATGGAAGCAAGACTGTGGATAATTGAGGCCGGCAAAAGACTTGACAAGTTTCAGGACATACGAAACAACGAATTATGCGAATAAGAACAATTCTTCATTCGTAGCCATTCGTTGGACTTTAATTCGTATTTTCGTATAGCGGATTACTCCAATAGCCCGTCCAAATTCACATCATACAAAATCTGCTCTTGCACAAGGCGATAGCTCACGAGTTCGTCTTTTCCAAACCAGTGTTTGATTTCGTTTGTCGCTTCCTCCACCGAGCCTGATGCGTGAATAAGATTTCTGACCGCACGCCCATCCGTGTCGGCCATTTGATATGAGTCGTGAACGAAATCCCCGCGAATCGTGCCGACATCGGATGTGAGCGGCTCGGTTCCGCCCGTCACTTTGCGCACAATCTTTACCGCGTGCGCGCCTTGCCAGACCATGGCAACGACTGGCCCGCTTGTAAGGTAGCGCTGGAGCGCTTCGATGACTTTGTCTCCGAGTACGAGCGGGTCCATGGAGGGCGGCTTGATTCCCTTTTTCTGATATGCCTCAATGGACTTTTCGCCGACGATGCGTTTCCAGTTTGGGTCAAGACTGTAGTGCTTCAGAATGTGCGCTTTGGTCGGCAAGGCCATTTTTAATCCCACAAGCTTGAGTCCTATTCGCTCATAACGACGGATAATCTCGCCAGCGAGCGTCCTTTGCAAACCGTCGGGTTTAATAATGACGAGCGTGCGTTCTGTTTTTGGGTGTGTGGACATAAAGATGCGAAAATACGAATTAAACGAATATACGAATGACTACGAATAAGAAATGCCGAAACTATCAATAGGTGCTTGATGTGCGGCGTTCTACTTTGAAAACCAGAATCTCCTTCGTGGAAATGATGACTCTATAGAAAACCCTGTATGGACCGACACGGCGTCTCCATGCGTTATCTTCACCTTTCAATTTCTCTATGTCTCCGAAGTACGGGTTGACTGGCAACAAACCAATCACCACAGTAATGCGCTTCGCATAGTTTCTCGGTATGCGGGCCAATTTCTTATGCACCGCGGGGTCAACTTCCAAAACCCAATTTTCTGACCAGTTCATGGTACGAAAGAGTCTTCCCGGCGCTTAAATTCTTTTCCGCTCGGCGCAGAGCTTGTTTTTGCGCTTTAGATATACGCACTTCCCGATAGGTTCTAAAACTCAAAAGCGCCTCGTACTCTTTTCGGGGTACAACCACCAAATCGTCCTTCGGGGCCAAAGTTTTGGGAATAGTAATCGTATTCATAGAAATATCATAGCAAATATCGCTTAAAAAGCCAATTACAGCTGAAGCTTTCTCTTAGAGGCCTCAATGAACTTACTAACTTTGTTATTGAGAAGGCTAGATTTCTTATCCAGCATGTCTTTTTCTGCATATTCCAAACAGACAAGAAGGTTACTACGGGCTTTTTCATGCAGTTCTTTTGCCTTTGGATTTTGGCCGATTTTAGCAAACATTTGGAGTGCCGCATTCCATCGCTGTATATACCCCTCGTCAGTATTGTCAGACTTTCTATGTTAGATTTTTAAAGTCGCATATTCTTCCCCGTGGTTCATGGCATCCTGCTTGCCCGCCTCCGGAGGACTTCCTCCCTAGACGGTATGGCCTCGGTCAGACTACCCGGGGAAGA
>Ga0209211_10000776_pt1 | contig 63356 bp, 65 predicted proteins | sample RifGroA2_FD_183992 | JGI IMG/M metagenome (GOLD analysis project Ga0209211, IMG submission 183992) | Groundwater microbial communities from Rifle, Colorado, USA - Groundwater A2 (SPAdes) (version 2) | ecosystem: Environmental > Aquatic > Deep subsurface > Groundwater | place: Rifle, Colorado... | reverse complement strand
CCCAGCCGATAGGTCTCGACCTTGCCGTGCTGGTCGGCCCAGTGCCCGATCAGCCGGGCGCTGATGAAGGTGGCGGTGCCGCCGACCAGGTAGACGATGGGAATGTCGGTCTGGGCGATGCCGACATTGTTGACGGCATAGACCGTGATGTAGGGAATGATCGTGAAGCCGGAAAAGATGATGAGCGCCGAAAAGAGCAGGGCGTTTCGATGGTTGGCGTCGGCCAGCACGCTGAAGGTGGCGGAGAGCAGGTGGGCGCGCTTTTCCTCGCCGAGGTGGTGACGCAGTTCGGGCAGGAAACGCAGGCCGATGCCGAGGAATACCACGGTCAACACGGCGATCAGCACGAAAGGGGCGCGCCAGCCGAGATGGTTGGCCAGCCACAGCGAGAGCGGCACGCCGGCGATGGTCGAAATCGAGAAGGCGCTCGACACCACGCCGCTCGCCCGTCCCCGGCGCGAGAAGGGAATGGCGTCGGCGATCATGGTCTGGACCAGGGCGCCCATGACGCCGCCGAAAACGCCGGCCATGCCGCGCGCCAGGATCAGCGTCGAATAGCCCGGGGCCAAGCCGCAGGCCAGCGTGGCCAGGCCGAACAGCGCGAAGACGACGAGCAGCAGGCGCTTGCGCTCGAAGAGATCGATGAAGGTCGCGGCGAGAATGCCGGACACCGCCGCGCTGAAACTGTAGGAGGCGACGAGCAGCCCGAACTCGTGCGTGCCGATGCCGAAGGCCGCCATGAGGATGGGGCCGAGCGGCATCATGATCATGAAATCGAGGACGTGGCTGAACTGGATGCCGGCCAGGGTCAGCAGAAAGAAACGTTCGGTGCGCGGGGCGAGCTGGGTGGTCATCGGGCGGTTTGGGCAGGCGTGGGCGACAAGGATACGCGCCCGGGCTTACATTTTTGAACAGAATATCGGCCATCGTTTTGCTAGGCTGAGGCCTGAGGCAAATTTCTGGAGCGAAGCAACATGACAGTCTTGCGCAAAATCGGGATCGGTGTGGCCGTGCTGGCCGGCTTGCTGGTGGTGGCCATCGGTGCCTTGTACGCCTTGTTCGACGAGGCGGCCATCAAGCGTCAGCTGGTCGACCAGGTGGCGGCCAAGACCGGGCGCCAGTTGTCGATCGACGGCGAGCTGGGCTTGTCGGTGTGGCCGGATGTGGCCGTGCGCGTGAGCCAGGTTCGCCTGTCGGAGGCCGACGGCAAGAGCGAATTCTTCAAGCTCGGCGCGGCGCGCATTGCCGTCGCCGTCCTGCCCCTGCTCGGCAAGGAGCTGAAAGTGAAGCGCGTCGAGATCGACGGGCTGGCGGTCAATCTCATCAAGCGCAAGGATGGCTCGCTCAATATTGACGATCTCGGTTCGGGCGACAAGACGGCCAGCCCGTCGCCGACGCCAGCCGGACAGCCGGCCACGCCGCTGGCCATCGACGTGGCCGGGCTGGCCCTGCGCGATGCGCGGTTGAGCTGGCGCGACGAGAGCACCGGCAAGACGACGGAAATCAGCGATCTCGACCTGTCGACCGGCGCCTTGTCCGGCAATACCGGGAGCAAGCAATTTGCCGTCGAGCAGTTCAAGCTGGCGACGCGCGGCAGCATCGGCCCCGACCATTTCGTGCTGACCCTTGAAGCGCCCGACCTGAAGCTGGCCGCGGGCAAAGCCAGCGGCGATGCCCTGACCCTCTCGGCAACGTTGGAAGGGGCCGGCAAAAAGATTGTTTCCCGTGTCGTGCTCGACGGCCTGGCCGGTTCGCTTGACGCGCTGAACGTCCGCAAATTTGCCTTCGGGCTTGATGCGGCGCTCGGCGACACCGCGCTCAAGGCCGATCTGGCGTCGCCGGTCGCCGTCGATGGCAAGGCCCGGACGATCGTTCTCGACAAGCTGGCCGGGTCGGTCGACGTGGCCAGCCCGGCCTTGCCGATGAAACAGCTCAAGCTGCCGCTGGCCGGTCGTCTGGCGGCCGATCTTGGCAAGCAGCGGGCCGATCTGGCGCTGGCCACCGGTTTCGATGAATCGAAAATCGATCTGAAGCTGGCCGTCGAGCGATTCGCGCCGCTGGCCCTCGGCTTCGCCCTCGACATCGATCACTTGAACGTCGACCGCTACCTGCCGCCGAAGCCGGCCGGGCAAGGCGGAGGGGCTGGCAAAGGCGCGGCGGGAGCGGCGCCGGAAGCGAAGATCGATCTGGCGGCGCTCAAGGGGCTGGATGTGCAGGGCACCGTCAAGGTCGGCCAGTTGCAGGCGAACAAACTCAAGCTGAGCGGCCTCGATGCGCGCATCGAGTTGGCGGCCGGCCGCCTGCAGGTGGCGCCGCTGCGCGCCCGGCTGTATGGCGGCTCGGTGGACGGCAGCGTGGCGGTCGACGCCGCCGGCAACCGCTTTGCGGTGCGCCAGAACCTGCGCGGCATCGACATTTCGCCGCTCCTCAAGGACCTTGCCGACAAGGATGTTCTGGAGGGACGCGGCAGCGTTACGCTCGACGTGACGACGCGTGGCGACACCGTTTCCGCACTCAAGCGCGGGTTGGCCGGGCAGGCCGGGCTGGATCTGCGCGACGGCGCGATCAAGGGGATCAACCTGGCCAAGCTGCTGCGCGAGGCGAAGGCGGCGCTGAGCGGCAAGCAGGCGATGAGCGGCAGCACCAGTGCGGCGGAAAAGACCGATTTTTCCGAGTTGACCGCGACCTTCCGCATCGATGGCGGCGTCGCCCGCAACCAGGATCTGGCGCTCAAGTCGCCTTTCCTGCGGCTGGCCGGCGAGGGTGAAATCGACATCGGCCGGGATCGTGTGGACTATCTGGCCAGGATCAGCGTCGTCGATAGCGCGACCGGGCAGAGCGGCCAGGAACTGGCCTTCCTCAAGGGCGTCACCGTGCCCCTGCGCCTGCGCGGGCCTTACGGGCAACTGGCCTACACGCTGGAACTCGACAAGCTGCTGCAGGAAGCGGCCAAGACCCAGCTCAAGCAAAAGGCGCAGGAGGCGCTGGGCAAGGAATTGCAGAAGCTGTTCGGGAAATAGGGCGGAGATTTCATTGTTTCTCAGCCGCTATTCCCGTTTATGGCAATCGCATGAATGTCGGAGTGATTATCTCCTCCCCCTTCGGGGGGGGGGGGGGGGGGGGGATGGGTCTGAAAGCGATGGATTTTGTGTCCCGTTTGCCTCTGTATAACCCCATCCCCACCCCAGCCCTCCCCTTGAAGGGGAGGGGGCGGGCGTTCATGCGATTGCCCAGCTGCCCCCTTGTCCCAAGGGATACCGGCCCTGTGGGCCATAAAGGGGGAGGAGCTTCTCCCCATTTGAATTTTGGTCGTTTTTTCCGGTTGACCGTAGCAATCGGTGGCGGCCGGCGGAAATCAGTCGCTGGCCGGCAAAAACAGCGTGAAGCGGGTGCGCTCGTCGGCCGATTCGACACTGACCTCGCCGCCGTGGGCGAGCAGGATGGAGCGCGTGATGGCCAGCCCCAGGCCGGAGCCTTCGGTGGTCCGCTGGCGCGAACTGTCGGCCCGGTAGAAGCGGTCGAACAGGCGGGGCAGGTGCTCGGCGGGAATGCCCGGCCCGCTGTTTTCGACGGTCAGCGCCAGCCTTGATCGCTGGCGCTCGATGCGGATGGTCACGGCGCCGCCGTCGGGCGTGTGGCGCAGGGCGTTGGACAGCAGGTTGCTGACCGCCCGGCGCAGCATGAGCCGGTCGCCGGTCACCGCGCCGGCCCCGCTCAGCGTGACGTGGATGGCCTTTTCCTCGGCGAGCAGGCCGTAGAACTCGAGCAGGTCGGCCACCTCGTCGGCCATCTCGACGCGCTCGCGGTTCGGGATGATCTGCTGGTTGTCGGCCTTGGCCAGGAAAAGCATGTCGGCGATCATCCGCGACAGGCGCTCGAATTCCTCGGCGTTGGAGGCCAGGATGTCGCGGTATTCGTCGTCGGAACGCGCCCGTGAGAGCGTCACCTGGGTCTGGGTGAGCAGGTTGCTGACCGGCGTCCGCAGTTCGTGCGCAAGGTCGGAGGAAAAATCGGAGAGGCGCTGGAAGGATTCCTCGAGACGCGCCAGCATGTCGTTGAGGGTGTCGGCCAGATCGGCCAGTTCCTGGGGAATCGCCTCGGCCGGCAAACGGGTGTGCAGGTGATTGGCGGTGATTTCCGCGGCCTGCCGCTTGATCGTCTGCAAGGGCGCCAGCCCGCGCCGGACGACAACCCAGCCGAGAAGCCCCATGGCCAGCGTGGCCAGCGCGATGAACACCCACAGGGTGCCGCGGAAGCCGCTCATGAAGTGTTCGTGATGGGATATTTCGGTGGCGATGGCGATGACGAAAGGCGTCTGGCCATCGGCCCCGGCCGTCACCACGGCCGATATGCCGCGCCAGGGCAGGCCTTCGGGCGCCTGCCATTTGACGATGCGGCCGGGAACGGGTTCGGCCGGAGGATCGAGCAGCGCGGGCGGAAAGCGCAGCGCTTCGTTGGCGTACACGACCTGCCGGTCCGCCCCGAAAACCGCAACCGCCAGGCCATGATGACCGGTCAGTGCGTCATCGAGCTGGCGTCCGAGCGCTTCGCCATCCCGCGTCGCCGAGTCGCGCTCGAGTATGTGCCGGGTCAGCGCCATCTTTCCTGACAGCGCTTCCATGTCCTGCTCTTCAAAATGCTGTTCGACCAGATTGCCGATGAGCAGGCCCAGCAAAAACAGCACGAAGGCCGCCGCCACGGCGAACAGCAGGGTCAGGCGCAGGGTCAGCGAGCGACGCCAGGTGGCTTTCAATCGCTTGCCTCGAGGACGTAACCCATGCCGCGCACGGTGCGGATCAGCTTCGGTTCGAAGGCCTCGTCGACTTTGACGCGCAGGCGCTTGACGGCGACTTCGATGACATTGGTGTCGCTGTCGAAATTCATGTCCCAGACCTGCGAGGCAATCAGTGAGCGCGGCAGAACCTCGCCCTGGCGGCGCAGGAGCAGTTCGAGCAGGGCGAATTCCTTGGCGGTCAGGTCGATGCGTTTGCCGGAACGGCTGACCCGGCGGCGCAGCAGATCGAGTTCGAGATCGGCGGCGCGCAGGAATTCCGATTCCTTGGTCTTGCCGCCACGCCGCAACAGGCTGCGCACGCGGGCCAGCAATTCGGAGAAGGCGAAGGGCTTGACCAGGTAGTCGTCGGCCCCCAGTTCCAGCCCCTTGACCCGGTCTTCGACCTGATCGCGGGCAGTCAGGAAGAGCACGGGCATCTCCTTGCCGGCCCGCCGGATGCCTTGCAAGACCTGCCAGCCATCGAGACCGGGCAGCATGACGTCGAGGATGGCCAGGTCGTGCGCCTCGGTCAGCGCCAGATGCAGGCCGTCGAGGCCGTTCGCCACGAGATCGACGACAAAGCCGGCCTCGACGAGGCCCTGCTTCAAATAGGTTCCGATCTTCGGTTCGTCTTCGACGACGAGTATTTTCATGGGACTCCACCAGGGAATGGCGATCAGGTTCGCATTTTCCGCCGTTTTTCCGGTCGACCGTGGAAGATTACGAAAATGTAATCCGCCAGTCATCCGGCTGTTGGTCTGGCGAAAATACCATCGTTAGGCTAGGCCATACCAACGGAGAAATTCGATGAACAAAGTATTAACCGGCGCTTTGGCGACCCTGGTGGTCGGCGCGGCAAGCGTTGCCACTATCGCCGCCACCGGCATCGTGGCGGTCGGTGCCGACACGCCGCATCACCCCGTCGTGTACGACCTGCTCGAATTTGCCCGCGAGCGCGCCATCGCCCGCCACAGCGCCGGAATCACGGCGCCGGCCGATCTCGACAAGCCGGAACGCCTCCGGCGCGGGGCGGGTAACTACGCCGCCATGTGCGCCGGTTGCCACCTCGCCCCGGGATTGGCGGATTCGGAAATCCGCCGGGGTTTGTACCCGACGCCGCCCAACCTCGCTGCCGGGGCTCAAGACCCGGGCAGCCGGCGCGATGCGGCGCGCGATTTCTGGATCATCAAGCACGGCATCAAGGCCTCGGCCATGCCGGCCTGGTCCAAGGGCGGCATGGACGACGCCGCCATCTGGGATCTGGCGGCCCTGGTGCAAACCCTGCCCGGTCTCTCGAAGATGGCCTACGAGCAGCTGGTGGCGGCCAGTGACGGCCATGTCCATGGCGGCATGGACGGGCATGCCGACAGTCACCAGACGCCACCGGCGGCGGACACGCCAAAGCCGGCCGTTTCGGCGACGGCCGGGCATCGTCACGATGGCCACGAACACGGCGCCCACAAGCACTGAGCCAGAAGATTACAAAAATGTAATTTAGCGGTCAGCTTCCTGTTGGTCGCCCCTCGACATACTTGCCGCACTTGATCGCCCAAGGAGTACGTCCATGTCGAAGCCCGTCGCCGTTGCCCTGACCGTATTTGCCCTCGCCACGGGCCTTGCCCTGCCCGCCGCGGCAGCCGATGTGGTGGATGTCTACAAGAGTCCCTACTGCGGCTGTTGCGGCAAGTGGATCGATCACCTCAAGGCAGCCGGGTTCGCCGTGCGCAGCCATGAAGTGAACGACGTGCCGGCGGCCCGCCAGCGCCTCGGCATGCCCGAACGCCTCGGCTCCTGCCATACCGCCAAGGTCGCTGGCTATGTCGTTGAAGGCCATGTGCCGGCCGCCGACATTGAGCGGTTGATCAAGGAGAAGCCGAAGGCTCTTGGCCTTGCCGTGCCATCCATGCCCCCAGGCTCTCCGGGGATGGAAAGCCCCCGCCCTGTGCCGTATGACACCCTGCTGGTCGCTCAGGACGGCAGCGCTCGCATCTACGCCAAGCATTGACGGGAAGCAAAATGAAACCTCTCCGGAGAAACAATCCGGCCAGTATTTTCACGCCACGGCGCCAGTTCGTGCAGGGGCTGATCGGCGGTGGCGTGCTGGCCGGCATCTCGCCTTGGGTGCTAGCAGCAGTCGCCCCGCTTCGGCAAACGTCGACGGGTAGCGCCCCCGAACTGTCCGGAACCGACATTCAACTGACTGTCGCGGAATCCCCTGTCAATTTCACCGGGGAGATGCGGCTGGCGACGACCATCAACGGCTCCCTGCCGGCGCCGACCCTGCGCTTGCGCGAAGGCGATACGGTCACTATCCGGGTGACCAACCATCTGCCGGTAGCCACCTCGATTCATTGGCACGGGATTATCCTGCCTTACCAGATGGACGGGGTTCCCGGCATCAGTTTCGCCGGCATTGCTCCCGGTCAGACATTTACTTATCGCTTTCGCCTTCAGCAAAGCGGTACCTACTGGTATCACTCGCATTCGGGGCACCAGGAACAGACAGGCATGTACGGAGCAATCATTGTCGAGCCGCGGGGTGGCGAAACAATCCGCGCCGATCGTGACTATGTGGTTCAGTTGTCGGACTGGACCGACGAGAGTCCGGAGCATGTGTTCGCCAAACTCAAAGTCCAAAGCGACTACTACAACTACAGCAGGCCGACCGTCGGCGATTTCTTCCGCGATGTCTCGGCTGGCGGTGTCGCCGCAGCTATCGAGAAGCGCAAGATGTGGAACGAAATGCGCATGAACCCGACCGACCTTGCTGATGTATCCGCGGCCACCTATACATATTTGATGAATGGCACGACACCGGCCGGTAACTGGACGGGACTCTGCCGCCCCGGCGAGCGGATTCGCCTGCGTTTCATCAATGGTGCCGCCAACAGCTTCTACGACGTGCGCATTCCCGGCCTGAAGATGACGATCGTCCAGTCGGATGGCGTCAATGTCGAGCCGGTCACCGTCGATGAATTCCGCTTCGGGCCGGGTGAAACCTACGATGTGCTGATCGAGCCGACAGATGAGGCGCATACGATCTTTGCCCAGTCCATGGATCGCAGTGGCTACGCCCGTGGCACGCTGGCCGTGCGTGCCGGACTGGAAGCGCCGGTGCCGATGCTCGACAAGGTCGAATGGCTGACCATGGCCGACATGATGGGCAGCATGAACCATGAAGCGATGCCCGGAATGGACCATGCCTCGATGAATCATGACATGCCGGGCATGGACCATGGCGCAATGCCAATGGGGCATGACATGGGCCAGATGCAGCATGGCGCCATGGCGATGGATCATAGCCAGCACATGATGCACGACGATCCACTGGCCAAACCATCGGATAAAGTACGCCACGCCCGGACGGAGTATGGCCCGAGCACCGATATGCGCGTCGATAGGCCACGCACCAGCCTTGATGATCCGGGCATTGGCCTGCGCAACAACGGCCGCAAGGTATTGACGCTGGCCGATCTGTCCACGATAGGCGGTCCGCTCGACCCGCGCGGACCGACGCGCGAAGTCGAGCTGCACCTGACCGGCAACATGGAACGCTATTCCTGGTCGTTCGACGGCCTTGAGTTCGGCAGCAGTACGCCGGTGCATTTCAAACATGGCGAACGGGTGCGGGTCATTCTGCAGAACGACACCATGATGACGCACCCGATGCACATGCACGGCCAGTGGAGCGAACTTGAAACAGCCGACGGAAAATTCCAGGCGCGCCGCCACACCATTCCTGTGCAACCTGCCCAGCGCATCAGTTTCCTCGTCAACGCGGATGCCGTTGGCCGCTGGGCCTGGCACTGCCATTTGATGTTCCACATGCACGCGGGGATGTTCCGCGAGGTGGTGGTGTCATGAGCGGACTTGGCCAAAAAGGAATAAAAATTTTCCATGCGCTGATTGCAAGCATTGCAATCGCCGGTTTTCAGCCAGTCTGGGCGCAATCGGGACACGCTGCATCGGCCATGGATCATGGCAACATGGACATGCAAGGGGGGGCAGCCCCGGAGGATGCGCGTGATCCGCATGCCTACGCGGATGGCACGACACTGGACAGCGGCGAATATGCGCAGCCCGGGCCGCGCCAACTGCGACTGGCCGATGAGCACAATTTCGGCAGCCTGCTGGTTGATCGCCTTGAACAGGTCAGAACGACTGATGGCGCCAATGCAAGCGCCTACGAGCTGCAGGCGTGGTTTGGTCGTGACTACGATCGTCTGGTGCTCAAGGCGGAAGGTAGCTACGCCTCGGACAAACTTCAGGAAGCGCGCAGCGAACTGTTATGGGGCCATGCCGTCGCCAGCTATTGGGATGCACAACTCGGTGTGCGCCACGATAGCGGCGTCGACCCCGGTCGTACCTGGCTGGCTTTGGGTGTCCAGGGGCTGGCCCCGTACTGGTTCGAGGTGGACGCCACCGCCTATCTGGGCGAGGACGGCCGCAGTGCGTTGCGTGTCGCCGCAGAATATGAGTTGCTGCTCACGCAACGCCTCATTCTGCAGCCGCGCGTCGAGATCAATCTCTATGGCAAGCGAGACATCGCGCGGAATATCGGCAGCGGCTTGTCCGATGGCACCCTGGGCTTGCGCCTGCGTTACGAGTTCTCGCGCCAGATTGCCCCCTACATCGGGGTCGAGCGGGTAGAGAAATTCGGTCAAACAGCCGACATGGCACGCGATGCAGGTGAGCGTGCCGGAGAAACCCGTTGGGTAGCCGGATTGCGTTTCTGGTTCTAGTCCGGGTCCGCCGACCAAGTATCACTCGTTTGAATATTTCCATCCTTTTGTCTTACCTAAACCCACTCCCAGGAGTTCTCATGAAAACTGCCATCACCGTCGCCGCCATCGCCCTCATCGCCGTCGCCCAAACCCCGGCCATCGCCGACACCGGGCATCATCATGGCGCGACCATGCATCACGATGCCGGCCAGTCCATGGCCGGCATGTCGACCGGCACCGTCAAGAAGGTGGATCCGGCCGGCCGCAAGATCACCATCGCCCACGGCCCGCTGGCCAATCTCAAGATGCCGCCGATGACCATGACCTTCGACGTCCAGAACAAGGTCGCCATCGACCGGGTCAAGCCCGGCGACAAGATCCGCTTCGTCGCCGACGACGTGGCCGGGGCGCTGACCGTGACCCAGCTGGAAAACGCCAAGTAAGCCGACAGAGAGACCGCCGCGATGGATGCCCGCCAGACCGCTTCAGGAAAGACCCCGTGGCGCCTCGCCGCCCTTGCCGCCGCGCTGGCGCTCTCGATGCAGCCCGGGCTGGCGGCCGAGGAGGCGGCCGGGAACGCGCCGGGCAGGACGGTCGATGAACTGCTGACCTATGCCCGCGAGCACAATCCCGATCTGCGGGTGCGTCGCCTCGACGCCCAGGCCTTGCATGAACGGGTGGTGCCGGCCTCGGCCCTGCCCGATCCCCGTTTCCAGGTCGAGCTGATGGATTTCAACAACGCCATGACGCCGGGCAAATCCGCCTCGCTGCTGCCGGGATCGGTCGGCACGACGCGCTACCGGGCCATTCAGGCGCTGCCCTTCCCGGGCAAGCGCGGCCTGCGCGGCGAGGTCGCCGAGGCGCTGGCCGGTCAGGCCGATACCGCGCACGATGCGGCCCGCCTCGAGCTGGAAGCAAAAATCAAGGTCGCCTTCGCCCGCCACTTCCAGGCGGTCGGCCAACTGCGCATCCTCGACGAGACGCTGCACCTGGTCGATGCGCTGGAACGCCTGGTGGTGCATCGCTACAGCGTCGGCCTCGTGCCGCAGCAGGATGCGGTGCGCGTCCAGAGCGAGAGCACCAGCCTCAAGGTCGATCTGGTCGAAAGCGAACGGCGCCGGCGGGAGGCCGCGGCCAGGCTCAACGCCTTGCTGCCGCGCGCTGCCGATGCGCCGCTGGCCGAGCCGGTGCGCCTGATGGTGCCGCCGAACAGCCGGAACCTGGCGCAGATTTATGCGCAGGCCCGGGAGGTTTCCCCCGATCTGAGCCGCGAACGACTCGGGGTCAGTGCCGCCGAGAAGACCAAGGATCTGGTTCATTTGAATCGTTACCCCGATTTCGGCCTGGCGCTGACCAACAACCGTCCGCGCTCGGACATGATTGGTCCCGAAACCTGGGATCTCATGGTCGAAGTCAATATTCCCCTGCAGCAGTCGTCGCGCCGGGCGCAGGAGCGCGAAGCGAGCTACCGGCTGGACGCCGCCCGCGAGCGCGTGGCCGCCGCCGAGGCCCGCCTCAACGGGCGGCTCGGCGAGGCGCTGGCCGGCTTCAATGCCAGCGTGGACAAGGCCCGACTGTTGCGCGACACCCTGCTGCCGCAAGCCCGGGCGACGCTCGATTCGGCGCAGGCCGGCTATGAAAGCGGCCGGGTCAATTTCAACACCCTGATCGAGGCCGAGCGGCAGATTCTGCGCACCCGGCTGGCCCTGCTCGACGCCGACGTCGAAGCCAGCATCCGTCAGGCCGAACTGGAACAACTGGCAGGAGCCCCTCTGTGAACAAGTCGTCCCTCGCTTTATCCCTCCTTGGCGTTGCGCTGCTCGCCGCCTTTGGCGGTTATCTGGCCGGCCAGCGCCACGACCAGGGCGAAGCCGCCGCGCCCGCCGCGGTCAGCGGCAGCCCGGCCGCCGCAGCCGGCCAGGCCGAACGCAAGCTGCTTTATTACCGCAATCCCATGGGCTTGCCCGACACCTCGCCGACGCCGAAGAAAGACTCGATGGGCATGGACTACATCGCCGTCTACGAGGGCGACGAGCCGGATGGCGAGGGCGCCGTCAAGGTCAGCCCGGCCCGTTTGCAGACGCTGGGCGTCAAGACCGCCCGGGCCGAAATGGCCGTGCTCGATGCCGCAGTGCGGGCCGTCGGCCGGGTCGAAATCAACGAACGGCTGATCCATGACGTGGCGCCGCGCTTCGAGGGCTGGATCGAGCGCCTCTACGTCAATGCCAGTGGCGACCCGGTCAAGCGTGGCCAGCCGCTGTTCTCGGTCTATAGCCCGGAACTGGTTTCGGCCCAGAAAGAACTGGCCATCGCCCAGTCGCTCAAGCTCGATGCGCCGGGCGCCGACCCGGCCGCGCGCCAGGCCGCCCAGCGTCTGGCCGAAGCGGCGCGCGAGCGCCTGGCCAACTGGCAGATGGCGGCCCCCGCCGGCCAGGCCAACAGCCGCGTCACCTTCACCTCGCCCGCCGCCGGCATCGTCCTCGACAAGAAGGCCGTCGAAGGCATGCGCTTCGCGCCGGGCACGGCGATCTACCGCATCGCCGACCTGTCGACGGTGTGGGTCATCGCCGACGTTTATGAACAGGATCTGCAACAGGTCAAGGTCGGCGAGACGGCGCAAGTCGACATCGACGCCTTCCCCGGTCGGCACTTTGAAGCCAAGGTCAGCTACCTCTATCCGACCCTCAACGCGGCGACGCGGACGACGCCGGTGCGCCTCGAACTGGCCAACCGCGACGGCCTGCTGCGGCCGGGCATGTTCGCCCACGTCGCCTTGGCGAGTGCCGGCCAGGTGCCGCGGCTGACCGTTCCCAAGTCGGCGCTCATCGATACCGGCGAGCGCCAGGTCGTGCTGCGCGTCGCCGGCGAAGGCAAGTTCCAGCCGCAGGCGGTCAAGGTCGGCCGGCGCGGGCAGGATGCCGTGGAAATTCTCGAAGGCCTGGAAGACGGCGCCGAGGTGGTGGTCGCCGCCAATTTCCTGATCGATGCCGAAAGCAATCTCAAGGCGGCGCTGTCCACCTTCACCGATCCCGCAGCGGCGCCGGCGGCGAAAACTTATTCGGCGATCGGGGCGATTGTTACGGTCGACGCCGCAAATGGCACGATTTCGCTGAAACACGAGCCGATTCCGGCCTTGCAATGGCCAGCCATGACCATGGATTTCGGTGTCGCCGAGCCGGCCCTGGCCAAGGGCCTGCTGCCCGGCCAGGCGGTGCGTTTCAGCTTCGAGGACAGGGGTAATGGCGAATTCGTCATCACCGGCTTCGAACCCGTGCCGGCCGCCGGCCACGAAGGGCATTGAGATGCTCGGCAAACTGATCGAATGGTCGGCCCGCAACGTCTTCATCGTCCTGCTCGCCACCCTCGGCCTGATCGCCGGCGGCATCTACGCTGTCAAGCACACGCCGCTCGATGCGCTGCCCGACCTGTCCGACGTCCAGGTCATCGTCTACACGCCCTATGCCGGCCAGGCGCCGCAGGTGGTCGAGGATCAGATCACCTATCCGCTGACCACGGCCATGCTCGCCGTGCCCAAGGCCAAGGTCGTGCGCGGCTTTTCGATGTTCGGCGCCTCCTACGTCTACGTCATTTTCGAGGACGGCACCGACATTTACTGGGCGCGCTCGCGCGTCCTGGAATATCTCAGTTCGGCCCAGGGCAACCTGCCGGCCGGGGTCAGTCCGCAACTCGGCCCGGATGCCACCGGCGTCGGCTGGGTCTTCCAGTACGCGCTGACCGGCAAGGACCAGTCGCTGGCCGATCTGCGCAGCGTCCAGGACTGGTACGTCCGCTACCAGCTGACCAAGGCCGGCGGCGTCGCCGAAGTGGCCAGCGTCGGCGGCTTCGTCAAGGAATACCAGGTGACGGTTGATCCGCACCGTCTGGCCACTTACGGCATTGCCTTGAATCGTCTGACCCAGGTCATCCGCGAATCGAACCGCGATGTCGGCGGCCGCGTCGTCGAGATGGCCGAGAAGGAATTCATGGTGCGCGGCCTCGGCTACCTCAAGGGCGTCGAAGACATCGAAACGCTCGTCCTCAGCAGCGAAGGCGGCACGCCGGTGCTGGTCCGCGATGTCGCCCGGGTCGAGCTGGTGCCGGCCAGCCGCCGCGGCATCACCGAGCTGAACGGCGAAGGCGAAGTGGTTTCCGGCATCGTCATGGCGCGCTTCGGCCAGAATGCGCTGGACGTCATCGCCAACGTCAAGGCCAAGATCGAGGAGCTGAAATCCGGCCTGCCCAGCGGCACCGAAATCGTCGCCGTCTATGACCGTTCGACCCTGATCGAGCGCGCCATCGCCAATCTGAAATGGACGCTGGTCGAGGAAAGCCTGATCGTCGCGGCCGTTTGCGTGATCTTCCTGATGCACGTGCGCAGTGCGCTGGTCGCCATCCTGACCCTGCCGATCGGCATCCTCATCGCCTTCATCGCCATGCGTTCGCTCGGCATGGGCAGCAACCTGATGAGCCTGGGCGGCATCGCCATCGCCATCGGGGCGATGGTGGACGCCGCCATCGTCATGATCGAAAACGCCCACAAGCGGCTCGAACACCTGCCGCCCGACGCCAGCCAGGCCGAGCGCGGGGCGACCATGATCAAGGCCTGCCAGGAAGTCGGCCCGGCCCTGTTCTTCTCGCTGCTCATCATCACCGTTTCCTTCCTGCCGGTATTCACGCTCGAAGGCCAGGAAGGCCGGCTGTTCAGCCCGCTGGCCTTCACCAAGACCTTCGCCATGGCCGGCGCCGCGCTGCTTTCGGTGACGCTCGTGCCGGTGCTGATGATGTTCTTCATTCGCGGGCGCATCATGCCGGAGCAGAAAAATCCGGTGAATCGCTTCCTGATCTGGGCTTACCGGCCGATCATCCAGTGGGTGATGCGCCACAAGCCGCTGACCCTGGTCCTGGCGCTGGCGTCGATGCTGGTCACGATCATTCCGGCGCGCCAGATCGGCTCGGAATTCATGCCGACCCTCAACGAAGGTTCGCTGTTCTACATGCCGGCCTCCTTGCCCGGCATGTCGGTGACCGAAGCCGGGCGGCTGCTGCAGACCACCGACCGCATCATCAAGACCTTCCCCGAGGTCGAGTCGGTCTATGGCAAGGCCGGTCGCGCCGCCACGGCGACCGATCCGGCGCCGATGGAAATGTTCGAGACGGTGATCAACCTCAAGCCGGAAAAAGAATGGCGACCGGGCATGACGGTCGACAAGCTGGTCGCCGAGATGGACGCGGCGCTCAAGTTCCCCGGCGTCGCCAACTCGTGGACCATGCCGATCAAGGCGCGCATCGACATGCTGTCGACCGGCATCCGCACGCCGGTCGGGGTCAAGGTCTTCGGCAAGGATCTCGGCGAGATCGAGAAACTGGCCCGGCAGATCGAGCAGGCCGTGAAAACGGTGCCCGGCACCTCGAGTGCCTACGCCGAACGGGTGACCGGCGGCTACTACCTCGACATCACGCCGCGTCGCGAACAACTGGCCCGCTACGGCATCACCGTCGGCGATTTCCAGCAGGTAGTCGGCACCGCCCTCGGTGGCGCCCCGGTGACCACGGCCGTCGAGGGACTGGAACGCTACAACATCGCCGTGCGCTACCCGCGCGCCCTGCGCGAAGACCCGCAAAGCATCGCCAACGAGGTCTTCGTGCCGAGCCGCCTGGGCATGATCCCGCTCGGCCAGCTGGCCAAGGTCGAACTGCGCAACGGTCCACCCGGCATCAAGACTGAAAACTCGCTGCTCGCCGCCTACGTGTTCGTGGACATCCGCGACCGCGACGTCGGTTCCTACGTCAAGGAGGCGCAGAAGGCCGTCAGCGAGAAGGTGACTTTTCCGCCCGGCTACTACGCCACCTGGTCCGGCCAGTTCGAGTACATGGAGCGCGCCAAGGCCAAGCTGGCGGTGGTTGTGCCGCTCACCCTGGTGATCATTTTCGTGCTGCTTTATCTCAATTTCCGGCGCCTGACCGAAACCCTCATCGTCATGCTCTCGGTGCCCTTCGCGCTGGTCGGCGGCATCTGGCTGATGTGGTGGCTCGGCTACAACATGAGCGTTGCCGTCGCCGTCGGCTTCATTGCGCTGGCCGGCGTGGCGGCCGAGACCGGGGTGGTCATGCTGATCTACCTCGACCAGGCCTGGCGCGAAGTCAAGCTGCAACGGCTGTCGACCGGCGCCGTGCCAACTGCCACCGACCTCTACCACGCGATCATGGAGGGCGCCGTCGAACGGGTGCGCCCGAAGATGATGACCGTGGTGGCGATCATGGCCGGCCTGCTGCCCATCATGTGGAGCACCGGCACCGGCTCCGAGGTGATGAGCCGCATCGCGGCACCGATGGTCGGCGGCATGATTTCGTCGACCGTGCTGACCCTCGGCGTGATCCCGGCGCTCTATGCCCTGGTCAAGGAATGGCGGCTCAAGCGCGGGCTGGAAACGCTCCCGGCGACCAGCCCCTCTCCGGCTAGTCAGGAGGGAGAAAACTGACCGATCGGTAATCTTCCGCTCATCTTTCGGTAAGGTTCGGAAGCCCATCATGAGAGCTGAAGAAGGTTCGCTGGACTCGTCCGACTGACTACCGTTGGACGGGGAATTCACCTTGCTAGGAGACGTATCATGAAACTGAACAAACTGATGCTGGCTGGCCTTGTCGCCTCCCTGTCGCTGGCCACTGCCCTGCCGGCAGTCGCCGATGATGCACATCCCCCGGAACAGGCGGCAGCAAGCCAATCTGCACCGCCCAATGCCAAGGCGTCGGGGCAAACGATCAAGGGCATGCAGGCGAACGTCAAAAAAATGCAGACGCAACTTGAGCGCATCGCCAAGGCCAAGACCGACGACGAGCGTCAGAAGGTCATGGCCGAGCATATGCAGACCATGCAGGAAAACATGCAGATGGCCCGTGGCATGCAAGCCGGCATGATGGGCTGTCCGATGATGGGGGCCGGGGTGATGGGGCCTGGGATGATGGGGCAGGGCATGATGGGGCAGGGCATGATGGGTTCCGGCGGCCCGATGGGCGGGGCCGAAGACCGCATGCAGCAGATGGAAAAGCGCATGGACATGATGGAAATGATGATGAAGTCCGGCGGCCAGGGGATGCCTGGCATGGGCAAGCCCTGAGCGCTTGGGTCGGGGAGGGGATGAAAAGCGCCGCATCCTGCGAAAGGAAACACGATGAGCCGGGACCCTGTCTGTGGCATGAGCGTCAAGCCCGAGTCGCCGCACGAGAGCGTTCTTGAGGGTGTTTCCTATCGCTTCTGCAGCGCCCGGTGCAAGACCAAATTCGATGCCGATCCGGCGCGCTATCTAGCCCCCGCCGAGACGGCCACATCCCTGCCGCCAACCGATCCGGGCGGCGAATACACCTGCCCTATGCACCCGGAGGTTCGGCAAACCGGGCCGGGCAGTTGCCCGAAGTGCGGCATGGCCCTCGAACCCCTGTTGCCCGAACTCGAGGATCAGGAAGACGACAGCGAATACCGGGATTTCCGCCGTCGTTTCTGGGCCAGTTTGCCGTTGACCGTAAGCGTCGTCGTTCTGGCCATGGCCGGGCACGTCATTCCCGGCCTGAGTCCGGCCGTGCGGACCTGGAGCGAACTGCTGCTCAGCCTGCCCATCGTGCTCTGGGCCGGCGCCCCGTTTTTCGTGCGCGGCTGGCAGTCGGTCGCGCACCGTGCCCCGAACATGTGGACGCTGATCGGTCTCGGCACCGGTGCCGCCTTCGTCTATAGCCTCGTCGCCGCGCTCGCCCCGGATCTGTTCCCGGACTCCTTCGTCGCCCACGGGCGGGTCGGCGTCTATTTCGAGGCCGCCGCCGTCATCATTTCGCTGACCCTGCTCGGCCAGATGCTGGAGTTGCGCGCCCGTTCGCAAACCTCGGCCGCCATCCGGTCGCTGCTCGGGCTGTCGCCGAAGACCGCGCGGCGCATCGCGTCCGACGGCAGCGAAGAGGATGTGCCCTTGAGCCACGTACACGTCGGCGATGTGCTGCGCGTGCGTCCCGGCGAAAAGGTGCCGGTGGACGGGGTCGTCGTCGACGGCCTCAGCGCCATCGACGAAGCCATGCTGACCGGCGAACCGTTGCCGGTGACCAAGCGTGCCGGCGACAAGGTGATCGGGGCGACGATGAATACCTCGGGCAGCCTGGTCGTCCGCTCGGAAAAAGTCGGTGCGCAGACCGTCCTCGCCCAGATCGTCCAGATGGTCGCCCAGGCCCAACGCTCCAAGGCGCCGATGCAGCGCATGGCCGACGTCGTGGCCGGCTATTTCGTGGTCGTCGTCATCGCCATCGCGTTGCTCAGCTTCTTTGCCTGGGGCCTGTTCGGCGGCGAGCGTGGCTGGTTGCTCGGTCTGATCAACGGCGTTTCCGTGCTGATCATCGCCTGCCCCTGCGCGCTCGGCCTGGCCACCCCGATGTCGATCATGGTCGCCACCGGGCGCGGCGCCACCCAGGGCATCCTGTTCCGCGATGCGGCGGCGATCGAGCGGATGTGCCAGGTCGATACGCTGATCGTCGACAAGACCGGCACGCTGACCGAAGGCCGCCCCGCCTTTGCGCGGGCGATTGCCGCCGCCGGCAGCAGCGAGGCGGAAGTGCTGCGCCTGGCGGCCAGTCTCGATCAGGGTAGTGAGCACCCGTTGGCCGATGCCATCGTCCGCGCCGCCCGCGATCAGGGCCTGGCGCTCGACAGGGTCGAGAGATTCGAATCGTCGAGCGGCATCGGCGTGCGCGGCACGGTCGGCGGGCGCCGGCTGGTGCTCGGCAATGGCGCGCTGATGGCGCAGGAAAGCGTGGTCGTCACAGCCCTCGCCGACGATGCCGAACGGCTCCGCAAAGACGGCGCCAGCGTCATGCATCTGGCCGCCGACGGCCAACTGCTCGGCTTGCTCGCCGTCTCCGATCCGGTCAAGGCGAGTACGCCGGAGGCACTGGCCAGCCTGCGCGCGGTTGGCTTGCGGGTCATCATGGCAACCGGTGACGGGCTGACCACGGCCAAGGCGGTCGGCGCCCGGCTGGGGATCGACGAAGTGCATGGCGAAGTCAAGCCGGCCGACAAACTGGCCTTGGTCGAACGCCTGCAAGGCGAAGGCCGGGTCGTCGCCATGGCCGGCGACGGCATCAACGATGCGCCGGCCCTGGCGCGCGCCGATGTCGGTGTGGCCATGGGTACCGGCACCGACGTGGCGATGAACAGCGCCCAGCTGACGCTGGTCAAGGGCGACCTGCGCGGCATCGCCCGCGCCCGCCAGTTGTCCGCTGCGACGGTCGGCAATATGCGGCAGAACCTCGTTTTCGCCTTCCTTTACAACGCGCTGGGTATTCCGATTGCCGCCGGTGTGCTGTATCCGGCTTTCGGGCTGGTTCTCTCGCCGGTGATCGCGGCTGCGGCAATGAGCCTTTCGTCGGTCAGCGTGGTCGGCAATGCGCTGCGCCTGCGCGGCGCCTGAACGCGAGGCCGGCATCACCATCATCTCTGTGTCACTTTGCCGACAGCAAGGGCGGCGCCGAGTAAAAAGCATCCGGGCGGTTGATCCGTCCCGGGGTTTCGGGAGGATTGATCATGACTGGCAAGATCCTGAGCAGCCGCGATCCGGTTTGCGGGATGGACATCGACGTCGCGGATTCGCAGTATTCGACGACCCATCGGGGTCTCGTCTTTCATTTTTGCAGCGGTCAATGCCTGGAGCGCTTCACCCGGCACCCAGCACTCTATACCCGGGCGCAGCGCACGGCGGACATCCGGCCGATAGCGAAAAAGCGCAAGTTACGATTCGTCGCGCCCCGGGCCGATACTTTGCGAGGGGCCTGCGACAGGCTTCTGGCGATGATGGGGGTCACCGTCGCCGAGCCTGGGGATGACCATCTCCTGGTCGAATACGATCTGTGGCAAGCGTCGCTTGAGCAGATCGAAGCCGTGGCCGAGGCTGCCGGCTTGATGCTCAAAGGCGGACTGCACGGTTGGCGGCGCGCCTGGTGGCGGTTCGCGGAAGGCAACGAACTCGACAACATGGCCGATGCCGGCAACGGTGCCTGCTGCAACCGCCCGCCGGCACGCCTGCGGTGAGTCGGCAGGCAAGGAGAAATACATGACTGAACATACGTCCGGCCGGTCCCGCGAAATTGCCCGCCACGCCAACCATGGGCGGCGATTTTCCCGGGCATGGTGGATTTTTGCCGCCGTTGCGCTGTTTTATCTGCTGACCGAGCACCAGGCCCACCTGTTTGGCATCCTGCCGTGGCTGTTCCTGCTCGCCTGTCCGGTGATGCATTTGTTCATGCACCATGGTCATGGCGGACATGGCCACGGCGATAACCGCGGCAATGAAAAGGAAGAAAAATGAACTCGGGCAGCGGTGGCTACGGACTCTGGTCGCTGGTGGTGATCAACTCGATCTTTTTCATTATTTTCGCCGCCAGTTTCTTCAAGCCTCAAAGCCGGCAGGACTGGCGCACTCTGGGGATGTTCTCGGCGTTCATTGTCGCCCTGTTCACCGAGATGTACGGCTTCCCCCTGACGATTTATCTGCTGTCGGGTTGGCTAACCGAGCGATTTCCCGAGATCGACTGGTTGTCGCACGATGCGGGCCATCTGACGGAGATGTTGTTCGGCTGGCGGGGCAACCCGCGTTTCGGCCCCTTTCATCTACTGTCGACGGCCTTCATCATTGGTGGTTTTTGGTTGCTATCCAAGGCGTGGCCTGTGCTCTACCAGGCGCAGCGCGAGGGAAAACTGGCGCGTACCGGTCCCTATGCCCGTATTCGCCATCCGCAGTATGCCGCGTTCATTTTGGTGATGGTCGGCTTCCTCTTTCAGTGGCCGACCTTGATCACCCTCATGCTCTTTCCGATCTTGGTCACTATCTACATCCGCCTGGCTGGCAAGGAGGAAGGGCAGGCAATGGCGGAATTCGGCGAGGAGTATCGCTCCTATATGTCAAGAGTCCCGGGATGGTGGCCAACCTTGCGCAAAGACCCGGTTTCGTCGGGATAAGCGCATTTTCCGCGTAGCAGGCTCTCTGTGGCTTAAGACAAGGAGGCGATTGGTTTGCAACTCGACGGTTATGGGCTTGTTAAAAGCGGCTCCCGAAGGAGCCGTGACCGCGCAAGGCTGACGTTCTAGCTGCGATGATCCTTGTGCAGCAGTTCGTCGAGACGCCAGATTTCGTTTCCGTTCATGATGATCTTCTTGCCATCCATGGTTTCCATGGCATGGCCTGGCGCCATGTAGGTGGCGCGGCCAAGCTTGTCTTCCATGCCCATCTTGCCGTCTTTGAAAATGTAGACGGTCGAGCCATCCTTCAGTTTGATCGACTTGTCGACTTGGGCGGCATCGACGGCATGGGCTGAAACAGCCAATGAGCTCAGGGCTGCGATGGCTAGTAGTTTTTTCATCATTTGAATCTCCTCGGGAAGTTGTACTGCAGTGAAAGTGACGGAATATCGATTCAGTTCTGGTACGCCGGGTTTTCCGTTACGTAGACGGTGATGCCGTCGGCTCCCGGTACGACCCTGGAGAGCGGAAACTGCGCGGTGCCCAGCGTATCGAAGGTCCAAACGACGCTTTTGCCTGCGACGTTGATCTTGACGGTTTCCAAACGGGTGACGTTCAGGTACTTGCTGCCGCCGTCCAGGGTGACCTCGCGGTCGCCATTTTTCGTCGCAGCGTAGCCAAATGAAGCCAGTTGATGGGCTGTCGGTGCGCTGCGGGTTTCAGCGGCGTGGCTGAGCCAATGGTTGGTGCCGGCTTCCGAGTAATCCTCGTGGGCGTAGGCCGTTCCGGCAGCGGCAACACTGATTGCTGCTATCAGGGCCAGTCGGGAAAATTTCGCTTTCATGGTGCTCTCCTTGTGACATCGGGTTAATCGCATCGGACTGGTCGTCCAACCGTGATGCCATCTTAGAAATGCGATACCAACGGGACGCTGACCCCGAAATTACGTTTGTGTCATCGGCGGCATGGAAAGCAGGGCGAGATATGGCGCCGGAAGAACGCGCTTGAGCGGCGCCTTGCCGGCTGCGCAGTTTCGTTTTTGCCGATTTTTTGGCGTTGACCGTAGCAGTCAAGTTCGACTCGACGTGGCGTGCTACGCGGCCCGCCGAGGAAGCCAAAACCTTTGACGGGCGCCGGCGAATCGCTTGAGAATGAAAGGCCGGCGATTGAAATCTTGACTTCACCCCGAAAGGATCGCGATGCCGCTCAACAACCAGGTCCAGTTGATTTGCTACCCGAACCGGATCGGCGCCAACCTGGCCGATCTCGCCGGGTTTCTCGAAAGCCGCCTGAGCGATGCGATCGGTGGCGTTCATCTGCTGCCGATGTATCCGTCGAACGGCGACGGCGGCTTCTCGCCGCTGACGCATCTCGAGGTCGATCCGGCCTTTGGCGGGTGGGCCGATGTCGAGCGGATCGGCCGCCGCTTCGATTTGTGTGCCGACCTGATCCTCAATCACATTTCGGACGCTTCGCCGGAGTTTCGCGATTTCGAGCAGAACGGCTTTGCCTCGCCCCACGCCGACCTGTTCGTGCATCTGCAGCGTCTCGGCGAGCCGACGCCCGACGATCTCGAGCGCATCCACATCCGCAAGGAGAAGGAGCCGTTTCGCGAGGTTGTCTGCGCCAATGGCGACCGCAGCCGGGTCTGGTGTTCGTTCACCGAGCACCAGATCGATTTCAACTACGCGTCGCAGCAGACTTACGATCTCATGCGGCGGTACATGGAAAGCCTGAGCCGGCATGGCGTCAAGCTGTTTCGCCTCGATGCCTTCGGCTACACCACCAAGCGCCTGGGCAGCAGCTGCTTTCTCGTCGAGCCCGAGGTGTACGGCATTCTCAAGTGGTTTCGCGATACGGCGCGGGAATACGGCGCCGACATCCTGCCCGAGGTGCATGACCATCCGAGCTATCAGTTCGCCATCGCCCGGGAGGGCATGCTGCCCTATGCCTTCGCCCTGCCGCCGCTCGTCCTTTTTGCCCTGCTCGATGCCGACAGCCGGCATCTCAAGGCCTGGCTGCGGATGTGTCCGCAACGGCAGGTCACGGTGCTCGATACGCACGACGGGATCTGCATTCCCGATGTCGAGGACCTGCTGCCGGAAGCCAAAATCCGCGAGCTGGTCGAAAACGTTTCCAGTCGGGGCGGCGATCCGATCCTGCGCCGTTCAGCCGCCAACGTGCATAGCGTCGGCGCCATCTACCAGCTGACCTGCACCTTTTACGACGCCCTCAAGCAAAACGACGACGCCTACCTGTGCGCCCGCGCCATCCAGTTCTTCGCCCCCGGCATCCCGCAGGTGTACTACGTCGGCCTGCTGGCCGGCAGCAACGACATCGAACTCATGGAAAGCACCGGCGAGTCGCGGGACATCAACCGCCATTTCTACACCCTGGCCGAAGCCGACGAAGCGTTGGAGAAGCCGGTCGTCCAGCGTTTGCTGAACCTCATGCGCTTTCGCAACAAGTACCCGGCTTTTGCCGGGCGTTTCGAGTTGCAGTCGAGCAATCGCAGCTGCGTCGCCATGGGCTGGCGCCTCGACGCGTATTTCTGCAACCTGCTCGTCGACCTCAATTTCAAGACGGCGACGATTACCTACCGGGACGCAAGCTCCGGCGACGAGGTGTGTTTCCGCTGCTGAACCGGCGCCGGCCGCCATTTTATTTTTGCCCGAAATTTCCGGTTGACCGTAGGAATGCGCTCAGCAGCACTCTTCCTCGATCTGCAGCAGGAGACTGAGCGCCTCGCCATCGTTCCAGTGTTCGAAAAACTCGCGGAACTGGTTGATGTTGGAATGGATCAGGAACAGGTCGTCGGGCTTGGTCAGGGCGCTGCCGGCCCGCTTTTTGGCAAAGTAGTCCCAGAAGGCGTTGCTGCGCCCAGGCATGGCCAGTTGCCGGTCGAGATGGTCCATGAGCCGGCGCGCGTTGCCGGCGCAGTCGATGTCCTGAAAACTCACGTAGCGGTCGGTCTTGCGACAGGCGCAGTGTTGAGACATGGCGTTCTCCCTGAAAGTTGTCGGCAGCGACTTTAGCCGGCCGGGCCGCCGACTGTCCGTCGGCCAGCCGACGTTTTGCCTCAGGTCATGGCTTCAGGGCAGGGGAGCACAGCGCGCCTTGAGGGCGTCAAGCGACGGCACGAGCAGGCTGCGCCGGCTCTGGCGCTGCAGGATGCCCTCGCGTTCCCATTGGTTGATCAGCGAAGAAACGCTCTGCCGCGTCGTGCCGAGCAGGCTGGCGATGTCCTGCATGCTGAAATCGAGCGGCACCAGCCAGCCATGCTCGAGCCGATGGCCGCGCCGTTCGGCCAGTTGCCAGAGAAAGCGGGCGAGGCGGGCCGGTACTTCGCGAAAGGCCAGGTCTTCGATGAGGCCGACGGCGTTGCTCAGCAGGCGCCCCATGACGCGCATCATCACCGGCGTCACCGACGGGTCGGTGGCCAGCTTGCGGGCGAAGACCGGCGTTTCGATGAGCCAGATGGCGGATGGGACGACAGCTTCGACATAGGTAGGTGTGTGGGTCGTGTAGATGTCGCCGGCTTCGAGAAAGCTCAGGTTGAGTTCCCGGTTGTCGCCAGCCAGATAGACGCGCAAACGGCCGGACTGCACCATCAGCACCTGGTTGCGCGGGCAGGTCGGCGTCGACAGCAGATATCCCTTGGCCAGCTCGCGCAAGGTGAAACCATCGAGCAGCGCATTCTGCGCCGCTTCGGCGAAATCGGGTCTGGCGCGGTGGGCGTGAGCATGCATTCAGGTGCTCATGCAAAAGCAATGCCCAATTTCAGCTTATTGATTCAAATGGGAAAAATTTTCATGTTCCGGCCAATTGCCGGTTTTGCGACAGGCCGTCGAGGCGGCTCCGACAAAGAGCCAGAAACCACGAACCAATACAGGTATCGGCCCTCAAATACCATGTCGCCGTCTTGGTAACCCCCCCACGAACCTTCACGTCCTGCTTCTGGCGACATCACCTATTCAAGATTGAGAGGCTTGCCATGAACATTTCCCCGAAACTTCGCCCGGCCCTGCCTGGCATCCTCGCCGCCACGGCGCTGCAGTTGTTTGCCTTGCCGACCCTGGCCGACGACAGCAAATTCAAACTTTCCGGCGACGTCGAGGTGCCGCCGGTCACGACCATGGCCACCGGCGATGGCACCATCACCATCAAGCCCGACATGAGCGTCAGCGGCAAGGTCATGACCAGCGGGCTGGCTGGCACCATGGCGCACATCCACATCGGCAAGGCCGGCACCAACGGGCCGGTCGTCATCACCCTGAGCAAGAGCGGCGACAATGACTGGATGGTCCCGGCCGGCAGCAAACTCAGCGAAGCCCAATATCAGGCCTACAAGGCCGGCGAACTGTACGTCAACGTGCATACCGCCACGCACAAGCCGGGCGAGATCCGTGGTCAGTTGACGCCGCCGATGACGATGTCGCCAAAGTCCTCATACTGAAGCCGTGCCGTGAATCGCCGGCGGAACCCTTGCCGCCAGCATCCATCGAACAGATAACCCGTCGTCAGGAAAAGGAGTCTTCCATGCAAGCCCAGCTGCACACCATGAGCAACCTGTTCGCCCAACTCGGATTGCCCAGCGAAGAGGCCGGCGTTGAGAGCTTCATCGCCGCCCATCGCCCGCTTGAGAATGAAATCCCGCTCTACCGGGCGCCTTTCTGGAGCGACGCGCAACGGACTTTTCTCAAGGAAGAAATCATCGAGGATGCCGACTGGTCGGCGGTCATCGACGAACTCAACGGACGTTTGCGCTAGCGATCTGCTCCGCCGGCCTCGCGGTTTGGCCCAAGCTTGCCGCCCGAAGCCATCACCCGCTCGCTCAGCGCCTGCAGCGTCGCTTGGGCATCGGCCGCCGCCTCCTGCATCTCTTCCGCCGTCAGCGGCCGGAGCAACGCCTCCAGCTCGACGCGCTGAATGTTCGGGCACTTGCCGACCACGCCCTGGACGATGCTGTCCACCTTGCGCCCGCCCAGCCCGAACAACACCTTCTCCAGCACGAAAACGCGGACCACGATGATGTCCTCCGCGCTCTGCGCCGTCGCCTGCACGGCCTCGATTTCCCGGCGCAGATAGCCGCGGAACTTGAGCGCCGTGACCTCGGCCGGCACCTGCAGGATGGACGAACGGAATTGACCTTGGATCATGATTGGGTTGAAAACTCGAAAACGGAGATTTTCGCAGAAGGTGACCGGCTGAGAAAGCACGACGGCTACTCCGCTAATGCGATAGCAATCAACCGCTGCCGCTATGGCCAAACTTCGCTAAAAAGCCCGCCGGGCAACGGTTTTCAAGAATGGTTACATTCCCATACGCCCTAAATGCCGAGAGCGTGTACGGCTTCGTGCCGCTTTGGTGACCTGTTGCCTGGGTAATGGCTATTTTCTATGGCGCATTCTGGATTCGAGTTTGACTTCTTTTTGTCCGGAAACAATATCCACATACTGAGTGTATTCAACGATTGTTCTGGCCCTGAAATCTTGTTTCCGATAATGGGCAACTTCAGCTGAATATATTCCATCGGTTACCACGCTTGTGCCATTTCTTACCTCCTCGGTCCCGGTGGAAGAAATGTTTTGCGGTAGAACGTATATGTAATAGTTTCCCGGCTTCAGGTTATTAAAGACATAACGCCCATGGGTGTCTGTTTTGGTTACGCGAGAATATTTAAAAAGCCGCTGATCCGGAATAATTTTTTTTAATTGCTTTTTCTCGCTAAAAAGCCCGATAGTGAATCTATGCCTGTTGTCTTCTTCCAGGCGGTTTAACTCGAGCAAGTGCGCCGTTACCGGGTAGAGATACACGTTAATACCTGCTAAAAATGTCGATGGTGCCAAGGTTATTGTCGTGTCTTCTCCCGCATAACGTCCGCCACTTCTCACCTTGTGATAAAGCACGCCTCTCAGCGTCGTGCTACCCGGCAACATTGCCGCCTTGGCTTGCGCCTCATCAAAAAGCACCGTCACTTTTTCATCAACTGGCGTATCAAGTTGCTTGATTCTGGCCTCTCTATCCGCCTGGTCCAAAGTGCTGGCACAACCAGTTAATGCACTGATAAATAAACCACCAATGAATGCCGATTTGAATTTCATGATTTGGTCCCTGTATTTTTCTGATTATTGTATACCAAGTGGGTTTTTTTATGCTTTATGAAAATACCGGGCACAGAAAAATACGGCCCTGGCCATCGCGATCAGGCAGCCTGGCGACAATATCGCTGCCCAGACTTTTCATTTTCGGCCGCCTTTTTACGTTTCACGCAGTAAACCCGGTTGACCGTAGAAAACAGTCGGGCTGGCGCTGTTGGCCGAGCATCAGCAACGCTACCGCGCTCACCGCGCCCGGTGCTTTTAGCGGTAAATGCCTAGCGCTGCTTGCGCCATGCCGCCGGCGTCGTTGCGAAGGCCCGCTTGAAGGCCCGGTTGAAGGCAGCGTCCGATTCGTAGCCGACCGCGCTGGCGATTTGCGCCGTGGCGGCGGTGCTTTCGCGCAGCCGGGCGGCAGCCAGTTGCAGACGCCAGTTGGCCAGATAGCGCATGGGCGGCATGCCGATCAGGCTGGTGAAGCGCTCGGCAAAGGCGGAGCGCGATAGCCCGACCTCCTGCGCCAGTTCTTCTGTTGTCCACGGGTGGGCGACGCGGGCGTGCAGGAGGGCGAGGGCTTGCCCGACCATGCGGTCGCGTAGCCCGGCGAGCCAGCCGGTCTGGCCTTCGGGCAAGGCCGCAAGATACCGGCGGACGCCCTCGACAAAGAGCAGTTCGGCCAGTTTGCCGAGGATCGCGGTCGAGCCGTTGCCGCTTGTCCCGAATTCGCTGGCGGCGTGGCGGAACGAGCTTTCCAGCCAGGCGCCGCCGCTGCCGTCGCGGACACCGAGCTTGAGCAGTGGCGGCAGGGCTTTGAGCAGCAGATTGTCGGCGCTATCGCTGCCGAGGTAGCCGCAGACGATACGCGTCGGCTCGCCGCCGCCACCGTAGCGCAGTATGGCCGGGCCAGGCTCGCTCGGTGCCTGCACCGCACTGTCGATGACTGCCGCCCGGAGTCCCGGGGCACTGCCCAGCACGTGCCGGGCATTGCTTGGCAGGAGAACGATCTCGCCAGCCTGCGCGGCGATGGCCGGGGCGTCGTCGATGCGCACAAACATCTGCCCTTCGACGACATAGTGATAGGCGATCAGGTGAGCTGGCATCCTGCCCTGGGCGTGAAACTCCTCCGGCCCGACCTGCGACAGGACGCACCACGGCGCGGTGAATTCCGCATCGAGAAATACCCCGCCCGAGAAACGCACGGCGGCAAAGACTTCGGAAAGGACATCCATCTTTCGCCTTCGAGAACAAGTCTCCGGCGCCTTGGTCAAATCTTCAGGCGCCCCGGATATGGCCGGTCAATCGTCATGAGACTACCTTGGCACTGTGCGCGTTCCGGCTTTCTTGGCCCGAGACGACGCCAATCGACCACAAAATTTTCCACCCCAAAGGAGCAACATAATGATCATCCACGACGATCTCAATCTTTCGTATTCCGGCGCCAGTGCCGAGAGCCTGGGCCATTTCCGGCGCGCTTTACGCCAGTTCCAGTGCTATATCGAAGACCCGGTGGCCAGCGTCGATGCCGCCATCGCAGCAAGCCCGGAATTCGTCATGGGCCATATCCTCAAGGCCTATCTCCATTTGCTCGGCACCGAGCCGGCCGCCATCCCCGTGGCGCGTCAATGCCTCGCCGCGACGGTCGGCATGCCGGCCAATGCCCGCGAGCGCGGCCATATCGATGCCGTCGCGCAAATGCTTGACGGGCAATGGCGCCGCGCCGGACGGCTGCTCGAAGATGTCAGCATCGACCACCCGCACGACATCCTCGCCTTGCAGGCCGGGCATCTGGCTGATTTCTATGTCGGCAATTCCCGGATGCTGCGCGACCGCATCGCCCGCGCGCTGCCCGCCTGGTCGCCGGACTTGCCGGGTTATCACGCGCTGCTCGGCATGCATGCCTTCGGACTCGAGGAAACGGCCGACTACGCCCGGGCCGAAGCGCAAGGCCGGGCGGCCGTCGAGCTTGAACCGCGCGATGGCTGGGCCCAACACGCGGTCGCCCATGTCATGGAAATGCAATGCCGCACGCACGACGGCATCGCCTGGATGCGCGCCGATCCCGCCGCCTGGTCCACCGACAGCTTTTTCAAGGTGCATCTGTGGTGGCACCTGGCCCTTTTTCACCTCGAGCTGGGCGAGATCGACGAAGTGCTGGCGTTGTTCGATGGCCCCATTCATGGCGAACGCTCGACCATGGTGCTCGACATGATCGACGCCTCGGCCTTGCTCTGGCGCCTGCACCTGCGCGGTGTCGACCTCGGCCAGCGCTGGTCGACGGTGGCCGATGGCTGGCAGCCGCTGGCCACGGCCGGCAACTACGCCTTCAACGACGTGCATGCGGTGATGGCCTTCGTCGGCGCCCGGCGCCCCGACGCTGTCGCCGAGGTACTGCAAACGCAGGAAGCCGTATTGCTCGGCAATGACGACAACGAAGCCTTCACCCGTGAGGTCGGGCATCCGCTGACGCTCGCCCTCAAGGCATTCGGACAAGAGGCCTACGACGACACCGTTCGGCTGCTGCGCCCGCTCCGCGAAATCGCCCACCGCTTCGGCGGCAGCCATGCCCAGCGCGACCTCCTCGACCTGACGCTGATCGAAGCGGCGCTGCGGGCCGGCCAGCACAATCTGGCCACCGCCCTGTGCGCCGAACGCCTGCCGACCCGCGGCCACAGCCCGTTGACCCGCCAACTGCAGCAACGCTGCGCGCCCTTGGGTCTCGCCGCCTGAGTCTGGCTGCCGGATGGCCACCCGGTATTTTATTTTTGGCCGACTTTTGCGTTTTACGTAGTAAACCCGGTTGACCGCAGGATTGGCCGGAAAGCCCACCGGCTGTCAGTAGCCCGTTGGAACCAGGGCCGCCAACCCGGCCACCGGCATTCGACTTTCTTCAACAATTGGGGATGTACCCGCGGGTGCATCCCCAATTGTCATTACATCCGGCTAAAAAAATGGCAGACTTCTGTGAAAGTCCGCCATTTCAGATACAGGAACACAGCATGCAACGTTCGCCTTTCATAACCAGCGCGATCATCGAGGTCGTCTTTCTCAATATCCTCCTTTTCATCGCCGGCCTGATCGGCATGGCCACCCACGGCTGGCAGCCGCTGGACTGGCTCTGGTTTCTCTGCCTGACGGCAGTCGGCCTCGGCAGCGGGCTGTTTTACCTGCACAAGCTACGGGTTGCCCTGACGCCGCTCAATCATATTTCCCGCGTCGCCGGGGAAATCGCCCAGGGCGTCATCGGCCAGCGCATTCCCGACACGCCGCGCCAGGATGAACTCGGCGCCGTGTGCCGCCATGTCAACGCCATGCTGGAGCAGATGGAAAGCTGCTTTTCCAAGCAGCGTGAAGCGCTCAAGGCGGCCAGCGAAAACCGTTTCGACGAGCAGATCGACAGCGCCGGCCTGCACGGCGTATTTCGCGAGGCCGTGGAACAGGGCAACCAGTCGCTGGCCATCCTGATGCGCAATTACCACCATGAAATGCGCAACAACCTGCTCTCCCGGCTCGGTCAGCTGAATGCCGAGAACCTGTTGAAGAACATGCGCACCAGCCAGCATGACATGCTCGGCATCGTTGCCGCGACCGACGAACTGGCCAAACTGTCCACCGACAACGCCAGCGCCGCCCAGGAAAGCAGCACGGCGATCGCCGAAGTCGTCGGCGCCATGAATCGGCTGGTCGACAAGATCGAGGAAACCGGCCGGGCAATTACCGAATTCAACGCCCACCGTGAAGAAATCGCCCGCTCGGTCAGCCTGATCGCCACCATCGCCGACCAGACCAACCTGCTCGCCCTCAATGCCGCCATCGAAGCCGCCCGGGCTGGCGAGCACGGGCGCGGCTTTGCCGTCGTCGCCGACGAAGTACGTAAGCTGGCGGAAGACTCCAAGAATGCCTCGGCGGCCATTTCCGGCATCATGACCACGCTCCAGGTCGATGCCGAGAACATGCTCGCCAATTCGGGCGAAATGCGCGACATCGCTTCGGATTCATGCTCGACCATCGGCGATTTCGATGCGCGCTTTGCCGGTGTCGCCGATTCCTCGGTCACGGCACTGGCCCAGATCCGCTACGTGCACGACGTCAGTTTTGCCTCACTGGCCAAGATCGATCACTTCATCTACAAGCAGAACGGCTACATGGCCGTCAGCCATGGTGGCGACTCGGAAAACGCCCAGGCAGTTGCCGTCACCGAACTCAACTGCCGTCTCGGCAAGTGGCTGACGCAGGAAGAAACTGTCGCCGTTTTCGGCAAGGTCACCAGTTTCCGCCGCATCGCCGAACCGCACCAGCAGGTCCACCAGAACATGCATCAGGCAATGGGCTATATGGGCCAGGGCTGGGAGACGAATTACGCCGTCCAGGAAATGCTCCATGGCGCCTTCGAGCGGGTGGAAAAAGGCAGCGATGGCGTGATCGAGGCGCTCGACAACATGGTCACGGAAAAGCACGGCGTGCACTGAAACCTTACCGCGCCGGCGAAATAACACGGCAAAACAGGAGAACCAGAGTCCACCCCGTCGCCATCAGCCCGACCGGCCACCGCATGGCGACGCCGGCTGCCGGTGTCGACGGGCAGACAAGTTTTCAGGGCCTGCGCATTGCTGGCTTTGCAACAGGCCCCGGCGGTGCTTACTTGGCGACGAACGTATCCGGCATCTGCAGCGCCACCACTTCGCCGCGCGCGGTAGCCTCGCCGTCGGCATAGACCGTCACCTCGACCACCACCTTGCGCCCCTTGATCTCCTTGACCTTGCCGCGAAGCTCCAATTGCGGGCCGAGCGGCGTCGGCTTCAGGTAACTGACCTGCAGCGAACCGGTGACGAAGCGAAAGGCCGGCAGGCTGTCCATGCCGCGATTCTCGGCGCGATACATCGCCGCCGCCGCCGTACCCGTGCCGTGGCAATCGATCAACGAAGCCAGCAGGCCGCCATAAACGAAACCCGGAATCGCCGTGTGCTCGGGGCGCGGCTGAAAATGCGTGACCGTCTCGTCGCCATCCCAAAACGTCTTGATCTGGTGCCCCTGCGCGTTCTCGCGGCCGCAGCCGTAGCAGTGCGCAAGGTTCTCGGGGTAATAATCCTGAAAGGCCTGCATGCTGTCTCCCTCGTGTTTTGAAAGCGCCATCCTAGGCGATGGCGAGGGCTGGCACCATTGTCCGAGCAGTCAGTCAGCATGCAAATCCGGCCACAGGCGATTTCAATTTTGGCCAAAATTTCCGGTTGACCGTAGGCGGTTGGCAAGTCGCTTCAAACGGCCCTCCGGGCGCCAGGAAACCCGCCCTACGCGGAATTTCCAAAACGACACATAATATTTGTTGCAATGCAGCAAAATTCTGAGACAATAGCCCTGTCTCCTCCATCTCCTCCAAGAAATGGATTTATGCCCGCCAAAAGCGGGCATTTTTTTGTCCGGATCAGTGACCTCAGGGAGAACGGGGGCGCCTTGGCGCGATTCGTATGGACAAAAAAGAAGCCCGTCTAACGCGGGCTTTCAGATGGTTTGTCTCCTCCACCTGAATCAATCAGGCTCAGTCGGACGCCATGCATCCAACGGGGATGCGAATTATCGCTGGTTGAATCGATTTTGTATAGGTGAAATTCAACCCCGGCGCCGTCTACGCTTTTATTCAGGTGATGCTCCGCCGTGAGGAACTCCACAGCGCATAGACTGCCTCAACCCCACCTATTAACGGAATCAAGTCATCACTCATGAAAACAGTCGTCAGAGCCTTCTTCAAAACGCTTCGTGTCATTCTCGGCCCCTTCATGCTGCTCGGCGAATTCGTCGCCCGGCCGAAAGCCATGTCGCGGCCAGCCGCGAATCAGGCCAAGGTCGATCAGCAGTGCGCCAGCATCGCCCTCTATCAGTACAAAACCTGCCCGTTCTGCATCAAGGAGCGTCAGGAAATGCGGCGTCTGGCCCTCAATGTGCAAAAGCTGGATGCGCAACAACCGGGGGCAAACCGCGATGAACTGGTGAGTGGTGGCGGCAAGGCGAAAGTCCCCTGCCTGAAAATCACCGACCCGGCCGGCAAGACGCAGTGGCTGTACGAATCCGGCGAGATCATCACGTATCTGCGGAGCCGTTTCGCCAGCGCCTGATGTAACGCCGCTACCGAACCCCCCGTCTGTCAGCTTCTTTGAGCCGCAGCCCCGGCTACTTTCCAGTCAGGCTGCTGTTCTTCATTCACGCAAGAACTGCCAGTTCAGCCAATGCTGTGCGTCGCGTTGTAATTGGCCAAGGCCTTGGCCACCTGCCCGGTCGGTGTCGCCGGGTCACCCAGGCCGAATTCGGCCTGCAAGGACGTCATGTTGGCATCGATGTAGCTGATCGCGCGCGTTAGGTTGTCCAGACGGTTGGTAATGAAGTTGCCGGCCGAGTTCAACAGCTCAGCCGACTTGGCGAAATTGGCGGTGAATTCATGCAATGCGCCGATCGCCGCCGTCTTGTTGCCGGCCAGCGTCGCCTCCAGCCGGGCGTTATTCACGGTCGCCAGCTTGGTCACCGGATCGATGCTCAGGCCGAGATCGGCCATGCCATGCACGCCGTTCATTGCGCCGTTGAACGGATTGGCGAGACTCTGCTCCAGTTCCCACTGCGCCACCTTGGCCGCCTGCGTGCCGGCCAGCATGCCGCCATCCTGCAACTCACTGCCGAAACGTTGCATCCAGCCATTGTAGGCATTGGCAAAAGCCTGCACGCGGCCGCTGATTTCCTCGTTGCTGGCCGATTCCCCCGTGCTGCCCAGCTTCACCGCCTCCTGCTGCAGCGTCGACACGTAGGACTTCATGTCGCTCAATTCAGACGACTCGGCCTTGAAATTGACGGTAAAGCGGTTGATGCCCGTCATCATCCTGTAGGCCGACTCCGGGTCAAACAGCGCCATGTTGCGCCCCGTGGCCGACACGCCATTCGTGCTGGCGCTGCCCAGAAGGGCGTCCAGAGAGGACGTGCCAGCCGTCTTGCCGGCACCAAGAATCTCGGCAAAATTCGCCGCGCCCGACACCTTGCCCGAAGCCGGCGCCGACGAGACCAGCAAGCCGACCGTCTGCGATTCGACATTGGCGATCTGCAACTTCAGCGATGACAGGAAGTCCGTCGCCTCAGCCGAACCCGCCGCCGGCGTCGTCGCCTTGCCGCCCAGGAGTTTTGAAAAATCGAAACTGTTACCGCTAATTCCATTGACCGACATATCGCCTCCAACCGTTGTCGAGGGGCAACACCCTCGTCCTGCTTCACACCCAACTACTAGCAACAAGCACACCCGTCTGCCGCAGTCCCTTGGTTCATACCGGCGCAAAACCCGACCACCCGGCCGGGACCGCCTGCCGCACAAGGAACCACGAGGCAACACGACACACTGGGCATAATTACCCCGACCCGTTGTAGACCTCAACGCCAGCGGCTCGTTCGCGGCAAGGCAGGTGATTTTTGCCGAGTGAGCGGCAAGCGCGGTTCTCAGAAACCGACTGGCCCAAACGTTCGGCGGGAAAAATGGACGGGGCAGCGCCTGATTTTTATGCGCAAAAAAGCCGGGACGTGCCCCGGCCGATTTTGTCTTTGGCCATTTTTTCCGGTTGACCGTGGGATCGAACTCCGCCTCAGGTCAGCACCCGTCGCAGCGCCCGAATTTTGCTCCACAGCACCGCCTTGGGCAGAGTCATCGCCATTACATGCATGCAGCGCTCCAGCCAGTCGGGACGATTCTGCAAGCGCTCAACGGCGCGTTCGAGATCGCGGGCAATCGCCTCGCCGTAAGCGCCTTGAGCCTTGAGCAGCGCCTTGCGCAGCAAGGGCAACGAAGGGCTCATCATCGCCAGATCGATCACGTCACGACTGAACACGCTGTCATCGCTCCACCGATCCGCATTTGCCAGCAGCTTGCTGGTCGCCATGTCGAGCGGGGTCAGCGTCGAAACACCGAGAACCTGATCTTTCTTGCTGGCCGCCTCAATCTCAATGCGGCCTTCAAGGACGATTTCAAACTTGATCGGCAGATCATCGACCAGTAGCGCCGTGCGTATGCCGTACTGATCGGCACGCAGCTCCCGCGCCAGCCGAAACTTCTCGCCATCCGGCCGCAGCAATCCGGCAAAGCCCGCCTCGCCGGTCAGCAACTGGCGCAGACGGCGATAGCTGCTCAAGTCCGATACCAGAAAATCCATATCGACCGATTCGCGATACTCGCCGAAACGCAGCGCCATCGCCGTGCCACCGCCAAACAGGCAATTCGCTTCACGCAACAAATCACCATCCAGCGCCGACAGCACCCGTGCAATCCGGCGATGATGCGGCCGCTCAAACATCGCCGGCTCCGGTCATCTCAGAACCGAAAGCCAGCCGCAAAGCATCAATCAAATTCCGCTCATGCGGCAGCAAGGCCGCCTCATCGACATGCCGCCAGTTGCGCTCATAAATTCCCAGCGCCTCACGCGGCGTCAATTCATCCGTACCCTGAACCTGCCACGCCAGTTGCTTCAAAGCCGGGAAATCAGCTAGACGAACCCGCGCCGGCAACCAGCCAGCCTTGTCGTCCGCCGTGTTTTCCGATACCTCGTCGCCCACAACCGCCGCCGAAAAAGTCATCCCCAGCGCCGCCAGCACATTCAGATAAGCCCCCATCGTCACCGAAGGCTCTCCTTGTTCAATGCGATGCACGCTCACCCGCGACATCCCCGCCGCCTCCGCCAGCGCCGTCGCGCTCACCCGCAAGGCCTTGCGCTGTGCATGAATACGGGTGCCGAGAGCGGCAAGCTGCTCGGTAACGACGGCGGGGGGTATAGGTGATTTTGCTGGCATAGTGTTTCCCATACTAGGCAAATATGCCTTATTGTCAATATTAAGAAACACATTTATGAGAGTTTTTGGCAGAGGAAGGCCGCCATATTACGAGCTTGCCTCTTCGGTGCGGCCACCACGCACGGGGGGGGGGGGGGCGGGGCGGATTAGTCCGTCCTGAATAACCCATTTCAAAGAACACCAAAGCGACGAAATTCCGGATACGGTGATTGCCGGGGATGGATGTCGGCCATTGAGAAGCACAACATCCAGACGTAAAAAAGCCGGATGGCTCTCAGGATCATTCGAAGATTGTGCCCCGCCCCGCAAAGCACGGCATTCAAGGCATCGCCGAGGCTGCCCTTGAGCCAATTCCGCCGCAGCTTGCCTTCATTTTTCATGTGACCGATCGCGGGTTCAACGGCACTTCGTCGATGAATGGCTTTCCGGATGGACGGGGTGACGCCGCGCTTCTGGCCGCTGCGCCAGATTGTCACGCCATCGACACTGACACCCCGATAGCCCTTGTCGACAAACACCGCCGTCGGTTTCTGGGCGGTGAGAATGCTTACCTGCTCAATGGCTTCCGGCAAGGTGTGACCGTCATAGGGATTGCCCGGCAAACTGCGCATGCCGACCACCAGACCTTCCTTGTGCGTGGTCGCGACGGTAACCTTGACGCCGAATTCATATGGCTGGCGAGCCTTGCCTTTGGAAATGCACTCAACCTCCGGGGCGTGCAGGCTGTAGAGCTTGTTTTTGTCTTTCGGCTTTTGCTCCAGCAGCCGTTTGACCCGCGCCAGGATAGTGGCCGCCTTTGCGCACTGCCCTTCATCCTGGTGATCCAGTTTGCGATCAATGTCTCGCCAGACGCGACCAACCACGGTGCGCAAGGATTTCAGACAGGCCTTCATGCGCCGGAATTGCTTGGCATGGGCGTAACGTCCGACCTGTACCGCCAGTCGAGGCGCTTCGCGGTTGTAGTTCTGGCGCAGGGTGATGCCCAGGGTGTCCGCCAGTTTCACCAGATGCTGCCGGCCGCGTTCGAGCAGGCGGCTATCGGTCGGGTAAGCCACGGCCTTTTCCATCACCGTCGTGTCGAAGATGATCTTCTCGAAACTCTTGGCCTTGACCACCTTGCCTCGGCGAGCGGCTTCGATGGTTTCAGTCAGCAACCACTCAATGCCTTCTTCACCGACCCGCTGGCGCCAGCGGGTCATCGACGAGGGATCAATCGGCGGTTCATGCTGGAAGTAGGTCTCGCCGCAGAAGTGCTGCCAGTACGGGTTCTCGACCCATGTCCAAACCAAGTCCTCATCCGAGCAGGCGAACGTGTGTTGCAGGTAGAGCAAACCCGCGATCATTCGCGGCGAACTGGCCGGACGCCCGGTGCGGGAAGGAAAGAACGCCGCCCAGCGGGTTTCGAAGATCGACCAGTCGATCAACTCGGCCAATTTCACCAGCGGGTCTTGAGATTGATCAGCTCTGTCAGAGGCTGCTGAAACAAGTCGCCGGTCGAGGGATGTTTGCCTTTGGGACCCATCGAAAACTCACGAAAATTTGCAAGGAATCAGGGCGTAATTATCGCATTTCCGGCAAATCCAAACCCATAAAATGACGAAATTAATCCATTAAATCATCTGGTTGGGTGTTATTCAGGACGGACTGGATAGGAGCAGAGCCTGATTTTGATGCGCAAAAAAGCCGGGACATGCCCGGCTGGTTTTGTTTTTGGCTGTTTTTTCCAGTTGACCGTAGGAGTCGGGAAAACTAATTCACTCCGACCCCTTTGGTTACTGAAACAGGCAACAATAGGGGCCTGACCCTATTGTGCGTTATCTTTAGCTACGGTTGTGTGAATTGAAAACTGAGTCAACTAAACGACTACCTGCGCCAATCAACTTTGCCAATACCAGTATCTGATCCCTGCAGCCTTCATTAGTAGTTATTTCTGGGTAGTTAATCGTATGATCAACTTCGCCCCATATCTCTTCAAAAAGGGTTCGAATCTGTATTTCGCAACAAATTTCAGAATCTTCGTATTGTTTTACAAGGTAATGAACGCTTGTATAAAAACTTTCCTTTTTATATGTCTCTAATCCTAGGCCCTCAAAGTAGCTCTGTGCTTCTGGGTCCCATGTGTAGGCTTTCGGAGGTTCAACCAATACCCACTCACCTTTCGAGACCCGCCAATCGATAGATTCCTTTACCGCATCAAATTGCTTTTGATGAAGGAGTAGTACACGAACCCCAGCGAAATCAGTTATTTTTTTATATAAATTTTCAGCTGTGATCGGATCGCCAGCACTCCATTTTCTACTCAACTTGTCCTTAAGATGATCAGGGTCCTTTAGGCGTGACTTGACCGAGTGTACATTCGGAGCGGCCTTCGGGTGAAGGCTAAAATAATCGACGACATGCCGGCGCAGTAATTCAAAATCTTGATAGTCTGTTTTGTATTTATCAATTAGCGGCAAAAAATCAATCCGTTGCGTCATGGCGCTATTCCCCGATTCGAACCAAAATATCCCTAGCAAATTGTTCGTACTTATTACGTGTCATTTCATAGGTTGTTCGGTTTCCAGCTATTGTCGAAATATCATCGGTTTCAAGAGTTGGAACCGAAGGAACGCTCCAGATTGGAACATGGTATTTCTGCGCCATATTTGGAAGCGTATTGTGAGTATGCATAACTGCAGTGCCACCAATCGGTATACGAAGAGTTGCCTCCGAAAGCTTGTCCCAAATACTTTTGTCTATGTATCTTTCGATAGTCGATGGGATTTGTTCGGCATAATTATAATGGGCCACAGCAAGATCCCACGAGTTATTTTTTCCAGAGTATTTTTTTGCGTTATATATGGTGTACCCAAATAAATGTACGAAATCCTTTGGAAATAAAGCCCGTTTTTCAGGGGCAAGTAATCCATACAACACATCAAATTGATTTTTCCATTTTTTCAATGAGTCGCCGATATTTCGAATTCCGTATAATGAAAACATATCAGGCATACATGGGATTACAAAGCCATCTGTGGTTGAAATAATTAGTTTGTTTAATGTGCCTAGACTTGGCGATGTGTCAAAAATAACAATATCATAGCCAAACTTTTCTGCGTATTGAATGGCCAGCGCGCGAACCTTGGTAAGCGTTCTGATAGCAAGGGGGTCGCCTTGAAGCGCATCAGACCAACGATTTGCGATTTTTTCTTCGTACCTATGAAGTGTTAATCTACCAGGGATTAAATCCAAATTACTATTTAACTTGTATGGGGCGCTTACCGAAGTTAAGTCGGAAACGCCATCTTCCGTAGGCTTTAACAAAAAATGGATTGATCGGCTATCGTTTGTTAGCTTATCAAAAGCTGAAGTTGAAAATAAGTTTTTCGCTGATTCGAAATCGTCAATAAAGCTGTCTTCTGCTTCCCATATTTCATGCAGAACTTCAGAGTCCATGCTTAATATCGTCAGATTGCATTGCGGATCAAGGTCGATTATAAGAACCCGTTTCCCTATTCCTGACAATGCATGCGCCAAATGAAATGTTAGTGTGGTTTTTCCAACTCCACCTTTGTTGTTGAATACTGAAATGGTTTTCATCGCATTTCCTTTTAATTGAATGTTTGATTAATAAAATTGGTAGCCAAATGGGTCAATTTGCTTCACCGGCAATCAAAGGGGTCACAGTCGAATTGTTTCATCTCCGACCACACCAACTCCCTCGCAAAAGCGCAAAAGAAAGCGCAAAAGGGGCTGCAACAGCAAAAGCGGCCAGGCTCGGTTTTTCTGTCGGTCAATGTCGCGGATGGTGTCGAGTTTCCAGTCCTTGACCTCCAGCATCAGCAGGCCACGGCGCGGGTTGAAGACGACGAAGTCGGGATGCACGTTACGCGGGCCGAGCGGGACGTCGTACCAGAGCAGCCAGTCGTCTTCGAGCTTCTGTTCGAGGCGGTTTGCGAAGCGCCGTTCGCCGCCTGTCATGTTCGACACGCAGGTGCCGATTGCCGGTATCAGCGCAGCCAAGACCGTCCCCTATGCTTTTGTAATCGGCCGATTATGCCATTCAAAAACTTCGGGGCCTTTTGCTGATTTGCCCGTTTCGTGAATTACCAGACAAAGAACAGCAGTGTCCAGATCGTCGCAAGCCCGGTATTTCGTTTTTGGGCATTATTTCCGGTTGACCGTGGGATTGGCTGAGCCGCTAGTTCGGGAATTGCCGCTTGGTGTGGACCACGTTGAGGACGACGATGGCGTCATCCCGGAGTTGGACAAAAACCACGTAGGGGAGTTTGTTGACGACCAGTTCGTGGGCGCCCGGTACGCGGTCGCTTTTCCGGATTCGTTCGACGAAGGGCGGGAGCGATTCGATTTCGGCGATGATCCGCCGTTCGACTGCGGCGGCGGTACGCGGGCTGGCTTCCTGGTAGTAGTAGACGAGGATTTCCTCAAGGTCGCCGAGCGCCTCGTCGGTCCACAGTATGCGCATCGTTAGGCGGTCTTGCGGAGGCGTGCTTCGAGCCGGTCTTTCAGGAGCGACATGGCGTCGGCGTGCTCATTCAGTTTGGTGTCGCCGGATGCGACGCGTTCCATCGTCCGGTTCACCTTGCCGAAAAGCCATTCGTCGTAGCCGGATTCCTTGTCGATGAAGAAGTCTGAAAAGAGGGTGTCAGCGGCGTCTTCGACGGAAATCATGATGCCGACCGGGCGGTCGTTCTTGGTCACGACGACGGGTTCCCGGCGGGCGGTGTCGAGGAATTCGCCGAAGTGGTTCTTGGCGTCGCGGGCGGTCATGACTTTCATTTTCTAGCCTTGGGTCTGGATTTGCTTATGTCCATTGTAGCTACAATGGACATTCCAGCAAGCCTCTGTCGATGACGGCTACCAGACAAAGAAAACCAGCGTCCACACCGTTGCCATGAGCCCGACCGGCCATAGCATCGCCAGCCCGGCAGTCCATTTTTGGCCATTTTTTCCGGTTGACCGTAGCACCAGCTGAAATGCCAGCCACAGACTGCCAAGGCAGCCGGCGGTGAGCAATCCGATGCGGAAGTACGGTAGCCAGCCGAGCCACAGGTGTTCGGCTTTCAAGTGGGTGACGGTGAGCATCGACAGGCCGAGGATGACGCTGGCGGCGGCGAGCGGGGTCAGGGCGAGGGTGAAACGTTGCCAGCTCAGGTGTTCGGTTTTGAGCACGCGGGCGGCGATGGCCGGGCCGATGAGCAGCAGGCTGCCGAGCAGGAAGCCGCCGCCGAGCAGGTAGGCGAGGATCAGTGCGCCGTCGAGCCAGGTGAACAGGTCGCTGGCTTCCGGGTAGTGGGTGAGCAGCCACCACGGCACGTCGTTGTCGAGCAGGGCGAAGTGGTCGTGGTCGACCAGCCATTCGGCGGCGGCCAGTTTGGCGCTGAGCAGCCAGGGGCTGAGCGTCCATTGGAAGGCGGCGGTGGCGACGCCGAGGACGCCGTACACGAGAGTCAGGGCATCGGGCGTCTTGGCCGGGTTGTTGAAGTCGAGGATTTCGCTGAATGGCGAGCGGGCGGCGTAGGTGACGGCGTCGCGCTGGCCGGCGCAGCGGCCGCAGCTGTGGCATTCGGAGGCGCTGGTCATGCGCCGGACATCGAGCAGCGGGGCGCAATTGACTGGCTCGAAATCGCCCTGATGCTTGTCCCAGGCCTCGCGGTCGACCTTGTAGTGGAGCGGGGCGATCTTGGCCAGCACGGCGAAAACGCCGGAGGCCGGGCACAGGTAGCGGCACCAGATGCGCTTTTCGCGGCCGTAGAGCAGGCCGATGACGATGGCCGCGACGGTCGAGCCGCCGAGGACCAGCAGCGCCGCTTGCGGGTATTCGTAAACGCTGACCAGTTGGCCGTACACCGTGGTCATGACGAAGGCGACGAAGGGCCAGCCGGTCCATTTGAGCCAGCGCGGCAGCGCCTTGCCCCGGCCGTACTGGCTGACCCATTCGGAGACGGCGCCTTCCGGGCAGAACAGACCACACCAGACGCGGCCCATGGTCACCGTGGCGATCATGACGCCGGGCCACCACAGGCCCCAGAAGCAGAATTGGGCGAACAGCCGGAGGTTGTCCCAGAGGTGGGCGTCTTCGGCCGGCAAAGGCAAAAACGCCGGGATGATGACCATCGCGGCGTAGAGGATGACGATCAGCCACTGGACGGCGATGATCAGGCGGCGGTTCTTGCGCAGGAAAAGGCCGATTTTTTCCAGTCGACCGTGGGGTTTGCTGGCGTGGAACTGGATGACGTGTTCAGCCACGGCCGGTCCTCCGCCAGGCAAACAGCACGACGCCCCAGTAGGCGGCCCAGACGAGCAGGCTGCTCAGCGCCGGGCGGGCGCGGTAGCCGGAGAAGTCGGCGAGCAGCTTGCCGGCTTTGGTGGTGTCGTCGATGAGCATCGAGGTGTCCCACACCGGGTCGAGCAGCGGCGGCAGGGTGCCGGCGCCGATCAGGCGGTCGATGGCGGCGATGAGCAGGGCCGAAGCGAGGATGAGCAGGAGGATGGAGGAGAGGCGCAGCAACAGCGCGATGTTGAGCCGGGCCAGGCTCTTTGCGGCCAGCCAGGCGGTGGCGCCGGCACCGGCAAAACCGGCCAGGGAACCCAGCAACAGGGCGCTCAGGTCACCCTCCTGCGCCATGCCGTAAAGGAAGATCACCGTTTCCGCACCTTCGCGGGCCACAGCCAGGGCGGCGACGACGGCGACGCCGAAATAGCCCGAGCGTTCACGCGCGGCGGCGAGGTCGGCGTGCAACCTGGCCTTCATCTGCCGGCCATGTTTGCGCATCCACAGCACCATCTGGGTGATCAGCCCGGCGGCGATGAAAAGCGTGGCGGTCTGGAAGGTTTCCAGCGCTTCGCCGGTTAGTTCGTCCTGCACCGTCAGCAAGGCCCAGCCGAGCAGCAGGGCGAGGCCGACGCCGGCGCCGAGACCGATGAACAGGGCGCGCTTGCCCTTGCCGGTGGCGTCGTTGGCCTGCAACCAGGCGTAAAGAATGCCGGCGATCAGGAAAGCCTCGAGGCTTTCACGCCAGACGACAAAAAATGCGTTACCCATGCTGTGCTCCGTGCTTGCTGGCTAGTGTTGCGAGGTGGCTGGCTGGCGTCTCATTTGGCGAACTACTTGGCGACGATTTTTCCCTGCCCGGTTTCCGGATGAAAATCGTCAAAAAACTTGTAAGTCCCCGGCTTCATCGGAAAAAACACCAGATTCCGCGTGACGCCGGGGGCGAGGACCAATTCCTTCTTCAATTCCAGGCTCTCGAACTCCGCCGCGCCCGGCCCTTCATTCTTCACCTCCAGCCGAAAGCGCGTCATGGCCGGGACTTCAAGCGTTTCGGGATGGATGCGACCATCCTTCATGAGCAGCTTGTAGGTCGGCATGTCGGCAGCCGTTGCTACGGTCGACTGGAAAAAAAGGCTGAAAATGAAAAGCAGGCGGGCGGTGTTCATGAGCTTTCCTTAGTAGGCGATGTTGGCGCGCACGGCGAAGACCTTGACCGAATCGGCGCTCCGGTTGGTGCCGGGGTTGGCTATCCACTGGAAGTCAGGGGTGATTTCGAATTGCGGCGAGACGCGGAAGCGGTAGTAGATTTCCGCGACCTTCTCGGCGCCGGACGGCGTGAAGGTGAAGTCGGCAGTGCCGTCGCCATCGATGTCGCCCTCGCCGCCGGCCGCGCGATAAGCGCTGCTCGCCTTGAGCCAGCTGCCGCCGACCCCGATGGCATCGGCGCCGCGGCCCCAGTAGTTGCCGCTGATCTCGGCGCCGATCGACAGGGCCTTGTCGAACGGCAACTCGCCCTCGACCAGTTGGCCGTAGCGGCCGAACAGCTTGATCCCGTCGCCGACCTGCTGATCGACCGAGATGCCGAAGCCGGTGTGCTTGGCCGTGCTGACGTCATCGAGCTCGGTCACCTTGCTGCGCGTCCAGGCATAGGCGCGGTAGTTGCCGGAGAGGCCGCCGAACATCTTCACCTGTTTTTCGGCCTGGAGCATGAGCAGCGGCGTCGACAAGCTCTTCTGATAATTGGCCCCGCGGTCGCCGGCACCGAAGACGCCGAGCGACACACGCCACGGCTCGGCGCCGTCGCGATAATTCAGGTAGGAAGCGACAAAGCCCGGCTGGAAGCCGTTGGCATCGACGCCGACTTCGCCGCCGGCGTCGAGCAGCGGGTTATGGACGAAGACCGAATTGAGGAACTGCACCGACTCGTCGCCGGCCGCCTCGTTCTGGTCGAAGAAGCCGAAGATGTCCATCTTGCCGAAGGTCAGTTCCAGCTTCTCGCGCGAGTAGGGCGTGAAACCGCCGAAGGGGAGCGGAATCGCCGCCTGGTACCAGGCCTGGCCGAGGATGGCCACCGAGTCGTCGGCATTGGCGCCGCTGGCCCGGAAAGCCACCGAGTTGGGGGCGCTGGCGAACAGGCCGAGATTGCCGAAGGCGCCGTTCAGGCCCTGGCCCTGGCCGATGCGGACATGGGCGAAGACCTTCTGCTCGATGTCGCCGATCGGCTCGAGCGGCAGCTCGACGCTGACGTCGGCACGGTAGTTGAGCTGGCCGCCGCCATCCTTCGTGCCGGCGGGCAGGCCGGAGGCGTGCTGGGCGACGGTGGTCAGCGCCGCATCGACGACGATGCCCTCGAACTTGTCGGCGAGGCTGGCCGATTTCTTCATCTCCAGTGTGTCTTTTTCGATGGCCTTCAGGCGCACCGTCAATTCCGGCTCGTTTTCGGAAAGGCGCGGGCTGTCGAGGCCCTTGGCGATTTCCTCGCTCTCGCTCTTCAACGATTTGACCTGCTTTTCCAGCTCGACGTTACGCGCTTCGAGCTTTTCCATGCGCTCCATGAGCTTTTGCAGCATGGCGGCGTCGGGTGCGGCCAGGGCGGGCAGGGCCAGCCCCGCCACGACCAGCGCAGCGGTGATTTTGGCGAGCTTCATGTTTAGTACCCGCCTTTTTTGCCGATGCCGACGTAGGTGAATTCGTACTCGACTTCAAACGGCTTGAACCACGGGCGAACGCCGGTGGCGCGGTCGGTGTGGCGGCCGAAGTGGGCGTGCGGGTTGGCCGACGGCGGCAGGATGGTGTACTTCACCTTGTACTTGCCCGGGCCGGCCAGCTTGACGTTGTCGCCATAGTGCGGGCCATCGTTGGCGACCATCGGCATGAAATCGCCGGCTACCTTGAAATCGCCGCCGATCTTGGAAACCTCGAACTTGATGGACAGGTAAGGCATCCAGGCGCCTTCCTCGAAACCGTTCGGATTGTTGGCCAGGGCGTGAATGTCGGCTTCGAGGTGGACGTCGGATTCGGCGGCCTTCTTCATCATGCCGTCCGGCTCCATTTCGACCGGTTGCAGATAAACGGCGGCGATTTCCATGCCGTTGCGCTGCTGCGGCACGCCGATCGGGTATTCAAGCGCCAGGGCCGGCGCGGCCAGGGTGGCGGATAAAGCTACTGCGGAAACAAGTTTGTTTATGGACAACATGGATAACACTCCCTGGTTTCTCTGGCTGGCTGGCATGCGAGTGGCTGGCTCGAGGATGGTTTTAAAGCGAAATCTTTACAGCGCCGCGGCGCCCGGCTGAGTGACGAAGCCGATCTTGGTCAGGCCGGCCCGACGCGCTGCGCTCATCGTTTCGGCTACCGTCTCGTAGCGGGTGGCGCGGTCGGCCCGCAGGTGCATTTCGACCTTGGCATCCTGCGCCACGGCATCGCGGAAGCGGCTTTCGAGACTGCTACGGTCAACCGCCTCGGAAGCCAAAAAAACGCGGTTGTCGGCGTCGATGCTGACCTGCAGCGTCAGCGGCTTTTCCGGCGTCGGCGTGCTCGAAGCGCGCGGCAGATCGACCGGCACCGAGTGCGTCATGAGCGGCGCGGTGATGATGAAAATGATCAGCAGCACCAGCATCACATCGACCAGCGGCGTCATGTTGATTTCCGCCGTCGGCATCTGGTGGTTCTGCGCATTGAAGCTGCCCATGGCCATGTCAGATCTCCTGCCGGGCCGCCGGAAGGGAGGCCTGTGCCCCCTCGGGGGGCAATGAACGAAGTGAGTGAAGGGGGGCCGTCATCATGCCGCCTCCGTCGCAAGGCGGGCGCGCATCGGGTGGATCTGCGCGCTGTTGGCGACAAACGGCTTGCCGACGGTGAAGAAGGCATGCAGGTCGTGGGCGAAGGCGTCGAGATCGGCCAGGATGACGCGGTTGGCGCGGGTGAAGGCGTTGTAGGCGAAGACGGCGGGCAGGGCGACGGCGAGGCCGGCGGCAGTCATGATCAGCGCCTCGCCGACCGGCCCGGCGACCTTTTCCAGCGCCGCCTGGCCCGACATGCCGATGGCGAGCAAGGCGTGATAAATGCCCCAGACGGTGCCGAGCAGGCCGACGAAAGGGGCCGTGGCGCCGGTCGTGGCGAGCAGGGTCAGGCCGTTTTCCATGCCGGCCTGGGTCGTCGACAGTTGCTGGCGCAGGGCGCGCTCCATCTGCTCGGCCGGGTCGAAGCGCGAGGCGAGACGGTCGGGGGCGGCTTCGCAATCGTTGTTGCAGCCGTTGGCTTGCGTCGCCAGTTGGGCGTAGGGGCTGTCGGCACCGGCCTGGTTGAGCAGGGCGATGCCATCGCCGACACTGCTCGCTGACCAGAAGGCGCCGAGTGCCTTGGCCGCCCGGCGCATGGACCACCAATCGACTGCCTTGGCCAGGATCAGGTACCAACTGACGATGGACATGATGGCCAGAATGATCGCGACGGCGTGCGAAATACGGTCGCCGCTGGCCCACAGGTGGGCGAAACCGAAGGTGTTTTCCGGCATGTTATTGCTCCAATTTGAAAATGATGGGGACCAGTACCCAGCTCTGGACGGCGACATCGCCGCGCTTGGCCGGGATGAATTTCCAGTTGCGCACCGTCTTCAGCGCCGAGTCGTCGAGTCGCTGGCTGCCTGAGGAAGTCCGGATTTCAACGCTGTCGGCCGAACCCCGGGCATTGACCGAAACGCGCAGCACGACCTTGCCTTCTTCACCCATGCGGCGGGCGAGCGGCGGATAAACCGGCGACGGGTTGCGCAGGTAGTCGGCATCGAAGCGGGCCAGGCTGACCGTCTCAACGGGCGGTGCCACGGGGGCCGGCTTGGCTTCGACCGGCGCGGCAACCACGGCGGCCGGTGCCGGAACGGCACTCTGCGTGGCTTCGACGACCGGGGCGGCCGCCTTCGGTTGCGGCGTCTGTACGGCCTTGACCGGCACCGGCCTGGCCTTCGGCTGGGGTTTGGCTACCGGCGGCCTGGTGATTTCCGGGGCGGGCAGCAGATCGATGACGAGCGGGATTTCCATGATCTGCGGCACGACGGTCCTGGCCACCAGGATGAGCAGGAAAACACCGATATGCAGGCCAACGACCACCACCAGCAGGCCGCTGCGCTGGAAGGGTGAAGGGCGGGAAAGGGTGTAGCTCATGGGCGATTATTCGGGTTTGGCCTGCGCTGTCTCGGGAAAAAACCCTTGGCTGGCTGGTTTGGGCTGGCTGGCTATGGGAACGAGAGGTGCAACGGAGAGAAACTATTTGGTCAGGATCAACTTGTTTTCACGGGTGACGCGCAACAGGTAGCGCTGCCCGGCATGGTCGATCTCGACCGTGGTCGCGCCGCCGAGAATCTTTTCGCTATCGATGCGCGGGCGGCTTTCGGCTTTTTCGGCGGGCGGGGTCGGCTCGGGAGAGAGAGGCTGCGGGTTCATGGGGTGCCTATTGCAAACAAGAATTGATCGCATCTTCCAGTAAATGAGAATTCATGTCAATTAGTATTGCGAATCAATCCCAATTACTTTGCCGTTTGTGGTTTTTTCCCCGGATCACCGGTAAGCGGCCCGGTCGAGCAGTTTCTGGGCGGTCGCCAGCTGGTTGGCGACCTTGACCAGGGAGACGCTGTCGGCCTTGAATTTGCCGAGTTCGTCGAGTTCCTCGTTGCTGATGCTGACGGTCGGCACGGCCGGCCATTCATTGTTGCCATCGGCGAAATAGCGCTGCGCTTGGTCGCTGGCCAGGTATTCGAGGAATTGGATGGCGGCCTCGCGATGCTTCGCCGTCTTGACCAGGCCGCCGCCGGAGATGTTGATGTGCGTGCCGCGGCCTGTCTGGTTCGGCCAGACAACGCCCAGACGCTTGACCAGATTGCGTTCCTCGACCCGCTCGGAGGCCATCAGGCGGGCCAGGTAATAGCTGTTGGAAACCGCTACGCCACATTCGCCGCTGGCCACCGACTTGATCTGGTCGGTGTCGCCACCTTTCGGCGCCCGGGCGAAATTGGCGACCAGCCCGCGCGCCCATTCCTCGGTTTTGGCCTCGCCGTTGTGGGCGAGCATCGAGGCGACAAAGGTCAGGTTGTAGATGTGCCCGCCGGGGATGCTGCACACCAGGCCTTTGAGTTTCGGATCGGCCAGCGACTCGTAGGTCGGCACGTCCTCGGCCTTGAGCTTGCGCTTGTTGTAGATGATCAGGCGCGCCCGCGTCGAGAAGGCGACCCAGTTGTCGGAACGCAAATGGGCCGGAATGCGCGCTTCGAGCAGTTTCGACTTGACCGGCGCGAAGATGCCCCAGGCGTCGGCCACGGCGAGGCTGGCGGCATCGACCGTGATGAAGACGTCGGCCGGGCTGTTGGCGCCCTCGTTGCGGATACGTTCGATCAACTCATGCGCCTTGCCCTCGATCCGGTTGATCTTGATGCCGGTCTGCTCGGTAAAGTTGGCGTAGAGCGCCTCGTCGGACTGGTAGTGGCGGGCCGAGTAGAGGTTGAGTTCCTTGTTGTCGGCAAGAGCCGGGCCGGCGGCAAAGAGGGCGGCGAGCGCCCAGGCAATCGATTTGCGCATGATTTTTCCGCTTTCAGGTCACAGCCCACTGGCGGAGCAGGTTGTGATAAACGCCGGTCAGCTTGAGCAGGCGCGGGTCGTCGGCAGCGAGGGCGGGGGTGATGCCCTGGATGGCCTGATCGAGATCGAAGAGCAGGACGCGCGAACTGTCGTTCTGGACCATGCTCTGGATCCAGAAGAACGAGGCGATGCGCGCGCCCTGAGTTACCGGCGTGACGCAGTGCAGGCTGCTCGACGGGTAAAGCACCATGTCGCCGGCCGCCAGCTTGACGGACTGGATGCCGAAAGGCCCTTCGACCTGCAACTCGCCGCCTTCGTATTCGTCCGGTTCGGCCAGGAAGAGCGTGGCCGACAGGTCGCTGCGTACCGACACATGGGTACCCGGCACCGCCATGACGGCGCTGTCGACATGCGCGCCGTAGGTGCCGCCATCGGCGTAGCGGTTGAACTTGGGCGGGTAGATGCGGTTGGGCAGCGCCGCCGAAACGAACAGCGGATTGTTGCCGAGCTTGCGCAGGATGAGATTCCCCAGTTCGACGGCCAGCGGCGAGCCGTCTTCCAGTTGCAGGTTGCGCTTGACCGAGCGGGCCAGGGTGCCGGCCGTGTTGAGCCCGTCCTGCCATGCGGCGGCGTCGAGCCGCTGGCGGAACTGACGTACTTCGTCCTTGCTGAGGACGCCTTCGATGGGAATCAGCATGCTGTTGCCTCGTGTCGATAAATCATGTCCGGGCCGATGTCGGCCAGCGTTGCACAACCGGCCTGCGCCATGCAGACCTCCAGTTCTTCGCGCAGCAGCTTGAGCAGATGCGCGACGCCGAGCGCCCCGGCGATGGCCAGGGCGTACACCTGCTGGCGACCGATGAGCGCGGCGTCGGCGCCGAGTGCCAGGGCCTTGAAAATGTCGCTGCCCGAGCGGATGCCGCTGTCGAGCAGGAGGGGGAAATCGCCACCGACGGCCTGGCGGATGCGCGGCAAGACGTCGAGGCTGGCCGGCACGCCGTCGAGCGCCCGGCCGCCGTGGTTGGAGACGATCAGCCCGGCCACGCCCATGGCCTGCAGCCGCGTTGCGTCGTCGGGATGGAGGACGCCCTTGACCAGCACCGGCAGACGGGTCTGGCCGAGCAACCAGGCCAGATCGTCCCAGGTTGGTGCCTGGCGCATGGCACCCTGGAAAACGCGGCTGGCACCGGGATCGAGAACGGCGGGCGGCGCTGCCGGGTAATCCGCCAGATTGGCTTCGGCGACCTCGGGCGGCATGACGAAGCCGGCCTCCTGCGCCCGTCGGCCGGGTACCTTGATCGCCGTATCCAGGGTGACGACGAGCGCCGTGTAACCGGCCATTTCTGCCCGTTTTATCAGGTCGACCGTAGCATTCTGCGTCGGCTGCAAATAGAGCTGGAACCAGCGTTCGGCGCCAGCCATCCGGGCCACGTCTTCGAGCGTTTGCGAGGCCAGGGTGCTGGTTACCAGGCAGGTATCGGTGGCGGCAGCGGCCCGCGCTGTTTCCAGTTCGCCGAGCGGATGGACCAGCCGCTGGTAGGCCACCGGGGCGAGCAGGATGGGGTGCGCCCAGGGCCGCCCGAGCAGCTCGCGGCGGGTGTGGCCGTGGCGCATGTCGCGCAGCAGGCGCGGCAGGATCTGCGTCCGCGCGAAGGCGTTGCGATTGGCCGCCAGCGTCAATTCGTCGGCACAGCCGCCGGCGATGTAGGCAAGACCCGGCGCCGCGATGAAGTGCGGGGCCAGGCGTTCGTAATCGGCCGCGCAGTGAATCTCGCGCGGGATCTGTTGCAAGGGAGGATGTCTGTTGTTCATGAAAAAGGCCGGGCAGCTCCGTAGCGCTGTCCGGCCTTGCCACCTTTTTAGAAGTCGTAGTTCAGGGTCAGGCGTGCGTTGATGGCATCGCCCTTGTAGACAAAGGCACCGGAGCGATAACCGGCCAGGTAATAGTCGGCGTTGAACACGTTGCCGACATTGAGGCGCAGTTTCGCCTGCTTGGTCACGCGGTAGTCGGCGAAGGCGTCGACCACGGTGTAAGCCGGGATCGGCTGCGAATACAGCCCGGTCGTCGTGCTGAAACCGGCTGCCGTGTCCGGTTGCCCGGCGAACTTTTCGCTCTCGTACTTGGCGGCCGCACCGAAGGCGAACTTGGGCGTGGCCTGGTAGCGAAGCTGGGCCGAGGCGGTGATGTCGGCGAAGTTGCTCAAACGCTTGCCGACGTTCGCGGCATTGGTCGAGGCGAGCACTTCCGATTCCATGAAGGCGACGCCGGCAAAGGCGCTGAGCTTCTCGGTGACGTTGCCGGCCAGGCCGAGTTCGATGCCCTGGACGCGGTTTTCGCCGGTGTTGAAGGTGCCGACCGTGTCGTAATTGGCGCCTTCCATGACATCCGACTTGGTGGTCTGGAAGATGGCCGCCGTGGCCAGCAGCTTTTCACCGAGCAGGTTCCACTTGGTACCCAGTTCGATGTTCTCGGTTTTTTCCGGCTTGGCGCCGGCTGCCGAACCGTTGTAGGTGACCATGCCGCCGTAGCCCGAACTGCTGCCGACGTCCGATTCGCCGCCGTTGAGGTCGGCCGCCGAGCCATACGCGGCATAGACGTTGGCGTAGGGCAGGAACTTGTAGACCAGCCCGAAATGGCTGTTCCACATGCCGGCATTCTGGCTGCCGTAATCGTTGATGGTGCCGACCGGGGGCGGGCTGGCACCGCCACCCACCGCGGCCTGCCGCGTTCGCAGCGAGATCTCGGTCTTGTCGTAGCGCACGCCGGCAAAGGCCGTCCACTTTTCGCTCAGGTCGACCGTGTCCATGGCCGACACCGAAACCGCCTTGGCTTGCCAGTCGATGTCCCAGTTGTCGGTGTTCTTGGTGATGTTGCTCCGGTTCAGCGCGGTCTGTGCCGAGGCCACCGGCACGTTGTTCAGGCGGGGATTGTTGGCGCCACTGACGACACCGCCGATTTCATACAGGCCGTTCAATACCTTGTGATCGGTGTATTCGAGGCTGAAGATGAAATCGTGCTTCATGCCGGCGATGCTCGTGTCCCAGGCCAGGCTGGTCTGGTTGACGAAATAGTCGACGTCCTGCCAGCCCGAATGGGTCGTCAGGTTGAGGTTGGTCAGCGTCGATGAGGCGGAAGCGCCGGTCGCCACATAACCGTTTTCCGAACGGCCGTAGCGCGTCAGGTTGGTGAGCCGCAGGTTGGGTGCGATCTTGTACTTGATGCGGCCGGTAAAGGTATCGACATCGGAGGTCAGGAAATCGCCGTCCTGGGCGTAGACCGGCGAATTCGCCATCGGCCGGCGGTTCGGCACGGTGCCGGTCAGCCACGAGCCGAGATCGGGTGTGTCGCTGGCGCGCAGGCCGTAGTAATCGACCAGGATGTCGAGATTGTCGCTCGGCTTGAACAGGCCGGAGAGCGCCACACCCTTGCGCTCGCGGTCGGCCGGGGCGCGGTCCGGGACGCCTTCGTAGCCGTACAGCAGATTGGCGCGCAGGGCGACAGTGTCGCTGACGACATGGTTGGCATCGAGCGTGACGCGGCCGTAGTCGTCGGTGCCGATGCCGGCGGAAATCTTGGTGAAATCGTAGTCGACCGTAGCCTGCTTGGTGATCGCATTGACCGCGCCGCCGACGGTGCCGCGGCCGGCAAAGCTCGAACTCGGCCCCTTCGAGACTTCGACCTGTTCGACGGCGAAGCTCTCGCGTATGGTCATGCCCGGGTCGCGCAGGCCGTCGACGAAGACGTCGGAACGGGCTTCGTAGCCGCGGATGATGTAGCGGTCGCCGAAGGCATTGCCGTTTTCGCCGGTGCCGAGCGTGATGCCGGGTTGGGCGTCGAGGATTTCACGCAGGTCGGAGTAGCCGGAATCCTCGATCTGCGTCTTGGTCATGACCTGGATGGTCGCCGGGGTTTCGGCCAGCGGACGGGTTCGGCGGTCGTCGCCGGATTTTTTGGCCTTGTACGGCGCATCCGGTTCGGCATAGGGGTTGTGGTCGAAGGCGCGTTCGATGACGGTCACCGGCTTCATTTCGACATCGTCATCGGCTCGGGCGACGCCCATCGGCATCAGCATGGCGGTGGAAACGCCGAGCGCAATGCTGGTCTGGGCCATGCCTGGAACCCGGAAACTGGCCGGGAACTTGGTCTTGTTGGATTGTTTTTTCATATTCCTATCGGGGTCACATCAAATCACCGGACAGGACGCCTGCGCGTGTGTTGATCCCTGGCGCTGGCAGGCAGTCCTACGGCTAGTCAGTTGAAAACAGGCTGGCTGGCGTAAGGCTGGCTGACCGTGCATACGGGCCGCTCACCCATTTCGGTAAGCGATTAACACGAATGCGAATGTATCGCATTTGCAATTCGTCGACAAGTTGTTACCCGCCGGAGGGGGGCATCTGTTGCAAAATTGCCGAATATTTCCGGTCGACCGTAGGATTGGTTCATTTCAGCGCAGTGACGGACAGGACGCAGCGCGTGCGGTCAGAGCCATTCGGAGCAAGGATGTGCAGGTTTGTCGTTTGGCACATTTATGAAACTTTCTTAATTTAGGTTCAAGATGAGTTCCTCTTTGCATGAAACCCTGATGCGTTATGGCTGAAAAACTCCTTTCCGTTCGTCTGGCCCTGCTTGCTGCTGTTGTGTGGACGGTGGTGCTGAGCCTGTCAATCGTGTGGAATTTTCACAATGTCAGCAGTCAGGCCATGGAGATGGCCTACGCCGAAGCTCGCGCCAACCTCAACAAGGACATTACGTTCCGCCGCTGGGGCACGCTGCACGGCGGCGTTTACGTGCCGATCACGGAAACCCAGAAATCGGTGCTCTGGCTGTCGCATGTGCCGGGCCGGGATGTCACGACCAGCGATGGAAAAAAGGTGACCCTGCTCAATCCGGCCTCGATGCTGCGTCAGATGATGGATCTCTACGCCGAGGACTACGGCATTCGCGGCCGCATCACCGGGCTGCGCTACCTGAATCCGGGCAATGCCCCGGACGCCTGGGAAAAGCGTCAGCTCGACGCCTTCGTGCGGGGCGACAAGAGCGAGGTATGGGAGGTCGAGAACGTTGCCGGCAAGCCCCATCTGCGGTACTTGCGGGCCATGCGGATGGAGCCGGGCTGTGACAAGTGCCATGCCATTCTCGGCTACAAGACGGGCGACATGCGCGGGGCAACCGGGCTGAATTTGCCGCTGGCGCCCTATTTCGAACGGATCGAAGAATCCCGCATCAGTCTGGGCATCAGCCATCTGCTCATCTGGCTCATCGGGCTGGCCGGTATTACCTGGGGCGGCTGGATTTCGACGCGCTGGTCGGCCGAGCGGGAGGCATCGCGGACCGAATTGCTGCGCCATCGCGATCATCTCGAGTCGCTGGTCGACGACAGAACGCAGCAGCTTTCGCAGGCCAAGGACGCTGCCGAGTCTGCCAACCGGGCGAAAAGTACCTTCCTGGCCAACATGAGCCACGAAGTGCGTACGCCGATGAATGCGATCATCGGGCTGACGCACATGCTGGCCCGGCAGAATGTCGATCCCGGCCAGGTCGAAAACCTGGGGCGCATCAATCAGGCGGCAAATCATCTGCTGGCTTTGTTGGGCGATGTGCTCGACCTGTCGAAAATCGAGGCCGAGCGACTGATTCTGGACGAAATGCCGTTCCTGCCGGGCGCGCTCTTCGCCAATGTCGACAGCCTGCTCGGCGAGCGGGCCCAGGCCAAGGGGCTGTGGCTCAGGCGCGAGATTGCGCCGTCATTGCTCGACATGCCGCTGATCGGCGACGCCCTGCGCATCCAGCAGATCCTGCTCAACCTGGTCAACAACGCCATCAAATTCACCCACCAGGGCGGCGTCACGGTGCGCGCGGATATTCGTGAGGAAAGCGCGACCGAGGTGCTGATCGGCATCGAGGTGATCGATACCGGCATCGGCATCGAGCCGGAACCGCTCGAACGAATCTTCGAGCCTTTCGAGCAGGCCGACAGTTCGATCACCCGCCAGCACGGCGGCACCGGACTCGGCTTGAGCATTTGTCGGCGTCTGGTCAGCCTGATGGGGGGCGAGATCGGGGCGACCAGCGTGCCGGGGCAGGGCAGCACCTTTTCGCTGACGCTGCGTCTGGCCCGGGGGAGTGATCCCGCGGTACCGGCCGTCGAGGCCGACGCTCAGCCGGTTGTCGCGTTGTCTGCCGCGGAGGCCGAACTGGCCTTGCAAACCCGCCATGCCAACGTTCGCATCCTGCTTGTCGAAGACGATGAAATCAATCGCATTGTCGCCCTCGAACTGCTGCACACAGTGCTCGGCTGGTCGGTCGATGTTGCCGAGAATGGCGCCGAGGCCGTCGCCAAGGCCGGCCAGACCGATTACGACCTGATCCTCATGGATGTCCAGATGCCGGTCATGGACGGCCTCAAGGCGACACGCGCCATTCGTCAGCTGCCGGGGCGCCAGGACACGCCTATCCTGGCGATGACCGCCAACGCTTTCCAGGAAGACCGCCAGATTTGCTTCAATGTCGGGATGGATGACTTTGTTGCCAAACCAGTCGATCCCGATGTGCTTTTTGCGGCGCTGCTGAAATGGCTGGAGAAGCGCGCCGGCTAGCTGTCCGTCGCCGGTACCGAGGTTTCGCTGCGGCTTTGGTCGATCAGCCGCGACAGCCCCGAAGCTCCGCTGTTCTTCATGTACAGGCACGGCTTGCCGGAGCGTTTGCACTGTTCCTTCACCCGCCAGTAGGCATTGTGGCTGATGCAGCCGGCCTGGCAGATGACGAGGTCGGCGGCGGCGAGAAAGCCGTCGATGCGATGCAGACTTTCTTCCAGCCCGCCGTCGTGGTGCAGGAAACGACCGCCGCGCTGCTCGATGATCTGGCGATAGCCATCGATCGAACCGGTACGGCCACCGACACAGAGTACGCATTTGCCGGCGAGATGGGTTCCGGCATCATCCGGCGCCGCGTCGGGGCGAGGTTCGGTGGGCTCGCCGTTGTCGAGTAGCGTGCGGATCGTTTCGTCGGCATGTCTGGCCAAGGCCCGCAGGTAATCGATTTCCCGGCCTTGTTCGCCGGCCTGTGCGGTCAGCGCGCTGGCCCTGGCTTCGGCATCGCTGGCCCGGCGGGCCAGCGCCTGGCGTTCCTTCAGGTCGGGCAGGCTCTGGCGTAACAGAGCGAGTTGGCCGGCCAGGTTGGCGGCGTAGGCATCCTTGCTGGCTAGGTCGATGCGCAGTTCTGCCACGCGCTGGCCGAGTTGCTGCGTCTCCCGCGCTTTCTCGGCGCGTTGGCTGTCCACCTCATGACGCGCCGCATCGAGTTGGCAGCGCAGTTGTGCGTTGTCGGCTCGCAGCGCCTTGAGTATGGCGAGTTCGGCCCGCATGCCGGTGCCGAGCTGGTGCTGGATCATGTGGATGTCGGCGTAGATGTCCTGTTCAAGCAAGGTATCGCAGGCTGGATGCGTCCAGCTTGCCCATAACGCGGCGGGCAGATCAGCGCCGGTGTGTACCGCGTCGCGCCACAGCAAGCTCAAGGTTTCGGCATCCTTGGCTTTGGCAAAGGCCCGGATGCTGAGCTGAAAGCGCTTTTCCAGCTGCCTGTGCAGCGCTTCGGCCAGCGGCGTGCGTGTTTCGCAGGCGCCGACGGCCGTGGTGTGCAGCACGAAATCGCTGGTGTCACGCGGGAACTGGGTGTTCTTGGCCATCAGGGCGCGCAGTTCGTCAACGCCAAAACAGACGCCAATGACCGGGCAATGAAATTTGTGCGGGATGTCCCACAGCTTGCGCCGGCGCGAGCCTGGGCGCAGCGGGCTGGCGGTCTCTTCCGGCAGGCCGGGGCGGTGCAGCGTCAGCGCTTCAGGCTGGTGGTGGCGGGTTGGGGCGAAAATTCCGCCGGCGACGTGAAAGGGGTGATCGGACATGCTCGAGCTCCTTGGCGATGAAATCGCTGGCTGGCCGGGCGTCCGGTTGGCTGGCAGGAAAAGTGGTGTTTCAATTTTGGCAAAAATTTCCGGTTGACCGTGGGATTGATCTTCCCGTTCGCCAAGCTGGTTAATTCCGTGGCTGCAGGCTGTTGGCCAGCGGGCAGTGGACGCGCCGGACCAGTGCATCGCGTTCGCCAGCCAGGCGTTCGCATTCGGTGTGGGCGGCGCGGATGGTTTTTTCGAGCTGCCAGACGCGTTGGGCTGCGCAGCTCAAATCGTTGTTCGAGGCGTTGAGTTGCTGAAGCTGGCGGCCCAGTTCGATCATCACCTGACCGGATTCAAAATCGGCCAGCCGCTGGCGCTGGGTGGTAACGACTGCCTTCAGGGCATTGATCTCGTTGAGCTGGGCGATGATCTTGCGCGTTGAAATCGTGGCGCTTCGGCGCTGGGTCTGGCGCGACTGGCGCAAGGCTGAGCGCAGGGCCGCGATCTCGGATTCCAGCGCAGCGACGCGTCGGCCGGTTTGGTCGCTCGGCAGCGGACTGAGGTCAGCTTGCGGATCGCCGTCGTCGCGCTCGAGCAGGGCGCGGTTTTCAAGCGGTGCCAGCATGATGCTGCTCCTTTGCGGAACTCAGCCGGCTACTGGCCCGTTCGCACAGATTGCGGATGTCGGTGTCAACGTCGTCGAAGGCCCCGATGCGGTCGAGCAGCCGGGCGGCGTGGAGCGCCGAGTGCCGACAGCCGGTTTCGTGATGGATGAGCAACAGGCTCAATGCCCCGGCCCACAGTTCGTTGCTTGGCATGGTCGCTCCTTGCCCCGGATCAGGTTGAAAGGCCGGCAAACATCAGCCAGAGCAGCAGGCCGGCCAGCGAGGTATTGAAAAGCAGGCTAGACATGATCGATGACTTGTTGTTGAGAATGGTTCTCATCATATGGGGTCGCGATCGGCTTGTAAATAGGAATAATTATCAAATAGTCGTTTCGCGTATTGGCTGGTGCGAAAACACCAGACAAAAAAAGGCCACGGACTTGCCGTGGCCTGGGTGTCTTGCCGCTTAAGAACGATTAGCGGTCGAAGCTCTTTTTCTTGAAGCTGCGCTCGCCGTCGAACTTGCGTTCGCTGGCGCCGTCCGGACGGCCTTCGTCGGGGCGCAGGTTGATCGGCACGCCGCGGACGCGGGTGCGCTTGAGGGCGTTGGCGGCTTCGGACGGCATGCCGGCCGGCAGTTCGACCGTGCTCGATTCGTCGTAGAGGCCGATGCGGCCGATGAAGCGGCTTTCGATCCCGGCTTCGTTGGCGATGGCGCCGACGATGTCCTTGACCTGAACGCCGTGATCCCTGCCCACATCGATGCGGTAACGCACCATGTCGCCGCTCGGCGCAGAACGGGCCGGACGCTCTTCGCGACGCGGACGCTCGCCACGGCTTTCGAAGCTGGGCTTGTCGCCGCGCTCGCTGGAACGCGGCCGGCGTTCTTCACGGTCGAAGCTGCCCGGACGGGGGCGGCTGTCACGGTCGAACGAGGCGGCCGGGGCCGGACGCGGATCTTCACCGGCGATCTGCAACGGCTTGCCTTCCTGGGCCATCATGGCCAGCGCGGCAGCAACTTCTTCGGCGCCGACGTTTTGCTCTTCGGCAATTTGCGAGACGATGTTGGAGAAGAAATCGAGGCCTTCGGCGTTGAGCACTTCAACGACCTTTTGCTTGAAGTCGGCAACGCGCTTGTTGGTCACGTCGGCCCGGCTCGGCAGGGTCAGCGGCGCGATCGGCGAACGGGTGGCGCGCTCGATGGTGCGCAACATGCGGATTTCGCGCGGCGCGACGAAGAGGATGGCGTTGCCGTTGCGGCCGGCGCGACCGGTACGGCCGATGCGGTGCACGTAGGCTTCGGTGTCGTAAGGGATGTCGTAGTTGACGACGTGGCTGACGCGCGGCACGTCGATGCCGCGGGCGGCAACGTCGGTAGCGATGACGATGTCCAGGGCGCCGGACTTCAACTGCTCGATGACGCGTTCGCGCATCTGCTGGTTGAGGTCGCCGTTCAGGGCGGCGGCGGCGTAACCGCGAGCCGACAGCTTGTCGGCCAGTTCGACGGTGGCCGTCTTGGTGCGGACGAAGATGATGGCGGCGTCGAAGTCTTCTTCAACTTCGAGGATGCGGGTCAGGGCGTCCAGCTTGTGCATGCCGGAAACCTGCCAGTAAACCTGACGGATGGCGGCAACGGTGGCGGTGGCTGACTTGATCTTGATTTCGCGCGGCTCGACCAGGTACTTCTGGGCAACGCGGCGAATCTGCTCCGGCATGGTGGCCGAGAACAGCGCGGTCTGGTGCTGCTCCGGCGTGCGTTCGAGAATCCACTCGACGTCGTCGATGAAGCCCATGCGCAGCATTTCGTCTGCTTCGTCGAGGACCATGGTCTTCAGGTTGTCGAGGTTGAGCGTCTTGCGCTCGAGGTGGTCCATGACGCGACCCGGCGTGCCGACGATGACGTGGGCGCCGCGCGACAGTTGCTTGAGCTGGATGGTGTAGCTCTGGCCGCCGTAGATCGGCAGAACGTGGAAGCCGGGCAGGTTCTTGGCGTAGGTTTGCAGGGCTTCAGCGACCTGGATGGCCAGTTCGCGCGTCGGCGTCAGGATCAGGGCTTGCGGCTTCATCAGCTTGACGTCGATCTGTTCCATGAGCGGCAGCGCGAAGGCGGCGGTTTTGCCGGTGCCGGTCTGGGCCATGCCGATCAGGTCGTGACCTTCAAGCAGAACAGGGATACATTGAGCCTGAATGGGCGACGGTGTTTCGTAGCCGATTTCGATGAGCGTTTTGAGTAGCGTTTCGCTTAAGCCGAGATCGGCGAAGCTGTCGGGAGTTGACGACATAGATGCTGTTTCCTTTCATCGTCGCCATTCACATTGTTATAACCGGCGACGGATTGGCCCGATGGTCGGGCGGCCTGGGTGACCCCGACGCAGCCATGCCGGGGAACGAATCAATGGGGTGAATCCTGCACAAGAACCTACGAGACCGGTGGCTGCTCGGAATGACTGCGGGCGAAACATCAACGCATTGAACTGATTATTCTACCTTTTTTTTGCGAGGGCCGCCAGTTCACCGGCGCTGAAGCCTGCTGCGAGGCGCGCTGATTCGTTCATTTTTCCCTGCGGCCAGGGTGCCTGGAAGCGGGTGAGCAGGTCGCGATAGGTGCTTTCCGGTTCCAGTCCACGCTCGGTGCAGAGGTGGCGGAACCAGTGGTCGCCGAGGCCGACGTGGCCGATTTCGTCGCGCAAGATGATGTCGAGAGCGCGGGCGCTTTCATGGTCGCCGACCTGCTCGAGTTTCATCTGGATCGGCGGCGTCGCATCGAGGCCACGCGCTTCGAGCAGGCGCGGAACGAGCGCCATGCGGACGAGGGGATCGTCGACTGTTTTTCCGGCCATGTCCCACAACCCGGCATGGGCCGGGAAATCGCCGTAGTCGTAGCCGAGCGATTGCAGGCGGGCGCGGAGCAGCTCGAAATGCGCTGCTTCCTCCGCCGCAACGCCGATCCAGTCGGCGTAATAGGCTTGCGGCAGGCCACGAAAACGGGCCGCGTGGTCGAGGGCGAGGTTGATCGCCGAGAACTCGATGTGCACGATGGCGTGTAGCAGCCGGGCGCGACCTTCCGGTGTGCCGGGATTGCGATTCGGCACGTCTTTATGCGGCAGCAGTTCCGGTTTGGCCGGGCGGCCGCATATAAGAGTGATCGGCGTGCCGTCGCGCCAGTCCAGTTTGCCGGCCTGCCAGTCGGCTGCGATTGCTACGGTCAACCGTAATTTGCGGCCGATTTCACAAACGGCCAAGGCTTCCGCCAGGCGGACGAATAGCGATTCCATCAGGGCGCCGGGTTGGTGTAGCGCAGGTGGATGGCGTCGATTTCGGCGAGCACTTCAGGCGAAAGCGTTGTCTGCGTCGCCGGCAGGGTTTCCTTTAACTGCGCCAGCGACGAGGCGCCGATGATCGTGCTGGCGACGAACCAGCGCGAACGCGTGAAACCGAGCGCCAGTTGCGTCGGCGTCAGGCCGTGCTTGTGGGCGAGTTCGACGTAGGCCTGGACGGCGGGAACGACGTTCGGTTTGCTGTAGCGCTGGCCGAACGCAGGCCATTGCGTCAGGCGACCAGCGACATTCGGGTCAGCCAGATACTTTCCCGTCAGATGGCCGAAGGCCAGTGCCGAATAGGCGAGCAGGCCGACCTGCTGGCGATGGCAGACTTCGGCCAGGCCGGTTTCGAAAGTCCGGTTGAGTAGGCTGTAGGCGTTCTGCGTCGACACGATGCGCGGCAGGCCAAGTTCGTCGGCCAGCCGTGTGAATTCCATGACGCCCCACGGGTGCTCGTTGGAGACGCCGATGTGGCGAATCTTGCCCTCGTGCACCAGTTCGCCGAGCGCTTCGAGTTGCTCGCGGATCGGCGTGCATTCCCGCTCTGCTTTTGGATCAAACTGCCATTGGCCGAACATCGGCTGGTTGCGTTCCGGCCAGTGCAGTTGATAGAGGTCGATGTAGTCCGTCTGCAGACGCTGCAGGGAGCCTTCGATGGCGGCGCGGATGTTGGCGCGGTCGAGCGCCGGCGGGCCGTTGCGGATCCAGCCCAGATTGCGGCTCGGACCGGCGACCTTGGTGGCGATCTGGATCCGGTCGCGCTGTTGGCGCCTGAGCCAGCGCCCAACGATGCTTTCCGAGGCGCCACAGGTTTCGGCCCGCGGCGGCACGGCATACATCTCGGCTGTGTCGATGAATCCGATGCCGGCGGCCAATGCGTAGTCGAGTTGGGCGTGAGCGTCGGCCTCGGCGGTCTGTTCGCCAAAAGTCATGGTGCCAAGGCAAACCTCGGGAACGACAAAGTTGCTACGGCCCAGCGGGCGGCTTTGGAAGGGGGGCATGGGGGAACTCCAGAATCAGGTGAAAATCACGGTTGACCGCAGAGCACGCCAAGAATCAGCACGTGGCGCTGCAATACGCTATCGAAACTGGCGGGCACGATGGCCAGGCGATGGTCTTCGGGTGGCGGGCAGTACGTTTCCACCCAAGCCGATGCGCCAGCATAGGCATCGTCGAAGCTTGTGAATATTCCGTCGAGTTGCGCGGAGCGGACTGGCAGGAAAGTGCCGGTCAGCCGGTCGAGGAGCTTGTCGGTGTCAAGCATCTGGACAGCGTAGCCGGCAGCACCCCGGGCCAGGGGCAGCGCGTCGAGCGCGAAACGGTCGCCAAAGGCATCGGCGGGAAGTGGCGGACAAGGCATGCGCTATTTTAGCGGCAAGAATTGGCTTCATCGAAAGCGCGGGGCCCGGAGCTCACCATTCGGCGTGATAGCATCATCGATACGGATTGGGAGCGGGCGGTGCGGCCACGGCTGGGCTCTTTGATATATCTGGCTGCGGATTCTTCGATGGCAAAAATCGCGCTCTTTGCGCTGCTGCTGGCTTTGCTGACAAGCCTGGTCTGGATGCTTCCCGTGCTATGGGAGCTGGCCGCGGCCGGATTGATCGGCGGAATCTACTGGATATTCTTTCGCATTCCGCCGAGCGCGGGCTAGGCCGGTATGTCCGGCACCAGCATCTGCTCTAATTGAATGATTCGGTCTTTCAACAACAGTTTGCGTTTCTTCAGTCGGCGGATGAGCAAGTCTTCCGGGGGCGGATTCTCGATCAGGTGGGTGATGACCAAATCCAGGTCGCGGTGCTCCACCTGTAATTCATGCAACTGCGCATGAATGTCGCTGATCTCGGTATCCGTCAGCGGATGAAGTGACATTTTCGGCTCCTGAATGCTCCTGTTGTTTTGCTAGAATACCCTGAACAGAACTATGGAGGAGAGAGAAATGCAACATCACGTCATTGTCTCGTTTGGCAAGGAAAAAGAATTCGAATTCAAGTTTTCCAGCGGGGCGCAATCCGATACGGCGCGCAAATGGTTCGATCACGAGTTCACCGTTCTGGAGTGCGATGTCGCAACCCCGACCGGAAAAATTCTCGCCGTCGACCGGATTCTCAGTGTTGCCAAGTACGCCGGTGAAGCGCGTTTCCGCGACCAGCCGGCCTGGGCCGATCAATTCGCCAAGAACACGGCCGCCCTGCTTGGTCGCGAACTGATCCGCGTCGACGTCGAGCATTACAGCATCGGCTATTGATGAACAAGGCGTTCGTGCGGGAGAGCGACGGGGACGAAGAAGAGGGCCTGTCGCCAGCACTGCAACTTCCGGCAGGAACGCGCAACTACATTACACCCGCCGGCCACGCCCGCTTGAAAGACGAGTTGGAGCATCTGGTCAAACGCGAGCGCCCTCACATCGTAGAGATTGTCGCGTGGGCTGCATCAAATGGTGACCGCTCAGAGAATGGCGACTATATATATGGCAAACGTCGCCTTCGGGAAATTGATCGTCGCATTCGCTTCCTGACCAAACGTATCGAAAACGCTGAAATCGTCGATCCCTTGCGTCAGGGAAATAACGATCAGATCTTCTTTGGTGCTCGTGTCACGATTGCTGATGCCGACGGCGTCGAAAACACCTATACCATCGTCGGTGTAGATGAAACCGATGTCTCGAAAGGGCGCATAAGCTGGATTTCACCCTTGGCGCGCGCCCTGCTCAAATCCCGGGAAGGCGACTCGGTCCGCTTCCAGAGTCCGCTAGGCATTCGCGAGATAGACATTCTTGAAGTCAGCTACGAAGTAATTGGCTGATTTTCGGAGTGAATTAGATGGTTTGATGAGAAAGTTTCAGATTTAAGTTGACGGTGCGCAATTAATCAGTAGAATGCGCACCTCTCCTGCGGTGCCGGGCGTTTTCGGCGGTTGTAGGGGGGTCAGGTGAAGCAAGAAATTTTGCAAAAAAGCTTGACGGGGTGAGAGGAGTTATTCATAATCTTGCCTCTCTGCTGCAGACGAAGCGAAAGCGACGGCGCGGTGGAGGAAGAAGTTCTTTAACAATTTGGACAACCGATAGGTGTGGGTGCCTTGATGCGAAGCGACGCAAGTTGCGAAAAGTATTAAAGGCAATCACACGGATGGAGAGATCCATCGAGGTAGATGTAATAATCTACCGTCAGTGAATTGTGAGTAGTAATGTTGGATTGAACTGAAGAGTTTGATCCTGGCTCAGATTGAACGCTGGCGGCATGCCTTACACATGCAAGTCGAACGGCAGCACGGGAGCAATCCTGGTGGCGAGTGGCGAACGGGTGAGTAATGTA
>Ga0209211_10000775_pt1 | contig 63378 bp, 47 predicted proteins | sample RifGroA2_FD_183992 | JGI IMG/M metagenome (GOLD analysis project Ga0209211, IMG submission 183992) | Groundwater microbial communities from Rifle, Colorado, USA - Groundwater A2 (SPAdes) (version 2) | ecosystem: Environmental > Aquatic > Deep subsurface > Groundwater | place: Rifle, Colorado... | reverse complement strand
CCGCAAGCCGAGTGTCGGCGCTGGCCGATGATCGTGTTGAACGTCCTGCGCGAACCGATGCTGCTGCTCCTGCTCGCCGCAGCCACCATCTACCTGCTGCTTGGCGATCCACGTGAAGCCGCGGTGCTCGGCGCCTCGGTGCTGCTGGTCATTGCCATCACCGTCTACCAGGAGCAGAAGTCGGAGCACGCGCTGCAGGCGCTACGCGACCTGAGCAGCCCGCGCGCGCGCGTGCTGCGCGACGGCGAATCGCGGCTGGTGGCCGGGACCGAAGTGGTCGTCGGTGACGTGATCCTGCTCGTCGAAGGCGACCGCGTGCCGGCGGATGCCCGCGTCATCGAAGCGGCCGGCCTACACCTGGATGAATCGATGTTGACCGGCGAATCGGTGCCGGTGAATCGCGGCGCGGACAGCCCGCAAGCGCCCAGCCTCGTGCATGCGAGCACGCTGGTGGTCAGCGGCCGCGCCAGCGCGGAAGTCGTGGCCACCGGCAGCGCCACCGAGGTCGGCAAGATCGGCGCCGCGCTGCACGCAATCCAGCCCGAGCGCACGCCGCTGCAGCTGGAAATCCGCCGGGTGGTTGCGTTGTTCACTTTGCTGGCAATCGGCTCCTGGACCATCATGACCGGTCTGTACTTCGTGACCCGCGGTAACTGGCTGGATGCACTGTTGGCCGGCATCACGCTGGCGATGGCCAATATCCCCGAAGAGTTTCCGGTGGTATTGACGGTGTTCCTGGCGCTGGGCGCGTGGCGAATGGCGCAGCACAGGGCCTTGGTGCGGCGGGCCTCTGCCATTGAGGCCCTGGGCGCGATCACGGTGCTGTGCACCGACAAGACCGGTACGCTCACCGAAAACAAGATGGGCGTGGCTGCGCTTGCCGTCGGCAATATTCACGGCAGCGTCGAGTCGCTCGACGATCCTGCGCTGCAAGGCGTGCTCGAAACAGCAACACTCGCCAGCCAGCCGAGATCGCACGATCCCATGGAGCGCGCGCTGCAGGAGCTGGCCCTGGCCCGGCCGGAAGTTTGCGCTGCCGTCGGGCGCCGACAGCACGTCTGCGAATATCCGTTTTCAACCCAATCCCCGGCCGTCGCCCACGTCTGGTCGCAAGCCGATGGCAAGGCGTTGTTCGTGGCCTGCAAGGGCGCACCGGAAACTGTTGCCGACCTGTGCCGGTTGTCCGCCAGCCGGCGTGGCACGGAACTTGCCGAGGTCGACGCGATGGCGCGGCGCGGACTGCGGATTCTCGCCGTGGCCTCAGCGCCTTGGCCGGCCGGAGAAGCTGGCTTGCCGGCGTCCATGCACGACTTCCCGTTCGAGTGGTGCGGCCTGGTGGGGTTCGCCGATCCGCTGCGAAGCGGCGTGCCGGAAGCGGTGGCGACGGCGCATGCTGCCGGCATTCGCGTCATCATGCTGACCGGCGACCACGTGGAAACCGCGCGGGCCATTGCCAACCAGGCAGGGCTGGTCGGGCACGACGATGTCGCGCTGGGCAGCGCCATCGAAGGTCTCGATGACGACGCGGTGGGCACGCGCATCGCCTCGGCGAACGTGTTCGCGCGGGTGCGGCCCGAGCACAAGTTGCGCCTGGTGAATGCGCTCAAACACGCGGGCCAGGTTGTCGCCATGACCGGCGATGGCGTCAACGACGCACCGGCGCTGATGGCCGCCCACGTCGGCGTTGCCATGGGCGCGCGCGGCACCGACGTTGCCCGGGAAGCGGCCTCGATCGTGTTGCTGGACGACAATTTCGTCACCATCGTCCGCGCCGTGGCCCTGGGTCGCGGTATCTACGACAACATCCTGCGCGCGGTGCGCTACATCCTGGCGGTGCACGTTCCCATTACCGGTCTCGCCCTGTTGCCCTTGTTCACGGGCGGTTCGCTGGTGCTGCTGCCACTTCACGTGGTGTTTCTCGAACTCATCATCGACCCGGCCTGTTCTATCGTCTTCGAACGCGAGCCGGCGGCGGCCGGCATCATGCACAGGCCGCCGCGCCCGCCCGCGCAGACACTGCTGACGTGGCGCGGCCTGCTCGGATGCCTTGGCCAGGGTGCGGTCATGTTCGCGATCGTGTGCGCGATGTACGCGCTGGGACACTCGCTCGCGCTGCCAGCCACGCAACTGGGCGCGCTCGCCTTTACCGCGTTGGTCGCTGGCAACCTCGGACTGATCGTCCTGTACCGTGCGGGCGCTTCGCTCTCCACGAGCTTGCGCAAACCAAACCCGGCGTTCTGGGTAGTGACGCTGTCGGCACTCGGCGTGCTCACGCTGGTGACGCGATTCGAGCTGCCCGCGCAGTGGTTCGGATTCGCACCGCCGCCGGCCGGCCCCTGGTGGCTCGCGCTGCTGACACCGCTTGCGGTGGCGGCCGCGATGAAGGCCATGCACAAATCGAGGTCTTGACCTGCATCAACATCGGGTGTGCGCAAACGCGTCTACTGGCAACGTAGCGTCAGCCGACGAAGTGCAAGGCCGAAAATGGACCGGGTAAAAGGCAAAGTCTGCATCATCACCGGCGCGGCGCTCGGTATCGGTCGCGCCTGCGCGCTGCGGCTGGCGGCGGAGGGCGCCTACCTGGCCCTGTTCGATGTTCTGGACGACGCCGCCAGGCAACTGCTCGACGAGTTGCAGGGAATCCAGGCCAACGGAAAATCCGCGCGCTACTGGCATGTCGATGTCAGCAATGAAAAAGCCGTGGCGGCGGCAGTCAACGGCGTCGCCGAGCACTTCGGCGCGGTGCATGTGCTGGTCAATAACGCAGGCATCGCCGGCGTCGACAAGCCCACGCATGAGATCACCGAGGAAGAGTGGGACCACGTGCAGGCGACCAACGTCAAGGGCGTGTTCTTCTGCACCAAGCACGCCATCCCGCACCTGCGGCGCGCCAGCGCAGGAAGCATCATCAACGTGTCGTCGATCTACGGGCTGGTCGGCGCGGCCGATGTTCCGCCGTATCACGCCGCCAAGGGCGCGGTCACCCTGATGAGCAAGACCGACGCGATGATCTATGCCGCCGACGGCATCCGGGTGAACTCGGTCCATCCGGGCTACATCCAGACACCTATGCTTGAACGGCACCTGCACGAGCTCGGGGCTTCCGACCTGGAGGCCGCCCACCGGGAAGCCGGTCTCCCGCACCCGCTCGGCCACATCGGCGAACCCGACGACATCGCCTGGGGCGTGGTTTACCTGGCTTCCGAGGAGTCGAAATTCATGACCGGCGCCGAGTTGGTGATCGACGGCGGCTACACGGCGTGCTAGGCCTCCCCATCCCGCAACAAAGCCTTGATCCGCATCAAGGCGCGCTGCCCCCACCGGCCTACATTGACAGAACGTACTTGAACCGGAGCTACGCATGAACGCCACGCCACTGGTAAGCCAGACCTCGGAAGTTTCCGGGTTTCCCCGCTGGTCGGAAACGCTGCACGACCGTAGCCGCGTCCTGATCCGGCCGATCAACAAGCTCGACCATGACGCGGAGCGCGCCTTCATCGAGGGCCTGTCGCCGGAGTCGCGGCACTTTCGCTTTCTTGGCGCGGTGGGCCACCCCAGCGAGCGCATGCTCGATCAGTTCACCGACATCGACCCCGCGCGCGAGGCCGCCTTCGTCGCTGTCGTGCCCGTCGACTCCCACGAACGCATAGTCGGCGTCAGCCGTCTCGTCGCCGATGACGACGGTCTGAACTGCGAATGCGCCGTCACGGTCAGCGACGACTGGCAAAACAAGGGCCTCGGCACGGTCCTGATGAAGCACCTGATCGAAGTTGCCCGTGCGCGTGGGCTACGCACGATGATCTCCATAGACTCGTTCGAGAACATGGAAATGAAGGATCTGGCGCGGCACCTGGGCTTCCAGACCCGGGTCGATCCCGACGACGCGCACCAGGTCATCCACGAACTGGTGCTTTGAAGGCAAGCCGCCTTAAGGCGGCGGTCTTGCCCGGACAGTTCCATTGGCTCGCGCGTCGGCCGGCGCGTCGGATGTTATGGGCCTGTTCATGTTTTAGTACTTGCTAATTTAGCGCGTATGCATATACTAAGTTCCAGGCCACCCCGGCCGGAGGCCTCCATGAACAAGCGCAAATCAACCCTCGAAGCAGATCCGATGACGCGCATGCAACAGCACGCGTGCGAGGCGTCGCTCCTGCTCAAGGCCATGGGTAACGAACAGCGCCTGCTGGTGCTGTGCAATCTGGTCGACAACGAACTCAGCGTCGGTGAGTTGCAGGCGAAGATCCGGCTCAGCCAGTCGGCGCTATCCCAACACCTGGCCGTTCTGCGTGAGGCCGGCATGGTCGAGACACGCCGCTCGGCGCAGACGATCTTCTATTCGCTGCCGCCGGGGCCGGTGCATCAGCTGATGCACGCCCTGCACGACATCTATTGCGGCGATACGGAATGAACCGTCCAAACAAATGAGGATCAGGTCATGGCACACATAGTCGTCATCGGAGCTGGTTTGGGCGGCATGAGCGCCGCTTACGAACTGCGCGCAACCCTGGGCCCGTCGCATCGCATCACGGTAATCGGCGACGGCGACCGTTTCAGTTTCACGCCATCCAATCCCTGGCTGGCGGTCGGCTGGCGCGAGGCCGCCGACATCACCCTGCCGGCGGCGGAGCATCTGGCCAAGAAGGACATCACTTTTCTGCCCAATCCCGTCACGGAGATTCACGCGGCGGAAAAAACCGTGCTCACCCGCGCCGGCCAGCGCATCGGCTACGACTACCTGCTGATTTGTACCGGACCCGAACTTGCGTTTGAAGAAGTGCCCGGACTCGGTCCGGCGCCCGGTCACAGTCAATCGGTCTGCACCACGCCGCACGCCGCCGGCGCATGGGCGGCCTACCAGGCATTTCTCCAGAACCCGGGCCCGATCGTGGTCGGCGCAGTCCAGGGCGCCAGTTGCTTCGGTCCGGCATACGAGTTCGCGATGATCCTGGACGCCGACCTGCGAAAGCGCAAGTTGCGCGACAAAGTGCCCATGACCTTTGTCACCAGCGAGCCCTATATCGGGCACATGGGCCTGGGCGGCGTCGGCGATTCCAAGGGTTTGATGGAATCGGAAATGCGCCAGCGCCACATCAAGTGGATCACCAACGCGAAGGTGGGCGAGGTCCGCGCCGGCGAAATGACGGTGCTCGAACACGACGACGACGGCAAGGCGAAGAAGGAACACGCGCTGCCGTTCGGTTTCGCGATGCTGCTGCCTGCATTCAAGGGCGTGCCGGCGGTGGCGGCGGTCGAGGGCCTGTGCAATCCGCGCGGCTTCGTGATCGTCGACAAGCACCAGCGCAGCCCGAAATACCCTGAAATCTTCGCGGCCGGCGTCTGCGTCGCGATTCCGCCGGTGGAGGTCACGCCGATAGCGACCGGTGCGCCCAAGACCGGATTCATGATCGAGTCGATGGTGACCACGATCGTGCGCAACATCCAGGCGGAATTGCGCGGCGATCCGGCCGATTTCGAAGGCACCTGGAATGCCGTGTGCCTGGCCGACATGGGCGACAGCGGCGTCGCCTTCGTCGCGTTGCCGCAGATACCGCCACGCAACGTGACCTGGGCGAAGAAAGGCAAATGGGTGCACGTAGCAAAGGTCGCCTTCGAAAAATACTTCCTGTTCAAGATGCGCAATGGCAGTTCGGAGCCGATCTTCGAGAAACACATGATGGGCTTGCTTGGCATCGAACGGCTCAAGGACAAGAAGCGCGCCTCGTCGAAATGAAACCGCGACCCACCTCCCCCAACATCAGAAAGGAACTGCCATGAACCTCGATCGTGCCGTTATGGCCTTCGCCGGCGTGATGATCCTCATCAGCGTCGCACTCGTCTATTACGTTTCGCCCTGGTGGCTGCTGTTCACGGCCTTCATCGGACTGAATCTGTTCCAGGCCAGCTTCACCGGATTCTGCCCGGCAGCCATCGTGTTCAAGAAGCTCGGGGTGGCGGGCGGCGGCCACGCGTTCAAGTGAGCAGCTTTCGCCAGATATTCGGGGTCGGTTTGCTGGTCGGCCTGGTCGCGTGCGGCCAACAGGAGTCCGAGCCGACCCTGCCTGCGTTGCCGCAACTCGACACCGTGCTCGTAACCGGCGGCGGCGCCTCCGGGCGAACCTGGGACGGCGTGATCGAAGCGGTCCGGCAAGCCGACCTGACCGCGCAGACCAGCGGACGCGTCGCCACGGTCAGCGCCGACGTCGATGATCGCGTCACCGCCGGAGCCGTATTGCTGCGTCTGAGCGCGGTCGAACAGCAAGCCGGCGCCGACGCGGCGCGTGCCCAGTTGCGCGCCGCCCAGGCCGGAGCGCTGGAAGCGGAATCCAACTACAAGCGCTATGCCGCCCTGGGCTCGCAACAATTCGTTTCACGCTTGCAGCTCGACCAGGCGCGGGCGGCGCGCGATGCCGCCGTCGCTGCCCGCGATGCTGCGCGGGCACAACTTGCGCAGGCGGCACAGCAGGCCGAGTACACCGTGGTGCGCGCGCCGTTCGATGGCATCGTCAGTGCGCGCCGGGTCGAGCCCGGCGAAAGCGTCGCTCCGGGACAAGCGCTGATGACCGTGTACGCGCCGGGCGCCCAGCGCATCGAAGTGCAGGTACCGCAGTCCGAGGCCGACGCGATTCGCGCAGCGAACCGGGCGCAAGTCCTGCTTGCCGACGGCCGCAGCCTTGCGGCGTCGACGGTCACGGTGTTTCCTGCTGCCGATCCGGCCACGCACAGCGTCGCCGTTCGCATCGCGCTTCCCGACCTGGCCGATGCGCCGCAGCCCGGCGCGACGGCCAAGGTCCTGTTTCCCATTACCGGTGGCGAACACCCGCCGCAGATTCCACGCAGCGCGCTGGTACAGCGCGGCGAGGTGAGCGCGGTGTATGTCGTGGCCGGCAATCGCCTGTCGCTGCGCCAGTTGCGCCTCGGCCAGAACATCGGCGACAAGATCGAAGTATTGGCTGGCTTGAAGCCGGACGAAACCATTGCCGCCGACCCGGTCGCCGCCTTGCAGGCGCTCGCTGCGCAGCGCAAGGCCGCGGGTGGCGACCATGAATGACGGGCATGGCGGCGCGCGTTTCGGTCTGTCCGGCCGCCTGGCGGCAGCGTTCCAGTCGAATCCGCTGACGCCGATCCTCGCCTTGCTTGGCCTGCTGCTTGGCCTGGTGGCGGTAATGATCACGCCGCGCGAAGAAGAGCCGCAGATCGACGTGACCATGGCCAACGTGTTCGTACCGTTCGCCGGCGCCAGCTCGCGCGATGTCGAACAGCTGGTCAGCACGCCGCTGGAGCAGAAGCTGTCGGAGATCGAAGGCGTCAAGCACGTCTACTCGACCAGTCGTCCGGGCATGGCGGTGCTGACCGTCGAATACACCGTCGGCGTGGAGCGCCAGCCGGCGATCGTGCGCCTGTACAACCAGGTCTACTCCAACCAGGACTGGCTGCCGCCCGGCATGGGCGTGGGCCAGCCGATGATCAAGCCCAAGGGCATCGACGATGTGCCGGTCATGGCGCTGACCTTGTGGACCGACGATCCGGCCCGCGGCGCCACCGAGCTTGCCGAAGTCGCGCACACGCTGGAAACCGAGCTCAAGCGGATCAACGGCACGCGTGACGTCTACACCATTGGCGCACCGGATCGCGTGGTCGCGGTGACGCTGGATTCAGCCAGACTCGCTGCGTACAACCTGACTGTGGCCGACCTTGCCCAGTCCTTGCAGGCGGCAAACGCCGTGCGCCAGGTTGGCGAACGCGTCGGCGGCAACGGCGCGGTGCCGCTCACCGCCGGCACCTTCCTGGTCGATGTCGACGCGGTGTCCGACCTGGTCATCGGTCTGGACAACGGCCGTCCGCTACGGCTTTCCGATGTCGCCGACGTGCGCGCCGGCGCCGACATCGCTACGCGCTACGCCTGGCATGGTGCGCCACCGGGCCGGTCGGGCCCCGCCAACGGACTGGCGCCAGCGGTCACCATCGCCATCGCCAAGAAACCCGGAAGCAATGCCGCCGACATCACCGGCGCGGTCAGCCGTCGCCTCGCGCAACTCGAAGGCGAGCTGATCCCGGAAGGCGTCCACGTCATCGTCACTCGCGACTACGGCCAGACCGCGACCGACAAGGCGCTCAAGCTGATACAGAAGCTGGTGTTCGCCACCGCTTCGGTCGTCCTGCTGGTGCTGTTCGCCCTCGGCTGGCGCGAAGCCGTCGTGGTCGGCAGCGCGGTGGTGTTGACGCTGGCGATCACCCTGTTCGCCTCCTGGGCCATGGGTTTCACGCTCAACCGCGTCTCACTGTTCGCGCTTATTTTTTCCATCGGCATCCTGGTCGACGACGCCATCGTGATCGTCGAGAACATCCACCGGCACATGGCGCGCGGCGGCAAGAGCCTGCGCGAGGCCATCCCGCCGGCCGTGGACGAAGTCGGCGGCCCGACCATCCTGGCCACCTTCACCGTGATCGCGGCGCTGATGCCGATGGCCTTCGTCTCGGGCCTGATGGGCCCCTACATGCGACCGATCCCGATCAACGCCTCGGTCGGCATGTTGCTGTCGCTGGCGATCGCGTTGGTGGTGACGCCCTGGTTGTCGCTGAAACTCCTGTCGCGGCACGGCGCGGGCGAGCCGGCAAGCACGGACACGACAGATGGCCCGAATGCCGCGGAGGAAAAGCAGGCGTCCCGGCTGCATCGTCTGTTCGACAGGATCATGCGCCCGTTCCTCGACCCCGAACGCGGCAGCCGGCGTCGCAAATTCTTCTTCGGCGGCGTCATCGGACTGGTCGTGCTGGCGGCATCGCTCGCCGCGCTGCAGCTGGTGGTGCTGAAGATGCTGCCGTTCGATAACAAGTCCGAGCTGCAGGTGGTCGTCGACCTGCCCGAGGGCCGCACGCTGGAAGACACCAACGCCCTGCTGACCGAGCTGGCGACGACGCTGGACGCGGTGCCGGAAGTGCTCCACTACCAGGGCTACGCGGGCACGTCGGCGCCGATGAATTTCAACGGACTGGTACGCCAGTATTTTCTGCGCAGCGGCAGCAATGTCGGCGACCTGCAGGTAAACCTGGTCGACAAACACGAGCGCGATCGGCAGAGCCATGACATCGCGCGGGCCTTGCGGCCGATGCTGGCCGCGATCGGCAAGCGCCATCACGCGTCCGTGAAGGTGGTGGAAGTGCCCCCGGGCCCGCCGGTGTTGTCGCCACTGGTGGCCGAACTCTACGGCCCGGACTACGCACGCAGCCGCGAGCTCGCGCTAGTGCTGGAAAAAAGATTTGCGCAAACCGAAGGCATCGTCGATATCGATACCAGCGTGGAGAGCGACGCAACGCGCGAAACGATCGTCCTCGATCGCGCCCGTGCCGCGCGCCTGGGCGTGTCGCAGACGGCCATTGCCGACGCGCTTGCGGCGGCGGTCGGCGGGCTCGACGCCACCTACATGCACGACGGCACGTCGAAATATCCGCGGCCCGTGCGCTTGCGCCTGCCCGCCTCGGACCAGGCGGGAATCGAGCGCCTGCTGGCGCTGCGCGTGCGCGGTGGCGAAAATCAACTGGTGCCGCTGTCGGAACTGGTGACTGTGCAGCGCAGCGCGTGGGACGGCGCGGTCCACCACAAGGACCTGCTGCCGGTCGTGTACGTGACCGCGGACGAGGCCAGCAGCATCGACAGCCCCCTGTACGGAATGTTCGACCTGGTCGGACAACTCAACGACAACACGGTCGGCGGCCACAGGATTGCACAAACCTTCATCGCCCAGCCCGGGGACACCAGCGACTTCGCCATCAAGTGGGACGGCGAATGGCAGATCACCTATGAAACCTTTCGCGACATGGGCATCGCCTACGCCGCGGGTATGGTGCTGATCTACCTGCTGGTGGTCGCGCAATTCCGCAGCTACCTGGTGCCGCTGGTGATCATGGCCCCGATCCCGCTGACCGTGATCGGCGTGATGCCGGGACACGCCCTGCTGGGAGCGCAATTCACTGCCACCTCGATGATCGGCATGATCGCGCTCGCCGGAATCATCGTGCGCAACTCGATCCTGCTGGTCGACTTCATCAACCAGGCCGTTGGCGAGGGCCGCAGTCCCGAAGACGCCGTGGTCGACGCCTGCGCCGTGCGCGCCAAACCCATCGTGCTGACCGGCCTGGCGGCGATGATGGGCGCCTTCTTCATTCTCGACGACCCGATCTTCAATGGCCTGGCTGTGTCGTTGATCTTCGGCATCCTGGTCAGCACGATGCTGACCCTGGTGGTCATCCCGCTGTTGTATTACGGGTTGTTGTCGGCCAAGGCGCGGCGCGCGCGAGCGGCCTGACCTGCGCCTCAATCATGGAGAACCGACCGATGACTTCAGAAAATCCGATCCGCATCAACCTGGAGCAGGATGGCGATTACGCCTTCCGTATCAGCTTCGACGATACCGCGCTGGAGCCGTTGTTGTCCGACGAAGCGGCGCCGCTGGGGCACGATCGTGGCCCCAACCCGTCGCGCCTGCTGCTGGCCAGCGTCGCCAATTGCCTGGTTGCGAGCCTGCTGTTTGCATTGCGCAAGCAGCGCAACCAGCCGGGCAAGCTGCGCGCGGAAATCACCGCCAGCCTGGTGCGCAACGCGGAAGGACGCTGGCGGATCCCGCAGGCTTTCGTTGAATTGCAGTTGCCCGAGGGCAACGAACATTACCAGCACCTCGACCGCGTGCTCGAGCAGTTCGAGGAATTCTGCGTCGTCACCCAAAGCGTGCGCAAAGGCATTGACGTACAGGTCACCGTCAAGGATGCGCACGGCAATGTCCTGCTTGGCGACAAGAGTTTCGAGGCCGGCGCGTGAGCTGCCCACTGCCGATCGTCGGCCTGCAATGCCGTAAACTTGATCGCTCCCACGCGCCTGACTTTGTTCCCGGAGGTTTGCCATGATTCGCATATTCCTGCTATCGCTCCTGCTGTTCGCCGCGCCCACGTGGGCGGCCGATGTTCTCGACACGAAGGTATTGGCGGCGTTGCCGAATCTCGCCAACCCCGCGCCCAATCTCGTGACCGCCGGGGCGTTGCAAGCCAAGGACATTCCGGTCTCGGCATCGAGCGCCACCACGACGAAGCCCGCTGCCGAGCCGGCGGGCACGCTGGAATTTCCGCGAATCGAAGGGGCGGGCGGCGTATACAGGCTGCCTGCAGGCGTGGACATGCCCGCCGTGGATGCCGTCCATCGCGTGCTGATCGACGCTCACGAAGGCGAGACGATGGCTAACGGAATCAGCCGCCACCTTGAGGTAGCGGCGCGCGCGGTGAACCTGTACGCACTGGCGAAGGTGCCGCCGGAAAACCTGAAGGTTGCGGTGGTAGTTCATGGCAAAGCCACGCCGCTGGTGCTGACCGACGCCAGCTATCGTCGGCAGTTCGGTAAACCGAATCCGAACGCCGCGCTGCTCACCCAATTGCGCCAGTCTGGCGTGGAGCTCTACGTCTGCGGGCAGGCACTCAGCCATCAGGGCTATGTGGTCGCAGACGTCCACGATGACGTCCGTGTCTCGCTGTCGGCAATGACCAAGCTGGTCGAACTGCAGGCGGCTGGCTACGCCCTGATTCCCTAGCACAGATGAGCCAAAGTGCTGCAAATCAATATGGAGGCATCGACCCGGCGGATTATCGATGACGCCGTGTAGGGTTCAGCGCTAACTTCGACTTCGCACACCCTCGACATTCCGCGTTTGACCCATGGCGCAGGCTACGGCTTGCTGCCAGCTGTTGCCTGTGCAACGAACCCTCTCGCAGTGAGGCCGATGCTTGCTCCGAAGGCCAGGTGGACCAATAGGCTGGGATAGATCACGTTGAACCCGGACTGCCACGGCGTGGCGTCGCCGAAAAACATCGGCAGCGCAAGCGAGTTGACGATCACGTAGTAGGCGAGGCCATACACCGCACCGATTGCCGCCGGAGCGGCGAGACTTTGAAAGCGTTTCAGGATGAGCAGAAGCGGAAAGGCGGATACCCAACCGATCACGAAATGCTGGACCAACAGCACGACCCAGGTGGGCTCACCGAACAGAAGGACAGCGAGCTTTGGGCCATAGTACCCAACCCGCAGGCCAAGCAGCTTGAACAGAAAACCAAAGGGCATCATCACCAATGATGCGATGGTTCCCGAACGAGCTGCTTCCTTGAGCAAGCCTAGGTGGCGCATGGATCGAAGGGGCTAACGCCCTGCCCCAGACTGAACTTTTGGGTCTCGGAGCCACCCCGGATCGTGTCGCCAGTGAGGTTCCGGTGCGCGCCCGGATCACTGTCCAGAGCTGGCGCCGGTGTCATCCCGGCGATCGCAGTCGGGATCGATCGATGACGCTCGATCCTTGGTCTGTTGTTCATGCCTTCCCCAACTTGACATACAACTCGTCAGCCGGCAGCGGCCTGCTGAAAAGGTAGCCCTGGTATTCGTCGCAACCATGCTCACGCAGGAAGGCGAGCTGCGCTTGTGTTTCGACTCCCTCGGCGACCACACGAATATTCAACTTGTGCGCCATCACGATGATCGCGGTCACCATCGTTTCATCGTCCGTATCGGTGGTGAGATCGCGCACAAAAGACTGGTCGATCTTGAGCTTGTCGATGGGGAAGCGTTTGAGATAGCTCAGGCTCGAATAGCCGGTGCCGAAGTCGTCGAGTGACAATTCAGCGCCAAGCTCCTTCAGCTCCCGGAGAACGCCAATGGCTACCTCCGGATTTTCCATGATCACATTTTCAGTAATTTCCAGTCCCAGCCAATGCGGGTCCACACCAGCTTCTCTCAGCACCCGGGAGAATGTCTGCACCAGATGCTTCTGACGGAATTGACGCGGCGAGAGGTTGACCACCATGCGCCGTAGCTGCACCCCCTGGTCGCGCCACTGCTTAAGCTGGCTACAGGCCTGTCTGAGCACCCACTCACCGAGCGGCACGATCAGTCCGGAGTCCTCGGCTACAGGAATAAATCGGGCCGGGCCGACCAGGCCCAGTTGGGGGTGATTCCAGCGCACCAACGCCTCGGTTGCGACAACGCTGCCATCCGCAATATTCACCAGCGGCTGAAAGTGGAGCAGCAACTCGCTGCGATCGATAGCCTCGCGCAGACCGTTTTCCAGCAGCAATCGTTCAGCGGCAATCGCATTCATCGCCGGCGCGAAAAACTGGTAGCTTCCGCATCCCGCTTCTTTTGCATGATACATGGCCGCATCGCTGTTCTTGAGCAGTGTTTCGACGTCATCGCCGTCCTGCGGGTAGACAGCGATACCGATGCTGGCGCCGCTGCGCAAGTCCCTTCCGTTGACAATAAATGGCGCGGAAAGGGCGCCCAGTATTTTCTTGGCCACCAGCGCAGAATCCTCGGCAGCGCCCAGGCTCGCCAACAGGACGATGAATTCATCGCCGCCCTGCCTGCCGACGGAATCTTCTTCACGTAGACACCCGAGGATGCGCTGGGCCACCAACTGCAGCAACAGGTCGCCAATACTGTGTCCGAGAGAATCATTTATGGTCTTGAATTTGTCGAGGTCGAGGAACATCACGGCGAATCTGCCGCCCGAACGGTGGGCACGCGCGATGGATTGCTGGATCCGGTCCTGGATCAGGTTCCGGCCCGGCAATCCGGTAAGCGCATCGTGATTGGCCAGATGCAGGAGTTTTGCCTCTGCCGCTTTACGCTGGGTGGCCTCGCGTATGGTACCAATGAACTGCCTGCGTCCCGTCAGGTAAAACTCCGAAACCCGCAGATCAATCGGAAAACATTCACCGTTACTACGCTGTGCAACCACCTCCCGTTCGATGCCTATAACGCGTGCCTCGCCGGTTTGCAGGTAGTGACCCAAATAGCCATCATGCGCGCTGCGATAAGGCTCCGGCATCAGCATGGATACATTCTTGCCGATCACATCCCCGCCACGGTAACCGAACATCCGTTCCGCGCCCGGATTGAACAATCCGATGGTTCCGGCATCGGAAATGGTGACAATGCCATCGCTCACATTGTCCAGCACCGCCCGCACATGGCTCTCACTGTCCTGCAGCCGCATGAGCGCTTCGCGCGCTTTGCGTTCCGAGAGCACCAGCCTGGTCACTAGTGGCGTAAGCTGCCAACGTAGCAACAGCAGCGCAATAGCGAGTATGCCGACCATCAGCGGCAGCAGGTAACGAAGCTGGCTCCAGACCGGCGCATACAATTCGGCGCTATCCATCTTCAGCACCATGCCGAGACCAAGGTCGCCGACCGGGCTATAGGCCGCCACCACGTTCTGGCGGCGATAATCGCGCGCGGCAATGAATCCGGCACCTCCCTCCAGGGCATAGGTCATGGGCAACGGCACGCCTTGCGACGACCTTTTCGGCAAGGTCATGACCTGCGGATTCAGCGTCGTCGGGAAGCACCGCATCCTGGCGCCAAAGGACGCGCACAGCGCCAACTCCCCTGTCTTGCCCAGACTCCTGGCGTTCTCGAACATGGCAGCGATCGCGGGCAAGCGAGTCTCCGCGACCACCCTGCCGACGACGCGCTCCGCTTTCAAGATGTCGATGCTGTGCTGCAGCAGGAAACCATCTCTCCATAGTAGTCGCGGGCGCCCTGGAAGATTGAGTGGCACCGCCAGTTCGGGCCGCTGCGCAAAGGCGCCCCCACGCGCGAGCTCTCGCCCGTCCTCGCTGAAAATCGCAATCGCCGAAATCCCAGTCTGGAGAACAGTCGGGACTACGTATCGATTGAGCCCGTCCAGGGCTGCGTCATCGCCAGCACGCTCGTTCAGACGCTGCAATTGATCGATCACGAACGGTCGATTGACAATTGTCGCTATCCTGTCAAAACCTCCCTGGATCTCGAACTGGGCCAGTTTCACGCGGTTTTGCAGAGACGACTGGAGGCTGCTTCTCAGCAGATCCTCGGCATGGCGCTCCATGACATAGAAGACCATGGCGCCGACCATGACCGTGACCGCGATCAAAATCGACCCAGCGACCAGGCTGATCCGCTGTTGGTGGATTTCTCCAGGTTGCATGATTCCCTGAGCAGGACAGGTGGATAAAAGGTATAAAACGGGTTATCGGGTAAAGATCATAGTCCAGTATTGTCAGGCAAGACATCGGGCCTGCGGCTTCCCGACCAACGGCTCACCGAGGGAGTCGATCCATGCTGTATCGATTGCGTGCCGACTTCCAGCTCACGATCATCACCCTGTTCGGCGCCTGCGCGGTCTTCGGACTCCTGCCCTTTGCGATCTATCGATTCCATAGCGGCGCGCTTATCGTTGGCCTTGTCGATTCCGTTCTTGTGCTGGGCATTTCTGCGGCGGTGATCTACGCTTGGCGCAGCGGCGACACGCGGCGGCCAGGGCTGTTCATGCTCGTCATCGATACCGCCGGAGCGATGACGAGCGCCACGATTCTCGGAGAGGCCGGCCGGGATTGGATGTACGTCGCGCTGGTGGCCAACTTCTTTCTGGTCGACCGCCGACTGGCCAGCATTTTCACCGTGCTGGCGCTGCTGGTGCTGGCAGTGCACGGCAAGTCATTCGGAACCACGCTGCAGCTGGTCTCGTTCCTTACCACTGCTTCACTGGTGAGCGCGTTCGCTTTCATCTTCGCCGCACGGACCGAGACCCAGCGTCTCCAGCTCGAAACGCTCGTCACGCGCGACCCCCTCACCGGCGTCGGCAATCGACGGGCGATGGAACAGGAGCTGCTGATCGCCATCGAGACCCACAAGCGCAGCCGCACGGCGTTTGGCCTGATCATGCTGGATCTGGATCACTTCAAGCGCGTCAATGACCAGTGCGGGCATGATGCCGGCGACCGGGTATTGATCGCCTGCGCGGGGCTGATCCGGCAATCCACCCGGAAAGTGGATCGCCTGTTTCGCTTCGGCGGCGAAGAATTCGTGTTGCTGTTGCCCGGGACGGATGTCGCCGGCCTGCAACGGGTCACCGAGAATCTTCGGAACAAGATCGCCGCGGAACTGCGTGGTCCGGCCGGCCCGGTGACCGGCTCTCTGGGGGCCGCCGCCCTGAGGCCGGATGAAGACTGGCCGTCCTGGCTGGCGCGAGCGGATGCAGCTCTCTATCGGGCCAAAGAGGGCGGTCGCGACCGTGCGGTCGTCGATGGGGTCGAGGCGGCCGCCGCGCGCTAGGCTCGTGCGGCCTGGCCTCGGCGTTTCATCGCGCCGAAGCACTCGCCGACTACCTTTCGAAAAGACCGGAAAAAGTCCGTCGCTGTGTCCGTGCTGGTGCCGGTCCAGTCGGGCCGCCTTTGCTTCAATTTGAAGCATGGATGACCCGATCGCGTCATGAACTTTGCCTAAGGTTCGTGCACCCACGACCCGGAGAGGCATCCCATGCGCAGTCTGCCCACACTCAGCAGTATCCTGCTTTGCATCCTGTCCGCCGGCTGCAGCCTGCAACCGGCGGTAAGCGCCACTGAGAATGCAACGACTTATGGAACGGCATTCGGATCGCGAACCACTTCGCCGGTAGCGAACACGTCCAGTTATCGATCAGCCATTGCGGCGGCGATAAAGGAACGACGGATATACTCGCCAGCGGGCAGCAACGCGTTCGAGATTTACCTCGCATGGCATGCGGCACACCCGGATGACGCATCGATCAGGATTGCGTTGCTCGAGCTTGAGCCATACCTGGTGATCGCTAGCGAACAAAACCTGAATCATGGCGATATCGCTGAGGCGCGTCGCTTGATTGGGCTGATAGCGGCCGCTGATGTCCAGGCAGGCGCATTGCCCAGATTGCGCGAACAATTGGCTTTGCAGGCCAAGATGCCGCTCCTCCATGAATCGAAATTTTGATGCCGTTCGCGGCGTCGGTCACCTCATTGCAACATTGGGAACTCATCATCCCCTGAGAGTTGGCAGGAGATTCATGATGCGCCAGGTTCACGCGCTACTGGTCCTTTTCGTGTTGGGTCTGTCCAGCGCAGCCTCGGCACAGGTCGACGAACCCGAACGACTTCGTATCCACGGATCGAATCGACTGGGCGCCAACCTAGTGCCAGCCATGGTGGAGAGCTGGCTCAAGAGCATCGACTATGTCGGAATCCGGCGCCGCGAAGCGGGACCAACGCGTACCGAAATCAGCGCCAGCCGGGACGGGCAGGCCTTGATCGTCGAAATCGACAAGCGCGGCACGGCGGCGGGCATCAACGCCATCATCGAAGGCAAAGCGGACATCAGTATGTCGGCCCGGCGGCCGACCGCGCAGGAAATCGATGACGCCTGGCAACTGGGCGGCCTGAGTTCGTCCACACAGGAATTCGTGGTCGCCATCGATGGCCTGGCGCTTGTCACCGCGCCTGGGAATCGTATATCCGAATTGAGTCTGTCCCAACTGCGCGATGTCCTGAGCGGAAAAACCCGCGACTGGCGAGAACTAGGCGGCCATGCCGGACCGATCGTCGTGCATGCGCCGGGCACCAATACCGGCACTCATGAGTTGCTGACGCAATTGGTGCTGGCAGGTGGGAAAATCTCTCCGCGGGCCAAACGGCATGCCAGCTATGCCAGGATCGTCGCTGCCATCGATGCGGACCCGAATGGTATCGGTGTCATAGGCCTGCGCGCCCCGCGGGGCAAACTGAAAGTATTGGCCATTCGGGACGGCACGCGGGCACTCACGCCCAACATGCTGTCGGTGGCTTCGGAAGACTATCCGCTGTCGCAGCGTCTGTATTTACATGTCGGCGGCCTGGTCACGGCTTTGGGTCGCGGCTTTGCCCAGTACGCCATTTCGCCTGCCGGCCAGGACGTGGTCGCGCACAGCCAATTCGTTTCGCTCGGGCTGCGACCCATGCAGGCCGACGAATCGGACAACACGCCGCAGGAATACCGGCAGATTGTCGGTAACGCCAAGCGGTTGCCGATGACGCTGCATTTCGCCAAGGGCCTGGACCTGTTCGACAGCCGCGGTCGCCAGGATGTGGAAAGGTTGGCCACCTTCCTGAGCCGGCCGGAAAATGCGCAGCGCAAGGTAGTACTCGTCGGCTTCGCCAATCCAGAGCCGAAAGCGCCTTATCAATCGCTTTCGTTTAGCCAGGAGCGCGTTGATTTCGTGGCTAGCGAACTTCTTGCCCTCAACATGAAAGTGGTTACCGTACGCGGCATGGGCGGGCGCATGAATCTTGCCGACGCCAGGCAGCCCTCCGCGCGCTATCGCAATGAGCGGGTCGAAGTGTGGTTGCGCTGACAACGAAGGCGATATCGACATGCTGAGCCAGAAATCGATGGCCGTGGCTACCGCGGCGGTGCCGCGGCAATCGCGGCTCGACCTCGCATTCGAGCCGGGCCAAATCTACCCGGTCTACCAGCCGGTCGTGCGGCTGGACGACCTTGTCGTGGTGGCGCATGAAGGGTTGATCCGGCTTCGGGGGGATGACTGCTCGCCCTTGCAACTCCTGGAGATGGCGCGCACCAGTGGTCGACTCGGCGAGCTGGAAACGCTGGCAGCGCGGGTCGTCGCCCAAGGCTACGATTATCTGAAGCCCGGCGTGCACCTGACGATAAATCTCAGTGCGCAGGCCATCCTGCAGAACGCGGTGCGCCCAGACGATATTTTGGCGAGCCTGTCTGCCGCCGGCATGGATCTCGGGCGCTTCGTGGTGGAACTGACCGAGCATGACATCGTCGACGATTCGGCCCAACTTGCGGAGGCAGTCGGCTTCCTGCGCGCATCGGGAATCCGGATCGCCCTCGACGATTTCGGCAATGGCCACTCCAACTTCGAAATGTGGCACCAGATCTCTCCCGAATTCGTCAAGATTGATCGTTACCTTGTCGACGGAATCGCCCGAAGCGCGGGCAAGCTGGCCATCGTCAAGGCCATAATATGTGTTGCCGCGACGCTGGGCGCCGAGCTCATCGCCGAAGGTATCGAAACGCAGGATGATCTGGTGGTGGTGCGCGATTTGGGCATCGGTTATGGTCAGGGTTACTTGTTGGGCAGGCCGCAGCCGCAGCCAGTGCACGATGTGCCTACCCAAGTCGGTGCGGCCTTGACAGCCAAGCTCCCGGTCCACCCGCAATCACGGCGACTGACGGACAATCGTCGTTTGACCGCCGCACATTTTCAGGTCGACGCTCCGACGGTATCCCGCACTACCTGCAACAACGAGGTAGCGGAGATGTTTCAGCGCCACGCCGATCTCCACGCGCTGGCGGTATTGGAAGACCAGCGCCCGATCGGCATCATCAACCGGCGGGTGTTCACCGAAAATTACGCGAAGCCGTTTATTCGTGAACTGCACGGACGCAAGCCTTGCACCGTCTTCATGAACGACTCGCCCGTGTTGTGCGAAATCAACAAATCGGTCGACTCCATGATCGAAATTTTGCGCGGCGAAGACCAGCGCTACCTCAGCGATGGCTTCGTCCTCACCGAAGGCGGTCTGTACCGCGGACTGGGGACGGGACAGTCCCTGGTCCGGCGCGTCACCGAACAACGGATAGAAGCGGCACGGTATGCCAATCCGCTGACGTTCCTTCCGGGGAACACTCCGGTTACCGAGCACATAGACCGTCTCCTGGAAAGCCAGCGCGAATTCGTGGCTGCCTACTTCGACCTGAACCACTTCAAGCCGTTCAACGATCAGTATGGTTACTTCCGTGGCGACAAGATGATTCTGCTGGTCGCGGCCACGATCAGCCAGCATGTCGACCCGACCGTGGATTTCGCCGGTCATATCGGCGGCGACGATTTTATCGTTCTGTTTCAGAGCGACGACTGGGAACGGCGCTGCCGGTCCATCATCGCGGAGTTCAACCAGTCGGCTCGGGCGTTGTTCGATGCCGACGACCTTGCGCGCGATGGCCTGCACAGTGAGGACCGGCAAGGAAACCGCACCTTCTTCCCCTTGTCCACACTCGCTATTGGTGCGGCACTAATCCCCTCTGGCAGTCAACAGTATGCCGAGGACGTAGCCTCGCTAGCGGCGGCCGCCAAGCGCAAAGCCAAACGGCATAGCCTGGGGTTTCATGTCGAATAGATCGGAACCGGGGAGGCCATGAGAGCCGACGGTGATCTATGAACGACAGGCAATGGCCTGGGCGAAAGCTTTGAATGGATGTTCGACCTTCGCTCGCACGCTCGCTTTGGCATTCTCTGGCCGCGCCGGGCAAATTCTCCCCTCATATTCTGTGATAATGAGCCAGCCGCATTGCGCCAGCCATTTCCGGCAGCCGCGCGTGGCACTTCCGCACCCACGGAGTTTGCAATGGACCCCCTTGCCCTGGCCCGAGTCCAGTTCGCCGCAAATATCTCGTTCCACATCCTGTTTCCGACCATCACCATCGCGATGGGTTGGTTCCTGTTGTTCTTCAAGATGCGTTTCCGCGCGACGCGGGACGACAAGTGGATGCAGGCCTATGGATTCTGGGTGAAGGTGTTCGCCCTGAGCTTTGCACTGGGCGTGGTCAGCGGCGTCACCATGAGTTTCCAGTTCGGCACCAACTGGCCGGGATACATGAATACCGTCGGCAATATCGCCGGCCCCCTGCTCGCCTATGAGGTGCTCAGCGCGTTCTTCCTGGAAGCCACGTTCCTGGGCGTGATGCTGTTCGGTCGCCAGCGCGTCTCCGACAACATGCACACGCTGGCGACGTTCCTGGTCGCGGCCGGCACCACGTTGTCGGCGTTCTGGATACTGGCGTTGAATTCCTGGATGCAGACTCCCGTCGGTTTCGAAATGATCGACGGCCAGGCGCACGTGTTGAGCTGGTGGACGGTGATATTCAATCCCTCGCTGTCCTACCGGCTGACGCACATGCTGTTGGCCTCCGGCCTGACCGCAAGCTTCCTGATCGCCGGCGTGTCCGCCTACCAGTGGCTTCGCGGCGATCGTGCGCCGGCGGTGATGGCGGCGTTGCGTTCCGGCGTGTTCATCGCGGCGAGTCTGATTCCCGTGCAGATTCTTGTTGGCGACCTGCATGGCCTCAACACGCTGGAATATCAGCCGGCCAAGATCGCCGCCATGGAAGGTCTCTGGCATACCGAGCGCGGCGCGCCGCTGGTGCTGGTGGCGATGCCGAATCAAGCTGGACAGCGCAACGATTACGCCATCGCGATTCCAAAGCTCGCCAGCGTGATCCTCACGCATTCTGCAGATGGCGAGGTCAAGGGCCTCGACGAGTACGTCGGCGAGCAGCCGCCGGTGGCGCCGGTGTTCTGGGCGTTTCGGATCATGGTCGGCGTTGGCGTGCTGATGCTCGTCAGTTCCTGGCTGGCGGCATGGACGCTGCGCGGCGGACGCGAGCCTGGCGCCTGGGTCGCGCGTGCGCTGGTGACGATGACCTTCGCCGGCTGGCTGGCGACGCTGGCTGGTTGGTACGTCACTGAAATCGGTCGCCAGCCTTATCTCGTCCAGGGCCTGCTCCTTACCCGCGACGCCGCCTCCAGCACGCCGGCGTCGCTGATCGGGCTTTCGCTGGGCATGTACCTGGCGCTGTACCTGCTGCTGATCGTGTCCTACGTGACGGTCGTGTTTCATCTGGCGCGAAAGCGGGCACGGATCGACGACCCTGCCGCGCATGGACCGGCGACAGTCGCGGGCAGTGGCCCCGGAGCGAGTCATTCCGGACTCGGCAAGGAGTTACCGAAATGAATGTCTGGCTGCCGACAATTTTCGTGTTCCTGATGGCCTTGTCGATGCTCATCTATGTCGTTCTCGACGGCTACGACCTGGGCGTTGGCATCCTGTTGCGACGGGCCAATGACGCACACAAGGATGAAATGATCGCATCGATCGGGCCGTTCTGGGATGCCAACGAAACCTGGCTGGTGCTCGGCATCGGCATCTTGCTGGTGGCCTTCCCGGTCGCGCACGGGGTCATCCTCGGCGGCCTGTACCTGCCGGTCGCCTTTATGCTGGCCGGCCTGATCCTGCGCGGCGTGGCCTTCGATTTCCGGGTGAAGGCGCACGACGATCATCGGGCGTGGTGGAACCGGGCGTTCTACTTTGGTTCGTTGCTGGCAGCCCTGTCGCAGGGATTCATGTTGGGGATCTACCTGCTTGGGTTTCAATACAGCGTGGCGAGCGTTGCCTTTGCGTCGTTCATCGCACTCTCTTTGGTCGCCGGTTACGCGTTGCTCGGTGCCACCTGGCTGATCCTGAAGTCGGAAAACTCCCTGCTGCAACTTTCCATCCGCTGGGCTCGCGCCAGCTTGTGGCTGACCGGCGTTGGCATCGTGGCGGTGTCGATCGCCACGCCGCTGGTCAGCAGCCGGATCTTCGACAAATGGTTCGTCCTGCCGAACCTGTTCCTGCTGGCGCCAATTCCCTTGCTGACGCTGGCCGTGTTCGCAGTCTGCGATCGCACGCTGGCAAGGATGCTGCTAGGCAAACCGCATCGCGCCTGGCTGCCGTTCGCCTGCGCGGTGGCCTTGTTCCTGCTGGCCTTCATCGGCCTTGCCTACAGCCTGTTCCCCTATCTGGTGGTCGACCGGATCACCTATCTGGACGCCGCCACCGCGCCGGAATCGCTGAAGTTCATGCTGGTCGGCATTGCCATCACGCTGCCCGTGATCCTTGGCTACACCGCGTACTCGTATCGGGTGTTCTGGGGCAAGACGCGCGACCTGTCTTACTGACAGCGAGGCTCAGCCCGTCGCTTCCAGCGGATGCGGGCGCGAGAAGAAATAGCCCTGGCCCATTTCGCAGCCCAAGGCCAGCAGCGCATCGCGCTGCACCGCGGTTTCCACGCCTTCGGCGATTACATCCAGGTCCTGCGATTTCGCCAGGGCGAGGATGGCGCGCACCACCGCCTCACTGGCGCCCCGGCCGCCGGGCACCAGCGGAGTAACGAAGGAGCGATCGATCTTCACCGCATGCAGCCGGAACCGGTGCAGGTAACCGAGCGACGAATAGCCGGTGCCGAAATCATCCAGCGAAGTCAGCACGCCGGCCTGGTGCAGGCGGTCGATGATTTCACTGGCCTGGTCGGGGTTGTCGATCAAAGTGCCCTCAGTGACTTCGATCCGAACCTGGCTGGGCGCGACGCGATGCTGGCGAAGCAGGTTCAGCAGGCGCGTGTCCATGTGCTTGTCGCGGAAATGTCGTGGCGAGAAGTTCAGGTTCACGTATTGGCCGGGCTTGAGCTTCCTGGACACGGCGGCACAGGTGAGATCGAACATCTGCCAGTCGATGGCCTCCACGCTGCCGCTTGCTTCGGCGATGGCGAGAAAGGCGCCGGGCGAAAGCACGCCGCGCTCCGGATGGTTCCAGCGCAGCAGGGACTCGTAGCCGATCACCGACCCATCGTGGAGGCGGACGATATCCTGGAAATAGGGTTCGAATTCGCGCCGGTCGATCGCGTAGTGCAGGTCGCTTTCGATTTCCAGCGCGCTGATCGCATCCAGGTGCAGGCTTTCGTTGAAGATCTCGAAGCGCTGCTTGTCGTTGCCCTTGGCCCGGTACATGGCGATGTCGGCGTCGCGCAGCAACTCCTCGGGAACCGTGTATTCGGGCGCGCTGATTGCGATGCCGATGCTGACCGCCGTAAACAGCTCCTTGCCGTCGACGATGATCGGTTCCTGCATGTCGCGGATGACACGATTGGCGACGCGCACCGCGGTGTCGACGATGCCGACGTTCTCGATCAGGATCGCGAACTCGTCGCCACCCAGCCGGGCCACCATGTCCGGGGTGCGCACGCAATTGGCCAGGCGCCGGCCCACTTCCTTGAGCAACGCGTCGCCGACGATATGGCCCGCGCTGTCGTTGATCACCTTGAAGCGGTCCAGGTCCATGAACAGCACCGCGAAGGTTTTGCTCGGATCACGCACCTGCAGGGCCAGCGAACGGATCAGGCGATCGCACAGGAAAGCGCGATTCGGCAACCCGGTAAGGAAATCGTGCAAGGTTTCGTGCTTGAGCTGTTGTTCGATCTTCTCCCGCGCCTGCATCTGGTTTTCCAGTTGGCGGGTGCGCTCGCTTACCCGTTGCTCGAGCAGTGCATTAGCCGCGCGCAGCGACGCCGCCGCCTGTTGCCGCTCCAGCGCATTGCCGATCTGGTAAGCAATGAAGGCCAGGAATTCCTCGTCGCGATCGTCGTAGCTCAGGCCGGGCTCGTAGGTCTGCACCGCCAGCACGCCGATCACCTGGTTGGCGCAAACCAGGGGCACGCCCAGCCAGGCGCCGAGATCGGCATCGACGTTGTTGATATCGCCTGAGGAAATCATGCTCGCCACTTCCGCCCGACCCGGCTCGTCGCCCATGTCGATGCGCAGCGGCGAGCGCGTGCGCAACACGACCTCGATGATGCCGCGCCCGGGCGGCCGCGGCAGTGGGATCGGCTGCCGGTCGTTGACGTAGTACGGGAATTGCAGCTCGTTGACGTCCCGGGCGAACTGGGCAATGCAGATATTCCGGCAATCGACGACGTCGCCGATGATGTCGTGCACCGCCGCGTAGAACTGACCCAGGTTCATGCTGCTGTTGGATAATTCGGAAACGCTGAACAGCGCCGCCTGCAGGTGTTCGCTGCGTTGCCGTTCCAGCACCTCCTGCATCAAACCCTGGTTGCGTTCGCGCAATTGCGGATCCACTTGCTCGTGCAGGCGCCAACGGACCAGGGCAACCCGGACCTGGGCGGCGACGAAGTCCAGCAAGGCCTGATCGGCACGGTCGTAGCCAGCCTGGCCGACGCGCGAACGAAGCAGCAGCGCTCCCTGCACGCTTTCGCGCTCCAGGATCGGGACGCCCAGCCAGTGGACGTCACCGACGTCGGCCGCCGGCAGTTCCGGCGCGTGTTCGCGTAATTGGGCAGTACTGCCGCAATGCCGACTTCGTTCGCGGAACATGTGCCAGACCAGTGCGTGCTCGAGTTCGGCAAGCGCGTTCGGCGGAACCTCCAATTCCGGCGCGGCGGCGTCCCCGGCAGCATCGGGCGTTGACGCGGAATCTATGTAGGTGGCGAAGTCGGCATCGGCGTCGTACAAAGCGACCACCAATCCCGCGGCGGACATCAGCTCGACTACCATGCGCTGCATTTCGGCCAGTAGCGCCTGCAGATCGCGGTCCGAATTCGCCAGCGCGGCCAGCGCGAACAGGACCTCTTCGCGCTTTTCGGCTTGCTTCAGTTGCCGCTCCACGTCCGCCACGCGATCGTGGTCCGGCGATGCGGGCAGGTTCGTTGCGGCGAAGTCGCGCGCAAGGTCGGTCGCGCTGGCGACGGTCTGCGCCACAGGCTCAGGCCCAACCCTTGCACAAGTCGAATTGCACCAGCGCAGCACCCGGACGCGTCATGTCGAAAGCCTCTTCGCTGCAACGAAGCATTGTCCCCAGCCCGCTGAAATACTGTACTCCTTCGCGGGAATTTGGGTAAGAACTCTAATTTACCGGTTGACAGGGGTTTCAAACCCAGCTTAGTGTCGGCCCATGTCCTCGCAAACCGCCAGCTGCGCATCGTCGAACGCCCGGGTCCTCCCGGTCGCGACGCTGGCCGTGGCGCGCGAACTGCCACTCACCACGCTCGTCCTCGTACTCGTACTCGTACTTATTATCACCGGAGGTGCGGGCTGAGGGCGTTCGTCTGAATAGTTAAACCTGACGAAATCACCAGAAACCCCGCACCCGGCAACGGATGCGGGGTTTTTTGTTGCCCGGCTCGCCAAGGCGAACCATGCAAACAGATCCCCATCACTCCCCTTCCATCGAAACGGCCCGCGAGCGGGTCCGTATCTTCGATACCACGCTGCGCGATGGCGAGCAGGCGCCCGGCTATTCGATGAGCCGCGCGCAGAAGCGCCGGATCGCCCAGGCCCTGGCCGAGCTCGGTGTGGACGTCATCGAGGCCGGCTTCGCGCAGGCATCCGACGAGGATTTCGCCTCCGTCCATGCCATCGCCGGCGACCTGCGCGGCCCGGCGGTCTGCGCCCTCGCCCGCTGCCAGACCGGCGACATCGAAACCGCCGCGCGCGCGCTGGAACCGGCGCAACACCCGCGTATCCACGTGTTCATCGCCACCAGCCCGCTGCATCGCGAACACAAGCTGGGCATGAGCAAGCAGCAGGTGATCGACGCCGCCGTCGCCGGCGTGCGCCGCGCCCGCGAGCTGTGCGGCGATGTCGAGTTTTCCGCCGAAGACGCCATGCGCACCGAACCCGAGTACCTGGCGGAAGTGATGGCCGCGGTGATCGAGGCCGGCGCGCAGACGCTGAACGTGCCCGATACCGTCGGTTACACGACGCCGGCTGAAATGGCCGAATGCATCGCCTACCTGAAGCGGCGCGTGCGCGGCATCGAACGCGCCATCCTCAGCGTGCACTGTCACGACGACCTGGGCATGGCCGTGGCCAACAGCCTGGCCGCGGTCGGCGCCGGCGCCCGCCAGGTCGAATGCACACTGACCGGCATCGGCGAGCGCGCCGGCAATGCCGCGCTGGAAGAAGTGGTGATGGCGCTGAAGACACGCGCCGAGCTGTATCGCGTCGACACCAGCATCGTCAGCCAGCGCCTGTATCCGACCGCGCGCCTGCTGACCAACCTGCTCGGCATGAGCCTGCCGCGCAACAAAGCCGTGGTCGGCGAGAACGCCTTCGCGCATGAAGCTGGCATCCACCAGCACGGCATGCTCAAGCATCGCGGCACCTACGAAATCATGCGCCCCGAAGACGTCGGCTTCGCCCGCTCGCAACTGGTGCTGGGCAAGCACAGCGGCCGGCACGCCCTGCGCGAACGCCTGGCGGCGCTGGGACATGAGCCCGATGAAGCGCAGCTGGATGAAATCTTCGCGCGCTACAAGACGCTGGCCGACAAGAAACGCGAGGTGTTCGACAACGACCTGGAAGCGCTCGCGCTGGGTCGCGATCCGGAGGCCCTCGGCCCCTGGCGCATTGCCCAGCTGCACACCTCCAGCCACGTCGGCGGCATGGCCTCGGCGTCGGTGAAGTTGTCGCACGACGACGGCCGGCAGGCCAGCGAAGCGTCGATCGGCGACGGGCCTGTGCACGCCGTGTTGCGCGCCGTCGAACGCGCCACCGGGCACAGCTTGCAGATTGGCGACTTCCAGGTGCGCTCGCTGAGCCTGGGCGGCGACGCTCAGGGCCAGGCGACGCTGACGGTGGAACATGCCGGCCGCCAGATACGCGGCAACGGCGTTTCCACCGACATCGTCGAAGCCGCCGCGCAAGCCGCATTGGAAGTCGTCAATCGCATCGAGCGGCTGTCAGCGACGCCTCGCGCCCTGCCCGCCGCGCAGCCATGCCCGCCGCCGACGCCGCGCGCGGTCAATCAATCCTGATGGAGCCCAAACATGAAAGCCCCTGAACTACTCTGGCACAACGGCCGCATCAAACCCTGGCACGAGGCCAACGTGCATGTCGGCGCGCATGCGCTGCATTACGGGTCCTCGGTGTTCGAGGGCGAGCGCGTCTATGCGACACCGCAGGGACCGCAGTATTTCCGCCTGGCCGAGCACACCGAGCGCCTGTTCAATTCGGCGCGCATCTACGACTTGGCGATCCCCTACAGCCAGCGCGAGATCAATCGCGCCTGCGAAGCGCTGATTCGCGCCACCGGATTGAGCAGCGCCTACGTGCGGCCGATCGCCTACCGCTCCGGCTTCACCTTCAGCCTGGCGCCGACGGCGGACGTCGCCGTGGACGTGGCGATCATCGCCATCGAGTGGGGCAGCATGCATGGCGCCGCGGCGCTGGAAGACGGCGTGGATGTCTGCGTCAGTTCGTGGACGCGCGCGGCGCCGAACACTTATCCGACCGGCGCCAAGGCCGGCGGCAATTACCTGTCCAGCCAGCTGATTGCGCAGGAAGCGGTGCGCGGCGGCTTCGTCGAGGGCATTGCACTGGCGCCGGGCGGATTGCTCAGCGAAGGCGCCGGCGAAAACATCTTCATCGTCTCCAAGGGCCGGATCTACACGCCCAACGCAGGCGCCAGCATCCTGTGCGGCATCACGCGCGACACCGTTTTCACGCTGGCCAGGCAGCTGGGTTACGAGGTGATCGAACAAGCGCTGCCGCGCGAGATGCTGTATTTCGCCGACGAAGTGTTCATGACCGGCACCGCGGCGGAAATCACGCCGGTGCGCTCGGTCGATCGCAAGACCGTCGGCAAGGGCATGCCCGGCCCGGTGACGAAAGCGCTGCAGAAGGCGTTTTTCGGCCTGTTCGACGGCAGCACCGTCGACCAGTGGGGCTGGCTGACGCCGGTCAGTGCCGAATCGACGGAGCAAGCGGCGCGATCGGAAGTCCATGCCAACTCCATAGAAGAGGAAGCCGCGTGATGAGCGCCAAGCCCCGCACCTTGCTCGACAAACTCTGGGACGCGCACCAGGTCGTCGCAGAAACCGCGGCTACGCCCGGCCTGCTCTACATCGACCTGCACCTGATCCATGAAGTCACCTCGCCGCAGGCCTTCGCCGAATTGCGCGAACGCCGGCTGCCGGTGCGCCGACCCGGGCGCGTGTTGGCGACCCTGGATCATTCCACGCCCACCACGCCCACCGACGACCTGGGCCAGCATCTGTATGCCACTGTCGAAGCGGCGGCGCAGGTCGAGCAGCTGGAAACCAACTGCATGCAATTCGGCATCACGCTGCACGGCTGGAGCAGCGAGCATCGCGGCATCGTCCATGTGATCGGCCCGGAACTGGGCGCCACGCAACCGGGCATGACCATTGTCTGCGGCGACAGCCACACCTCCACCCACGGCGCCTTTGGTGCGCTGGCCTTCGGCATCGGCAGCACCGAAGTCGGACACGTGCTGGCCACGCAGTGCCTGCTGCAACGCAAGCCGAAGAATTTTTCGATCCAGGTCGACGGCAAGCTCGCGCCGGGTGTCAGCGCGAAAGACCTGGCCCTGCACCTGATCGGCAAGATCGGCGTCAATGGCGGCACCGGCCACGTATTCGAATACCGCGGCAGCGCCATCGAAGCCCTGGACATGGAGGCACGCATGACCCTGTGCAACATGTCGATCGAGGCCGGCGCCAGGGCCGGCCTGATCGCGCCGGACGACACCACCTTCGCCTACCTGAAGCCTCGGCCGCAGGTGCCGAAAGGCGACACGTGGGAGCGCGCCGTCGCCGCCTGGCGCACGCTCCGCAGCGACCAGGGCGCGAGCTTCGACCGCGAACTCCGCTTCGATGCCGCGGACGTGCGCCCGACCATCAGCTACGGCACCCATCCGGGCATGGTCACCACGCTGCATGCGCCGGTGCCCGCGGCGAAGGATCTGCAGGAACGGCGCGCGCTGGAATACATGCATGTCGAAGCGGGCAAGGCGATGACCGGCATGGCCGTCGACATCGTGTTCCTGGGCAGCTGCACAAATTCGCGGCTGAGCGATTTACGCCTCGCGGCCGAGCTGCTGCGCGGCCGCAAGATTGCGTCCGGCGTGCGCATGCTGGTGGTGCCCGGCTCGGCGGCCGTGCAACGCGAGGCTGAGCATGAAGGCCTGGACCGCGTGTTCCGCGCCGCCGGCGCCGAATGGCGCGAGCCCGGGTGCTCGATGTGCATTGCCATGAATGGCGATCTCGCCAAGCCGGGTCAGTTGGTGGTCAGCACCAGCAACCGAAATTTCGAAGGCAGGCAAGGCCCGGGCGCGCGCACGGTGCTGGCCAGTCCGCTGGTCGCCGCCGCCTGCGCGCTGGCCGGCTGCATCGCCGATCCCCGCGATTTCACCCTGGCCGGAACGGAGCAAGCCGCATGAAACCACTGACCACGATTCGTTCGCGCACCGCGGTGCTGGCGCACGAGAACATCGACACCGACCGGATCATTCCGGCGCGCTTCCTGACCACGACCGGCCGCGAAGGCTTGGGCCGCTTCGCCTTCCATGACTGGCGCTACCGCGCCGATGGCAGTCCCGATCCGTCGTTCGCGCTCAACCTGCCGAAAGCCCGCGGTTGCGAAATCCTGATCGCCGGCCGCAATTTCGGCTGCGGCTCCTCGCGCGAGCATGCGCCCTGGGCGCTGCTCGACTACGGTTTCCGCGCCGTGCTCGCGTCCGGCATCGCCGATATCTTCCGCAGCAATGCGCTGCGCAATGGCTTGCTGGCCGTCGTGTTGAACGAGGGCGAGCACCTCTACCTGCTCAAGCATCCCGGCATCGAACTGGCGATCGACATCGCCGCCGGCACCATCGAATTACCCGATGGCGGGCGCTTCGGTTTCGAGATCGATGCCTTTGCCCGCCACTGCCTGTTGCAGGGCGTCGACCAGCTTGGATTCCTGCAACAGCACGCCGCGCAGGTCGAAGCCTTCGAATCCCGACGCGAGGCCGAGGCATGAAAGCGAGCATCGTCCTGCTGCCCGGCGACGGCATCGGACCGGAAGTGACGGCCGCCGCCGTCGACGTGTTGCGCGCGGTCGCCTCCGCCTACGGCCACGACTTCCAGTTCAGCACGCAGGCCATCGGCGGCGGCGCCATCGATGCGACCGGCGAACCCCTGCCGCTGGCGTCGCGCGAAGCCTGCCTGCGCGCCGATGCGATCCTGTTGGGCGCGGTCGGCGGCCCGAAGTGGTCCGATCCCAAGGCCGTTGTACGGCCTGAGCAGGGCCTGCTGCAGCTGCGCTCGCTGCTCGGCGTGTTCGCCAACCTGCGCCCGGTGCGGGTGCACCCGCGCGCGGCGCAGCTGTCGCCGGTCAAGGCCGATCGCCTCAAGCATGTCGACCTGCTGTTCGTGCGTGAACTCACCGGCGGCAGTTATTTCGGCGCACGCACGCGCGACGCCGATAGCGCCAGCGACGAGTGCCGCTACAGCATCGCCGAGATCGAGCGCGTGCTACGCCGCGCGTTCGAGCTGGCCAGCAGCCGGCGCGGCCGCCTGACGTCGATCGACAAAGCCAACGTGCTGGAGACCTCGCGCCTGTGGCGGGAAACCGCGCAGCGCATCGCCGCCGATTATCCGGACGTGATCCTGGAACACCAGCTGGTCGATTCGATGGCGATGCTGTTGATCACCCGCCCCGCCGACTACGACGTGCTGGTCACCGAGAACCTGTTCGGCGACATCCTGACCGATGAAGCCGCCGTGCTCGCCGGATCGCTCGGCCTGCTGCCCTCGGCATCGCTGGGCGCCTGCACGCGCGGGCTGTACGAACCCATCCACGGTTCGGCGCCAGATATCGCCGGCCAGGGCATCGCCAATCCGCTGGGCAGCATCCTCAGCGCGGCCTTGCTGCTGCGGCATTCGTTGGGTCTGGACGCCGAAGCGCGCGCGGTAGAAGCCGCGGTCGATGCCGTGCTCGACCGGCATCCGCTGACCCGCGATCTCGGCGGCACCGCCAGCACGCAACAGATCACGGCGGCCGTCATCGCTGCCGTGTTTTCGCTCGCCGTCGCCGAATCGGCGGCGGACGTTTCCCCCACCGCCGCCAGCGTCGCGGCCTGAACTGGAATGCCCATGCGCAGTGACGCCATCAAACTCGGACCCGACCGCGCCCCGGCGCGCGCCATGCTGCGCGCTACGGGACTCGACGATAGCGCCATCGACAAACCGTTCGTGGCTGTCGTGCATACCTGGTCGAACGTTTCGCCGTGCAACATGAATCTGCGCGACCTCGCCCAGGCGACCTGCGCAGGCGTGCGCGCCGCCGGCGGCACGCCGATCGAATTCAACACCATCGCGGTTACCGACGGCATCGCCATGGGCACCTCGGGCATGCGCGCGTCGCTGGTCTCGCGCGAGCTGATCGCCGATTCCATCGAACTGGCAGTCGACGGCCACTGCCTCGACGCCGTCGTGGTGCTCTGCGGTTGCGACAAGACCATTCCCGCCGCGGCGATGGCGCTGGCGCGCATGAATATCCCCGGCGTCGTGTTGTACGGCGGCAGCATCGCCCACGGCACGCTGGGCGGCCGCTCGATCACCATCCAGGAGGTTTTCGAGGCGGTCGGCGCCCATGGCGCCGGCAAGATGAGCTGCGCGCAACTGGCCGATGTCGAAAAGCGCGCCTGTCCCGGCGCCGGCGCTTGCGGTGGTCAATTCACCGCCAACACCATGGCCATGGTGCTGACCTCACTGGGCTTGTCGCCGATGGGCCTGAACGATATCGGCGCGACCGATCCGGCCAAGCTCGACGCGGCGCGCCATTGCGGCGAGCTGGCCATGCAGTGTCTGCGCGACCAGTTGAAGCCACGCGATGTGCTCACGCCGGCTGCCTTTCGCAACGCGGCACGCATGGTTGCCGCCACCGCGGGCTCGACCAACGCCGTGTTGCACCTGTTGGCAATCGCCCATGAGGCGGGCATCGAATTGACGCTCGAGGATTTCGAACTGGCTTCGCGCAACACGCCGGTGATTGCCGACCTCAAGCCAGGTGGGCGTTACACCGCGACCGAGCTGACCGCCGCCGGCGGCACCGCGTTGGTCGCCGAACAGCTGCGCGCTGCCGGCATGCTCGACGACGCGCCGACCGTCACCGGTCGCAGTCTGTTCACCGAACTCGGCGAGGCCGCCCCGGCGTTGGCCGGCCAGGACGTCGTGCGCGCCGTGGCCAGTCCGCTGAAACCGCGCGGCGGCTATTCCATCCTGTATGGAAATCTCGCGCCGGAAGGCTGCGTGCTCAAGCTCGCCGGCCACGGACGCTTGCGTCATGAGGGCACCGCCCGGGTCTTTGAAAGCGAAGAAGCCGCGTTCGCCGCCGTGCAGTCGAATCGCATCAACGCCGGCGACGTGCTGGTAATCCGCAACGAGGGCCCGGCGGGCGGGCCCGGCATGCGCGAGATGCTGGCAGTGACGGCTGCGTTGGTCGGTCGCGGTCTCGGCAACGACGTCGCGCTGATTACCGACGGCCGCTTCAGCGGCGCCACCCACGGATTCATGGTCGGCCATGTTGCGCCGGAAGCCGCGCGTGGCGGTCCGATCGCGCTGCTGCGCGAAGGCGACCGTGTGTTGATCGATGCCGACAGCCGCCGCCTGGAAACCGACGCGGACCTGGAATCGCGTCGCGGCGAGTGGCGTGCGCCGACACCGGCCGTCACCCGTGGCGCACTGGCGAAATACGCGCGACTGGTCGGTTCGGCAGCGCGCGGCGCAGTCACCGACGGTCCATCGGTTCCGCAAGTACCCATTCATGCCGGCACAGACCGGCAGCACGAAAAAATCGCAGACCAACCCTACTCACCGGAGATAGCAGCATGAGCAGCACCGCCACCACCGACGCCCTGAAACCATCGCGCATAGCCATCCTCGGTTATGGCAGCCAGGGCCGCGCGCACGCGCTCAACCTGCATGAATCCGGTCTCGATGTGATCGTCGGCGTGCGCCGGGGCGGACCGAGTTGGGACAAGGCCCAGGCCGACGGCCTGCGCGTGGCCGAGCCCGCCGAGGCGGTGAAGCAAGCCGACCTGGTCGCGGTACTGACGCCGGACATGGTGCAGCCCGCCCTGTATCAGGAAGCCATCGCGCCGAACCTCAAGCCGAATGCAGCCCTGCTCTTCGCGCACGGATTCAACGTGCACTTCGACCAGATCCAGCCACGCGCCGACATCGACGTGATCCTGGTCGCGCCGAAAGGCCCTGGCGCGCTGGTGCGCCGCGAATACGAAAAAGGCCACGGCGTGCCCTGCCTGTTTGCGATCCACCAGGACGCCAGCGGCAAGGCCCGCGAGAAAGTGCTCGCCTATGCCGCGGGCATCGGCGGCGCCCGCGCCATGCTGATCGAAACCCATTTCGCCGAAGAGACCGAGACCGATCTGTTCGGCGAACAGGCCGTACTCTGCGGCGGCGCCACCGAATTGGTGCTGCAAGGCTTCGAAACCCTGGTCGAGGCCGGCTACAAGCCGGAAGTCGCCTACTACGAATGCCTGCACGAGCTGAAACTGATCGTCGACCTGCTGCACGAAGGCGGCCTGGCCAAGATGCACCAGTTCGTTTCCGAGACCGCGCAGTACGGCGACCTTACTCGCGGCCCGCGCGTGATCAATGACGAAACCCGCAGCCGCATGCGCGAAGTACTGGCCGAGATCCGCGACGGCCGCTTCGCCAAGGAGTGGGTCGCCGAATACCAGGCCGGCAATGGCAACTACCGCTCGATGAAGGAGCGCGACCTGGCGCACCCGATCGAACAGGTCGGCGCGTCGCTGCGTGCACGCATGCCGTGGCTGGCGCCTGCAGGGGGATGATATGGATGGCTCCAGAGAACAATCCACGATGGTGCGGACCGGCGCGCAATGGCTGTTGCAGGCGCTGGAAGCGGAAGGCTGCGATCTGCTGTTCGGCTACCCGGGCGGCGCGATCATGCCGGTCTACGACGCCCTGGTAGACAGCCCGATCAAGCACATCCTGGTGCGTCATGAACAAGGCGCTGCGCTCGCTGCCGACGGCTATGCGCGCGCGTCGGGCAAGGTCGGCGTCTGCCTGGCGACGTCGGGACCGGGCGCGACCAACTTGCTTACCGGTATCGCCAATGCCTTTCTCGACTCGGTGCCGATGGTCGCAATCACCGGCCAGGTGCAGACGATGGTGATGGGCACCGATGCCTTCCAGGAAGTCGATGTGTTCGGCATGAGCCTGCCGGTGGTCAAGCACAGCTACATCGTGCGCCGCGCCGAGGATGTCTACGCAACCGTGCGCGAGGCGTTCGCGATCGCACGCTCGGGTCGTCCGGGACCGGTGTTGATCGATCTGCCCAAAGACGTCGCCAATGCTTCCGCCCAGGCGCGGCTGCCGCGTTGGCGATCCGTGGCGGCGCGAACCGGCGAACCGGAGGCCATGATGCGGGCGCGCGGTCTGATCGCGCGGGCACAGCGGCCCTTGCTTTACGTCGGCGGCGGCGTCGGCATGGCCAATGCCGAGGCCGCGCTGCGCTCGCTGATGCGCTCGACTGGCTTGCCCGCGGTGTACACGCTGAAGGGACTAGGCGCGGTCGATCCCGATGCGCCATTCAACCTGGGCATGCTCGGCATGCACGGCAATCCGGCAGCCAACCACGCTGTGCAGGAATGCGACTTGCTGATCGTCGCCGGCGCCCGCTTCGACGATCGCGCCACGGGCAAACTCGATACGTTCGCACCCAAGGCTCGCGTGCTGCACCTGGACATAGACGTTGCCGAAATCGGCAAACTGCGCAGCGCCGACGTCGGCCTGAGCGGGAAGCTGAGCGAGCAACTGCCGTATCTGGCCCAGCCCCTGAATATCGCGCCGTGGCAGCAACACTGCCGCGAACTGAAATCGCGGCATGCCGAACGTTACGACGCACCCGGCGATGGCGTATTCGCGCCGGCCTTGCTCAGGCAACTTTCCGAAGCCGGCGGCAACCGGCTGATCGTGGCCAGCGATGTCGGCCAGCATCAGATGTGGGTTGCCCAGCACTGGCGCGTGCCGCGCGCCGCCGCGCACTTGTCCAGCGGCGGGCTCGGCACCATGGGCTTCGGCCTGCCGGCGGCGATCGGCGCGCAGCTGGCCAAACCCGACGCCTGCGTGGTCTGCGTCAGCGGCGATGGCTCGATCATGATGAATATCCAGGAGCTGGCGACGCTGAAACGCTACGGCATCCCGGTGAAGATCGTCCTGCTCGACAACTCCTGCCTGGGCATGGTCCGGCAGTGGCAGGAATTGTTCTTTGCCGAGCGCTACAGCGAAGTCGACTTGTCCGACAATCCGGATTTCGCCGAACTCGCGCGCGCCTTCGGCATTCCTGCGTTCACGGTCGAACGTCGCGACCAGGTGCCGGCGGCGATCGAGCGCCTGCTAGGCGATGCCGGACCGCTGTTCTGCCACGTGAAGATAGACCCGCGCGCCAATGTCTGGCCCTTGGTTCCGCCCGGCAAATCCAATGCCCAGATGATGGGCTGCGCGGCATGAGCCGAACTTTCGAAATCGACCTCGACCATAGCGAGGGCGCGCTGCTGCGCGTGCTCGGCACCGTCGAGCGGCGTGGTTTCGAACTGCTCGAGCTCAGTGCCGACAAACCGGATGCCGAAACCTACTCGGTCCGCCTGCGCGTCGACAGCGAACGCGATCCCGACGTGCTGTGCCGGCAATTGCAGCGTCTGGTCGATGTCCGCGCCGTGCGCCTGCTGGCCGAGCCCATAGAAGAACCGCTCCCCCGCTTCCAGGCCACCTGGCTGTAGGAGCGGCTTCAGCCGCGATTGCACCTCGATACCCTCATCGCGGCTGAAGCCGCTCCTACAAAAGCAGATCCAATCAGGAGAACCACAATGAACCAGCGAATTATCAGCGAGTCGTCGCACTCCCCTTCCCGCGCACCGCGCGTCACGACTTGCGAGCACCGCCATGAGTTCTTCCTTCGAGTACCGTACGACGCCCTTCCTTGCTGATTCCCGATTCGCCGATAGTAGCCTTGCTGCAGCAGCAACTCACGAGACCCGCGTCGCAGCGCACGCGCCACGCCCGCTGCACATCGTCACTCCCTTGATCGATGCTGACATCAGCGGCCGTCGCGTCAGCCTCAAGCTCGACAACCTGCAGCCGGCGCGCTCGTTCAAGCTGCGCGGCATCGGCCGGCTGTGCCAACACCACGCCGAACGCGGCGCCAAGCGCTTCGTCTGTTCCTCCGCGGGCAACGCCGGCTACGCGGTTGCGTGGGTCGGAAGGGCACTGGCGATTCCTGTGACCGTCGTTGTTCCCCAATGCACGCCCGCCTTTGTTCGCGCACGAATCAGCGCCCTCGGCGCCGAGGTGCATTGCACAGGCGACATCTGGGACCAGGCCAACGCCGCGGCGCTTGAATTGGCCATGCAACCCGGCAGCGCTTTCATTCCTCCCTTCGATCATCCGCTCATATGGGAAGGCCATGCGTCGCTGGTCGAAGAACTGGCGCAGCAATGCCATGAAGTGCCTGACGCAATCCTGCTCGCGGTCGGTGGCGGCGGCCTGCTGCTGGGCATATTGGAAGGACTGCGCTGCGCTGGCTGGCAGGACACTCGCGTGCTCGCGGTCGAGCCGGAGGGCGCTGCTGCGCTCGGACCCAGCCTGCTAAGCGGCAGAATCGTCGAACAGGTCCATCCACGCTCCGTGGCAAGCAGCCTGTGCGTGCAGCGTGTATCGGATTCACTCGTCAGTGCATGCGCCGGCCGCTCCGTCACCGCCGTAACGGTCAGAGACGAAGAGACGACCAATGCCTGCGTGCGACTGGCCGAGGATCATGGCCTGGTCGTGGAACCTGCGTGTGGGGCGGCGTTGGCGCCGCTGTACTCAGGTCATCCGGCATTGGCCGGCGCCAAGAACGTCGTCGCCATTGTTTGTGGCGGCATGGTGGTAACCCTGGATCAACTCGCCGGGTGGCGTCAGGCGCATGCGTCGTGCTGATCGGGAGCGACGGGGCGCTGATCGTCGGCATGCGATCGCCTGCTCACTCGGGGATCTTGAAGCCTTTTTCGCGAAACAGCCTCAGGCAGGCATCCACCGCGTCCGCGTCGAACGCGACACCGCGCATCTTCGCGACTTCCGCCAGCGTCGCATCCACGCCCAGGCCCGGACGATACGGGCGGTGCGAGCTCATCGCCTCGACCACGTCCGCCACGGCGAGGATCTTCGCCTCGGGCAGGATCTGCCGTGCAACGAGCCCGCGCGGATAACCCTTGCCGTCCGGGCGCTCGTGGTGCTGGCGAACGATTTCCGCCACCGGCCACGGGAACTCGACATCCTTGAGGATCTGGTAACCGGATTCGGCGTGGGTCTTGACCAGCTCGAATTCCAGCGCTGTCAATTTGCCGGGTTTGGAAAGGATCTCGGCGGGGATGTTGATCTTGCCAATGTCGTGGATGGCCGCTGCGAGCGAAAGCCCGTGCACGGCGTAGTCCGTCATGCCCAGTTCCCCCGCGATCGCCGTGGCGATAGCCGCCACGCGCCGTTGGTGACCGGCCGTGTATGGGTCGCGGGCCTCCACGGTGCCCGCAAGGGCACGAACGGTGCCTTCCATGCTGCGCTCGAGGCGAAACAAGCCCTGCACGTGCTTTTCGGCGGTACGCAATGCACCCAGGCCGTAGGCGAGATCGCTGCTCATTTCCGAAAGCAGCGCCAGCTCGTCGGCGTCGAATGCGTCCCGCTCACCCGCAACGATCACCGCGACCCCGAACGCACCGCCCGTTCCCATCAGCGGAAACGCCGCGCTCGACATGTGGCCGCGTTTGATCGCTTCATCACGCCAGGGCGCCATCAGCGGATCGGATTCGATGTCGCGCGCCACCTGCCAGGTTCCACTGCGGATGCAACTGCCGGAGATCCCGCGGCCGCGTTCGGTGTCGGCCCAGGTGACGTCCAGGCGCCGGATGTAATCCGCGTCCACGCCCGCCCACGCCACCGGGCGCAGCGTCCGGGCGTCGTCGTGCTCGGCAAAGCAGACCCAGGCCGCCTTGTAGCCACCCTGGTTCACCACGACGTTGCAGATGTCCTGCACGATCTGCCGCTCGGACGTTGCGTGCACCAGGACCGAATTGCTGGCACTGAGCGTTCTCAGCGCACGGTTCACCCGCTGCAGGGCATGCTCTTGCGCCTTGCGCGAAGAAATGTCCCGCACGATCGCCGTGATCCCGATCGGAGTGCCGTGCGGATCACGCAGGTAGGATAGGCTGAAGTGGTAGTCGAAGCGCGCCCCATCCTTGCGCACGCCGACTCCCTCGTCGTTCGGGATCGGTTCCCCGGCGGCGAGCCGGGCAATCTGGCGTTCCACATCCGACTGCTGCTCCGGCGCCACCAGCACGGTGACCGACCGCCCGATTGCTTCGTCGCGGGAGTAGCCGTAAAGCTGCTCCGCGGCACGATTCCAGTCGGTGATGATGCCTTCGAGCGTGGTCCCGAGGATGGCGTCGTTGGAGCCTTCGACCATCGCCGCCAGCCGTTCGCGCGCGGCCAGTCCGGCGACGCGCTCGGTGATGTCGCGCAGGTTCACGACGATGCCGGCGACGGCGGGATCGTGCAGCAGGTTGCGGGCCACCGATTCGAACAGCCGCAGGGAGCCATCCTTGTTCCGGTACCACCGATCCCTGCGATCGACGGCATCGGGCTCTTGCAGCAGCTTCGAAAAGCTGGACCTGAAATCATCCTGGGACGCCGGGTGGGCGAAGTCGAGGATGTTGCGCCCCAGCGTCTCCTCCGGCGTATAGCCCGCCAGCGCCTGTATCGACGGACTGACATAGGTCAGCACACCGTGGACATCGACGACCGCGATGACATCCACGGCGTTCTCGATCATCGCGTGGAAGCGATGCGCGCCCGCCACGATATCGGCTTCAGCGCGCCGGCGCGCGGTGACGTCGCGAGTGCTGAGCACGATGCCGCCGATGCCTCGCGTCTCCAGCAGGTTGCGCGCCACCGATTCGACATCGCATGACGATCCGTCCTTGCGCAGCCGGCGCAACTCGAAGCGCAGCAATTCGCACGGGTGGGCGACGAGCGCGGTCATGGCGCTGCGCGCCGCCTCCCGGTCGCGCGGGTCGACAACATCGAAGAAGTTGCGTCCGACGACGTCCCAGGGTTCGAAGCCGCTGGCTTCGCGAATCGAATCGCTGACGTACCGGATGGTCCCGTCCAGGTCGATGATCGAAATCTCGTCAGATACGTTCTCGAACAGGCTGCGGTAGCGCAGTTCGCTCTCGGCCAGCGCCCGCTCGGCACGGCGGCGATCGCTGATGTCGCGAATCTGGCATTGATAGGCGCGAACGTCGCCGACGTCGTATGCGCTGCTGATGAACTCCACTTCCAGCCTGCTGCCGTCCTTGCGCTGCAGCTCCAGGTCCTCGTAGCGCGCATAACCCTTGCTTTCCAGTTCGGCGAAAGCCCGTCTCGAGGCCTCCACGTCCACGAATGCGCCAATCTCCCACAGCATCTTTCCGAGCAATTCGTCGCGGCTGTAGCCGATGCTTTCGACAAGAAACGGATTCGCGTCGACGATCGCGCCGGTCCGGCCATCGAGGATCAGGATGCCGTCCTGCGCGGCCTCGAACAGGCGCCGGTAGCGCTTTTCGGATTCCTCGATCGACTTTTCGTGTTCGATGGTGGACATGTGTCGGGCCGTCGGCTTTGCCACCGTCGTCACCCGCGCTTCTGGTCGAGGTCGTCGGCGGCCTCGTTCAGCCGCACGCGCAGTCCCAGGTCGGTGCGCGAGTCGGCATTCTGGATCGCGTCATCCAGGGTGATGCGCCCGGCGCTGTACAGGCGATACAGCGATTCGTCGAACGTCTGCATGCCGCTCTCCATGCCCTGTTTCATCGCATCCTTGAGTTTGTCGATATCGCCTTTCGCGATCAGGTCGCCGATGTACGCGGTGTGCAGCATCAGCTCGACCGCGGGCACGCGTTTGCCGTCGATGCCCTTGATCAGGCGCATCGCCACCACGGCCTGGAGATTGAGCGACAGGTCGATCAGTAGCTGATGCCTGGCGGCATCGGGGAAGAAATTGATGATCCGGTCGAGGGTCTGGTTTGCATTGTTTGCATGCAGGGTCGACAGGCACAGGTGCCCCGTCTCGGCATAGGCGATCGCGTGCTTCATGGTGTCGCGGTCGCGGATTTCGCCGATCAGGATCACGTCGGGGGCCTCGCGCATGGCGTTCTTGAGCGCGTTGTCGTACGTGAGCGTATCGACTCCGACCTCGCGCTGGTCGACGACCGACATGTCGTGCCGGTGCAGGAACTCGATTGGTTCCTCGATCGTCAGGATGTGGCCGTTGCGGCGGTGGTTGCGGTAATCGATCATCGAAGCGAGCGTGGTCGACTTTCCCGATCCGGTGCTGCCGACCACCAGGATCAGGCCGCGCGGCAGCATGATCAGGTCTTTCAGTTTCTCCGGCAAACCAAGCGTGTCGAGGGCGGGGATGTCGCTGGTGATGTAGCGAACCGCGAGGGCGACGCTGTCGCGCTGCCGGTAGACGTTGACGCGAAATCGCCCGGCGTCCGGCAGGCCGATCGACAGGTTCATTTCCAGCGTTTCCTCGAACACCGACTGCTGCTTGTCGCTCATGACCGAGTAGGCCATGGAATGCACGTCCTCGCCGGTCAGCGGGACCTCGCCCAGGTGGAAGGTATCGCCCTCCACTTTCATCGACGGCGGGGCGCCGACGCTGAAGAAGCAATCGGAAGCCTTCTGCTTCGCCATCTGCTGCATGAAACTGGTCAGTTCTAACATCGCCTTTACTCCAGTCGCGTCAAGTACGCTTCCTGCAGCGGGATCTCGCGAGTCCGCGCAAGCCCAATCGCATGCTGCGTCAGCGGGACCATGCCGTCGCGCAGCGCTTGTTCCCGCAACACCGTTTCGTCGACGCCGGCCACGATCAACTGACGCAAGGCCGGGGTCGCGACCAGGTACTCGTAGGTCATGCGACGGCCGCGGATGCCCGTCCCGGCACACTTGGTGCAGCCGGCGCCACGGTAGAATTCCTCGGTCGCCCCCACCCTCAGCAATTCGCGCACGTGCGGATCGACTTCCTCCGGGACCAGGCAATCGGGGCAGTTGCGCTTGACCAGGCGTTGCGCGAGAACTCCGAGCAGGGTGGCCCGCAACAGGTAGCTCTCGATCCCCATCTCGATCAGCCGGGCGACGGTCGCCGCAGCCGAATTGGTATGCAGCGTCGATAGCACCAGGTGGCCCGTCTGCGCGCTCTCGACGGCGATATGCGCAGTCTCCTCGTCGCGGATTTCGCCGATCATGATCACGTCCGGGTCGTGCCGCAGGATGTTGCGCAGCGCCCTGGCGAAGGTCATGCCGACTTCGTCGTTGATCGGGATCTGGGTGATGCCCGGGATCCGGAATTCCACCGGATTCTCGACCGTGATGATGTTCACGTTCTGGTGTATCACTGCGTTGAGCGCGGCGTACAGCGTCGTACTCTTGCCCGAAGAGGTCGGGCCGGTGACCAGGAACATGCCCTGACTGCGGTCGAGCGCATCCTTGAGGTGCTGCGTGTCGACGGGCGACAGCCCGATGGCATCGAGCCCCTTCATACCGATCCTGGTCGCCAGCAGGCGCATGACCACGCTCTCGCCCTCGCTCGACGGCAGGATGCTGATGCGCACGTCGATCCCCTTGGCGCCCACCATGATGCGCAGCTGTCCATCCTGCGGCTTGCGGTGCTCGGTGATGTCCATCAGACCGAGGATCTTGATGCGGCTGACGATCGGCTGCAGCAACTTGCGCGGGAAGCGGTGCACCGGAATCAAGTCGCCGTCGATCCGGAAGATCAGCTCGACGTCCTTCTCGCCCGGCCGGATATGGATATCCGAGGCATCGCGGCGGATCGCCTCCAGCAAGATGCTCTGGACCAGCCGCACGACGGGCTTGGCAACGAACATCGGATCCGTGTCTCGCGGGTGGCTGGATCGTTCGGGCTGAAGGTAGGTCGCATCGAGCGTCGCGAAATCCTCGGCCCCGGAAGGAAAATCGTAGGAGGCTTCGATCTTCCGCACGAGCGCGTCCTCGGCAGCGACCTCGATCGACAGCGAGCGCTCGGTCAGGAATTGCAGCAGCTGGATCGCCTCGGTGTCCGTGGGTTCGGACATCGCGACGCGCAATTGCTCGCCGCTATAGCCGAGCGGCAGTACCCGGTGGTCGCGGGCGATCATCGCCGGTATTTCGTCGAGCACGTCTTTGGGAATTCCCGCGTCCAGAGCCGCGAGCGGCAAATGGAACCGCTGCGCCAGCGCGAAAGCCGTTTGCGCATCCGTCGCCGGCTGTTGCTGCGCATCGGACGCAAGGTTTGCACTGGCTGAGGGCGTGGTCATGGATCCCTTCTGCACGTCGGAAGCCTGCGACTTCGCCGACTTGGCAGGGCGTGTCGGCCGAATTGCCCTTCCGAGTGTATGCCCTGCAGGGGCGGCCCGATTGACATGGATCAAAAAAGAGCGGAACGGCCCGGGCATGCGCCCAGCCGGTTGCCTGACTCGGATCAATACCGCGGACGAGTCACGCGCGCATCCTTGGCATGCATCCACCCGAGGGCCGTCCCGTGAATCCCAGCGCACCCATCAGGCCGCCGATCAAGGAAAGGGAGATCAAGCCATGGACCGAGGTCCTCAGCGATGGCACCCCAGTGGAAGTCCGCACCACCAAGCCGATGGACGCAGGGGCCGAGCGCGCCTTCATCGAGTCCCTGTCGCCCGAGATGCGGCGCTTCCGTTTTCTCGGCCAGCTTCGGCACCCGTCCAGTACGTTGTCCCGGCAGTTCGACATCGATTACAGCCACGAGATGACCCTGGGAGCATTCAGCCCTGTTGACGGAAAGGAGGTGCTCCTCGGGATCAGCAGCTACAGTTCCACCTCCGATGGGTCGAGTTGCGAATGCCAACTCAGCGTGCTGGGGGCGTGGCACCACAAGGGACTGGGAACAGCCCTGATGAAACACCTGATCGAAGTCGCCCGGAGGCGCGGCATTCTTTACATGTTCGCTATCGGCTCGACCGAAAACACGGACATGGCTGAACTCGCGCAGCGTCTTGGCTTCACGCGCAAAGTCGATCCTCAAGATCCCAGTCAGGCGATGTACAGCCTCTGGACCTGATCGACGGCCGGCATCGCATGCGACGTTTCGGATCGTCCGCCCGCGCTGTGGCGCCGAGTCCCGGAAAGTCAACGTCTGCTTTTGGCGAAAGCGGACAGGGTCGGGGAAATCGATTGCTAGCGCCGCGGCGGGTGACAGCTCACCACTCCCCTCAATCGGCAGAGCCACCCTGCGTAGCCAGCCAACTCACCAACTGCTCGCGCGCCGCCAGGTTGTGCACCGGCAGCACGACCACGTCATCCGGACGGGCCCAGACCAGCATGGCCTGCGCTGCCTCCACTTCCGGCAGGATGGTGAGCAGATTCGCATCGGCAAAACCCTGGCGCAACAACTCCGCACGCAGGATTTCCGGCACTTCGCCAACCGCGCGACCACGCATGTAGCCTTCAAGATCCTTCAGCACGACGAAGTCAGGCTTCCCCGCGGCGGCGGTGCGCGCCAGGTCGCGGATCGCCTCGTCATCGCGGTTGCCGGCCTGGCCGAGCAGCAGACCCATGCGCCCGCCGCTGCCCTGCCCGATGCTGCGCGCGACATCGAGCAGGCCGGCAAGCCCTTCCGGGTTGTGCGCATAGTCGAGCAGGACGTTGATGCCGTGGATCCGCCAACGTTCGAGGCGTCCGGGGTTGTCCAGGCGCGTGGCGCCGAAACTCGCGAGTACCGCCGCAATCGCCAGCGGCGCGACACCCAGGGAGGCCGCGAGCAGCGCCGCACCGGCGATATTGGCGATGTTGTAACGGGCCGACCCGCCGAGCGTCAGCGGCATTGCCGCCACCTCGCCCAGGCGATGAGTCGCGCCATGCAAGTTCAGCCAAAGCCAGCCGTCGGCCACACCGCACGTCGCGCCGGCGCGCCGGCGGTGCGCGCGCAGGCGCGGATGCGCGTCGTCGTGCGAGAACCAGGCCAGCGGACAGTCGAGGCGCGACGATTTCGCGAGCAGCAATTCGTCGTCGGCATTGAGCACCAGCACGCCATCTGCGTTGATCGCCCGCGCCACGACCAGCTTGGCATCGGCGAGGTCGGACAGATCGTGCATGCCGTATTCGCCGAAATGATCCGGGCTGATGTTGGTGATGATGGCCGCGTCGGCATACTTGACCGCCAGCCCGCGACGCAGGATGCCGCCGCGCGCGGTTTCCAGGATCGCCGCTTGCACGCGGCGATCGCGCAAGACCTGGCGTGCACCGGCGGGTCCGGAGTAATCGCCTTTCTCGACCTGTTCACCGGCAATGAAGATGCCGTCGGTGCAATTGAATCCTGCACTCAAGCCGGACGCCGCGCACATCGCGGCAACCAGGCGAACCGTGGTGGTCTTGCCGTTGGAACCAGTCACCAGGGCAGTCGGGATATCGTGCAGTGTCGACCAATCCACGCTCGCTCTATCGGGCACCTCGCCGAGCAACCAGGTGCGGTTGCCTTCGCCGGCACCGACAGAAAATGCTTGTTCGTCGTAGAACGACGGCAGGCCGCGACTGCTGGCGGCTTCGATCAAGGTCATCGCCGCGGGGCAGGCTTCGGCGGCGGCGAATTTGCGCAGCGTCTGTTCCGCCGAGGCAAAGTCCCAGGTAGCAGGATGGCCGGGGGCATTGGGCAGCGGCAAGGCGAGGCACTCGCAGGCCGCGCCCTGCCACGCCCACTCGTTGACTTCGGTGGCGGTGAATAATTGGTCCTGCGCCGCGGCGAAGGCCAGCGAAGCGCCGGAAGCGTAGACACTTGCGACGATCGCGCCGTCGGGCCAGCCCAGGGTTGTGCGCATCGCACGTACGCGTGCTTCCCAGGCACGGCATTGCTCGGCCGACGCGACACTGACTTCAAGCACGGCGCCGCCGCTGTCGAAATACAGATTCGGTCCGGTCAGGCGCCTGGAGCTTTCGAAATAGCCGGGCGCGGAGTCGCTCAGTCCGCCTCCTCGCGGCCCAGGCGCACGCCGCGCTCATCGCGCACCAGTCCTTCGAAATCGGCTACCGCCTCTTCCGCCGTGATGATTTCGTGCTGGACCACGGGCGCTTCCGGCTTGCGCACCGGCGCGGCGCCTTCCGGCCGGAACTTGATCACCTGTTTCCAGGAACGCGTCAGCGCATCTGCGAAAATCAGCACCAGGTCGCCGGCCCGGCCCATGCGCAAGGCCGCATCGATCGCTTCCTGCTCGTCGGGAATGATGCTGATCTGTTCGGCTGGCACGCCCTCGGCTTGCAGCGTGCGGGCGAGGATCATTGGCACTTCATCGCCATCGCGACCGCGCAGGCCGTCGTCGCGGCGACAGATGTAATGGTCGAAGCGTCCGGCCACGGCTTCGGCAATCGCGCGAATGTCTTCGTCGCGGCGGTCGCCCGGTCCGGCCAGGACGATGATGCGCCGCCCCTGCACGTCCAGCCGCTGCGCCAGATCGGCCATGACACCGACCGCGTGCGCATTGTGTCCGTAATCGAAGATGACCTTGAACGGATGCTCGTCGAACACGTTCATCCGACCCGGCGCCTGGAAGAAGGTGCTGCCGAACGTGCGCAGCCCCTGGCGGATCGCGTCCAGCTTGATGCCCATCGAGAACGCCATCGCGGTGGCGAACATCGCGTTCTGCACGTTGTGCAGCGCGCGGCCTTCCAGCGTCGCCGGCACCAGGTGCGTCCACAGCAACGGGATGTGACCGCCCTTGTCGTACAGCGTGATCATCTGGCCGTTGATGCCCGCTTCCAGCGCGCAGGCGCGGCCGCCGGCGCGGATGTGCTCGCGCACCAGCGCGTGCTGCGGGTTCATGGTCACGTAGCAGATGTTCTTGGCTTCGGTGTATGCGGCCATCTTCAGCACCAGCGGATCGTCGGCGTTGAGCACCGCGCAATCGCGGGCGACCTCGACGATGATGCGTTTGACTTCGGCGAGTTGCTCGAGCGTGTCGATGCCCTTCATGCCCAGGTGGTCGGCGGCGATGTTGAGCACCGCGCCGACGTTGACGAACGGCACGCCCATGCCAGCGCGCAACAGCCCGCCGCGCGCCGTTTCCAGGATGGCGATGTCGATCTGCGGATCGGCCAGCACCATGCGCGAGGCGATCGGCCCAGTCATGTCGCCTTCCACCGTGCGCTGGCCGTCGATATACACGCCATCGGTGGTGGTCAGGCCCGGCGTGTAGCCAGCCATCTTGGTGATGTGCGCGAGCATGCGCGCGGTGGTCGTCTTGCCATTGGTGCCGGTCACCGCGGCGATCGGCACGCGCGATGGCGAGCCGGCCGGGAACAGCATGTCGATCACCGGGCCGGCGACGTCGCGCGGCGTGCCGTCGCTCGGCGCCACGTGCATGCGGAAACCCGGCGCCGCGTTGACCTCGCAAATGCCGCCGCCATGGGTCTGGTAGCTTTCGGCGATGTTGTCGCTGAGGAAATCGACGCCGCCGACGTCCAGGCCGATCGCCTTGATCGCGCGGACCGCCATGTCGCGGTTATCGGGATGGATGATGTCGGTGACATCGGTCGCCGTGCCGCCGGTGGACAGATTGGCGGTCGAGCGCAGGTAGACGACTTCATCGGGCTTGGGCACCGAGTCCTTGTCGTAGCCGACGCGGCCCAACATCATGTCGGCCTGCGCGTCGAGCTCGAGCCGGGTCAGCACTTTCTCGTGGCCCACGCCGCGCCGCGGATCCTGATTCACCACTTCGATCAGCTGCGCCACGGTGTGCACGCCATCGCCGACCACGTGGCCCGGCGTACGCCGCGTCGCCGCGACCAGCTCGCCATTGACCACCAGCAGGCGGTGATCGTCACCGGTGACGAAGGTTTCGATGATCACCGAGCGCGAATGTTCGCGTGCCACCCGGAAGCCGGCAACCACTTCGTCATCGTTCATCAGGCGGATGGAAATACCGCGGCCGTGGTTGCCGTTGTACGGCTTGGTCACCACCGGGAATCCGATCTTGCGCGCCGCGCGCTTGGCCTGGTCTTCGGACTGCACCAGTTCCTGGCGCGGCACCGGCAGGCCGAGCGATGCCAGGATCTTGTTGGTCTCTTCCTTGTCGCTGGCCAGTTCCACCGCGATATGCGAGGTCTTGCCGGTGATCGTGGCCTGGATCCGCTGCTGGTACTTGCCGTAGCCGAGCTGGACCAGGGACTGCGAATTCAGGCGCAACCAGGGAATCCCCCGCGCTTCGGCGGCGTGCACCAGCGAGGCGGTCGAAGGCCCCAGCGCGCGGCGCTGCGCATAACGGATGAACTCGTCGCGCGCCGTCGGCCAGTCCCAGTCCTCGGGAAGCAGGCGTGCGGTCTGCAGACTGGTCGGCAACAGCGAGGTGAGCAGGCGCATCGCCAACTCGCCGGCCTCGATGCCTTCCTCACGCTGGATGTATTCGTACACGACCGAGTACACACCGGACTTGCCGGTGCCGCGCGTCTTGCCGAACGTCACCTGCTCGCCGGCGACGTTCTGCAATTCGATCGCAACATGCTCCAGCACATGGCCGAGCCAGGTGCCTTCGTCCTCGCGCAGCCGGCGCACGAAACCGCCGGGCTCGCCGTAGGAACAGCCGTGTTCGGCCAGTCCCGGCAGGGCCTGCAGCAGGCCGTCGATGAAAGCGTCGCCCAGTCGGGCCGAGGGCCATTCCTCGAGCACGCCGAGATCCAGCTCCAAGCGGATCACCGGGAAATGCGCGTAGAGCGACGGGCCGACGAATACGGAACGGTCGAGGATGCGCATGCTTGTATCCTTCTTGTTGTTGCCGGCGCGCCGTTGCCGGCGCGGCCATTGACGGGTCAGTTCCTGGGACGCGCCAGCTTGCCGGGCGAGGCTTGGCGGGTACCCAGGTCGAAACGGGTGCCTGCAACCAGCAGATGCAGTCCGACTCCGAGCATACACACCGGCTGCCCTTCGTCGACCAGGTCCATGGAAGAAAATTCGATGCCGCTGGCATCGATCAGCGTGATGCCGCCACTGCCCTCGACCTCGAGGACGTTTTCCGGGCTGATGAACGCGGCGGTGTCCTCGTCGAGCCCGATGCCCACGGCGAACGGGTTGTAGGCCAGGGCGGTGAGCAGGCGGCCGATGCGATCGCGCTGCCGGAAATGCTGGTCGATGATGACCCGGTTGGTCAGCCCCAGGCCCGGCGCCAGGCGCACGCTGCCAGCCACTGGCGAGGCGCCGTCCTCGCCAAAGGCGATCATGTGTTCGCTGATGAAACTGGCGCCGGCGCTGGTCCCGGCCACGTGCACGCCCTCGGCGTTGCGGCTGCGGATCAGCTTGGCCACCGGCGTGCCGCCGAGAATCGTCGATAGGCTCAACTGGTTGCCGCCGGTGAAGAAGACGCCGGTCGCCTGCGCGATGCGCGCCAGGCTGGCCGCGTCCTCACACTGGGCCCGGGTATCGAAGTCGACGGTCGTGACCCGGCCTGCGCCGAGGTTGGAAAAAATACGCTCATAACGCGCGCCGGTATCGGCCAGGCGGCTGGCCGTCGGCAGGACCACGATGTCGGCCTTGGCGCCGCCGCACAGGTCGACGAAGCGCTGCAGGATCTGCGGATTATTTTCTTTCTCTTCGCCGCCGCCGATTGGAATGATCCAGCCGCGTGTCGCACCTTCCGGAATCTGACTCGGACACATTATTCGTCGTGGTCCATCGAAAACGAGCGCCTAGTATCCCACAAGGCCGCCCCGGCACCGCCGGCCTGCCGCTGGTTCAGCGGTTCAATGGCTGCAATTGCGGGTTCAGCGCCACGCGTTCGTCGAACACGAAACAGTGCCCGGCGTAGGCCTCCGCGCCCACCTGCTCGAAATAACCGAGGATGCCGCCATCGAGTTGCAGCACGTTCTCGTAGCCGGCCCGCGCCATCCACAGGGCGGCCTTTTCACAACGGATGCCACCGGTGCAGAAGCTGACCACTGTCTTGCCGCGCAGCTGTTCGCGGTGTTCTTCCAGCGCTTCGGGCAGTTCCGTGAAGCGATCGATCGGCAGCGTCAGCGCGTCCTGGAAACTGCCGAAGGCGACCTCCTGCCGATTGCGGGTGTCGAGCAGCACCAGTTCGCGTCCATCGTCGTCGTGGCCCCGGCGCAGCCAGTCGCGCAATTGCGAGGGCGCCAGCGTGCGCGCCCGCCCGGCCAGGGGAGAAACGTCCTGGTTGCGAAAGGTGATGATTTCGCGCTTGAGCCTGACCCGCAGCCGGCGAAACGGCATCGTCTCGCTGTCGCTGAACTTCACCTGCATTCCGGCGAAGCGTTCGTCTTCGCCGAGTTGCTGCAGGAAGCGGTGGATGCCGGCCGGCTCGCCGGCCAGGAAAATATTGATGCCTTCCGGCGCCACCAGCACCGTGCCTTTCAGCGCCTGTGCCTCGCACAGCTCGCGCACGCGCGCGGCGACCGCCGAAGGCTCGGCAATCGTCACGAATCGATAGGCAGCAATATTAAGCATCAAGCTTCCTGTAGGAGCGGCTGACCAGACATTCGTCTGTTAGAGGCCAGCCGCGAAGCCCCCGCGACCCTCCCTCAAGCCGCCCCAATAAAATCCCGCTTACCAATATCCACCCCGTTATGCCTCAGGATCGCGTAAGCCATGCTCACGTGGAAATACATATTCGGCAGCGCAAAACCAATCAGATACGGCAATCCCTTGAATTCCAGCGTCTGCGAACCGGCCTGGATCGTGATATCGCGATCCTCAGCGCCGGCCAGGCTCGATTCCGGCAGGCTCTTGACGAATTCCAGGGTCCGCGCGATGCGCGCCTTCAGTTCCGGAATCGTGGTCTCGACGTCGTCGAACTTCGGATTTTCAATCCCGGCCAGACGCGCCAGCGGGCCCTTGCAGAAATCGCAGGCGATCTGCACCTGGCGCAGCAGCGGGAACATGTCCGGCGCCAACCGGCAGCCGAGCAGCACGTTCGGGTCGAATTTCCGTGCCTCCGCCGAAGCCACCGCCTTGTCCAGAATCCCATCCAGGTTCTTCAGCGCGCGAACCGCGCTGGTAAAGGCAGTGCCATAAAGAGTGATCTGCATATCGCGCTCCGCACATTAGGGGCGCCCATTCTACCGGCAACCCCGTGGGAACGGCTCTTGTGGGAGCGGCTTCAGCCGCGAACGCCCACGCACAGCAATCGCGGCTGAAGCCGCTCCCACATGGATTGAGGTGGGGCAATCGCGGCTGAAGCCGCTCCCACATGGCTGGCTCCGGGAAATCCGGCGGCGATTGGCGAATTTTGCGATAATCCACGGCCAAGGCCCTGTAGCTCAGCTGGATAGAGCGGTCCCCTCCTAAGGGACAGGTCGTACGTTCGAATCGTATCGGGGCCACCACTCTCGACCTGCGCGCCCGCGCTGGCCCTGCCCGTCTGTTCGGGATTGCCAGCCGGTGCTCGCGACACGCCCTGCTTTCACGATTACCGGAGTCCCCATGCCCAACGCCGCCGCCCTGAAATTGTCCAATGTCCACCCTGTCCTCGCCGCGCTTGGCCTGACCGAAAACGAGTCCGGCACCTACCTGGGTCGCGGCGAATGGTCGACCACCAACGATGCCGGCGTGATCGAGCCGATCAATCCCAGCACCGGCGAAGTCCTGGCGCGCGTGCATGCGTCCAGCCAGGCCGACTACGACATCATCATGGAACGCGCGCAGGCCGCATTTAAAATCTGGCGTACCACCCCGGCGCCCAAGCGTGGCGAAGCGATTCGCCTGTGCGCCGACGCCTTGCGCAAGCACAAGGACGCGCTGGGTTCGCTGGTCGCGCTGGAGATGGGCAAGATCAAGCCGGAAGGCGACGGCGAAGTGCAGGAGATGATCGACATCGGCGAATTCGCCGTCGGTCTGTCGCGCCAGCTGTACGGCCTGACCATGCATTCCGAGCGCCCCGGCCACCGCATGTACGAGCAGTACCAGCCGCTCGGCCTGGTCGGCATCATCAGCGCGTTCAACTTCCCGGTCGCGGTCTGGGCCTGGAACAGTTTCCTGGCCGGCGTCTGCGGCGATATCTGCATCTGGAAACCGTCGCCGAAGACCCCGCTGTCGGCGATCGCCTCGCTGAAGATCTGCAACGAAGCGCTGCGCGCCGGCGGCTTCCCGGACATCTTCTTCCTGTTCAACGACGCCGGCACCGAGTTGGCGCAGAATTTCGTCGACGACAAGCGCATCCCGCTGATCAGCTTCACCGGCTCCACCCATGTCGGCCGCCTGGTCGGCGAGCGCGTCGCCCAGCGCCTGGGCCGTTCGCTGCTCGAATTGGGCGGCAACAACGCCATCATCGTCGATGAAACCGCGGACATGAAGCTGGCGATCCCGGCGATCGTGTTCGGCGCGGTCGGCACGGCCGGCCAGCGCTGCACCACCACGCGCCGCGTGTTCGTGCACGAGACTATTTTCGACAGCGTGCTCGACACGCTGATCAAGGCCTACAAGCAGGTCGAAGGCAAGATCGGCGACCCGACCCTGCCGACCACGCTGATGGGCCCGCTCAACAGCCAGGCCGCAGTGCAGCAGTACCTCGGCGCCATCGCCAAGGCGCGTGCCGCCGGCGGCACCGTGCGCACCGGCGGCGCGGCGATCGAAGGCAAGGGCAATTTCGTGCTGCCGACCATCATCACCGGCCTGGACAACGCCGCCGAGGTCGTGCAAACGGAAACCTTCGCGCCGATCCTGTACGTGTTGCCGTTCAAGACCCTGCATGAAGCCATCGACATGCAGAACGCGGTGCCGCAGGGCCTGTCGTCGTCGATCTTCAGCAACAACCTGCGCGCGGCCGAGCAGTTCCTGAGCTCTGCGGGTTCGGATTGCGGCATCGCCAACGTCAACATCGGCACCAGCGGCGCCGAGATCGGCGGCGCCTTCGGCGGCGAAAAGGAAACCGGCGGTGGCCGCGAATCAGGCTCCGACGCGTGGAAGGTATACATGCGCCGGCAAACCAACACGATCAACTATTCCGATGCGCTGCCCCTGGCGCAGGGCATCAAGTTCGACCTGTAATTCCGCGACCCACAGGAGATCGGCATGAACGCAACGCCTAAACAAACCAGCAGCCTGGCCATTGTCAGCCTGGTCACCGGCATCCTGGGCTGGACCATGCTGCCGTGGCTGGGCAGCATCGTCGCGATCATCACCGGGCACATGGCCCGGGCCGAGATCGCACGCAATGCCGGAACCATGGAAGGCGACGGCTTGGCCATCACCGGACTGGTACTGGGCTGGTCGATGATCGCCCTGAGCATCATCACCATTGTCTTGATCATCCTGTTTTTTGGCGGGCTCGCCGTCTTCCTCGGTTGGTTGGGCATGACCGGCCAACTCAACTAAGGCGAAGCCGTGTATTCACTCGCCAGGCATTTCCTGTTCCGCCTGGATGCGGAACAGGCACACGGCTTGGGCTTGAAGGCGATCGAGGCCGCTTATCGAAGCGGCCTCAATCCGCTTCTTGCCGTTCGCCCTGCCCCACTCAAGACCAAGGCCTTCGGCATCGAATTCGGCAATCCGGTCGGCCTTGCCGCCGGGCTGGACAAGAATGGCGAACACATCGACGCCTTGATGGCGCTCGGCTTCGGCTTCGTCGAAATCGGCACCACCACCCCGCGCCCGCAGGCCGGCAACCCGAAGCCGCGCATGTTCCGCATCCCGGAGCAGCAGGCGGTGATCAATCGACTCGGCTTCAACAACACCGGCGTCGATGCGCTGGTGCGCAATGTCGAAAAGGCCAAGCGCAACGGCATCCTGGGCATCAATATCGGCAAGAACAAGGACACACCCAACGAGAACGCGGCCGACGACTACATCTATTGCATGGAGCGGGTGTTCGCGCTCGCCGATTACGTCACGGTCAATATCTCCTCGCCGAACACCACCGGTCTGCGCGACCTGCAGCAGGAGGAAACGTTGCGCCGTTTCATCGGCGACCTGCGCGAGGTGCAGGAGGAGCTCGGCGGGGTCAACGGCCATCGCACGCCGATGCTGCTGAAGATATCTCCCGACCTCAGCGACAGCGAACTCGACGGCATGGCCGGTGTGCTCAACACGGCGCGCATCGACGGCGTCATCGTCAGCAATACCACCATCGACCACAGCGAAATCGAATCGCCGCGCCTAGCGGCGGAACCCGGCGGCTTGTCCGGGCAACCGCTGTACGCGAAATCCACAGCCGTATTGCGCAAGTTGCGCCTGCGCCTGGACGATTCGATCCCGCTGATCGGGGTCGGCGGCATCCTCAGTGGCGGCGACGCCGCGGGCAAGATCGTCGCCGGCGCGCGCCTGGTGCAATTCTACACGGGCATGATCTACCGAGGCCCGGAGCTGATCGGCGAATGCGTCAGCTCGATCCGCCGCCTGCGTGAGGGCGTGGCATGAGAGCCTCGCGCGTCGAAATTGGCGAGGACAAGGCGTGAACGGATACCAGTTGGCCGAAGACGTCTCGCTGGCCGGCCGCAACACCTTTCGCATTCCGGCGCGCGCATCGATGATGGCGGACGTCACCCGTAGCGACGCCCTGGTGGAACTGTTCGATTTCGCCATGCTGCGCGACGGCCCGGTGATGGTGCTTGGCGAGGGCAGCAACCTGCTGTTCGCCGCCGATTTCCCGGGCGTCGTGGTCTGCCTGACCATGGCCAGCGCGAGCATTCTGGAAGACGACGGCGGGCACGCGCTGGTGCGCGCCGAAGCCGGACTGAACTGGAACGACCTAGTTACCTGGACGCTGGGCAAGGGCCTGAGCGGGCTGGAGAACATGGCCCTGATCCCGGGCACGGTGGGCGCGGCGCCAATCCAGAATATCGGCGCCTACGGCGTGGAAGTCGGCGAGTTCATCGAAACCGTGGAAGCTTTCCACCGCGGCACGCAACAACTCAAGCGCGTGGCCCGCGCGGACTGCGCCTTCGGCTATCGCGACAGCGTGTTCAAGGCCGAGCTCGACCAATGGGTGATCACGGCCGTTGAATTCCGCCTGCCCCGGCAACGCGAACTCAGGCTCGACTACGCCGGCGTGCGCGAAGAGCTCGCCGTGATGGGCGTGGAAACGCCGCGCGCCGCGCATGTCGCCGAGGCGATCAGCCGCATTCGCACGCGCAAGCTGCCCAATCCCGCGCTGATCGGCAATGCCGGCAGCTTCTTCAAGAATCCGCTGCTGCCGTCGGCGCAGGCTGACGCCCTGAAGGCCGAATTCCCCCTGCTGCCGGTGTTCGGTGCGGACAACGCGGCACAGCGCAAGCTGTCGGCGGCGTGGATGATCGAAAGCGCCGGCTGGAAGGGGTTCCGCGAAGGCGATGCCGGCATCTCCGCGCAGCACGCGCTGGTGCTGGTCAATCACGGCCACGCCAGCGGCGCGCAGTTGCTCGCGCTGGCGCATCGGGTCGCCGACTCGGTCCGGGAAAAATTCGGCGTCGCGCTCGAACCCGAACCGCGCCTGATTGGCGCGCGCTGGAACGGCGCTTGAGCGCAGGCGCAGCGCTGGTGAGAAAGGACAACGTTCCGCGCGCTGTCATGTTCATGGCGGCCAGCACGGCGCTGTTCGGCAGCATGGCGGTCTGCATCCGCCTGGCGTCCTCGGAACTGCATCCGTTCGAGATTGCCTTTTTCCGTAATCTGTTCGGGTTCGTGTTCACCCTGCCCCTGCTATATCGGCATGGCTTCGACATCCTCAGGACCGACAAGCTGCCGCTGTATTTCCTGCGTTGCACCATCGGCATCTTCGGCATGCTCGCCGGCTTCTGGGCCATCGTGCACTTACCGCTGGCGCAGGCGATCGCGCTGTCCTATTCGACGCCGATCTTCGTCACCATTGGCGCCGTGCTGGTGCTGGGCGAAATCGTCAGGGCCCGGCGCTGGACGGCGGTCATCCTCGGCTTCATCGGCGTGCTGGTGCTGATGCATCCGGGCACCGACAGTTTCAGCCTGGCCAGCCTGATCGCGGTGTTCGCCGCGGTGATGAGCGCCGCCGTGGCGATCAGCATCAAGTTCCTGTCGCGCACCGAGCGCGCCGACGCCATCGTCATCTACACGACGATGATCTGGATCCCGATGTCGCTGGTCCCCGCCCTGTTTTTCTGGACCCTGCCGACCGGCCTTACCTGGCTTTGGGTCATCCTGTCGGGACTGCTCGGCACCACCGCGCACATGTGCTGGACGCGGGCGCTGACCTTAGCCGATGCCTCGCTGCTGACGCCGATCAGCTTCCTGCAGGTGCTGGTTGTTGGCGTATTCGCCTACTTCCTGTTCGACGAAGCCGTGGACCGCTGGACGGTGGTTGGCGCGGCGATCATCTTCGGGTCGAACGTGTACATCGCCCACCGCGAATCGCGGTTGGCGCGCCGCGCGGTCACCGATCCGGAAATCAATCCGGAAACGCAGCAGCGCTGAAGCGTTCCGCAGTGGCTGCGTCTACGCCTGGCGAACCGGCGCGGCGGGTCAGGTCTGGGTCGACTTGACGATCAAATCCGGCGCCGCCGGCACTTCGCGCGTGGACGGCGGCTTCGGCGCGCGGTGCGCCACCAATTGATGCATCGCCACCACCCACGCGGTTCCGGCCGTCCAGCCCGCCAGGATATCCGACGGATAATGCACGCCCAGGTAGACCCGCGACAGCCCGACCAGCACGATGAACGCGAACGCTGCCGCGGCCACCGGCCAACGCCAATGCGTTCGCCACAGCATCATCGTCAGCGCCACGCCGAGCGTGGCCGAGCCCATGGCATGACCGCTCGGGAAACTGAAAGTGGTTTCCGGCGCCAGCGACAACCACAGGTCGGGGCGGATCCGGGTGAAATGGCCCTTGGCCGCCAGATTGAGGATCGCCGCCCCGCCCACGGCCAAGCCGAAAAACAAGCCGTCGCGGAAGTGCCGATGCCAGACCAGCCACGCGACGATGCCGATATCGAGCGGCACCACGCCCCAGTGATAGCCCAGTTTGGACACGACGAGGAAAAACCGGTCCACGGCCGGAGTCGTAGTTTGGTGCAGCGCCAGCAACAGTGGCGCGTCGAAGAAAAACACGTCGCCTTCGCGCAATTCGTCCACCAGCGCGGCAAACACCATTAGCGGCAGCAACACGCCCAGGAACACCAACAAGATGCGCCGACGCTGCTGGCGGATGAAACGAAGGCCGTAGGTCGCTTCGCTGCCGGCGACGCGGACTATGCCGCCGCTGGCTTCAGCCGTCTTCGCGGGCATAGGTCCGCGCCACGTAGGCATCGATCACGGCAACGAACTCCTGCGCGATATTTTCGCCGCGCAGGGTCATTGCCTTTTCGCCATCGATGAATACCGGCGCGCTCGGCGCTTCGCCGGTGCCGGGAAGCGAGATTCCGATATTGGCGTGTCGCGATTCGCCGGGTCCGTTGACCACGCAGCCCATCACCGCGAGCGTCAAGTGCTCGGCGCCCGGATTACTGACTTTCCACAACGGCATCTTCGCGCGCACGTGCTCTTGCACGGTCTGCGCCAGTACCTGGAAAAACTCCGACGTGGTCCGGCCGCAACCGGGGCAGGCGGTGACCAGCGGCGTGAATGCGCGCAGGCCCATCGTTTGCAGCAACTCCTGGGCGACCACCACTTCCTGCGTTCGCGATGCGCCCGGCTCGGGCGTGAGCGAAATGCGGATGGTGTCGCCGATGCCTTCCTGCAGCAACACCGCCAGCGCCGCCGTCGAGGCCACGATGCCCTTGCTGCCCATACCGGCCTCGGTGAGGCCAAGATGCAGCGGAAATTCGCAACGACTGGCAAGGTCGCGATACACGGCAATCAGTTCCTGCACGCCGCTGACCTTGGCCGAAAGAATGATGCGGTCGCGACCCAGGCCGATCTCGACCGCACGCTCGGCCGAATCCAGCGCCGAGCGCACCAGCGCTTCGCGCAGTACGCGGCTGGCCTCCCAGGGCTCGGCGCGCAGATGGTTTTCATCCATCAGGCGGGTGGCCAGCGCCTGGTCGAGCGAACCCCAGTTGACGCCGATACGCACCGGCTTGTCGTACTTGATCGCCAGCTCGATGATCGCGCCGAACTGGCTGTCGCGTTTCTTGCCGAAACCAACATTGCCCGGGTTGATCCGGTACTTCGCCAGCGCCTCGGCGCAGGCCGGTTCGGCGGTCAGCAGCTGATGGCCGTTGTAGTGGAAGTCGCCGACGATCGGCACATCGACACCCATCATCGAGAGTTTCTCGACGATCCGCGGCACGGCGGCGGCGGATTCGGCGTTGTTCACGGTGACGCGCACCAACTCGGAACCCGCACGCCACAGGTCGGCCACTTGTTTCACCGTGCCGGCGATGTCGGCGGTGTCGGTGTTGGTCATCGACTGCACGACGATCGGGTGGCTTGAGCCAATCAGGACCTGGCCGACGCGCACGGTTCCGGTGCTGCGGCGGGCTTGTGATGTCGCTTCGGTCATTGCGTCGTTCCGTTCTTGGTATCGGCCACCAGGTCCGCGCGCAGCGGCCGCAGCAGCGCGTAATCGCCGGCGTTGAGCATGGTGTCGATACCGGCCAGCATTTCTTCCACGCCCGGCGCTCCCAGCATGCCGGGGTTGCCTTCATCGCGCACGACTTCGATGCGCGTGGCGCCCGAACTCAGGCTGCTCGGCACCAGGAAATTGATCTCGTTGCTGTCGTCCAGCGCGGTCATTTCGACGGCGCGAATCGGCTGTTGCACGAATCCATCCAGGCCATGCACGCGCAGGCCGACTGCGCTGGTGCGCCGCGAGATCAACTCGACGCCCGCGGACAAGCCACCATCGTCCTCATAACGCAGCCAGCGAATCACGCCCAGCATCCATTCCGGTTGCTCGTCCGGATCGGCCAGCGACAGGCCGACCAGTTCGCCGACGCGGGCACGGATCTGGCTGGCATGGTCCCACTCCATTCGGTATCCGCCCAGGCTCTGGTCGAGCACACGGGCCGCGTGCATGGGCACGCGCGAAACATCGGTGCCGGAGTGCGCCCACAGGGCGCTGTCGTTTTCGTGCACGACGCGCAACGATGCCTGGCGCATGAAGGAGTCGAAATCACGCTGTCCGGCCAGGTAGAAATGCAGTGCGCTCAGGCCGAAGATCGTGCGCATGCCATGCGCTGCATCCAGACGCTTGTACGAGCGCGCCGCCGCCAGGCCGAACGAACGCTTGAGCCGCTGCAGCATTTCGACCGACACCCTGATGCCGAGCCCGCGCGCTGGAACCAGACTGGAAAACCCCTCGCGTTGCCGGGCCAGCGCCGCGTCGACTTCCGAACAAAACGGCGTCATGTCCAGCCACTGCGTCGGCGCTTCTCCCAGCGTGCCGGGCCCGGGCCCGTGGTCGGCATCCTCGGGCACCACCGGCGAATTGGTTTGCGGCATCGTGGCCATCAACGCGCAGCGCGAGGCCAGGTCGTTGGTGATCAGCCATAGCGCATCCTGCTCGGCCTGGCTGAAAGCCAGTGGATGGGTGATCGCCATCAGCAGCGACTGCAGGTACAGCGAACGCAGCTCGACCGAGGAACCGGCGAGCCCGTCGGGAATCTGCCTGGTTTCCAGTTTATGTTCGAGACCGAACCGGTACACACGATGCAGACCCTGCCAAACGCCAGCTTCCGGCGCACGATAGACCCGCCACGCGACCGCCAATGCCTGGCTGTAATGCCATTCCGAACGCGCCAGCGCCAGGGCTACGGTGCCGCCGCGCAACATCGGAACATTGCCCTCCGGCGCGCAGATTTCGACCGCCGCTTTTCGATAGGCGTGGCCCAGCCCGACATGCAGGGTTTCCACCTGCTCGGCCGCGGCTGTCTTGGCGGCATCGAGCGGCAAGGCGCTGCCGGCATACTCGGCCTTGAGCAGGCCGATCGATTCGCCGATGGCTGAGCGCAACTCCTCGAGCACGGACAGCCGCTGCGTGCCCTCCAGCCGTTGTTCGGCCAGGCTGACCAGCGCTTGTCCGAGGCTCTGCTGGGTTGCCAGGGCGTTGGCGCGCGGCAGCGCGGCCACCCACTTCCTGGCCTTGCGGGCGTCGGTCGTGAACGCGGCCGCGCCCTCGCCCCGGGACTCCGGCATGTCCTGGCTGAGCAGACGATAGCTTTGGATCATGCAAATACTCCGGTCGCGAACCGCAATTCGCAGTTTACGGCCTGGGTAGAAGTACGCATAGCGCCACGCGGGCGGCGGGCCGGTATCGCGATCGCGACTGTCGCCATCGGCGCGTGCTGCCTCGGGGGCGCCACGACCAGCGTAAAATCCGGGCATGTCCGAGCTGATCCGCGAACGCCCGATCCTGAAACCGGCCCAGCTCAATGCGCTGGCGCGCGACTTGCTGGAAGGCGCCTTTGCGCAGGTCTGGGTGCAGGGCGAGATCAGCAATTTCTCGCGGCCCGGTTCCGGTCATCTGTATTTCACGCTGAAGGACGAGCGCGCCCAGGTACGTTGCGCGCTGTTCAAACAAAAGGCCATGTATCTGCGCTTCGCTCCACGCGATGGCTTGCAGGTCCTGGTCCGCGGCCGGCTCACTGTGTACGAGGCGCGCGGCGACTACCAGTTGGTGCTCGAGCACATGGAAGAGGCTGGCGAAGGCGCGTTGCGAATCGCCTTTGAAGCGCTGAAGAGCCGACTGGCTGCCGAAGGACTGTTCGCCGCCGAGCGAAAGCGTCCGCTGCCCCGCTTCATCCGACATCTGGGACTGATCACCTCGTCGCGCGGCGCCGCGGTCAGGGATGTTCTGAGCGTGCTTTCCCGGCGCTTTCCGATGCTCGACGTCGATGTGCTGCCGGTCGCGGTGCAGGGCCAGGGCGCCGCCGCGGAAATTCGCGAAATGTTGCTCAAGGCGGCAGACTGCGGCCGCTACGATGCCTTGCTGATCACTCGCGGCGGCGGCTCGCTGGAGGATCTGTGGGCATTCAACGACGAAGCCCTGGTGCGCGCCATCGTCGCTTCCCCGGTGCCAGTGGTCTCGGCCGTCGGCCACGAGATTGATTTCAGTCTTGCCGATTTTGCCGCCGACCTGCGCGCGGCCACACCATCCGCTGCGGCCGAACTGCTGGTGCCCGAACGCACCGATCTGCTCGCGCAGGCAACGCAGTTGCGCCGGCGCCTGGACGCGGCGATCAGTCGCCAGCATGCCGGGCTCGCACAACGCTGCGACCATGCCGGCCTGCGCCTGCAAGCGCTGCGACCGCAACTGCGCCTGGAGCGCGGCCGGCACCGCCTGGCGCTGTTGCACGCACGGCTCGACGCCGCGTTGCAGGGTGGCTTGAACTTGCGCGTGGAACGCTTGCGTCGTTGCGCGCAAGGACTGCAGCGCCAGCATCCGCGCGAGCGCCTGGCGGCGTTGCGGCATCGCGCGGCCATGCTCGAGCAGCGCCTGGGCTCCACGCTTGAGCACCGGCTCGAACATTGCGCAACGCAACTGCAGGGTCTGGCCCGGACGCTGGCGTCGGTCAGTCCCCTGGCAACGCTGGCGCGCGGCTACGCGGTGATCCGTGACCCACTCACCGGTCTGGTGCTGCGCCGGGCACGGGACGCAAGTGCAGGCCAGGAACTGGATGCGCAACTGGCAGAAGGCGCGTTGCGAGTCGTGGTCGCCGACATCAAGGACTGAATCGAACCCGCGCTTAACCCCGTTGGCCGTTCGGGCACGTTCACCTTCCCGAACCCCAACGGAGCACCGTCATGCGCCTGTCCCCGCTCACCCTCGCCATTTCGCTCACCTTGCTCGCCGCCTGCAACCAGCAAGCCACCCGCACCGAAACCGCCACCGATGCCGACGCCGACGTCGCGTCCGAGAGCTTCAGCCTTGCCGACGTCGAGCGCAAGGAGGCATCGAGCCGCATTGCCGGCCGGGATGGATCGCGAGCGACTACCGGCGAAGAAGTCGATGCACTCGACGAGGCCTGGGTGCAGGGCGCGGCGATTGCCGCCGGCCAGGCGAGCGCCGCGTCGTCGCAGGCAGACGTTTCTACGCGCAGGGAAGCCAGAGAACAGGCCGTCGGCATCGTCGGGCGCAGCCAGCCTCCAGCGGCCAAGGTGGCGGCCTACGCCGGGATCAGCGCACCGCAGCCGTCCATCCATGCCTACGCGCCGTCGCCCTCCTACGCGCCGCCGCCTCCGGGCTACAACGCGCCGCTCAGTCCGCAACTCGCAGTCAGCGCGCCGCGAAACACGGAGAACTACGAGACCCACGTCGACAATCCCATCCAGCGCGTCGCCGAAAACCCGGTCAGCACGTTTTCCATCGATGTCGACACCGGCAGTTACAGCAACGTCCGGCGCATGTTGATGGCCGGTCAGCGGCCGCCGGCGGACGCCGTGCGCGCCGAGGAAATGATCAATTACTTCGACTACGGCTATGCCGGTCCGGCATCGCGTTCGACGCCGTTCCAGGTCAGCACGGAAATCGCCAGCGCACCCTGGAACAGCAAGCATCAGCTGCTGCAGATCGGTATCCAGGGCTACCAGGTGAGCAAGGCTGAAGTCCCGGCGTCCAACATCGTCTTCCTGATCGATACTTCGGGATCGATGCAGGACCAGGACAAGTTGCCCCTGCTCAAGCTGAGCTTCCGCGAGCTGGTCAAACAGTTGCGCCCGCAGGACCGCGTTTCGATGGTGGTCTATGCCGGCAGCGCCGGCCTGGTGCTGCCGCCCACCGCTGGCAACGAGCAGGAAAAGATCCTGGCCGCGCTCGACCAATTGGAGGCCGGCGGCTCGACCAACGGCGGCGAAGGCCTGCAATTGGCCTATGCCATGGCGCGCCAGGCGTTCATCCGGAACGGCGTCAATCGCGTCGTGCTGGCCACCGACGGCGATTTCAATGTCGGCACCTTCAACCAGAAAGCGTTGGAGACGATGATCGCCGACCAGCGCAAGTCCGGCATCGCCCTGACCACGCTCGGCTTCGGCACCGGCAACTACAACGATGCGATGGCCGAACAACTGGCTGATCTTGGCAATGGCAATCACGCCTACATCGATTCGATCAACGAAGGCCGCAAGGTGCTGGTCGAAGAGCTGTCCTCGACCATGATGACCATCGCCCAGGACGTGAAGATCCAGCTTGAGTTCAATCCGGCGGTGGTCGCGGAATACCGGCTGATCGGTTACGAAAATCGCGCCTTGCGCCGCGAGGATTTCAACAACGACAAGATCGATGCCGGCGAGATCGGCGCCGGGCATGACGTCACGGCGCTGTACGAAATCACGCTGGTCGATTCCGGCGGCGAGAGCGTGGATCCGTTGCGCTACGGCAGGCCTTCATCCGCACATGCCGCTTCCAATGAAATCGGCTGGCTGCGCCTGCGCTACAAGCAGCCCGGTGCAGACTCCAGCCGCCTGATCGAAAGCGCCTTGACGCGTGCGCAGATTCGCAAGACGGCAAGCCCGCGGCTGCGCTGGTCGGCGGCGGTGGCGGCGTATGCCGACCTGTTGCGCGGCGGCAATAATATCGGCGCCTTCGGCTGGAACCAGGTGCGCGCGCTGGCCGCGAGCGCCGGCGGCGGCGACCGCTGGGGTTATCGCGCCGAATTCCTGACCCTGGTCGACCGGGCCCGCGCAGTGACGACAGGCCAGGAGCCGGTGGCCGTGAGCGAATGATCCGGATCGCCCGGCTATCCGGGAAGGAGAAAACTTCGTACGCTCCGTCTCATGCAGGCGGAGCCCACCGACGAGGAATTGATGCTGGCCTACGGGACCGGCGATGCGGGGGCATTCGAGATGCTGTATGCCCGCCATCGCGGTCCCTTGTTCCGCTTCATGCTGCACCAGGTGCGCGAACACGGCACCGCCGAGGAGCTCTACCAGGATGTCTGGCAGCGGGTGATCACCGCGCGCACGCGTTACCAGCCAGAGGCCAAGTTCAGCACCTGGCTATTCCAGATCGCGCACAATCGGCTGACCGATCATTGGCGCGCCCTGCAGCACCGGCCGCCGGCGCCGGCCGATGCGATGGAACGGGCCGAGCGCGAAGCCGACCCGCAGACACCGGAACGACAGCTGTCCGCGTTCGAGGAACGGCGGCGCCTGCAGTTGGCTTTGGAGGAATTGCCCGCAGATCAACGAGAGGTGGTGCTGAACTTGGCCTCTG
>Ga0209211_10000773_pt1 | contig 63412 bp, 68 predicted proteins | sample RifGroA2_FD_183992 | JGI IMG/M metagenome (GOLD analysis project Ga0209211, IMG submission 183992) | Groundwater microbial communities from Rifle, Colorado, USA - Groundwater A2 (SPAdes) (version 2) | ecosystem: Environmental > Aquatic > Deep subsurface > Groundwater | place: Rifle, Colorado... | reverse complement strand
AATTGCAGGATTTTCTTTTCTTGAAATAAAACATCCGCCTCATCGGCGGACTAGTTTTTGCAAAGAAAAACTTCACTGAACTAGGTCCGCTTTTTTATTGGATATTTTATAAGTCTTATCATCAATGCTTGGTAGTATATACAGGCCAAAAAATAAGTCAATACTTTATACTTTTTTTCATCAAACCGAACATCCTCCGCCGCCTTTGGTTTCCGGATTTTTTATTTTCTCCAAAAGTTTCTGGTAGCCCGGTCCGCTGGAATAATTATAACCCAATATTTCTTTAGGGTCGGCCTTGCTCCAATCTTTGCCCTGCAATTTCAGATATTTGGCAATGGTTATGTAAGTGTCCGGAAACCAGTAAGAATTTACAACAAGAGCTGTTCTGTACATTTGATCTTCGTCGATGCCCTGCGAGGCCATCAGTTCCAGCAAGCCGAGCATAGCCATGCCGTGATTGCAGTCGGGAAAGTAAACGGAATTCCCGCAACAGGGGCGATAAATGCCCTTGGAAACTCTTTCCACCAGCGACTGCTGTTCGGGCGTTAAAACTATGAATCTATGCATGGAGTAATGACTCATCGCATCGCCACGAGCCAGTGTCCAGCCACCGGTGGAAGCGAACCGCCCGGCGCCGCCGTATTTCTTGTCCGTCATCGGGCCGTTGTCCAAAATTTCATTTTTGTTGCCCAAGCCCAGCGCCCACAATAAATTCAAAACGAAACCCGAATTTTCCGGCGTTATTTTAAGATAGCCGTTATCAAGGTCTTCCAGCAATTTTCTTTCTTCGCCGTTTAATCCTCCCCGGACGGCGTACAGCTCTTCCAGTTTGACTTTGTCTATCACGCCCACGCTGGCCATTTTCGCCCCCAAATCTCCCCATTTTGCCGGCAATATCACCCCCCCTGCGGGAGTGATATTGCGAGAATAATTTTCTTCAATAATTTTTGCCGTCTTGCTGTTTTGGGCGATTGTTTCCACTTTGCCTCTAATATCTTTTTTGGCGTTTGCCGAATACATCAAAGCGCCAACGATAAGAAAAGAGGACAACAAAATGCTTATTTCCAATGATTTTGATTTTTTCATGGCTTTAACGGGTTACATTAATGTCCATCATCAGCTGAATTTTTTGCGAATCGTCCGTTTCTATATAGACCGCTTTTTTGGCCGGGCCTGTTCCCTGCGGGCCGTGGGCCGCCGGGTCAACATCAACTTCCACTGTCACGATTTCTCCCGCCGCAATTTCTTGATTGGCAAAGGTTATAAGTCCGTTATGCCCGGGCATCCCGAACGGCCCTTTTTTGGACTCGCCGCTTATCAGCGTCGCTTCCGTGCACATACAGGAGGTGTAGATTTTGGAAATTTTTACCGGGCCCTGCCCATTATTTTTCAGCGTGAAATTATGTTTGACTTTACCGCCATACATCGGGATCATTCCAAAATCAAACGCCGTTTCTTCCGTCACGAGATTTCCTTTTTCGCTTTCGGATATGGGCGCAACCAAACCTTCCCCGTAAAACAAACTCACCCCGTTGGGCATCTTGCCCACTTTTATTTTCGCCACTTCTTTTCCAAGAGCTGTGTCAATCACGGACAAGTCGTCGCTCAAAAGATTGGTCACATAGGCGAATTTCCCGTCTTTGGAAACCGCCACGCCGTGCGGAGCCATTCCGCCTTTGATAGTTTCCGCGACTTTCATTTCTTCCAAGTCAATTTTATAAACCAAGTCGCTGTTAGGCTGATTGAAGTAATACCCCTGGTCGGCGACATAGACATACCTAGAATCGGGCGTCGGGTAAATCTGCACCGGCCCTTTCGCTTCTTTGGGCAAGTCAACATAACTTAATTTTTGGGAGGCGATGTCGTAAACCGCCAAACTTTTGGCGTCGTAGACCGAAGCCAAAGCGTATTTTCCGTCTGCTGTTACTCCTGTTTGCACCGCCGCGCCTTTGAGCAGAACATAGGATATATCCATTTTTTGTATATCCAGAATGCCGATACTCTTGCCTTTGAGCATGGCGATGTAAGCCGTCTTGCCGTCCGGAGAAATTCTAAGGCCGTGCGGTTCTCCGCCTTTTTCGGTATTTATTTCTTTCTCCACTTCGTAAGTTTTGGCGTTTATTTTGTAAATAACGCCCGCGGTTTGAGCGGCGGCAATGGCGTAATTGGAATCCGAGGTTAAAGCGATATGGGAAAGATGCAGGTCCGTTCCCATTTCAATTCTTTTGATTATTTTGTCGGTTAACGGATCTATAACGATAATCTCGTCATTTGCCTTAATGTTCGTTTCTTCGTTATGCCCTTCATCGGCCCGAACTTTCTGTATGACGTTAAAAGACACTTTGCCTTCACCCATATCCATGGCATTAGCCGTCACCCAGACGCTTTTGTTGTCCGGCGCGACTTGGACATTGTGAGGCATAAAGCCGATTTTCGTTCCCGCTTCGCCGAATCGAGGCGAGCCGCCGATATCGGATGAAAGATCAATCCGTTTGATGACATTTCGGTCTTTGACGCTGACAACGGCGATTTCTCCGACTTCTTCTATCGCCACATAAATTTTATCTTCAATTTTTGTTTCTGAATTTTTTAATGTTTCTTTGTTCTTGTTGGATAGCAGAAAAATTCCTCCCGCCAAAGCCGCCAAGGTGATCAAACCTATTATGATTTTTTTCATAGTTTTTTAAGAATTAGATTAAATTACTGAATAAAGCGATAAATTTCCGCGATTAAGCGAAAGCGAAAAGAGCCAACCAGCGATTGGCTTTGATTTTATAAGAAAAAGAATGGTATTCAAAAAATCGCCCATTAGCGCGGGAAAACGGCGCTAAAACGAGTGAATTGGCAATCAATAAAAACCCGCTTCGCCAAAGATTAAGCGAGGCGAGCAAAGAAATCGCCAGCAATAAAAACAAGCCGATTAAAATATCCGCCTGAAAACCATCTTTGGAACAAGGCAGAATTTTGGCAACGGAAGACGCGCAACTGCCATCCGGAAGATTATGAGAAAAGCCGTCTCCCATCGGTATTGCGGAAATCCCAGCCACCGCCAAAACGATAAAAACAGCGAATATTAAAAGTAATGATTTTTTATTAAACACAGGGATATTATACAACTTCCTGTAAAAAAGCCAACCCCGCTCAAAAGCGGGATTGGCTTTAATCTTAAAAAACAAAATGATTGTTTTTTAATGATGCTCTCCGATGTCCTTTTTAAGATGTTCTATGTATTTGGAAGCCGCGTCTCGTCCGCCAAGACCGAAAGCCAGTCCACCGGCAATGGCCACCATAGCCACGAATCCGGTAAACAAAGTTTGAGCGAAAGCTCCGGCGATTCCCAATTGATATAAAGCGGCCAATATGGCAAAAGCCCAAATGGACCACTTGGTCAAACCGCCCAAGAAATGGGTGGAAGGGACGCCGGCCGCCTTGGCCGAACCCACCACTACCCTCTGCATGGCGTGGGCGATGAAAGCGGCCACCACCAATATCAAAGCGGCGACGATGACATTGGGCAAGTAGCCGAGAACGACATTTTTCAAGAAATCGTTCACTTGGCTAAGACCCAGTATGTCCAAAGAAGCGATTAAGAAAACTATCACTAAAAACCATTTGACCAATCCGCCGATGAAATGGCCGGAATTAAGGGTGAAGCCTCCTTTGTGAAGCATTTCGTCAACGCCGACGGACTGGAAAGCTTTGTCCACTCTCAATGAACTTATTATCTTGTCCACGAAACGGCCGATTATGGAGGCGATAAGCAGGCCGATGACAAATATTATTATCGCTACTATTAATTTGGGAGCAAAACCGATAACGCCTCCCCAAAGGTCTTGGAAAGACATAACCAAGGTATCGCTCCAGATTTCTGTTGGCATAATTTTAAAAAAAATTTAACCTGTTAATAAATTACGAGACAGCAAGACATTTCGACCATCCCGCCGCTCCGCTTTTAAAGCTGTTTATATTATACAACAAACAAAACCAGTTAATAAGAGTGTCATGTGGATAACTTCCCTGCTTTGCTGTTATTCCGAAGAACTGCTGGAAGAAGATTCGGCTGATGATGCCTCGCTTGAAGCGGACGAGGCGGTTTCAGAACTGGATGAGGATGATGATTCGCTAGATGAAGATTCAGCATTGGCGGAGGAAGAAGACGAACTTGATTGGCTGGATTCTGAACTTGATGAACTTTCTGAACTTGATGACGAGCTAACGGAACTGGACGAAGACGATGATTGAGTAATTCCGTTTTTATCCAGCAAACTTTGCAGTTGATCGCCATCAACGCACACTTCGTTGCCGTCTGATTTTTTGGCGCAAAGATTTTTCGCCCCCAATTTATCCTGTCCGAATATTATTCCAATATTGCTGAATTTGTTAAGAATCCACGCAAATAATCCATCACTGCCTGTTCCGCTTGAAGCGGAAACGCTGGCCTGCAAGTCGCTCACTTTGAGATTAAGCTCTTTGATGGCGTCTATCATCAAAGGAGTAAAGCCTCCGTAGTTGACCGATTTGATTCCTTTTTCGTCCGTTCTGACAAAGTCGGGCAGAATTGTTTCCACATCTTGGGCGATGAAACCGTATCTTAGGTCGCTATTGTCTTGATTGAGCCATTTGAAGTTTACGGCTTGAAGTTGGGAGAGTTTGGCTAAGGAGTTGACGGAAGAGAGATTGGTAATGTCTTTTTTGAGCGTTCTGTCGGAGGCGCATGTCCAGGAAGTGCTAGTCGGGTCTATTTCGCAGTAGCCGTTGGAGTCTTCAAACCTGACGGGAGCTCCGTCGTCGGAACGATAGACATGGAGCTTGCGCTGGGGGTTGTTTGTCCCTATGCCTGTGTTGCCATTAGCCAAAACCGTCAGCAAGGTTGAGGTGGCCGTGCCGGCGGTAGTGGAAGCTATGGTGAATAACGGAGTGTTGACTGCGGTATTGAGGTTGTTTGATATGGAAAGGAGCGAGTAAGGAGAGGTGGTGCCGATGCCGATGTTACCGGAGGATAATGTCGTTCCTATGCCATCAATTCTGGTGCCGAAAATTAAGTTGCCGATGTTGAGACCGTTGGTCATATTCGTAGAAGTGGCTCCTATATCGTAACCTATGATGATATTTTTTGAACCTGTGGTAAGGTTGGTGCCAGAATAGCCCGCATTGTAGCCGATAAGAATGTTTTTTGAGCCAGTGGTTACGCCAAACCCGGCATAGTAGCCAATGGCAGTGGAGGAAGAAACTGTGTTGTTTCTAAGAGAAGACTCTCCAATTGCAATGTTGGCATTACCTGTGCTGTTGGCAAAGCCAGCATTTGTTCCAATTCCTAAATTCGAATTGCCTGTGGTATTTCCATACAAAGGCTGATAACCACCAATCGCTACATTGCCAATGCCCGTGGTGTTGGAACGAAGGGTAAATTTTCCAAAGGCGCCATTGCTACTACCTGTGGTGTTATTCTCTAGAGCATTAGCGCCAACTGCAGTATTAGCGTAACCACTGGATTTAGATAATGCCAAGTACCCCACAGCAGTATTATTGGAACGACCAGAAACATCAGTTCCGTAAAGAGCTTTGTAACCAACTGCTGTATCGTAGCTTGTGCTCGTCGCATTGCCCAGAGCTTGATAACCTACTCCGGTATTGTAAAGCCCGCCATTAGCGTCAATGTTTGTGGCCGACTGATACCCGATAGTCAAGTTGCCTGCGTCTGTTGTGGAAGAAGTCAAGAACCTCTGACCATTTTGGAACCAATTGGAAGTTGAGCCGATATTGATGTCTCCCGCAAAAGTAGAAGTGGCGGTGGTAGAAGTCACCGTCAAAGAAGCCAAACTGCCCGCTCCGCTTACCGTCAAAGTCCCGCCTATCGTGGCATCGCCGGAGTTGGACAGAGTCTGATTGGTCAGAGTGCCGGTAATGGTGGGGTTGGTAATGGTTGGAGTTGTTAGAGTGGTGTTGGTCAGAGTGTCTATCTTGTTGGTCAGGCTGATAGCTTGATAAGTGGAAGCGGTTTGAAGGGATGTTTGGGTGGAGAGGCTGGAGATTTGATTGGTCAGCTTGGCGTTGAGGCCGTCCATTTCGGTTCTAAGGGCGGCCAGGCCAGAGTTTAAGTCGGTTTGAGAGAGACCGGAAACGACTCTTTCCACCGTCTTTTCTATGATTCTGTTGTTGGCGGTTTGGCCTTCCACTTTGAGGCCGGAAGCTTTGAGATTGTTGAGTTCTTTTTGGAGATTGTTGTATTTGGTTTCCAAAGCTTTGATGGAAGAGATGGTGTCATCTAAGTCCCCCCCCCCTCTCTCTGATATTGGATGATGTTGGGTTGGAAGGTTTAACTTTGTCGGGAATGGAGGAATTTGATTTTTCTTCGGTTGGAGATTGATTGTCAGGAGAAGTCTTGCCGGTTGAGGAAGGCAGGATGATTGATTTGAAGAAAGAGCCGACGGAGGCGAGCTTGCTCGCCGATAAGGAGAGTAAAGATTTGCGCTTGGAATTGGAAGAAGATTTTGGGGCGGCTGTTTGGTTGGCGGGAATAGAGATCGGAGTCGCTGGCGCATCGTCGCTGACAAGGACGGGGGGAGGAACATCGGAAGAGGCGGCGAAAGGGAAGCTGGGTGGAATGTCGGAAGGGGCGGCGGCTAAAATTGGAGAAATGGAAGTTGAAAAAATTAACAAAACGGAAAACAACGCCAAGAATATTTTGAATGTCTTTTGCTTTGTTTTCACTATGTCCATATCGGTTTCTATTTTAACACAAAGCATGGGGGGGGGAAGAAGCGAACATGTGGATAACTTTTATTCCCCTTCTCGCCAGCTTTCTATGGAATAACCGCCCGAAGGGCCGGAGATAAAAAACTGACTAGAAAAGCGTATCGTGCGTGCCAAGAGTTACGAATTCCACATATTTTTCATAATCATGAAATTTGTAAACCAGCAATAAATCAAACAGTATGTGGCATTCTCTATAGCCATTCCATTCGCCGTTCAGTTTATGGTCTTTGCATTTTTCGGGAAGCGAATGTCTTGATTCTAAAAACTCTATGACTTCATTTAACTTTTCTTTAAAATTAAATCCGGATTTTGAATATTTTTTGAAATCTTTTAAAAATCTTTTTGTGTAGACTATATTGTACTTAAAAAAGCAATCGCTTCTTTTGCGGAATTAAAACTTTTTCTTTTACTCTTATCTTCCTTTTCAACATTCTTTATTATTTTTGCCAGCTTTGAACTGATTTTGCGATCAAAAGATATGGGTGATTTTCCGGTTATGGCGATATTTTGCATGACCACATTCAAAACAGTGGAAGTATCAAGTCCGCTTTCAGTTAAAATTTTATTTACTTTTTCTTTTGTCTCTTGATATGTTCTAAACGCCACGATAGCTGTTTTGTTTTTATATAGTTTCGTATCCATAAATATATATTACTATTTTGTTTAACAATGTGCAACTAATACAGGGTGTGGATAACGATTTTATTCGTACTCCTTCATCACCACTTGGGCTTCTATTTGCTTGGATGTTTCCAAGACGACGGAGACAACGATAAGGAGGGCCGTTCCGCCGATAGCCAAAGAAGAAATGCCTGTCACGGCTTTTATGCCCAAAGGCACGACGGCGATAAATCCAAGAAAAAGCGCGCCCACCAAGGTAATTCTGGTGATAATTTTGGCCAAATGGTCCGAGGTCGGCTGGCCGGGCCTGATTCCCGGAACGAACGCCCCGCTTTTCTGCAAATTTTGCGAAATCATCTTGGGGTCAAAAGTGACGGCCGTGTAAAAATAAGTGAAAAAGAAAACAAGAACGAAGTAAAGCGCTCCGTAGACCAAAGAGTTATTGAGAAACGCCAAAATATAACCGGATAAAACGGCGACCGTTCCGCTATTTAATCCGGCCAGCAAATTAACAATCATTTGCGGGAAAAGCAAAATGGAAATGGCGAAGATTATGGGAATGACGCCGGCTTGGTTGACCTTCAAAGGTATATGAGTGGAAACGCCTCCATACATTCTTGACCCTCTCACTTGCTTGGCATAAGAAACCGGCACGAGCCTTTCCGCCTCGGAGATGACGACGACTCCGCCGATTATAAGGGCGGCTATCGCCAAAAATAATCCGTACATCGGAATTTGCGACGGGTCAAAAGTGAAAAGCGCTCTTTGAATGGTTGACGGCAAGCCCGCCACGATGCCCCCGAAAATTATAAGGGAAATGCCGTTGCCGATGCCTTTTTCCGAAATAAGCTCGCCAAGCCAGAGCAAAACCATGGTGCCGGCGATCATTATGGAAATGTTGGTGAACTTGTCCAAAAAGGAAATCTGGCCGAGAATTCCCTGCCCTTGCAACATCGTCATCAAGCCGAATCCCTGCAGGAAACCGAGCGGAACAGTCAATAATCTGGAGTATTGGTTGAACTTCTGCCGGCCCGCTTCGCCTTCCTCCTGATACAGCTCTTTAAGTTTGGGAAAAATCATCGTGAAGAGCTGCATTATGATTGAAGCCGTAATATAAGGAGCCACGCCAAGCATCAAGATGGAAAGATTGGACAAGCCTCCGCCGGAAAAAATATCCAGCAGTCCGAAGAATTGATTGTTGGACAAAAAGGCGGAGAGGCGGGCGTGATCAACGCCGGGAATCGGTATGCTTGAGCCGATTCTGAACAAAACCAAAACGCCCAAAACGAATAATATCTTGTTTCTAAGATTATAGTCTTTTAATATAATTTTAATTCGGTTAAGCATAAATTAGTTTAAAGTTTATCAAGTCCGTAAAGTTCGTAAAGTCAAAAGTCTTAACTTTATAGACTTTATGGACTTTTGACTTTTAACTCTATTGTTCCTCCGGCTTTTTCTATTTTTTCTTTGGCCGATTGGGATAATAGGCAGCCGGAAACTGAAAACTTTTTGTCTATCTCTCCCTTGCCGAGAATTTTGACTGACGGGATTTTTCCGCCCAAAGTTTTAACTAATCCGTTTTCCACGAGAATTTTCGGAGTGATTTCGCTGTTGTCGGCCAGTTTTTTGTTTAAAACATCAAGATTAACAATGGCCGAATCTTTTTGGAACGACTTGAACCTGTAACCTCTCTTTTTGGGCAACTTTTTTATCAAATCTCTTATTTCCGGCCTCATTTTTCTGCCCGCTCGGGCTTTCTGGCCCTTGATGCCGCGCCCCGAATAAGTGCCGCGCTTTCCGCCGCGGCCGATATATTTGCCTTTCTTGCTTTTTGTTTTTGGTGTTACTTGATGAATTTGCATAAAATTATTATCTTATTTTCTTCAACGCTTCTATCGTCACTTTGGCGTTATTGACCTTGTTTTTGCTTCTGGATAAATATTTGGCGTTGACATCTTTTATTCCGGCTAAGTCAAAAACCGTTCTGGCCGAACTTCCGGCGACCAACCCTCTGCCTTTGGCCGGCTTGATTATTACCGAACTGCTTCCAAATTTGGCTTCCGTTTCGTGGGGGATGGAAAAATCTTTGGTCAGTTTCGGCTTGATCAGGTTTTTTCTGGCGTTTCTAAAAGCTTTTTCTATCGCTCCGGCCGTGTCGGAAGCCTTGCCCATTCCGACGCCCACTTCGCCCTTTCTGTTTCCGGCCACGATGGTCACGCGGAAATTAAATCTCTTTCCTCCTTTGGTGACTCTGGTCACTCTTCTTATGTCTATTATCTTTTGGTCGTATTCGGATTTTTCCCTGCCCGAACCTCGGCCTTTGCTGAATTTGTTTGCCATAATTTTAAAATTTTAACCCCCCTTCTCTGGCCCCTTCCGCCAGCGCCTTGACCCGACCTTGATATTTGTTTCCTCCTCTGTCAAACATCACCGCTTCAATATTTTTTAACTTGGCCAATTTCGCCAATTCCAATCCGACGTTTTTGGCCGATTCTGTTTTCCTGCCTGCCGGCGAGGCAGGTTTTACTTTGCCTTTTGATTTTAAATCTCCGGCCGAAACCAAAGTTACTCCCTTTACGTCGTCTATAATCTGGGCGAAAACATATCTGTTGGATCGGAAAACGGAAAGCCTCGGGCGATCATTAGTCCCTTTGATTTTGGCCCTGACTCTTTTGTGCCTTATTTCTCTTTTTGAAATTAATCTTTTCATTTATTTAGCTTATTAGGATTTAGGTTGTAGCTTTTTAGGAATTTTCTCTAACTCCTACAAGCTAATTCCTACGACCTTGTTTCTAGGCCGCCGCTGTGGCCGCTTTCTTGCCGGCCTTTCTCCTTATAATCTCTTTCTCGTATCTTATACCCGTTCCTTTGTACGGTTCCGGTTTCTTGAAAGCTCTGACATTGGCGCTGAATTGGCCTATCGTTTCTTTGTCATGACCGCTGACGGTAATAAGGCTTTTTTCTATCAAAACCTTTACTCCTTTGGGTATTTCAATCTTGACCGGATGAGACAAGCCGATATTCAAAGAAAGCTTCGTCCCTTCCAGCATAGCCTTGAATCCGATTCCTTCTATTATAAGCTTTTTTTCAAAACCGGCTGTCACGCCTTTTATCATATTATTTATATGAGAAGCGAACGTCCCCCAGACGGCTTTATTGGGCGCCCCTTTTCTCAAAGCCACCTCAATAATTTTATCGACGATTTTCACTTCCACATCGTCTTGGATGAGCCTTGTCATCTCTCCCAGCGGGCCTTTCACGTTCAAGACCTTGCCGTTTAATTTAACGTCAACTTTGTCCGGTATTTGTATTCCTTTTTTTCCTATATGACTCATAAATTAATATACTTCGCAAATTACTTCTCCTCCGACTTTTTCTCTTCTGGCTTCTTTGCCGGAAAGAATTCCTCGGGGGGTGGACAATATCTGGAAACCGAAACCTTGCCTTATTTTCTTAATCTTGGAGGACGGGGAATAAATCCTTCGGGACGGCTTGGAAACTCTCTTCAGGCTCGTTATCGCCGGCCGGTTCAAACCATTGTAATTCAAAACAATATCAATGGTTTTGTTGACTTTCTTGCCTTTGTGGTCGGCTTCTTTGATGAATTTTTCTTTGGCCAAGACTTTCGCTATTTCCATTTTTATTTTGGAATACGGAACAGACACCGTTTCTTTGCGAGCGGCTTGAGCGTTTCTTATTGAAGTCAGCATATCGGCTATTGGATCCATATATTTAAATTACCATGATGATTTTTTAACTCCCGGGATCATTCCCTCGTTGGCCAGTTCTCTGAAACATATTCGGCACAAATCAAAATCTCTCATATAACCCCTCTTTCTTCCGCAACGGAAACATCTTCTTACAACCCTTGATTTGTATTTGGGCGTTTTCTTTGACCTTGCGATAACTGATGTTTTTGCCATATGTTACAAGTGTATATACTAAGCTTTAAAGGGGAAACCTGCAAGTTTTAATAACTCCAACGCCTCCTCTTTGCTCTTGGCGGTGGTGACAATCGTAACCCCCAATCCGAAAGCCGCCCGGACGTCTTCCCCCGCCGATTCGGGAAAGGATATGTGCTCTTTGAAGCCGATGGACAGATTGCCTGTTTGGTCCACCAGTTTTTGTTCCAATCCGCGGAAATCTCTCACTCTGGGAATCGCCACATTGACCAGTTTTTCCAAGAAGTCATACATCCTGTTCCCTCTTAGCGTGGCCGAATAGCCGACGGGCATCCCTTGTCTCAGCTTGAAGGAAGCGATTGATTTCTTGGCTTTGTTGACTAGCGGTTTTTGGCCGACGACCAGAGTAAATGATTTCAAAGCCGCTTCCTTTTTGGCTTCGTCTTTGAACGACCCTATGCCGGCGCTAGCGACAACCTTGATTATTTTTGGCGTTGCCATTGCGTTTTTATAGCCGAACTTCTTGTTCATTCCCGGAATCACGACTTTATTGAATTTTTCTTTGAATTTATTCATTTTTGTTTTAAACGGCTCCGCCGCATTTCTTGCAAACTCTTGTTTTCTTCTCTCCTTCCAATTTATATCCGGTTCTTGTTGTCTTACCGCAAGAGGAACAGATTATCATGGCGTTGGAAGCGTAAAAAGGCGCCGAGATTTGGGCCGTATGGCCTTTTTGCCCCTGTTTTTTCGGCCTTATATGTTTTTTCTTTATATTCATTCCTTCCACGATTATTTTTTCTTCGGACGGAATAACTTTGGCCACCTTGCCGGTTTTGCCTTTGTCTTTGCCCGCCATTATTTTTACCGTGTCTCCTTTTTTAATCTTCATAACTTTATAACTTTATGGACTTTATAAACTTTTGACTCATTTACACCACTTCCGGCGCCAAAGAAATTATCTGATTATATCCTCTTTCCTGGATCTCTCTCGGGATCGGCCCGAAGATTCTTCCGCCTAACGGTTCGTGTTTGGCTTTGTCCAGAAGCACGACGGCGTTCTCGTCAAATCTGACATAAGACCCGTCTTTTCTTCGGAAAGCGTTTTTCTGCCGGACGACAAGAGCGTGGTGGACTTCTTTCTTCTTGACCGATTTTCTCGGCTCGGCCGTCTTGATGGAAACAACGACAATCTCGCCCAATTGGGCGTATCTTTTTTTGCTTCCGCCGAGCACCTTGAAGACTTGCGCCAGTTTCGCGCCTGTGTTATCGGCAATATTCACCATTGTTCGGGGTTGTATCATAAATTAAATTTTGGACAAAACTTCAAAATGCTTGTCTTTTGATAATGGCCGGCATTCCTGAATTATAACTTTGTCCCCGACATTGTATTCTTCTTTCTCGTCGTGGGCTTTGTATCTGTTTGTCTTTTTCATATATTTTTTGTATTTCGGGTGCTTGACGTAGCGGTCAACGGAAACAACCACAGTTTTCTGCATTGCGTCCGACACTATCGTTCCTTTTAATTTTTTCTTTGGCATAACTTTATGAACTTTTTACTTTATAGACTTTCGACTTTGTGGACTATCTGCTGATTATTTTTATTTTTACGGGCAATTTTGAGCCTCCTTTCCTTAAGGCTTCCCGGCTAGTCGCCTCGTCAAGGCCGTCCACTTCAAACAGGACATTGCCTGGCCTGACTCTGTAAACAAAGCCGACCGGGTCGCCCTTCCCTTTTCCCATTCCCACTTCCGCCGGTTTTTGCGTTATGGGCATATCGGTAAATATCCTTACCCAAATTTTCCCGGCGTTATTGGTGAATCTGGCCATCGTTTTCCTGGCCGCTTCAATCTGATTGGCCCAGACTTCTTTGGTTTCTTGGGCCACCAATCCGAAAGAGCCGAAATCCAAACTGTTTCCTCTGGTGGCCGCATGCGCCTTTTTCGGGTTTTCCCTCATCCGGTGCCATTTTCTAAATTTTACTTTTTTGGGCATCATAATTTTTAAGATTTCTTTTCTTCCGCTTCAAATTTTTCCCCTTTATATGTCCAGACCTTTATGCCTATGTCGCCATAGGGCAAATGGGCTTTCTCTCGGGCGAAATCAATGTCGGCGCGAAGCGTCTGAAGCGGTATCCGGCCTTTTCTCAGCCATTCTTTCCTTCCCATTTCCGAACCGTCCAGCCGACCGGACATTGCCACTTTCACTCCCTTAACGTTGTGGCTGGCCATGGCTTTTTCCATTATCTGTTTCATCGTCCTTCTGAAAGGCGTTCTTTTTTCCAAATTTTCCGCCGCCATTTGCGCCAAAATTTTGGCGTTTGATTCCGGATGCTGGATTTCTTCCACAGTCAGTTTTATCTCTTTCGGCACTTCGGCTTTTATTTTTTTCATTATGCCGATTATTTGGGCTTTGATTTTGTCGGATCCTTCTCCTTTCCGGCCAATAAGAAGTCCCGGGCGGGAAGTTTTGATTATCAGATGGAAGAGCGCTGGAGATCTTTCTATCTCTATGCCCTCCACATACATTCCCCGCATTGATTTTTCCAAAGCTTCTCTTATCAAAACATCCGCCTTGAGCAAATGCCTGTATTTGACAGGATTAAACCAGCGCGATCTCCAATCTCGCAATATGCCTAATCGGAATGAATATGGGTGGACGGTCTTGCTCATTTTTGTTTTGCTTTTGACTTTACACCTGCCTGTCCGGCAGGCAGGCTTTTGACTTTTGGACTCGATTGTTCTCCCAGAACAATCGTTATCCGGCTCGTTCTTTTCAAAATTTGATTGGCCATGCCTCTTGACCTAGGCCTGCTTCTCTTTAAAACCGGCCCGGCGTTAACCGTAATCGTTTTCACCGTCAAATTATTTTCATTCGCCGCCTTGAAGTCGTTTCTGGCATTACTTATAGCGGATTTCAGGAGTTTTACAATGGGATTGGCGGACTTTTTGGTCAAAAAATCAAGCTGAACTATGGCATCTTTCACTTTTTTGCCTTTAATCAAATCGGCAACAATCCTCGTCTTTCTGGGCGAGGCTCGGTAGTTATTCAATTTTGCCGTAATTTCTTTCATTTTATTTTTTCTCCGCCGGCGCCGCTTTGGCCGCTTGCGCCGACGCTATTTCCGACTCTTTTTTCTTGGTTTCTATTTCTTTCTGCATCTTGCCTCCGTGTTTGACGAATTTTCTGGTCGGGCTGAACTCTCCCAATCTGTGGCCTATCATATCTTCCGTTATTCTCACTTGAACGAAATCTTTGCCGTTATGCACGCCGAAAGTAAAGCCTATCATTTCCGGCGATATTTGGGAATCCCTGGCCCAAGTTTTTACAACCGTTCCGTCCATGGGCTTAAGAACGCTGATTTTCTTCAGCAGTTTTTCGTAAATATACGGTCCTTTCTTTAAGCTTCTTGACATAAAATTATTTTTTGTTTTTTTATTTCTTTTTTCTCCTGGAAACTATGAATACATTGGAATATTTCTTCGGCGTTCTGGTTTTTACTCCCCTTACTCCTTTGCCCCACATATTTTTCACCCGGCTCATGCCCCTGGGCTGCCGTCCTTCGCCTCCGCCCAGCGGATGGTCCACCGGATTCATAGCGCTGCCTCTGACTGTCGGCCTTATTCCCAGCCATCTTGACCGGCCGGCTTTTCCGAAATTTCTCAATTTGTATTCTTCGTTGGACACCTGGCCGACGCTGGCCCAAGATTCCAAGGGAACTTTTCTGATTTCCGTGGAAGGCATTTTGAGCAAGGCGTACCCGCCGTCATGAGCCAAAAGTTCGGCGAAATTGCCGGCGCTTCTTATCATCTTGGCGCCCGATCTCGGCAAAATTTCTATGTTATATATAAATGTTCCCGCCGGTATTTTCCTCAAAGGCAGCCTGTTGCCCGGTTTTATGTCGGCCTTTTCGGAAGTTATCACTTTGTCCCCGACTTTCAATCCGGCCGGCAAAAGAACGTATCGTTTGGCCCCGTCGGCGTAAAATAAAAGGGAGATAAAACCGGACCGGTTCGGGTCGTATTCAACGGACTTAACCGTGGCCGGAATGTCTATTTTGTCATACTGAAAATCTATTTCTCGGTAAGACCTCTTCACTCCGCCTCCTTTATGCCTGACGGTTATCCGGCCGGCGGAATTCCTGCCCACGCCTCTTTTGAATCCTCGGGTCAAACTTTTTTCCGGTTCGGTCCGCGTTAAAACATTCCGGTAGGAAACTACCGACATATGCCTTCTTGATGGAGTTGTGGGTTTATAATGCTTCATGATTATACTTTATGAACTTTAAACTTTATAGACTTTATAGACTTTATAGACTAATCTTATCGCCTTTTTTCAGATAAACTATCGCCTTTTTATAACCGGATTTTTGAGCTTGCCTTCTTCTGATAAAAACCGTTTTCCCGGGAATGTTGATTATTCTCACTTTTGTCGGCTCAACATTGTATTGTTTTTTAACCGCCTGCCTGACCATTATCTTATTGAACTCCGGTTCAATTTTAAAAACATAAGCGTTCTTCTCGCCCAAAAAAGTCGCCTTCTCCGTGATGTGGGGAACAAGGCCGAAAGAAACCGTTTTGTTTTCAGAAACATCAGTTTTCTTGGAAACTTTTTTCTCCGTTTCCTCTTTTTTTATTTTTCTTGAAATTGCCATACTAATTAAAATTACCCCTGCCTGCCGTCAGGCAAGCTCCTTGGGGCAACAAATTACTAATGCCATACTACCAAACGCAAAATAAAAGTCAACGCTATTCTCCTTCCCGCCAGCTTTCTATGGAGTAACCGCCCGAAGGGCCGGAGGTGAAAAGCAGATTGGACAGGCCGGTTTCATAAATAATTTTGGCCGAATTGGACAATTGGATTTTATAGGCGGAAGCTTCCTTCACGCTTATGCTGTTGGACAGGTACATCAAGCCGTGCGGAGCGTACAATAAAATTTTTCCATTGGCGCTGTTGGATATGTCTATGGCGGAGGTGCTTCCTCCTCCTTCGGCGTTATTGTTGCGGGAAACCAAAAGAATATAGGACTTATCATTTCCTGAACCGAAAAATTCAACCGTATTGCTGATAAATATTCTGCTACCGGAACTTCTGTTTGTTTCTTTATCCGCTATCACCGCCACGCTTTTATCACCCAAAGAAGAATTAATTTTGACATCCGCCGTGTTACTGAAATTTATATTTCCTGAAACCCAAACCGGACCGCCCAAGGTGACAACGGCCGAGCCGGAAATGTTCAAATCGCAATTTATTTTTTTCGGGCCGATGGAAACAGCCCCGCTTATATTGTAAGGGCAAGGCGAACTGTGAGTTCCGCCAGCCGAGGCTTCCGTTTTCCACGCATCTATTTGAGCGTCTGATATCGGCAAAGAAGAAGTGGCCTGATCGGGACTGTTGGGATAAGAAATTCCGCCCACGTTAGCGCCGGAAATGGTTGTGTAATGGGCGTCTTTGTCAATATTGGAATCTCTGATGGTATGGGCATAAGCGGTGCCAGTCGCATGAATTCCATCCACTAAACCGGAAGGTCCGGCAGAAATAACGTCGCCCCTAACGATGTTGCTGTTATGCCCAACTACCGGCCCATTGGAAAAAACATTGCCTATAACTTCTGACGAGTTGGACATCACAATTCCTCCTTCTCCAGTCTGCGTGCCGTAAAAAAACGATGTTCCTCCGCCCGCTTCCAATTTTATCTTTGACCTTCTTATCATCTTGGAAGCCGTGCCGGTCGCAGTTATTTCTTTGTCGCCGCTTATGTCGGCGACGGTGGTTGTGGCAAAAAATCCGTCCAAAGATAAAGTTTCAACGGTGTCATAATTTTTCCCTTTTATCATGCGATAAGCCAAATCTTCCAACCCCGACTCCGCCATAAAAAAACTTTTTTTGGATGTTCCGAAGTCTCGGGACGATTTTGATTCTTTGTAAGAAACGGTGTATGCCCCCGAGACGACGATCATAGATACGAACATAAAAAACACCACCGCCGTCAATATCGCCTGCCCGGAATGAAAAGTCGAAAGTCGAAAGTCGAAAGTCGAAAGTGCTTTTTTAACAAAGAAGTGTTTTGGTTTTTTATTTGTTTTTAACATTATAAACTTTATAGACTTTTTACTTTATAAACTTATTAATAACTTCCTCTTAAAATCGCCGTATTATAAAACTTTTCCGTCTTCTCCATTCTACCTCCTTTTGCTTTGGCAATTAAGCTTATCTTGACGGCTTTGGATACGGCGGAAGAAGTGATTTTGTTAAAAATCAGGCTTGTTATTTCAGTACTGCTAGCAGTCAGCGCTTCGGAAGCGCCGGAACCTTCTTTGACGAAAATTCCCGCGCCGCTCAAGAAAAATTCTATCGTGGTGGCAAGCCCTGAACCGTCCACCGTATCAAGTTTCAGTTTGCCCGGACTGGCATCAAAAACACTTCCGGCATCGTCAATATTGTTCGCCAGCCTTATTTCATTGGCCATTCTTTCCATCGCCACTGAGGTGGAAAAATTCAGGTCTCGGGACATCTTCACGCTTGAATACGACCTTAGCATCGCCAAAATTGAGCCGGTGGCAAACACAGCGACCATTCCCAAAATCGCCGCATAAATCAAGGTTTCCAAAAGCGACGAACCTAGTGAATTTTTTTTCATAAATTTAATTGGAAAATAAATCGGTTAAATAAAAGGAGGCGCTTTTGGTCGTTGTCCCCGTTCTCCCCCGCCAAGAAACGCTGACCGTCGCTTTTTTCGTCCCGCTGTCTAGCGTTCCCGAAGCGGCGATATCATCATTGGCATCCCTGTAAACATTATTCAGAACAAATTTTCTTTCAAATATCCCGTCAATATAAACATTGCTGACGGTGGAAATCCAAGTCGTCCCGTTGTAAGAAAAATAATAGTTTGTTCCGGCGGCAAGATTGCCGATGCCGGAACCCCAGCTCGTGTCTCTTAAAATTTTAACGGCATCCGCCCCTTCTTCCAGCAAAAAAGAGGCTTGCGTGTTTCTGACGCTCTCGCCGACGATTTTTTGCGACAGTTGTGAAGCCAGCATCAGACTGAAAATAAAAATGGAAATGATGGAAACTCCGGCCACGGCTTCTATCAGCCCTATTCCTATCGACATCCGATGTCGATAGTGGTTATAAATATTTTTTTTCATTGGATATTGGCGATGCCGGTGGACTTAACGCTTATGGTCTTGTATTTATCATTATCCGACTTAAGCCTCACCCGCAAGGAACCGTTATTGCCTGTTTTACCGGTCAGTTTTTGAAACACCATGTCCGCCCCTCCCCCGTTTAAAGAAATATCGCTGATTTCCACCAAAGGAGACATTGGCGTTTCTATATTGGAAGAGTTCGGTTCCGTAAAAATGTCACCTTTGAAAAAAATAATTCTGTTTGCTTCAAAGCGAACGCCGAATCGAGAATAATCTTCCGAAGAAACCGTTTTAACTCTGGCTTCGTTTATCACCGACAAAATCTGGTCAGCGGAAATATCCACGGTTTTGCTGTTCCTGAAAGAAGAAAAAGAAACGGTGATAGCCGCGACCAAAACCGCTCCGATGGCTATGACCACTATAATTTCAATCAGCGAAAAACCTAATTTTTTATTTTTTATCATATTCCGTTCATCATTGAATACATCGGTTTGATCATAGACAGAGAGAAAAAACCAACGGCCGCGCCGATAAAAATCATCAAAATAGGTTCTATGACGGTGGCCATGTTTTTGGTCGCTTCGGCCGTCTCTTCTTCATAAAAAACGGCCAATTTCTCCATCATCTCCGACATTTTGCCCGTTTCCTCTCCGACCGCCATCATTTCTCCCAAAAGAACGGGGTAAATCTTCGTCGCTTCTTTGAATGAGTTTGAGACTGGAACGCCTTTTTGCACATCGTCCATCGCTCTCGTCAGAACTTCTTTATATTTATTGTTTTGAAGCACATCTCTGGTGATGGATAACGCTTCCACCACATTGACTCCGGAAGAGATAAGCGAGGCCAAAGTCCGGCTGGTTCTGGCCGAATTTATCTTTTTGACAATTGGAGAAATAAGCGGGGTTTTCAAAAAAACATTGCCCAGAAATATTTTTCCTTTTTCCGTTCTTAAAAACCACCCAGCGGAAAAAATAACAGCTAGAAAAAAAATTATAAACAAGTAAGTGTGTTTCGTAATAGAATCGCTTATAAAAATAATAACCTGAGTGGAAAGAGGCAAATCAACGTTCAGCTCTTTGAAAGTGGCCACCAGTGTGGGCACGACGTAAATAAACATAAAAACGCCTATCAAAACCATGGCCGCTAAAATTATCGCCGGATACATCATCGCCCCTTTGACTTTTCTCATCAATATATAATCTTTTTCTATTTGCAATCCGGCCAAATTCAGCGATTCGCTCAATTGGCCGCTCTCTTCTCCGGTTTTGACCATGGCGATAAAAAGCTTGGAAAAAATTTTTGGGAATTTCTTCATCGCCCCGCTTAAAAAATCTCCTTTTTTGGCGTCGTTCATCAAGGAAATTATCGTCTGGCCGAAATATTTGTTGTTTGTCTGGCGGCTTAATATCTCAAGCGCCCTAGTGATGGGCAAACCGGCGGAAAGCATCACCCCCAAATTTTTGGCGAACATTATTTTGTCCGCGCCGGAAACAAAACCGAATCTGGACAAGAAAGAGGCTGAGTGGGACTTTTCGTTTTTTTCTTTAACCAGCGTCGGGATATAACCCTGTTCTCTCAGCTTCACGGCTAAATCAGTCTTACTGGGAGCTTCCATCGTTCCGCTTGTTTCTTCCCCCGTTATTTTTTTAGCCTGATATTTATAAAGCATAAATTTTAGACCATCAATATTTCTTGACCATCAAGGTTTAACCTTGCCGCAAGGTTAAACCTTGATGGTCAAGTGGTCACTCGCTGGTTACTCTTAATATTTCCTCAATCGTAGTCACGCCTTGAACGCATTTGACCACCCCGTCTTCCAGCATCGTCATCATTCCTTCTTTCTTGGCCTGCTTTTCTATGTCGTCGGAAGTGGCATTCCCCATAATCAGATTTCTTATCCCCTCGCTCACTCTCAAAATTTCGTGAACGCCCACCCGGCCTTTGTAGCCTTCCGGGCAATCTTTGTCCAAAGACGGCTTGTAAAAAGGAACCTTGCTCCAATCGGAAATTTTCCCCGTTATTTTTTCTTTGGCCAAAAAACCGGCCACCCTGTCCAAATCAACTTCTTTGGACAGCATCTCCAGCTGCTGACTGTTTAGAAAATATTTTTCTTTTCCGGAACAAAGCGTCCTGACCAGTCTTTGGGCGATAATGACATTGACCGTGGAAGCCATCAGAAACGGCTCCACCTCCATATCCAAAAGACGAGGCACGGCGCCGGCGGCCGAATTGGTGTGCAAAGTGGAAAGAACGAGATGTCCGGTCAAGGCGGCGTTGACCGCCAGCGAGGCCGTTTCGTTGTCTCTTATCTCGCCGACCATGATGATATCCGGGTCCTGTCTGACCAGCGACCTTAATCCGTTGGCGAAAGTAAAGCCGATGTCCGGCTTTACTTGAGTCTGGTTGATTCTGGGAATCTGGTATTCTATCGGGTCCTCAATGGTGGAGATATTGACATCGGGGGTGTTCAAAATATCCAAAGCGGTGTAAAGAGTCGTCGTCTTGCCCGAACCGGTCGGGCCGGTGACTAAAATCATGCCCGTCGGCCTATTGATGGCCCAATGCACATCCTCAATCTGGCTGGCGAGAAATCCCAAAGTTTCAAAACTGAAGCCTTTGGAGTTTTCCAAAAGAATCCTCATCACTATTTTTTCCCCGTTGTAAACGGGCAAAACGGAAACTCGGAAAGAAACTTTGTCTTCCGCCGTTTCAATCTTGAACCGGCCGTCTTGGGGCAGGCGCTTTTCGTCTATCTTCAGATTGGCCAATATTTTAATTCTGGCGGTGATGCCAGGGGCGGTATTTTTGGGCAAAACCATGGTGTCGCGGAGAATGCCGTCTATCCTGTACCTGATAAGCACTTCTCTTTCCATCGGCTCAATGTGGATATCGCTAGCTCTTTGCAAAATGGCGTGCTTTAAAAGAGTTTCCACTATTCTGACGATGGGAATGTCTTCGGCCAGCTTTTTAAGGTCGCTTTCGCTCCCCGATTCTCCTTCGCCTGAAATCACCACCTTCAAGGATTCCGCTTCTTTTTTGACAATATCGCTAAACTCGGCTTGCAGACTTTCTTGGTATTGGGAGAGGGCCGACTTTATGGATTTGCTATTGGTCAGGCGAGGCAGGATTTTCAGACTGGCTTTCTTTTTTATGAAATCAATCGTCCCCAAATCTTCCGGGTCAAGCATCGCCACCTCCAACTCGTCCTTGTTTTTCCTGTAAGCCACAATGTTGTGGTTTCTGGCGATAGGTTCCGGAATGAGGCTCAGGACCGCAAAATCTATTTTCTCTTTTTCCAATCCCACGAAAGGAATTCCCAAGATATAAGCTTCCAGCCTTCTTAGGTCGTCTTCGGAAATTTTCCCGCCGCTGACCAAAGCGTCGCCCAAATCTTCTCCCGTTTTTTTGACATTCCTCTCCGCTTCGGTTATGTCTTTGCTGGTGATGAGCCCGCTGTCCAAGAGAAACAATTTTAATTTTTTAGTCTCCACTTTCATACTGTTTTATTATAGCAAATGTATTAAAGTATGCAGTTTTGCTTACATAAATTTTTCTTTCGGCAATTTTGATTGTTTAACGATAGCCAAAAAAGTTCCGATATGAATCGGTTTGTTTTTGCCATGCAACGGCACCGGCACCATTATATTATTTTCCTTGTTTTTGTAGATTAGATGACTTCCTTTTTGTCTTGAAAGAACAAAATCGTTCTCTTCCAAAACCGCAATCAGTTTTTTAGCGACAAGAGGACGCATAAGATACTTTTGCTTTATTTGAGACAACGGCGCTTATTTCGTCAATAATCGGGTGCGTGTCATGAGAAATTATCTCTTCTCCGCCGCTAGACAATTCCTCAAGCCAGAGTTCCAAAACTTCTTTAGCCATTTTTTTCGCGTCTTCAAAAGTTTTTCCAAAAGTAACACAGCCGGGAAAAGACGGAAAAGACACATTATAACCGCCCTCTTCCGCCGGATTAAAAACCGCCAAATATTTAAGTATTGCCTGCTTCTTCATTGTCTAAATAATACAACATCGCAAACAACAGTCAAATTTCTTTTTACTCGCTTCCTGCCTCCATTGTACCTATTTGTGCCGATCGGCTCATTTATGGACAATGCGAATGAATGATTTAATTTGTTAGACATTCGATGTTGAACATTTTGACAAGGCACAAGTATCACACATAATTCCTATCGCAAATTTATGTGATAGGTAAAGTATTCTTAAAATTCTTCACTTGGACATTGAATGTCCAAGTGAAATTTACAAGAGAAACAATTTTAATTTTTTAGTCTCAACTTTCATAGGTTTCTTTATTGTAGCATTTGACAGAAAACAAAAATGTGTATATCATTCAATCGTACCCCCGTTTCCGTCAAAGGAGCGGGCGATTTATTAAAAAGATATAAAGAACAGGAAAACAAATATATGGACCTAAAAGCTCTGCAGGCCGCCTTACAGCAATTGGAAACGGAAAAAGGCGTATCCAAAGACAAAATAATAGCGACGATTGAAGACGCTCTTTCCGCCGCCTACAAAAAAGATTTCGGCAAAAAAAGCCAGATCGTCCACGCCAAATTCAACCCGGAAAGCGGCGAGATGTCGTTTGTACAAGCCAAATATGTGGTGGATGAATCAATGCTGAAAACAGAGGAAGACGGAGACGATGAAGAGATAGCTCCGACACTTCACTCCGACCGAAGCGGCGGAGAAGATCGGAGCCCCGACGAAAACGTCGGGGAGGTAAAAAAAATCCGCTTCAATCCTGAACACCACATAATGTTGGAAGAAGCCAAAAAGATAAAAAGGAACGCCAAAGCCGGCGACGAGATAACTTTCCCTTTGGAAACAAAAGAAAGTTTCGGCATGGTAGCGGCGCAAACCGCCAAACAAGTAATCATCCAAAGAATAAGAGAGGCGGAAAAAGAATCAATCTACGGCGAATTCAAAAAACGACAAGGAGAAATAATCAGCGGAATCGTCCAAAGGATGGAAGGCGGCAATGTGTTCGTGGATTTGGGCAGAGCTACCGCCATTCTCCCCCGAGAAGAGCAGATAAGAGGAGAGAGATACCGGATGGGAGAAAGAACTCGGGCGTTGCTCTTCTTGGTGGAAGAAACTCACCGCGGTATAAATTTATTTCTTTCCCGTTCTCATCCGAAATTCATCGCCAAACTGTTTGAAATAGAAATTCCGGAAATTTCCAACGGAGCGGTGGAGATAAAAAACATCGCCCGAGAAGCCGGTTCCCGGTCAAAGATAGCCGTCGTTTCCAAACAAGAAGGGATTGACCCTGTCGGCTCGTGCGTCGGGCAAAAAGGCGTCAGAATAAGCACCATTATTTCCGAGTTGGGCGGAGAGAAGATAGACATTATAGAATGGTCGGACAATCCGGAAGAACTTATCGGCAACGCCCTTTCTCCGGCCAAGATAATTTCCGTCAAAGCCGACGAAAAAACTAGAGAAGCGGAAGTGACCGTGGATGAAGACCAGCTTTCGCTGGCTATCGGCAAGATGGGCCAAAACGTCAGGCTGGCGGCCAAAATAACCGGCTGGAAAATAGACATCAAATCCAAAGCCGGAGAAGTCGTGGCTCAAGCCAACAAAGAAGGAGAAGTGACGGAAACAAAAAAAGAGTAAAAAAGATTTTAGATTTTATTTTTAAAATTTTAGATTGAAACATATGTCATTGTTAAACGTAAAAATTGGAGACAAGGCGCCGGAGATATTCAACGCCGTAGTGGAGATTCCCAAAGACAGCCAAAACAAATACGAGATAGACAAGCAAACGGGAATGGTTTCTCTTGACCGAGTTTTATATTCCCCGATGCATTACCCGGCCGACTACGGATTCATTCCCGAGACAAAAGCCGAGGACGGCGATCCGGCCGACGTGATGATATTGGGAAACGACCCGCTGTTTCCGGGATGCGTTGTCAGGGTAAGGCCGATAGGCCTGCTCAAGATGATAGACACCGGCGAACAAGACAACAAAATTCTCGGCGTGCAAGCCGACAATCCCCGCTTTGACAGCATCAAAGACATTTCCGACATAGAAAAATTCCACACTCACCACCTGAAAGAAATCGCCCATTTCTTCCAAACCTATAAAGAGCTTCAGGGCAAGAAAGTGGAAATTCTCGGCTGGGAAAACGCCGAAGCCGCCAAAAAAGAAATAGAGAAAGCGAGAAAGATGTATAAGTAAATAAAATTTCGCTCCGGAGCGAAATTTTATTTTATGTTTCTTTAACCGCTTGTTTTTTGCGGTAATTCAAGTCGTCAAGAACTTCTATGGCCACCGCCGCCAAAGGAATCGCCAAAAGCAGACCGAAAAATCCGCCTATTTGGGCGCCGATGACCAAGGCCAAAATGACCATAATGGAAGGCACGCCCACGATTTTTCTCACCACCAGCGGATATATCAGATGATTTTCAAACTGCTGAATGATTATATACAAAATGCCGACTTCCAAAGCCAGAAAAGGGCTTTGGACCAAAGCGACCATTACCGGCGGAATGGCCGATAAAATCGGCCCGAATATCGGTATCAGCTCAAAAATAGCCGCCAGTAAAGCGAAAGTCAGGGCGTACTCAACTTGCAACAAAGTAAGCCCGATATAGACCAAAACTCCGACGATAAAACCGAGAAGTATTTGGCCCTGGAGCCATAATCCGATTTTCTTTTTCCATCTCTGCCATAAGCCGACGGCGTAATTTTCGTGCCTGGCCGGAATGACTATTTTCAAGAAATTTTCCACCCCATTCTCCTGCATTGACAGATAAAAAGATAAAACGATTATAAGGATAAACGATACCGCTCCACCCGCCGCGGCGGAGGCGATGCCGAAGAAACCGGTGGAAAAACTGCTGACATAGTCGGCGATGTTGCCCAAGAAGCCGCCCAAAGCGTCTCTGGCAAAAGACGGCAAATTGCCGAAAATTTTGTCCACCGTTCCGGCTTCAAACGGCTTTTCCAGGTAAGCCGGAAAATTATCGGCGAAAGAAGTCAGTTCTTTGAAAGTGTTGGGGATAATAAGATAAAACATTCCTCCAAGAAATGAAAAAGTTATCAAATAAACGATAATAACAGCCAAGACTCTTGGGATTTTTCTTTTTTGAAACCAGGTGGCGGCCGGATCCACTCCGGACGCGATGACCAAAGAAAACAAGACGGACATCATTATGTCTCTGATAAAATACAGAAAGGCGACCATGATAAGCACGGCTATTATCTTGATAACCGTGCCGGTCGTAATCGTTATTGAAAATTTTTTATCGTTCATTTTATCCCAACATCAAGGTTTAACCTTGATGTTATAAATCGGCTAATATTTTTTTATAAAGCTTGTTTATTTTTTCGCCGCCATCGTGCCTTCCTATGACCGACAGGCTGATTTTTTCCGTCTGGAATAATTCCTTGGCAATTTTCAAAATATCTCCTTTTCCCACCGCTTCTATCTTCTTCAAAATATCCGACGGCTGTTTGATTTCATTATAGAACAATTCTTGGCCGGCCACAAAATGAGCTATCTCGTCGGAAGCTTCAAATCTCAAAGCGGTCTGCCCTCTCAAATAGCTTTTGGCGGAATCCAAATCATTGGAGGATATGTCGCCTTTTTTTATCTTGGAACAGATTGAAACGATATTTTCAACCACCGCCGAGAGTTTATCATGAGGCACGCCGGCGGCCATTCCCAAATAACCGCAGTCTCTAAGTTGGTCGCTCCAAGAATAAACATAATAAGCTAAGCCTAGTTTTTCTCTTATTTCCGAAAATAAACGGGAAGAAACATTGCCCCCAAGCAAGGTGGAAAGAAGGTCTAAGGCGTATCTTTTCTCATCATACATATTGTAAGCCCTTACAGCCAAAGCCAAATGAGTCTGGTCGGTTTCTTTGTTGAAAATTTTAACCTGCGTCTCTTTTTGAAATATTTTGGCCTTGATAAAATCCTTGTTTTTTCCTTTTTTAACCAAATTGAAAGCCCGGCTTATCTTGGCGAAAGTTTTTTCTTTGTCAAAGTTGCCCGCTACCGCAATGGCCATATTTTCGGAAAGATAATTTTCCATTTCGTAATTTATAATGTCTTCTCTTTTTATCAACGCCACCGATTTTTTGCTTCCGGCGATATCCCAACCGACTGGCTGGTCGCCAAAAACGATATTTTCCAAATTTTCTTGAGCTTTTCGGCGCGGATTATCTTCATACATGTCTATTTCTTGAAAAATAACATTTCTTTCTTTTTCTACCTCCTCTTCTTTAAATAATGGCTCTAACAGAATGTCAGAAACAACATCCAAGGCGACATCAAAGTCTTTGGCGGATGTTTTGACCCAAAATCCAGTCGCTTCTTTGGTGGTAAAAGCGTTGTGGTCGGCCCCGATTTTATCCAATTCCTTGTGAACTTGCCCCGGCTCCGGACGACTCTTTGTGCCCTTGAAAAACATATGCTCCAGAAAGTGCGAAACGCCGTTTATTTTTTTCGTCTCATAACGCGACCCAACACCAACCAACACCAAAAGTGTTACTGCCTCGGTATTATTCATCGGAGCGAGAATGACTCTTAGTCCATTATCCAAAACTTTTTTCTCAAAATTTATCATTTAAATTTATACCGAAAAACCTATCGGTTCTTTTGGTTTTGTTTCTTCCATTAAAAGATACTTGATCGCCTCAAATATTTCTCTCAACTGTTTATCATATTTCTTTTCCATATTTTCTATTTTTTCTTTTAACTCTTTATTGGTTGCGAGAAGTTCTCTTAGTTGCGTAAAAGTTCTGATAATTTGAATATTAACCTGAATCGCTCTTTCACTGCGAAGAATGCTAGAGAGCATCGCAACACCTTGTTCAGTAAAAACATAAGGTAAATGACCGCCAAAGTGTTTTAGTGATGGTATCACATTTTGTGATACCATCACTTTTACCTCCTCTTTATTAAGTTGAAACATAAAATCAGATGGAAATCGTTTAATGTTTCTTTTAACAGCTTGCCTAAAAACAATAGCCTTGACCATGTAGAGTTCGGCAAGATCCTTATCCATCATTACTTTTTTACCTCTAATTAAAAATATCCTGCTGATAATTCTTTCGTCCGGCACAGTTATAATTTCTTTTTTACTCTTTTCCATAAATATTACTTTTTAACATACTGGACAACTCGTCCGTTTTTACCCTCTCCTGTTTGCCCGTGTCCCTGTCGCGAACGGTAACGGTGTCGTTTTCCAAGGTGTCAAAGTCTATCGTTACGCAATAGGGCGTGCCGATTTCGTCTTGGCGGCGATAGCGTTTACCGATGTTGCCGTTGTCGTCAAACATTATTGGCTTAATTTCTTTTTTCAATTCCGCAAAAACTTCTCTGGCTTTTTTCACTAATTCCGGCTTGTTTTTAAGCAATGGAAACACGGCAACCTTCACCGGCGCAATGCTTGGTTTAAATCTCAACACAAACCTCGTCTCTCCATTCATCTCGTCCTCATCATACGCATCCGCCAAAAGCATTAAAACAGTACGATCAACTCCGACTGATGTTTCAACAACATGGGGAACATACCGTTCTTTAGTTTTTTCGTCATAGTAAGTCATATCAACGCCGGAGAATTTTTGATGCTGGCTCAAATCATAATCGCCGCGATAATGAACTCCCTCCAATTCATTCCAGCCGAATGGATATTCATATTGGATATCCCATGCGTCTTTAGCGTAAAAAACAAGATTCTCGTGCTGTTTCCAACGAAGTTTTTCTTTTTTTACTCCGAGTCGGTTGTAATAAGCCATGCGCTCTTTTCTCCATTCTTCATATGCCTCGGGGGCTTCTTTTGGTGACACAAAGTACTGCATTTCCATCTGTTCAAATTCACGCTTGCGAAAAAGAAACTGCCTCGGACTGATTTCATTGCGAAAGGCTTTGCCCACCTGCGCGATGCCGAATGGAATGGAATACATCCCCGAACCTAACACATTTTTATAATTTATAAAAATTCCCTGCGCCGTTTCTCCCCGCAAATAAACTTCCTCGTCTTCGTCCTCAAATCTTCCAAGAGTTGAAGTCACCAGCAGACTTTTGGCGACCACTTTTCCAAAATCTTTCTTGCCGCAAACAGGGCAGTGCAGTTTCGTCCGGTGTTCATCAAATATCGCATTGATTTGTTTTTCGGTCATTTTTTCATCCGCCACAACTCCCATTGCGTCAAGCAAATGATCAGCCCGAAATTTCGTATGACAATGACTGCAAACAACCATCGGATCGGAAAATCCAGATATATGCCCGCTCGCTTCCCATACTTTTGCGGCGGTGAAAATACTGGAATCCAAAAATGCCATATTATCATGCGATTGCATGGCTTCCGTCCATTCATTGACCACATTCCTCCGAAGTTCTGTTCCCAACGGGCCCCAATCCCATGTCCCGGCAAAACCCCCGTAGATCTCAGAACCGGGAAACACAAATCCCCTTCTCTTGCACAGCGATATTATTTTTTCCAATTTGTTTGATTCTTGCATTGTTTTATTCCTTTACTTTATCATCTCCGCCTTTGGATTGCGGGTCGCCGCTTAAGCTGACGGTCAGAGCCGAAATCTCGGCGGAAATATTTTCCTCGGTAAAGGCGTCGCGCGCTTCCACGAGGGCTTTATTGACCAAAACCGGCGTTTCCCCCACTTGCGTCAGATTGGGCGAAAAAGAAACTTGGAAAGACACTTCTTTGGCCGGCATTATTATGCCAGTTCCTGCCGGCACTTCTCCGACATTCCAAGTAATCGTGGCGTTTTTTTCGTCAAATTGCAAATCGGAATCTTCGGGATTTACCAAATTTTCTTTGCTGACATATGGCGGCAAAGAAGCGGTTATTTTAGCCTCCGATAAATCATTGGCATTATTAGCCAAAGACCAAACGATAGTATAGGTCGTTTCCGCGCCGACTTTAGGCGGAATCTCGCCGGAGTTTTGAAACGGTCCGGAATAATGCAAAGTTTTTCCCGCAACTTGAAGTTTTGAACCTATTTTTATTTCTTTTTTCGCGATGTCTTCTATTTGTTTGTTTTCAAATTCATCGGAAGTGCCTGTCCCTATTATTCTCGCTTCCACGGTAATTAAAAAATCCTTGTCTCCTTGATTGTAAATCGGCAAAGGATTTTTTACGGAAAAACCGAGTTGGGCTTTCCCTGAACTTCCCGGGGCGATGGAGGCAAGGTCTTTCAAGCTGGCGGAATTCCAGACCGCCTTATTATCGTAACTCCTATAAGCTCCTTTGGTTACGGAAACTGATCTCTGGTCGTAAGCCTCGCCTTTTATTTCCAATTCAATTTGGGCGTCCTTTATGCTGGAAGAAAGATTATTCACCCACCCTAAATCAACTCTTATCATTTCTCCGGCGTAAGCCGCGCTGGCAGAATCGTCTTTCCCGTTGATGGAAACCGACAAATTAAGCGGAGATTTTTTTATGGCCACTTTTTCCGAAGCCGTTCCAAAAGGCTTGAGATTACCGTCGTCGCCTATTGTCCCGACGGCCGCCGTGAAAGTCCTCTCTTCGGAATTTTCTCCCTCAATCGTTCCTTCCACGGTTATGTCGCTTTTTTGCGAAGGGTTCAGATCGCCCAACGTCCAGACGCTATTGCCCTTGCTGGGACTAGGTTCGGCGCTGTTAAACCTGAAACCGGGCGGATATTTCATTTCCATTTTTAAATTTTTGGCCGCTGATTCGGAGTTGGAAATAACGGCTATTTTAATGGAAATTTTCTGGCCGGAAACGGCGTTTTTGGGCGCGACTAAAGACAAGCCCAAGGGCGACTTGGAAATCTTGACGGAGTAATCCTTGCTTTTGACGAAAGTGGCATTGGACTCCGCAAATCGGTATTCCAAATTGGCGATTATTTTCTTCTCCTCGTTCTCCAAGCCAAAAAAAACAATGTCCAAGGATTTGTTTACCGCCATTCCCGGCTCCAAATCTTCCAATGGTATGCGGATGCGAGTTAAAAAAGCGCCTTCGGCCGAATATGTGTTGGCCGGAAAATCAAAAATCAAATCGGCCGCTTCCAAAGAAACGCTGTTCTGGTTTCTAATCGTGAAATTAAATCTGGCCAGTTGTCCGCCATCCACATAAATCGGCCCGTTGGCGTCAATGGAAACGTTGGAGGAAGAAACTATATTGCCTCCGGAATATATAAGGTAAGCCGCCGCCCCGCCCGCCAAAACGACAAAAACAACAAGCAAATAAACAAAAATTTTCAGGCGGCTGAAGATGCTGTTTTGTGGGGTGGTAAAATTACCCATGTCATTCTTTTCTAACCTGTCTGCCGAGTGAACGGGCTCTTCTTTTTGCCAATACGGACTGGCTTGATTTTCTTCTTGACGCAAAGTTTCTCTTTTCAGCCGGTTGGGGAATTTCCGGCCCTTTTGATACAGCTTTTTTTTCAGGTTTTCAAGATTGTTTGATTCCATTTTTTCACTAAAAACTAGCAACTAAACACTAATAACTTTTTTGATTATAGCATACTTTCTTTTATGGCTCTATTTATGGCCGAGACGATCTCTTTTTTGGTCTTCGGCAAATCCGCCACATAACCCAGTTCGCGCAGTATTTTGGCGTTAAAATTTATTTCCAAGTCTTTTAAATCTTTTTCTTCTGTTTTATTTTTAAACAAAGCTAAAAACAAACCATTCAGTTCTTGCCAGACAAAATCGTTTCGTTCCTGTCCTTTTATCATTCTTAAAAGAAGACCGACAATGCCGGAAAATTTTCCGGCAAACTCTATGTTTTTCGCCTGGCAAATGTCTTGCGCATCCACAATTTTCCAAAATTCTCTTGAAGATACCAGCGCGAATTTACCGCAAGAAAAAAGGTGAAGCCCGCCGCGAAGTTTTGACTTTTCCAGCCGGACGCCTTTGGCGGACGCCATTATCATTCCGAATTTTTCGGTATAAATCCAAAACAGCCTGTCCGCCTCGCCAAAATCTCTTTTCTTTAAAATTATCCCTTCCGTCAAATAAATCTGATGCGCCATACATCTAAATATTACACCTTTTTACATTTTATCAAAAACATGAAACCGTTTTATACAAAATAAACAATAATACAAGGACACTTTTTTGCTATAGCAAAAAAGTGTCCACAAAACTATGCTTTTGATGTATAATCACAATAACACAAAAAATGCACGCAAAAATTAAGGGTTATTAATCATAAAAAAATAATTATGACAAAATTCAAAAAATCAACAATCGCAAAATGTGTTCTCGCAACATTAGCGGTTGGCGGAGTTATAACCATCGCCGCAATCGCCCCGAATTCCCTGCAAATGCTTAAAATGTTCGGGGTAGATAAAAAACGATACAAATCGCAAAGCGTTTATAAAGCTCTTAAAAGAATGGCGAAACAAAACATCATTGAGATCGTTAAGGAAACGGACGATAAAACAACAATTTCCATCACCAAAAACGGCAAAAATAAATTGATTGAACACAATATAGACAATATGGAAATAAAAAAACCTGCAAAATGGGACGGTAAGTGGCGAATAATTTCTTTTGATATTCCGGAAAAGCAAAAAACAGCCAGAGAAGCGCTAAGAATGAAATTAAAAGATTTTGATTTTTATCATTTGCAAAAAGCCTGTTTGCCTGTCCTTTTCCCTGCCAAGACGAAATTTATTTTGTGTCAGAAATATTTAAAATACGAAAACATATCACTTATTTTGAAACATCAAATATCACCAACGAACTCACCATGAAAAAATACTTTAATCTTCTTTGAAATTGCAAGGATAAACTTAATAAAAAAAGAACTCAAAAATAAAACTCCAAAGACACTTTTCTGCGATAGCAAAATTTTGTCCTTGACCTTAATTTAATTATTAATAAAGATTAAATTTCTATCTTCGCCTTTATCGCAAAACTATCCGTGGAGATTTCTTGGCCGTCTTCCAGAGCGACCTTGAATTCCAGTTTTTCCAGTCCGGCGGATTTTTTGATTTCCTCGGCGAATTTTTCCATAAACTTTCTGGCTTGCTCTTCAGCCTGAACAAGCAAAACTATTTTCTGGCCGGGATTCAAACCGGATTTTTTTCTCAAGTCTTGCAAACCCCTGACAAGCTCCCTCAACTCCCCTTCTTCTTTGAGCTCGGGTGTTATTTCCGCATCCAATTCAACTTCGCCCAAAATTTTGTCGTCCCAAATAATCTCTTTGACATTCAATTCATCTTTAATTAGTTTTAGCAAATCTTCCCCATCTTTGACTTTTAACTTTTGACTTTTAACTTTTAGACTTTGTAACGGCTGTCTTACTTTTATCCCCGCTTTTGCCCTCGCTTCAAGCCCAAGCGAAACAATTTTTCTGACTTCTTCCATTTCTTCAATTAAACTTTCCACTTTCCACTTTCCACTTTCCACTTTTTTCGGCCATTCTTCCAAATGGACGCTCTCCTTGTCCCCACCGACTTTCTTGTATAGGTCTTCCGCGACAAAAGGCGTGAATGGCGCCATAATTTTTGACAGCTCCGCCAAAACATACTTCATTGTGGCAAGAGCGAATTGCTTATCTTCACTATTATCTCCCTTTACTCTGTCTCTTGATCTCCTCACATACCAAGTGGAAAATTCATTGATAAAATCCTTGATCGGGCGGCCGGATTTAACGGTATTGTAATTTTCAAGCCCTTCCGTCACTTCATTTATAAGAATATTGAGCTTGGCGAGAATCCATTTATCAAGAACATTTTCACTGTCTTCACCTTTCGTTTTGCCGTCATACTCGCTCTGATAAAGTTCAAAAAATTTGAATGTGTTGAGAAGAATATTTATTACTTTATTGTGAGCGTCCTTGATTTCCTCATCCATAAATTTTATGTCTTCCGCCTGCATCACGGGACTCGTCATCAGATAATAGCGGAGAGCGTCGGCTCCATACTTGTCCATATTGATCATCGGATCGGTATAGTTGCCTTTGGATTTGGACATCTTTGTCCCGTCTTCCCCCAAAATATTCCCTGTGGAAATAACATTCTTAAAACTTACATCACCAAAAATAATTCCGGCGATGGCGTGCATATAATAAAACCAGGTTCTGGTTTGAGCGACATATTCGGCGACAAAATCTCCGGGAAATCTTTTTTCAAACTGTTCTTTGTTTTCAAACGGATAATGATACTCGGCAAACGGCATAGAAGACGACTCAAACCAGCCGTCCAAAACTTCCGGCGTTCTTTTCATCTCGCCGCCGCAATCCGGGCAAACAAGCTCCGCTTCATCTATGTACGGCCGGTGCAGGTCAAGAGTAAAGTTTCTATCGTGAGGCAATGGAACAAAAGACAATTCCATAAATTCGCCTGTGTTAATAAAGTCGTCTTTTTCTTCTCTTGCTTTTATCGCTTCTTTTTCGTTTAATCCCAAAGCGGAGGAATAAAGCATCCAAATCGGATACTCATGGCTTATTATTAAAATATTTTTGCCGGAATATTTTTTATCTGCCTCATATATAAACTCTCCAATTCGTTTTTTTAATTCATTAAGAGTTTCTCCTCCGGGCGGAGCTTTAGTGAAGTTTTCTAAAACTGATAAAAAATAAGAATCATAGTCATTTATCGGCCTGCCGTCAAAAATTCCAGCATTAATTTCCATTAGTCTTTTCTCGCTGATTATATTTTCTTTATCCAATCCGTTTTTTTCTGCTACAATAAAAGCCGTTTCTTTTGTTCTTTCAAACGGGGAATAAAATATCAAATCAATCTTTTGCCTCGCTAATTTTTCGGCAGAGATTTTTACTTGCTCTTTTCCTTTTTCTGTCAATGGATACTTATGGCTGTTTTCCAGCTTGGAGCTGACGGTGTTTTTCTCATTGCTTTCCGCCTGACCGTGCCTCATCACAAAATATTTATTGCCTGATTTTTTCGTTTTGCTTTTTAAGTCGTCCAACGACCCGATAAGTTCAACTTTTTGGCATTTTTGGCACTTCCAAATCGGCAAAGGGGATGCCCAATACCTGTTTCGGGAAATATTCCAGTCCGGCGCGCCTTCCACAATATTCAAAAATCGGCCGTGTTTGAGATGCTCCGGCTGCCAATTTATTTTTTCATTAAGCTGAATCAGCCGGTTTTTGACTTTTTGGATGTTGATAAACCACGAAGAAAGCGCGCTGTAATAAAGCGGTGTTTCGCAACGATGGCAATGCGGGTAAGAGTGGGTATGCGATTGTTTAGCAAAAATCAATCCTCTTTTTTCCAAATCTTCTTTGACGTATCTCTCCCCTTTTTTGAGATAAAACCCTCTGACTATTTCCGGAGCATTGTCGTTATAATGCCCGCTTTGATCCAAAAGCGGAGTTATCGGCAAGTCGTATCGGACGCCGACGTTGTAATCGTCTTCCCCGTGCATCGGAGCGATATGGACGATGCCAGTGCCGTCTTCTGTGGTTACAAAATCGGCTGAAACGACATGGTGCGATTTTTTCTTTGCTCCGCCGAAATTTGATGAAGGCGAGGCCGCGTTTTTTACCGCTGGAATTTCATAAAGCGGTTCGTATTCCAAGCCGACAAGTTTTTTCCCTTTAAATTCTTGCGAAATTTTATATCCTTCTTTTAAAACCGCCAATCTTTCTTTAGCTAAAATATAGTTTTCTTTACCCTGTTCAACCAAACAGTAATCAATTTCTTCCTTTACCGCCAAAGCAACATTGCTCGGCAATGTCCACGGCGTGGTTGTCCATGCCAAAAAGTAAGTATTGTCATCGGTTGTCCAATCGCCGATTTTCTGGCCTGAATTTACTTTAAATTTCACCATTACCGCTTCTTCCGTGACGGTTTTATAGCTGTTATCCATCGCCACTTCCGCTTTGGCCAGAGGTGTCTCGCATCTTGGGCAATACATCAAAACTTTCCGGCCTTCATATATAAGCTCTTTGTCCCACAGCTGTTTGAGCGCCCACCAAACGCTTTCCATAAACGAGTTGTCCATGGTCATATAGGCGTTATCAAATTCCACCCACCGGCCGATTCTTTCTATGTATTCTTTCCAAGCGTCGGCGGTTTCCAAAACAGCGGAACGGCAAGTTTCGTTGAATTTTTCCACCCCCATCGCCTCAATGTCTTTTTTGCTCTTGAGCCCCAACCTTTTCTCAATCATATTTTCTATGGGCAAGCCATGGCAATCCCACCCCCATCGGCGGCGGACATGATAGCCGCGCATCGTTTTGTAGCGGCAAAAAACATCCTTGGCTATTGAAGAAAGTAGACTGCCGTAGTGAGGCAAGCCGGTGGCAAAAGGCGGTCCATCATAAAAAACAAACTCGCCTTTGGGCGAATCTTTGGCCAAAGATTTCTCAAAAATATTATTTTCCTTCCAAAATTTCAGGATTTCCTTTTCGTCCATAACAGCCTTAATATATCACAAAAAATCAGTTTCTCGCAAATAAAGCGTTTTCTTTTTTAAATTTAAGTTTAAACAAATCTTTTCCCATTATAAAAACCGCCACAATCATTCCCGTGAACAAAAACTTGGAAACAATATCCGCCGCTGCAAAACTTGAAGTCAGGTACTTCGCAGACAACAAGAAACCGGAAGAAGCGTTTATCGTGTTGGAAAAAACATGGACAAAAGATATATGCAAGTAAGACGCAAATAATATCGCGCCAAAAATAGCCACCTTGGCATAAACCGATTTTATAAACCAAATCGCATAAACCCTTCTCATTATTCTTTTTTTCAATAAATTATCCATAATTATATATTTTAAATCATCAAAGGCATTTTGCCCATTTCTTCCGCCGCTTTTTTGAAAGCTTTTTTGGCCCGAAACAGCCGAAGTTTGGCCGCCACCACGGAAATTCCGTCCTCGGCGGCAATTTCCTTGTGGGATTTCCCGCCAAAAAAATATTTCTTCAAAATCGCGCTGAAAGCGTCCGGCAATTTTTCCAAAATCACCGAAACAAAATTTTTGTTGTCAATTTTTGTTTCCAAATTCTCTCTTTCCGCATAATCGGCGGAAAGATTAAAAACTTTTTCTCCCGAATCGCCGGTGTCCAATGGACTTGACGCAAGCATTTCTTTTTTCAGCTTGCCATACCGGCTGATTGCGCAATTGATAAGTATTTTGTAAGCCCAATTTTTGAAAGAATCTCCCGCTTTCTCTTTTCTGAACTTCTTGGCGTTAAGGTAAATTTTTACGAAAGTTTCCTGGACGGTATCTTGAGCGTCCTCTTCCATTTTTACAATAATGCCGGCTTTCCTTAAAAAAGCGCTTTGATAGCGATCAACTAGAATTTCAAAAGCGGAAGGCGAAACAAGAGAAATAGCCAAAACTTCCTCGTCGGGAAGATTTTTTATGTCTTGGCCGGCTATTTCTCTCGCCTTCATAAACAAAAAATTAACAAATAATGCTGAATTATGCGACCTTTCGCTTATTACAACTCTCTTGATTTAAAAAAGGTTTCATTATACTATTGTTTTTATGTTGAATTATAATGATTTAAAGCCGGGCGTGTTTATGGTCTTTGAAGGCCAGCCTTACGTGGTGATGGAATTCCACTTCTTAAGAATGCAGCAAAGAAAGCCCGTTGTCCAGACAAAAATAAAAAATATCATCACAGGCAAAACAGTGGAAAAAACTTTTCAGCCCTCGGACAAGTTTGAAGAAGCCGAGATTGAAACCAAGCCGATAAAATATCTTTACAGCAATAAGGGCGAGCACTGGTTCTGCGAGAAAGATAATCCAAGCGCCAGATTCAAGCTGGAAGAAAGCGTCGTGCCGATTTTTATAGACTTGCTAAAAACCAACTCTTTGGTTAACGCCAAGCTTTTCAACGAAAAAATAATCGGCCTGGAACCACCGGTCAAAGTGGAACTCAAAGTCGTGGAAGCTCCGCCAAGCATGAAAGGCAACACCGCCCAAGGCGGAAACAAACAAGTGAAAGTGGAAACCGGCGCAATGATAAGCACTCCCCTTTTCGTCAACGAAGGCGATACCATCGTCATCAACACCGAAACCAGGCAATACGTGGAGAGGGCGACCTAAATTTCTTGAGCGAAGCGATTAGAAATTGGAAGTACTCTTGTGGTGCGGGGAAATAATCTCGTTTTCGTTTCTTTGTTTTTTATTAAACTTTAATTAAACTCTTAAAATTCCAAATGGTGCTGGTTTTATGCTCCAGCATTTTTTCAGCACCATTTTAAAAACAGCTTTGCTTTAAAAATGAATTTGGAATAATATGTTGCTAGTGTTTAAAACCCATCGGGCCTATAGTAAAGTGGCATTACGCGTCGTTCGCAATGACGAGTCGGGAGTTCGATTCTCCCTAGGTCCAAAACTAAATTTATGCTAAACAATTTACAAAAAAGAATATTCGTAATTCACGGCTGGGATGGTTATCCCGAAGAAGGGATTTTTCCTTGGTTAAAAAAGGAACTTCAAAATAGAGGTTTTTCGGTTTTTAATCCCTCAATGCCAGAACCGTTGAGACCCCAAATAAAAACATGGGTTGAATTTCTTAAAGAACAGGTCGGTACACCAGACGAAGACACTTTTCTTTTTGGGCATTCAATAGGAGCTCAAACAATTTTGCGCTATTTAGAATCTTTACCGAAAGATGCAAAGATTGGCGGAGCTGTGTTTTTGGCGGGCTGGGTTCACCTTACTAAAGAAACACATGAAACTAAAGAAGATGTAGAAATCGCTAAACCTTGGCTTGAAACTCCGTTGGATTGGATGAAAATTAAGTCCCGCGCAAATAAATTTATTGGTATTTTTTCCGACAATGATCACCTTGTTCCAATTTCAGATGCGAAAATTTTTGAAAGCAATTTAGGAGCAAAAATTATTACGGAACACGGTAAAGAACATTTTAGCGGAAGTAGCGGCATCAAAGAATTATCATCTGCTCTTGAGGCGGTACTGGAAATTACTTGCCAATAAAATCTTCTATTGACTCAGTTATTTTTCTATCCAAGTTTCCTTTGGCAAATCAAATAAGGTAAAATAGTCATTATATGCGGAAAATAGAGATCGCCTTCATAACTTTCGTCGCTTTTTTATTTTTTTCTTTTTTCGCTTACATCGGTTACGAATATAATCTGCCCTATGTCGGCTCCGCCTTGCGTTATGTCGCCGGGCCGTTTTTCGCCGAAAGAATCACCCCAGAACAAATTTTAGCCAGTTACAAAACCGAGAATAATAAAATAAAAATTTTAATCGTCCCTGGCCACAATAACGATTCCTTCGGCGCCCAATTCAAAGGAACAAAAGAAGCTGAAATGAACGCCGAGCTCGGCCAAGAACTTTTTGAGTTTTTCCAAAAAGACGATAAGTTTGAAACTTACGCCACCAGATTGAAAAACGGCGATTACAGCCAATGGTTCCACGATTATTTTGAATCAAATAAAGAGGAAGTGGCAAAATTCAGGGAAGATTCGCGAAGGCAAATGCGCCAAGCCATAGAACAAGGAATGCCAGCGAACGGCAATCAAGTTTACCACAACTCCGCCCAGGACGATGACTCGTTGAAACTTTATGCCGTCAATAAATGGGCCAATGAAAATAATGTTGAAGTCGTTTTCCATATTCATTTCAACGACTACCCGGGAAGAAAATGGAATCAGCCCGGAGAATACTCCGGATTTTCCATTTATGTTCCGGAGTATCAGCTCCCCAACCACCGAGCCAGTTCGGAATTGGCGAAACCGCTTAAAAATCAGCTGGAAAAATATTTCGCCAAAAGCGACCTGCCGGCAGAATCTTCCGCTTTGATTGAAGATCAAGAATTGATCGCCGTCGGCTCCAACGCCTCGCGGGACGGAGTTTCCGTTTTGGCGGAATACGGATATATTTATGAGTCTCAATTCGCGAACAGAGAGACGAGAGAGGTTATGCTGAAAGAATTGGCTTATCAAACATATGTCGGAATAAAAAATTTTTTTGGCGGCAACGATTTGACGGCAGGCAATTATGAAACTACGCTTCTGCCCCATACATGGAACAATCCCCTTAAAAAAGGCGCGATGAGCGAATCAAAAGACATTCTTTATCTCCAAATGGCTTTGCATAAAGAAGGATTGTATCCGCCCGAGAATAAAACTTTTAACAATTGCCCGATTAGCGGCATTTTTGGAAACTGCACTTTTGAAGCCGTTAAAAAATTCCAAGAAAAATATGCCGATGAAATACTGGCGGAAAATGGAAAAACGGAAAAAGCCAGCGGTTTTGCCGGCCCGAAAACTTTAGCCAAGCTTAATGAAATTTATGGAGAATAACCTAAGCGGTGACAAACGGAAGAAGCCCGATGATTCTGGCTCTCTTGATGGCTGTCGCCAATTTTCTCTGATGCCTGGCGCAAACCCCTGTTTCCGATTTGGGAGAAATGCGTCCGTGATGGCTCAAAAATTTCTTTAAATTTTCGGCCTTCCTGCAATCAATATTGTCTATGTTGTTTGCGCAAAAATAACACTGTTTCATAAATTTAAAATGGTATTTCTTCCGGCTTAATGTCTTCTTCTGGATATTCTATCGTTTCCAATTGTTCTTCTTGTTTAGGATTTGTTTTTCCGGCTCCTTCTTTTTCCTGACCGGAAAATCCTCCACTCGATCTTCGCGGTCCGAATTGGACTCTTTCCGCAACTATCTCCGTTTTGGTTCTTTTTGTCCCGTCTTGGGCATCCCAATTTCTAGTTTGCAATCTGCCTTCCACCAAAACCGAACTGCCCTTCTTCAAATACTGGCTGACCGTGTCCGCCTGCTTGCCGAAAACGACTACGTTGTGAAATTGGACTTCCTCCTGCTTTTCTCCTTGCTGATTTCTCCAAACTCTATTGGTGGCAATCCCGAAATTCGCCACCGAAGAACCGGAGGGAAGAGTTTTCAGCTCCGGATCCCTGGTTAAGTTGCCCATTATAAAAACTTTGTTTAAATTCATAATTTTAAGAAGATGATTCTTTTAATATTTCTTCCAGTTTTTCGTCTATTTGTTCGGGTTTGATTCCAACTTTTTCCGCTTTTTCCAAAGCTGCGCCTTCCGATTTCGGCGCCACAACGCTATGCCTTGGCGCGAATTGGGCCACATTTTCTTTTCCGGCTTCAGTAATCAAAGCCCGCAAAATTTTCTCGTTTTTATCAAAGCCATTTTTTATATTATCAATAAATTCAGCTCCGGCGGAAAATTTGAACCAACCATAATAAGCATTATCAAATTTTTTAATGGGATAGGACAATCTTTGCATTTTGGGCTGATCTTCCCCAACCACAAACCCTTTGTTGTCTTCAATTATTTTCCTCAAAATAGCCGTTTCCTCCGTCAATTTGTCTTCGGGAAGAAGGGGTATCATCAGATAATTTATTTCGTAGATTTTATTGTCTTTATCCATTGCTGAAATACTATCATATAAATTATTTAACGCAAGGCGCCAAAACCGGTTTACGAAGTCGGTTCTCTGAACCGACTTCGTAAACCGGTTTTGGCCGCTATTTCAACTTCAAGCTCCACAATGTTCCGTCATTTTTGTCGGTGAAAATAAGATAATTCTCGTCATCGCTGACAAAGATATTCGTAATATCGGCGCCAAAACGGCTTAAAATATTTTTGCTTTCTCCGGTTGCGATATTTTTACTCCAAACTCCGTCGTCAAAGGAAACCGTCCCTTGATACCATCCGTCCGGCTGGTTAGTATCCGGTTTTTTTGCTGAAATGGCGCAGTAAACCATATTCTTATTTTTCTTGCCCCAAGCGCATTTGTCAGCCAAAGTCGCAAACCCCAGTTCGGAAACAGCCTTGCTTTTCACATTGTAAACTTTTGATTCCGTTCCGTCTTGGCCAATACCGCTGAAAACAATCTTTTCGCCGTCCGGAGAGACGACTGCCATCAATCCTTTTATTCCGCCCAAAATTTTGGTCAAAATTGCAGTTTTTGAGTTCAAAAAATATAAATAGCCATCCGCTTTGGCCGACGGTTTGGTAAGCAAAACTATATTATCTTTGGCCGGCCAGCTTATATTGAATTCGCCAAACGGCAACTCAAAAATTTTCTTCTGGTTTTTGTTGCCAAAATCGGCCACCACGCCTTCGGTCAGTTCGTCGCCAGCATTATTCAAATAAAAAACTTTGTCTTCGGCTGGAGAAACGGCAATTTCTGAAACACTTGACGGCAAAGCCAGCCCCTTCAGCTCCGCTTCCGAGGTGCTGGTCGCTTTGAGCAAATGGCCGATGGAAGCCAAAAAAGTTTTGACCGTCAGCTTGATGCTTCCCGACGCCGGGTCTTCAAAATACCTCACGGCCATTTTGTCCGACTTATAAGACCATATTGCTTCAAAGCTCTTGGGCACCGTGGCGTTGGACAATCTTATCTTGTTCGTTCCGTCAAGATTTATTTTGTAAATATGGCCGGTGGCTCTTTCCATATATAGAGCGGTAGTCGTGCCGTAATAGGCCGCCCCGCTTATAGCGTTTTTCGTCAGCCGGGTGAGAATATTTTGGGGAGCTTCTTTTCCGATTCTGGAACTGCTGATTCCCTTGCTAGAACTTTTGGAAGAAGTCCTGCCCGCGCTGTCTCCGGTATCAGGGAAACCGCCGGTGATTGTCGGTTCATTTGTCATTTCAGCCGGTTTCTTGCCCGCCCAAAAAGCGAAAAACCCTGCGGCAAGCATTATGATGACAATGGCTGTTATTATTATTTTTGTAGTTTTATTCATAAAATTTTATTACTGTTGATCGCCAAAATCAAACGGGACATCTTCTATTTCCGTTATACCCTCGCCCCTAAGATTATCCCCGACATTACTGCTACTGTTGTCGTTTCCAGTATTATTATTACTACTTTCAAAACTAGATTCAGAAGTTGTCGTTTCTTTCTCTTTAAAAAACTGGTTATTTTCAAAATCAACCAAGCTCGGATTGATAGTGTAAAGAACGAGATAAGAAACCAGCGCCATTACCAACCCCCAGATGGCGTTTTCTATCCTTTTTTTGGCTTCTCCTCTCATTGACTCGCTGGCCCCGCTGATAATATATTGCACTCCTCCTATCACAATCATCATCACCGCCAAAAATCCGGCCAAAGCCAAAGCGAATCTAAAAGCCCAAGTCAGATATTCTTCAAGCGTCACATTTTCACTCAAATCATCTCCTTCTTTGGGCAATGATTGCAAAAGAGTATAAGTGAATTTTTCGCCGCTCGTATCACCTTGATATTTTCCGTCTTTTATTATGTATTCCGGCTCGCTTTCCAGCAAATCCTCTACTTTTTTTGTGTATTCATCAGAACCAGATTCTTCTTCTTGGATATCGCTTATGGTTTCTTTAATATTTTCTTGGAGCCAGTCTGGAACAAACCCCTTTACATAATTCTCAACTTCAGTATTTTTCTCATCACTGCTTTTATTTTTATCCGACAAGGATTGTTTAAATTTTTCGTAATCTTCTTCTCGCCCCGCTTTTTTATAATTCTCTTCAATACTTAGATTTTGGTCATATTCATATGCCGATTTAACCATTCTGACATTAAACAACGTCAAAACAAAAACGCTAAAAAGTGCGACTGTTAAAATTTTTATTGTTTTTTTTGAAAAAACAGTTTTCATTTTTTTAGAAAGATATATTTACTCCGCCGTTTGCCGTTTGCAGATTGTTTCCTATCTCTTTTTCCATTTCAAAATTTATCCCGGCTTGGCCCGAATTTTCTTCCGATACCAAAGAAATCGTGTTCGGTTTTTTGCCCGACTTAATACTTTTGCCGTTCATACTCCATCTGTAAGTCGTCTTGCCGTCTTCTTGGTTGAAAAAATACGGCTCCGCTCTGATGTTTATATCTTTTGTTTTCAGTGTTATTTTGTTGCCCAACGCTTTGCCGTAGAAAGGCCCTTCCAGCGGGTCATCGGCGTAAAAAACAAGTTTGGGCGAGACGCCTTCCGCCGATAAATGAAGATATTTTTGGAAACTTGTTCTCTTGTCTTTGGTGGAAACTTTCACTCCGACCACATAATCGCCCATATCGTTCAATCTTATAAGTAGAGTATTTTTGCCCGCGCCGGAATCATCCGGCAAGTTTTTGTAATTAAAAGTCCAATCATAGACAAGATTTGAGCGGGAGATCGCTCCCGAGGCTGAATACAAATGAGGCAAAGCCGTTATTTTGACATACGCCTTCCGTCCCGCCAGCGCTTTCCCCTTGTATCCGGCCGGAACGGAAGTATTGGCTTGCCAAAGAAAATCTATATCGCTGCCGGAAAATTTTTTCGTTTTGGAAGTTTTAACGCCTTCGTTGGTGATAATACTTACCGTTAAAACGGTTTCTTGGCCAAGAGGAGGCAATATAAAGTCGGCTGTTTTCTTGCCCGTTCCGGAAATGATCGTTTTTCCGTTCAAAATCCAGGTTATATCGCTTCTATTTATGTCAAACTGGTAGCTCACAACTTTGGCCGAAACCGCCTGTCCGGGGCGAGGATTGTCCGGAACCAATTCTATGGAAAAATCGGAACTATAGTCGTTTATTTCCTGGGCCAATCCGTTTTTCGGCAAAGAAAAAATAGCTAAAATAAAAACTAACGATATTAAAAAAACAAATCCTTTTTTCATTGTTTATATTTTACCCCACTGTTTCTTTTAACGCTATCCTTATACACGCAGCCGCGAGATTAACCGGCAATATGCTTAGAAAAAAATCAAAAACGCTGCCTATGACTATCGGCGCGACTATCCCGGATACAACTTTTTTCTTGCCGAAATACAAAAACATAACCCCGCCAAAACACAAATTAAATACTGCGCTTAAAAAAGGAATGAGGGCAAACAAATCAAAAATGGCGGCCACTATCAATATCGGCCAATATTTGCCGAATCTTTTCCCCAAAGACAATATCGCCTTGGGATTTTTCGTTATAACGGCACTGGTCACATCTTTGGCTAAACCGATCGCTTTTCTGGCCTGATTCAGCCTTCCCGCTCTTTCTTCTTCAATTTGATTGATGTCCGATGGCATTATTGTTGAGCCAAATTATATTCCTCTTTGGCTTTTTTTATCGCCATCAGCTGGGCCGGGTCGGAAGTGATTATTTGGTCTTCGGTGTAAGAAGCCAAAATCTTAATGGCGACATGTTTTAATCCGGCGAAAAATATCCCTTCCCCGACATCGGATTCCAACAGCAGATATTTTTCCTCGTCGGTCAGGTTGAAAGTTTTTTGCACGATGTCTATGGTCGCCGGCGACTGCTTGAGAAGAAGCTGAATGGAAGAGTTGGTGATAATCGGAATGCCGTAAGGAGATGCCAAAAAATCGCCCACGTCTTGAGTGATAGTGGCCAGCCCCAGATAATATTTCCTGCATCTTTTAGCGATGCCGTATAAGAAAGAAGCGGTGTCCTCGTATTTCATCATCCACCAAGCCTCGTCTATGACCAGCAATCTTTTCTTTATGTCTCTTCGGATGGTGTTCCAAATATAGTGGGTGATCAGATACATCCCGATCGGCCTTAACTCGTCTTCCATATCTCGGATGGAGAAAACCACCATTTTTTTGTTTATATCCACATTGGTCGGTTGATTGATAAATCCCGCCCATGTGCCTTTGGTGTATTTGGCCATCCTTTGAGCCAAAGATTCTCCGCCCTCCATACCGGCCAGAACCAATTCCAAATCGGACAAGGTCGGCGGGACGGCGCCGGTAAAATCCGTTTCCGGCGTGATGTCTTTGGACGCGTAAGTTTCGGTAATCGCCCGGTCCATTATGGAATCTTCTTCGGTGGAAAGTCCGCCAAGCATCAGCCGGAAAAGGCCGACCAAGGCGATGATATTGGACCGCAAAACATCGGCCGGAGATTCGTCTTCCCGCACCGGAGGCAGGTCAAAAGGATTGATGTGGTGGATGGAGTTAAGGGATATATTGAAATATCTTCCGCCGGTCGCTTCGGCCAAGTATTCGTATTCCCGTTCCGGGTCTATTATTATGACTTCCGTTTCAAACATCAAACTTCTTAGCACTTCCAGTTTGGTGGTATAAGACTTTCCCGAACCGGCTTTGGCGAAAATGACGGAATTATAATTTTCCAAAGAAAACCGGTCAAAAAGCACCAGGCTGTTGTTGTGGCGGTTGATGCCGTAAAGAATTCCTTTGTCCGAAGACAAGTCAAAAGAAACGAAAGGGAAAAGGCTGGAAATGGGAGACGAATTAAGCTGGGTGCTGACATCCAGCTTGTCCGTCCCTAACGGAAAAACCGTTTCCAACCCTTCTTTCTGTTGGAATAAACTCGGTTTTACATAAACCAATTTTGATTCCAGAATGGATTTTATTTCCGTTTCGGTTTGGTTCAACTCTTCTTCGTTGTCGGCGTAGACCGTCAGATAAACTCCGACATTGAAAAGTTTTTCCTGCGCCTGCTGGAGCTTGTCTCTCAAGTCTTCCAAATCCTGAAAGGCGGTGTCCAGAATCGGGTCGCGGATAAAGCCTTTTTCTTCTTTCATATGAATCTGCGACTGGACTTCCGCCACTTTTTTCTGCAGCTGCCTTAAGACTGATGCGGTGTCTATGGGATGGATGAATATGGAAATGTCAAAGACCTTGTCCAAATTTATCACCGGAGAAAACCAATTGGACGCCAGAAAACGCGGATACGACATCACAAACAAAACCCGGGCGACTTTTTCCCCGATTTTTATATGATTGGAAGTTATCTCCATGGCCGACGGGGCGATGATATCCTGAAGCCTCAACACCCCTGCCTCGTAAATTTCGCGGGGAATAACGGGAAGAATTTCCCGATCGTCCGCCTTATTTTTTTTGCCCAATAAATTATTTAAAATATCCATTTGTTTAGGTTGTAGGAATTAGCTTGTAGCTTTTTAGGAATTTACCCTAATTCCTACAAGCTAATTCCTAAAAAGCTAGCTTCCCCCCGCTCCTCCTTTTTCTTTTTCGCCCGGATTAAAAAGCTCGTAAAATAATTCTATCAATTCTTCGGTGTTAAGGGGCGCCACCCTCACCCCGACGCGCGCCAAACCCTGCGACACTATGTCCGCCCTCTGCTGAAGCTGAACTTTGTTTTCTTCAAATCTATCCGACAATTGCCCGGCCGATTTTTTGGAAAAACCGCCCATAAGATTGCCCACAAAACTTTTCTTGACCTCCATAGCGGCCGTGGAATAAGGAATGGAGATGTAAAAAGCTTTGGCCATCACATTGCTCATTTTGACGAAATTTTTTATGAACTCAATGTATTCTTTTGTCTGAATTTTCATCAGCTCGTTGTCTTGGTTTTTCTCGGCTTCGGCCAGCATGGCGATGTAGGAATCGGTATTGAGTTTTCTTGACTGAATAAAAAATTGGACCGAAAAATCCAAAGAGTTAAGAAAATTTTGGTACTGCATAATTATGGCGTTCTGTTCCTCTTCCGACTTAAGAGCGAAGTTTAAAGTGGAGGCCATAAGAATCATATGCAAAGAGCCGTCTTTTAAGATAAAGACATCGTCGCGTATCTCTTTTATCGGAATGAATTCTTGGGTTGGTTTGGTTGAAACAGCCATGGATTAGGTTGTAGGAATTAGCTTGTAGCTTTTTAGGCTTAATCTTTTAATGCTGATAAAAATTTGTTTAACATCTTCATCGTCTCGTCTAATAAACTATCTGCCTTACTGTAATCCATTATACCAAAAGATAGCTTTTTTGATATTATAATTTGTGTTTCTAGTTCAGCCCCAGAACCATATGCAATGACTAAAAAATTTCTGTAATCTTTTTTAGTCCCTCTTCTTCTGCCTTCAGCAATATTTGAAGGTATGGAAACGGCGCTCCTTCTCATTTGTGACACAAGACCGTAAATTTCAGATTTGGGAAATTTATCAGTTAATTTATAAATTTCTACAACTAACTCTATGGCTCTTTGCCAAACTATTAAATCTTTATATGAATTAATCATGGTTTAGGTTGTAGGAATTAAGTGGTAGCTTCTTAGGAAATTTCCTAATCTTTACAACCTAGTTCCTAAAAAGCTAACTCCTAATTCCTACTTAATGTTGTGTTTTATATCCAGACTCCAGGCCAAATCTTTCAATTTGCTTTTGGTAAGCTTGGGTATGTATTGAGGATTTACTCCTCTTCCCGCCTGCTTCAGGGTCAGCTTGTCAATAGATGTCGGCTGTTGGATTTTTTCTTTTCTCCAAACATAAATTTTCGGCGCCGTGAAATATCGGAAAGCGCTTTCGGTGACTTTTATAAACGGCCGGTTATGAACTTTGTAGAAAGACAGAGCGACGGCGAAAACGCCTATCGGGACGATGAGCATCACGGCGATGAAGAACGGCAGGGTTATATAAATCAAGAAAATAATACCGGCTCCTCCGGCCAGATAAATAAACTGCTTGAAGGTCAGCGGTCCGAAAATCTTGCTCTCTATTTCTATAAATTGGGGGACTTGAAAACGCATATGTTTAGGTTTTAGGAATTAGGTTGTAGCTTTTTAGAAATTTCCCTAATTCCTACAAGCTAATTCCTAAAAAGCTAATAATTTATTCCACCGGTTCCCGGTAGGGGTCTATTCCTTGATATTTTTTTGGCTTTTCCGGTTCGGGTAAAAGCGCCGTTTTTGCGCTATCTTCTCTATAATGCTTTTCTTCCACCGGCGCAAGCAACACTCCCTCCTTCATTTTTTCCTCAAACGGATTGGTGTCGCCTTTCATTATATCCGGCACAAGATTTTCTTTGGTGTGGTCTTTTTCTATTTCTTTAAGAATATCTTCCTTAACGAAGGGCCGGCCTTCGTTAAACGAAGGCCGGCCCTTCGTTTGATCTTCTTCCTCTCTCATATTATGAATTTTCCGCAATGAATCTCTTACTTTCTTGAAAATCTGCTCGTTTATCTCTTGAGCTATCGCCCGGGCTTTTTCTTTATCAATTTCCAACCTGTCCGCCAGATTGCCTATAAAATCGTTGGGGTGGGTAACGCCAAGCATTACCATCCCCGCCTCATTGGCCAAATCGCCGATCTTATCAATCGCCAAATTATATTTTCTGCCTATACTTTCTATCGTCTCGTCTTTATTTGCGCTAAAAAAGACTGTTTTTAAATCATTTGGCAGATTTTTATACATTGTTTCTATTTGTCCTTCCGTTAAATTTTGCATAATTTTTTAATTATTTTATGGCGGTGTTTTGCCTCCTCCGCCTTTGCCACCGCCACCGACCCCTCCGCTTCCACTGGCTTTTATTGTTTCCTGCAACCCTTCCGTTTCTTTTCTTCTCTCCGCTTTTTCTTTTAAAGAATCTGCTTTTGTTTCATTGTTCTCAGCATTCTTTATGTTTTCTGTGTGCAATTCTTTTTCTTTAACCTTGGTGGTTCTTTTTACTTTTTCTTTGTTTATCTCTATTGTTATGTTAGGAATGGCCGTTGTGTCTTTGTTTTTTACAGCCTCAATAAGTTCGTAATTTAATCTTTGCAGTTCTGTCTCAATATTGTCTAAATCTTCATCAATGATTTTTATGTCTTGTCTGCTGTCTTCCGCCATTTTATCTAAGAATGGTTGCGATTTGATGCGCATGTCTAACTCTATTTTTTCTTTTTCAATTGTTTTCTTTCTTAACTCTTCGGCATTTTTCTTTTTTTCAACATTTTCATACCCTTTTTTGCTTGATGGAAATGCTCCTTCGGGACCAGTGTACATAAACCTCTTAACAAAACCTTTGCTTGTATCCTTCTTTAATGACGCAAAGCCAGAATCACTCAAACTGCTAGCGTATTTTTCCGCCGCTTTTCTCGCCTTGTCTTCATCGGCTTTTTTCATCGCGCCAAGTTTTCTGCCTAGAATATTTCCGCCCGGAATTCTTCCGATTGATTTAGCCCACCAATTGCTGTCGCCCGCCAATCCGCCAGCCCATCTTCCTAAACGATTATTGACTCCATATTGCCCGTATTTTAGCGCCTTGCCTGGCGCGCCCAACGCCCAACCTTTGATTCTGTGGGCGCCGCCGATGCCGAATTCGGCCGTTTTCCCGCCAAGTTGTCTGGCCACAATCAAGCAAGCCATCATAAGTCCGCCCACGACAAAAAAGTGGAAGAAAGTGAGGGCTATCTTTCCTCCGTCTAAGCCTAAAACTATCTTCAAATCTGAATTGCTTGAAACTTCAAAAATACTGTCCACAAAATCGCTGTTTATGAATTTCGTCACTAGCATAAACATAAACAAGAAAGCTGGCGCGAAAAATGACTGGTTTATCAGATATTCCCACCACATTTTGGAATATTTTTCCATACTCGGCAAAACCATACTCAAAAAAGCCAAAGGCGAGAAAATTATCACTAGCCACAAAACCACCACTCGGACAACGAACATAATCGCCCCAGCCAGCAAGATGAAACCAGCAAAAAGAGCCAAGGCCGACTCAAGCAATAAAATAAGCGCCATCTGCCACCATGTGCTGGTATATGTTCCTCCTTTGCTTATAGAGTCATCCAAAACTTGTTTCCATTGCGACTTGCTATTGTCCTTGTCGCTACCCGTTAAAAGTTCTTGGGGATTGAAACCGGCTATAAAAACATTGGCCAAATTTTTCTTTTCAAAATCGCCGTATACATTTATTTCATTATTCATATTGGCAACGGTTCCTCCTTTTGTTACATCTATCTGATTATAAAATTCCCAGGCGAAAATATGGGAAGCGTCTATGACCATCTTGGTAATGAGCATACTGAAATTGATGAGCAGGGCGGCGATAATAAGGCTTGGCAGTATTTTTTTAATATCCATATTGCCGTATTGCAAAATAGTGGATATCGCCGCGTAAAGAAGAATGAAGATGAAGACAAGATTAAGCAAATCTCTGACCATTGTCCAGCCGTCTTTTATCATTATGTTTTTGTCCGCGTCAAAAATATCGCCGGTCAAGGAAAATTGGATGCTGGCATTGAAAAGATTCCCCGCCAGACCGGCTATAACAATAGCCCCTTGTAAAACATAATCATACAAAAAGTTTGCTATCGTGTTAGAAAGGCATTCCATCACTGTGCCGTTCCCAGCAATCGTCCAAAGATCGCAAGGGTCGTTAATTCTTCCGTTATTACTGGTTTTTTCGGTAACAGTGGTGGTGGTGTCGCCTTTTTTGGTTATAGTAGTCCTTGTTGTTCCGTCTTCGCCTTCCTGCGCGTAACTTACATTCACCTCAAACGGAACCGCCGAAGCGAATATCGGCAACACCACCGCGAGTATTAGGAAATATGTGATAATTTTTCTAAGCATAACTTTATTGTGATGACGAATCTGCCTCTTCGGCAGACGAGCTGCTTTCTTCAAAACTGCTGCACTCCGAATTGGTCACATCTTCGGATTGGGTGTAATCGTCAAGAAGGCAAGTGAATCCAAGTGTAAGATTTTCTGCTTTAATTTCCGTTTTGACTGTTTCTTTGCTTAATAAATTATACTCTTTCTGCGTGTGGGTTTTGTAAGTTTCTTTTTCGCCGTCTTCGGACGAAATTTCCAATTCGGAAAGAATATTGTAAGAATCGCTAGAATCTCCGCAGATAAGCTTGTACTGGAAAGTTTCGCCGGCATTAAATGTCGCCGTGGATTGTCCGGTCGTTTTAGTCAAGGATGTTTTCAAGTAATAGCCTTCGCCTCCCACAAACCACCCATCAGAGGAACTGGTAACATATTCGGCGTCGCCGGAGAAAGAATCTTGGTCGGAATACAAGTAGCATTGGCTGGCGTTGGAGCTTAGCCAATACAGCGAAGACGCTTCGCCTGATTTTACAAAGAGAGATTTGGCGAACAAACTGCCGGTCATCTCGGCGGCGACGGAGCTGTCCGCCGAAACAGAAACTTCCGCCGTTTCGTTGTTGTTTTCCGAATCGGAACATTTCACTCCGTAAGTTCTGGATTCGCCGTCTTCAAAACTCGCGGTCGTATAACTGCCGCTGGTGGAAATCTCCGTTTTCTTCCAAGTTTTATCGCTGTCTCCGCCAGTGGCTTGGCAAGATTCGGCGTTAAGAGCTTTCCAATAAATTTTTGTCTTTATAACGCCAGAGCTGTCTTCCGTCGCCGGGTTGCTTTCGGCGGAAATGTAAACGGACATACTGTCGCCGGAAGATTTTTCGCCAAACAAGCCGCAGATTTTCCCCGTTTTGTTATTCTTGTTGTAAGAATAACAATATTCATTTGTGATATTGGTTATCTTCCCAAGACTGCCGGCATTCATCACTTCATTCTCAAATTCATCAAATAACTCCAGCGCTTGAGCGGTAGTGGAAGTGGCGTTGTCGCCGTATTTGCCATTAAAGTTTGATATTAATGTGTCTATGTCGCTTATTTTATCCTCTGTTTTACTGATATCGGAAGTTATGTCGCTTTCGGTTTTATCTACCGCTGAAAGAAGAACATTTTTTGTGTCTTCGTCTGCGCCATCGCAATCGGCGTTGTCGCTTGTGTCGGCGGTACTCGTGGCTTTTATGCATTTCAATTTAGCCAAAACAATTTCCAATTTTTCTTTTGTGTCATATAAAATATCTGCGTATTCATTTAACATTTCTCCGTAATTTTCTTCTCGTCCTTTAATTGTTTGGATTTGATTGGATATGTTTGATTTTTTATTGATAGTTTGCTGGCTCTTATTTAACTCGCCGTAATGGTCGCGATTACTGCCGGAATAATCAGAGTCTTTGTCGTAACCAAGCACCCCTCCGCCGTCGTTTCCGCCGGTAAGCAACCAGCCCATCATCGTGGTGGCGAGCGCTCCGATTATTTCATCCACCTCGTCGGCCACTTGCAGCCTTCTTAGGTCTTTATTGGTTGAATTTTCAAGCTGATCTTGGACAAGATTGCCAGGGGTTCTAGTTTCATATTTAAGACATTTCTTGCTTCCACTTTGCACATCTTCCCATTCCACACATTTTTTAACTTCAAAAAAACCGGAGTTTAGAGTGAGGCCGAATTTTTCCGAGCCAACCCTTATTCTAGCGGCGGCATAGGCGTCATTGGCAGTCTGGATAGTCCGCCCCAGGTCGTTGTTTTTTTTCTGGGCGGTGAACAGCCACATCAAAAACCCGCCGTTTCTATAATCACTGCCGTACAACCTAACTATATTTCTTTCACGGACATTCACATTGACATCTATCCAGTCGCTGATATCGTCTCTATCCGCGTAAGACTCAAAAGTGTCCGCAATGTCGTTGAAGGTGCATTTGTATTTGGCCCTATCGGTGCCGGGGAAAAAGAAATCAATGTTAAGGCGCAGTTTGCCGAGCGGATCGCACAACCATTCCATATCCAGAGCGTCAATAATCGCCCCGCTGAAGTCGTTGGCTGTATCCCGGAAAAACCCTTCCGGGTCGCTTAAAAACATCGGACTGCCATCAAATCCGCTTCTTATCCAGTCCACCATGGCATCGCCAAACTTGTCTATAATGACATTGGCCGCCGTCCAAGCCAGCGGGTCAAGAAAATATTCTTTAACAGTAAGTTCTCTTCCTTGTTCAATATCCATAGCTTGATACCAAGAATCCTTAATGCTTTTAAGAATGTTTTGCAACCAAGATGTTCTGTCTTGAACCTGAAGAGGAGATGCCCCCTCAGCGGCGGTGCCTATCCCTAAACCGCTTTCCGAAACTCCTGTGGATGGCATATCAAGCAAACCACCTCCGCCTGTGCCTAAATTACTTACGGCTCCTCCAAAACCGTCTATTTGAGCCATTGCAGTATTGCTTTTTGGCAAAAAACTAAAAATTATCGCAAAAAGCAGCAATAAACTTATATTATTTTTTAATTGGGCCGGCATCATAAATTATTAAAAACATAAATTTTATACCTATCAAAAACGGTTTGCATGTCAACTAAAGCGTTATACGCCCTTTTAATTTCATTGTCATAAAGCTTTCTTCCTGTAACCGCTTTTACCGGATCAGTTGAAGCGAGAGTCATATTTTTTATGGCAAATTTTACATTATTAAAGGCGTTTATCGCTTCCAAATGATTTTCTGACAATCCTTCTGGAACAATTATGCCTATTAATCCTTTTATCAATTCTTCGTATTTGCCGATGGAGTAATTCAGGTTGTCAATATCTTTTTGGAAATCCTCGCCTGATTGTATGCTTTTCATAAGTGTCTTAAACACCTCGGGCTCGCTTACTAAACCCTGCTTTTCGTCAATAAAAATTTTTTTCATCTCGCTGGCGTATTTTTTTATGGAATCGCTTGTGTCGCCGGTTATTTTTATGTCTGCCATGCTGTACTTATCGGCGACAGTTAACGGCTCTATGTTATCCATAAATGACTGCACCAAGCTTTGCTTGTCTTCCTCTGTCAATACTCCCTTTTGCTGTTTCAAGGTCATATAATCCGTCAGAAATTTTCTAGCGTAGGCGGCGGTCAGAGTATTTTGTTTGCTGTCCGAAACGGCTTTTTCTTGGGCGACAAGGTCTTCTTTGTCCGAAATTTTGTCATCCGGTCCGGCTTTTAAAGGATTTCTGTTGAGAGTTATTTCTTCGTTGTCGTTTGTCCCGTCGCCGTCAGTATCCGCCTTGTTTGGGTCGGTTTTCCAAAGCAATTCTTCCCAATCTTTCAGCCCGTCGCCGTCGGTATCCGCGTCAAGTTGGCTTGTTTGTTCCAAAACGACAGCCAAAGAGCTTTTTTCTTCTTCTGCGACATACTCCGCTTGCTTATTTTTATAACCGGAAAAGTAAAACCAGCCCGCGAAAATAAGCAGGATGAAAACAAGAAGAAACCATATTTTTTTGTTCGGTAAGTATGCCAAAATAACGGCTCTCCACCGCACTCTTATTATATCATTTCCAAATAATAAAACTGGCGTTTTTTAACGCCAAACTGTGGATAAGTAATGCCCCGCCATCAAGGCGAAACCTTGATGGCGGGGTAAAATTTTAAAAAAATAAAAAAAGCGTTGCTAAACATCTAGCAACGCCCCCCCCAACACCAAGGTTTAACCTTGGTGTTGTTTTATGGGTAGTGATACCTCGTTGTTCTCCAATGAGGCACCACTCTGTAACTTTTTACTTTACTGTCGCGGAAATACCACGACAGCTCCGAAAAGCCGTAGTCGTTTTCCTTAAAAGAATATCCCCCCACACCGAAGTGTTGATAGGAAATGTCGGATTGATAACTGGAACTTGGGCCATATGATCTTGCGCCATATCGTCCATATCCAGCATATCTTTCCGGCTCCATGGATTCCACCACGGGGGTGTAGAAAAAAATCTTTCCACAACTTGAACATTCGTTTTTCTCCCGAATATTCTTGTTTATCTTTTCCACTTGGACTTCGTGTCCGCAAGGAGGAATGTAAACTTTTTTCGCCGGCAATTGCGGCGAGCGAGCAGTCGCGCAACTTACCACAAACAACAACATCATCACACTTCCGATCAAACATGAAATGTAAGCCAGTAATTCTTTTTTAAAAGACGTGGCCATTTACGGCCTCCTTTCAAAAACAAAAAGTTATTTAGAAAACTATTTCAAAGATTAAATCTGTTACTATGCTACCTTATTTAATTAAAAAAGTCAAGCACTTCCGTTGTTCAAGTAATGTCAAGGCGAAACCTTGACATTAGGTTTTTCGTCTTTAAAATTAGATAATGAGCCGAAAAACGACTTTTTCTTTGGGAGAAAATTATCACATCTATAATCGCGGCAACGACAAAAGGATAACCTTTCAGAATAAGGCTGACTATGGCAGATTTATTGCGTTGTTGTACCTATGCAATAGCGTGAAAAATATAAGATTGAGCGATTACCCAAGGGCCAAACTGGAAAAATTACTTGATATTAAAAGAGAGGAAACTATCGTTGACATCGGGGCTTATTGTTTAATGCCAAATCATTTTCATTTGCTTGTTCACGAAAAAACCGAAAACGGCATCAGTAAATTTATGCAAAAATTACTTACTGCTTACACGATGTATTTTAATAAGAAAAACGAAAGGACGGGGCCGTTATTTAGCGGAATGTTTAAAGCGACTCATGCCAACGAAGATCAATATTTAAAATATCTTTTTTCATACATTCATTTAAATCCGGTTAAACTTATTGAACCAATGTGGAAAGAAAAAGGTATTTCTGACAAGAAAAAAGCCAACTCATTTCTTAATTTTTATGATTACTCTAGCTTTTTGGATTTCACTGGTAAACAGAGAAAGGAGGATGTTATTCTGGATAAAAAACATTTCCCAGAATATTTTAAAAACTTTGAAGAGTTTAATGACTTTATTGAAAACTGGCTCGTCTTTTCTAATGTCAAGGCGAAACCTTGACATTGACAACTAAGCACTTCCATTGTTCAAGAGAGAGGTTTTCCGCTCTGGCTTTTTCGCCTATACTGCAAGCCGTAAAATCGTCTTTTGGGGCTTTTAGGTTGTTGATGAGCATTTTTCTTTTTTGGGAAAATCCTTTTTTGACCGTTTCAAAAAACTTCTTCTCGCTGATGTCTTGGAAGAATTTTTTGGATATGCCGGAAATTTTTATCACCGCCGAATCCACTTTCGGCGCCGGAGAAAAATATCCGGCCGGCACATATCTTATTATTTCCGGCCAGCCGTAAGTTTTGACGCTGATGGAAAGAAGGCTTTCTTTGGTAGTTGCGAAAGAACGGGGCAAAGAAAAATTTTGAGACGTGTCGGAGCCCGCCCCGCTTCGGGGAAGGGTGAAGCCTGCCTCGCCGGCAGGCAGGCGCGAAAAATTTCGCTTTGCCTCGCTCTTAGTTCCCACAATCCTCTCCGCCACTTCTTTTTGCACCATCAGAACCATCAAGGACGGCTGACAATCGCTTTCCAAAAAAGTCCGCAAAAGATGCGAAGTTATGTAATATGGGATATTGGCAATAATTTTATAGGCATTAGGAATTAGGTTGTAGGATTTAGGGTTAAATTTCAAAATATCCCCAACTACCACTTCTAACAAAGACACTTTTATGCTATCGCAAAATTTTGTCCTTAGTAATTCCGCCAGACTTTCGTCTTTTTCCACCGCAATCACTTTTTTGGCCTTTTTCAATAATTCCGCCGTCAAAATTCCTTTCCCTGGCCCGACTTCCAAGACAATATCGTCAGGACCAACCTCTCCCGCTTCAACTATTTCTTGAGCGATTTTTTCCGATTTCAAAAAATTCTGCCCCAATGATTTTTTAGGTTTATTCATATCAAGGTTAAACCTTGGTGCTATAATTTAGCCAAAAATCAAGGTATTTTTCAAAACCTGTAAAATTCTCAAAATATTCTGGAAGCGCGTCTTTGTCTATTATTTTAGATTCATTTCTTTCTCCGCCGGAATAATCGATGAGACTGGAATATCTGTATTGTTTTAAAAATTCTTTCGCTCTATTTTTATTAGAAATTCCTTTTTCTTTCCAAAGCGGGTCAACTGTTTTTACTGGATTAAGGTGGATGTAAGCCAAAAGATATTTGAGGTGGTCATCATTATTTACATGAATTGATTTAAAGCTGCTTTCAAAAAGAGACCCCGTTCTTTCGTATTTTTTATTAAAAAACATAGTGTATCCTGTCATAACCTTCTGCATAAATTTACTTATACCGCCTTCTCTTGTTTCTTGCGCCAATATGTGAAAATGATTGGGCATAAGACAATAAGATGTTATTTTTACAAGATTTTCTTCTTTTTTTAGGTTTAAAACATCTTCTAGCGCCGCATTGCTAAGATTACTCACATGAACCGTTTTGGTATTGTTGAAAATATACAAAAGAGAAATAAATCTTTCATAGTCTTTTGTTTTTAAAAAAACTATTCTTTTGTCCGTACCTCTCCCGTATAAATGGTAATTTTCGCCAACAGAAAAAATACTGTTTCTAGACATTGCATAATTATATCAAGGTTTAACCTTGATGTTAATCCCCTCCTTTATTTCATTTTTATCCGACCATCCGCCATTAACTTCTAACACGTATTTTGCGGGTAGTTGCGGTATAAATTTTTTAGGAAAAGTATCCGGAGTTATATTTTTTTCAATATTTATTATTCGCAGATTCTCATCAATCCAAATAATATCTATTGGAAATTTCATGTCTTTCATCCAGAAAGAATAGTAATCTGATTGAGAAAAAGTAAAGAGCATTCCATTGTTTTTTCGCATAAAATTTCGGCCGGAAAGACCTTTTTGCTTTTCCATTACAGACTCTGCGTTTTCAGCCCTTATCACCCTATTCCCAATAATAATTTTTTTGTGAGATGAAGCGTCTTTTTTGTTTAAAAATAAGTTGGTCGCAAAAATTAATACTATAGATATTAATATTAAGTACCGAATTTTTTTATTCATATTTTTAGCCACATTTACACATCAAGGTTTAACCTTGATGTTATTCATACCTTATAACATCTTCCGGCTGGAATTTAAACTCTTCCATTTTGTAAAGATGGTCGGGGATATCGGACAAAAATCTGGACGGCATATTCATCTGCTTGTTGCCGTAAACAGTCCGTATCACACTGAAAGACAAAAAAAGTTTTTCTTTCGCTCTTGTTACCGCAACATAAAACAGCCTCCTCTCTTCTTCATCTCTCTCCTTGTTCCTGTCGCCGAATCCAGAGTGAGGAAACAAGCCTTCTTCCAGTCCGACGATGAAAACATTTTTGAATTCCAAACCTTTGGCGGCGTGAACCGTCATCAGCCGGACGCTGTTTTCTTTTTTTTCCATCGCGTCTTGAGCGCTCATCAAAATGGCGTCTGTCAGCATCTTGTCCGTCCCTTCGGGCGGCGCCAAATGGTCATATCTGGTGGCAATGGAAACAAGTTCTCTCAAATTTTCCAGCCTTTCTTTGTCTTCGCTGTCCCCATTTTCCAAAAATTCCTCCAGGCCGGCGCTTTTCAAAATAAAAGCGATGACCGCCGAAGTTTTCTGGCTCAAAATCGCTTTGTTTATGGAATCAAGCAAATCCGTAAACTGCTCAAATTTCTTTTTGGCGGCCGCCGTCATTTCCTTGCCGGCCAGTTTGTTTAAAAAAGAAACTTTGCCGATGCCTCGAGGCGGAAAATTGATGATTCTTTTGACGCTTATCATATCGTCTTTATTGGTAGCCGCCCGCAAGTAAGCGAAAACATCTTTCACTTCTTTTCTGGAGTAAAACTGCGTCCCCAGCATCTGATATGGGATTCCGTGTTTCAAGCAAGTTTCTTCAAAAACGCGCGACTGGAAATTGGCGCGAAACAATACGGCGATTTCCGACGGTTTACATTCGCCCGCCCCGCCATCACTAGAAATTGCGGCGGGGTAAACCAGCAATTCTTTGATTTTGTGAACGACAAACTCCGCTTCTTCCAGCTCGCCTATGGCTTCAAACAAGGATATTTCCGCCCCTTTGGCGTTCTTGGTGTATAAATCTTTGGTCTTTCTTATTTTGTTTTTCTCTATCACTTTGGCCGCCGCTTCAAGAATGTTTTGGGTGGAGCGATAATTTTCTTCCAAGACGACGGAAACAAGATTAGGAAAATCTTTTTCAAAATTTATGATATTCCTGAAGTCCGCCCCGCGAAAAGCGTAGATGCTTTGATCCATATCGCCGATGGCGCAAATGTTTTTGTGTTTGGCGGATAAAATCTTGGACAATTCATATTGGCTTTTGTTGGTGTCCTGATATTCGTCAATCAGAATATATTCCCAAAGATTCTGATAATAATTTCTTGCCGCCTCGTCTTTTTTGAGCAAAAAAACGACTTTGGAAACAAGGTCGTCAAAGTCCAAAGATTTTTGGGCATTGAGCAGTTCTTCATATTTATTCCAAATTCTGGCGATAACGGAAGGGTAAAAATCGCTTCCCGCTTCATTGGTATAAGTCTTACTGTCCATCAAGTCGCCTTTTTCCCGCGAAATTATTGACTGGATTTTGGACGGCTGGAATTGCTTGGGGTCAATGCTTAATTCCTTTATGGCCGTTTTTACCGCGTCCAGACTGTCATCTTTGTCCAAAATGGAAAAATTTTTAGAAACGCCGATTTTGTCCCCGCTTTTTCTTAAGATAAAAACACCGAGGGTATGGAAGGTGCTGATAAACGGATGCTTTGCGAAATTTTTTGCGTTTGGGAGTTTGTCTAATAGCCCCAAAATTCTTTCTTTCATTTCATTGGCCGCTTTGTTGGTGAAAGTTATCGCCAAAATCTTCTCCGGCGATACGCCTTGTCCGGCAAGATAAGCGATTCTATGGCTGATGCTTTTCGTTTTGCCAGAACCGGCGCCGGCCAGCACAAGCAAAGGCCCTTCTTTATGAAGAGCCACCTTTTTTTGGGCATCGTTTAATCCTTCCAATAAAAAATTCATTTTGATTTATAAAAATAATTAAATAATTATAATTTTATCATACTTTTCAGCCTGTGGATAACTCGCCTTGTCGGATTGACTTTTGCCGAAAAATGAGTAGGATAAAAAGGTGTTTAAAAAGCAAAATTACATATTAAAATTATCTGTTTTGGCCATATTTTTAGCCATTTTTTCCTTATCCGGCACCGCTCGCGCCGGATTCTTCTATTTTGGCGAAGAAATATTGAAAACTAACGCCTCAAACAGCCAAAAAACGGCTAGTTTTAACGCTCAAAACATTCAATTGTTGGAAAGTTCGTTAAGTTACGAGTCCTCCGTCTCTAAAGGAGGAGGCGATATTACTGTTGTAAACAACAATTCTCTTTTGCCTGATTCCGGCCCCCTTGGCACTATCGCCGACATAGAAGACCAAACTGGCAGCGACCAAATCAGTATTTATGTCGTCCGAGAAGGAGACAACTTGTCCCAAATCGCCTCAATGTTCAATGTTTCCGTCAACACCATTGTTTGGTCCAATGACATCGCCAGAGGAAGCAAAATAGTTCCCGGACAAACTTTGGTGATTTTGCCCATTTCGGGGGTAAAATATGAAGTCAAAAAAGGCGACACCGTAAAAAGCATCGCCAAAAAACTTAACAGCGACGCTGACGAAATAATCAAATTCAACGACCTTTCCGCCACGGGACAATTGGCCGAAGGCCAGACTATTATCGTCCCCAACGGAGAAATCGCTCCTGCGCTTGCGTCGTCCAAGCCCAGTCTTAAATCCAGTCCTGTGCGCGGCGCCAATGGCCCGTCCTATGCCGGATATTACATAAGACCGATTGTCGGAGGACGCAAATCTCAAGGTTTGCACGGATACAACGGCGTTGACCTGGCCGATTCTTGCGGTACGCCGGTTATGGCTTCCGCCAGTGGCGATGTCATCATCAATAAATCCGGCGGCTGGAACGGCGGTTATGGAAATTATGTCGTTATCTCTCATTCCAACGGAACGCAGACTCTTTATTCCCACTTGTCATCCAGCATTGTTTCCGCCGGCTGGCATGTGGTTAAAGGCCAAGTCATCGGCTATATCGGCTCCACCGGCAAATCCACAGGCTGCCATCTTCACTTTGAAGTCCGGGGCGCTAAGAATCCGTATTAAGACTTAAACAAATCTATGCTCAACTTATTTATAGAACTATTTAAAATAATCATCGCCGTGTAGGGCTTAAACTCTAATAGACCGAAAGGATTTTTAAAATATTTTTTGAAAGATTGGCAAATTCTTCTTTTGATTTTTCAATATTTTCTTTCGTGCCCTGCTGATTATCGGCTATCAACGACGGATCAAGTTCAAAAATCGCAACTCCGAGTTCTTGGCACTTGGACGGAATTCTGCCGTAATCTTGAATAATGCTTAATGGATTTTTCCAACTTTCCCGCACAAGTCCGTTGCGGCAATGCTTTTCTGAAAGATAAGTTTGGACTTTCTCGGGAATTTTTTCCATCCATGCGCGATGATCGGCAATCGGCTGCTTCCCGTAAACATTGTAAGAATTAACGATATATCCTATAAAAAGCGGGTCTCCTTGAAGAACCAACTTTGTTTCCGTGTTGCCCGCAAGAGCTTTGGCGGAGTTTCGCCATTGCGTTTTCCATTTCTCATACACAACACCGAGGTTTTCAATACCTTGAACGCTGAAAGCGTCCGGCATCATCGGCACGACGAAATAATCGGCTCCGAGCAAAATCATTTGATTCAAAAGCCCCAGGCTTGGCGAGGTATCAATGATAAAAATATCTATCTGTTCGCTCATTCCCTTTTCTCTCAAAAAACGGTCAATGGCGCTTGTCTGGAAATATCCGATCGGCTGGCCGGAAGCCGCTTGCCCGTAAGCGGTTGAAAGCAAGCCTTCATAAACAGAGAGATTTATGTCTCCTTTGAGAAGCGACAGATTCTTGTCAGCCTTAACCGGCAGGAATTTTACGGCAAGGTTTATGTCGCTGCCACCCTCAATTACGCCGCGCAACACATCGTACACAGTCTTCTCCGTTTCAGAAAAAAGATGTTTCGCATAATATTCTTCTCCCATAGCGAGACGGGACAGATTGCACTGCGGGTCCAAATCAATAAGAGCCGTTTTGTATCCCTGTTTGGCGAATGAAACGGCGCAATTGAAAGCCAGCGTCGTTTTGCCGACTCCGCCTTTGTTGTTTACGAAAATAAGTTTTTTTGAACGAGGAAATTTCATTGGTTCTATCATATAGAATTTTAAACTTATTTACAAACAGAATAATGCCACTGGCCTCCATTTTCTACTTCGGTCTATATTGCAGAGCTTCCAAGATGTGATTGGCTTCTATATTTTCCGCGCCGTCCAGGTCGGCGATGGTGCGGGAGAGTTTGATGACGCGATGATAAGCTCTTGCGGACAAGTCCAGTTTGCCGGCGGCGGAATTTAAAATATCTTTCACCTGTTCCGACAATACGGCGAATTTTTTGAGCTCTTTGACGCCCATTTCGCTGTTGGTCATAACGCTTGCCTCGAACTCGCCTTTTCTTTTTGATTTCTTTTCGCCGGCAAATCTTTTCTTCTGAATTTCTCTAGCTTTTATCACTCTCTTTCTGATATTTTCCGACGATTCCGAAACAATTTTTTCATCGGAAAGTTTTTGATGGTCCACTTGGGGAACTTCCACCCACAAATCCACTCTGTCCACTATCGGTCCGGAAATTTTTCTCTGATACCTTATCAGCGCGCCTTGCTGGCAAACGCAATCTTTTTTCTTTGAGCCGTGATTTCCGCAAGGACAGGGGTTCATGGCGCAAATCATTATGAATCTGGCCGGAAAAGTAACGCTTCCTTTGGCGCGGGAAACATTGACGAACCCCTCTTCTAGCGGCTGGCGCAAAGACTCTATCACCCTTCTTTCAAACTCCGGAAATTCGTCCAGAAACAAAACTCCCCGATGGCTCAAAGTTATTTCTCCCGGCTTGGGGTAAACCCCTCCGCCGACCAAAGCCACATAAGACGAGGTGTGGTGCGGACTGCGAAACGGCCTTTGCAAAACAAAATCGCCGTTTAACGCTCCGGCGACGCTGTGAATGGAAGTGGTTTCCAGGATTTCTTCAAAAGACAAGGGCGGCAAAATGGAGGCGAACGCTTTGGCCAACATGGTTTTGCCGGTGCCGGCCGGACCGGACATCATCACGTTGTGTCCGCCGGCGGCGGCTATTTCCAATCCTCTCTTGGCCGTTTCCTGCCCTTTGATATCGGAAAAATCAAATAAAATTTCGCTTTGGAAATTATCAAAATCAATTTCCGTTTTGGGTTGTCTTTCCAGTGTTACGGCATTTTCCTTGTCAAAATGATTGGTAATATCTTCCAGTTTTTCGCAGGCAAAAATTTTGATGCCGTCTATCAGCGCCGCTTCTTTGGCATTGGTTTTCGGCAAGAAAATTTCTTCAAATCCGAGGCTTTTGGCGTTTTTTACCAGCGACAAAACGCCTTTTATCGGCCTGATTTCCCCATTCAAGGCCAGTTCGCCCAAAAATATTTTACCCGCCGGCTCAAAAAATACTTGCTTGGAAGCGAGCAAGTAGGCCATAGCGACGCTTAAATCAAAAACCGGCCCTTCTTTCTTTAGTTCGGCCGGCGCCAAAGAAACCACCACTTTCTGATTGCGGGTTTTGGGCGAGATGAAGCCGGAATTTTTGATGGCGGCGCAAACTCGGTCTTTGGATTCTTCCACCGCCTTGTCCGGCAAGCCGACCAAAGAAAAAGAATGG